>Ga0308168_1000516_pt1 | contig 45878 bp, 33 predicted proteins | sample PhyCR2_FD_202133 | JGI IMG/M metagenome (GOLD analysis project Ga0308168, IMG submission 202133) | Phyllosphere microbial communities from UC Gill Tract Community Farm, Albany, California, United States - DLSLRC.R2 | ecosystem: Host-associated > Plants > Phyllosphere > Unclassified | place: USA...
ATCTCCTTCAGAGAACCGTCTCGACCGCTTCTCGCATTTTTTTGACATGCAGCCCGTAGACCACCTGAACGTTATTACCTTGCTTGATAATGCCTTTCGCGCCCGTCGCCTTGAGCCGCGGCTCGTCGATGATGGCAACGTCTTTGACCGTGACGCGCAGGCGGGTATAGCAGTTATCCACCACCTCGATGTTTTCACGTCCGCCGAGGCCGACGACAATCGCCTCGCCCAGGCCATCATTACTGCCTTTCGCCTGATACTCCTGCTTGCTGTACAGACGGGTCTCCTGATCTTCCTCTTCGCGTCCCGGGGTCTTCATGCGGAAATGCAGGATCAGGAAGCGGAAGATCACGAAGTAGAGGGCGAACATGATCAGCCCGACCAGGATGTACATCGGCCAGTTGGATTTTTCGGTGCCCAGCGGCAGGTTATAGAGAATGAAATCGATGATGCCGTTGGCCCCGATGGCGTGAACGCCCAGCAGATAAAAGAGCATCATGCCGATCCCGGTCAGCACCGCGTGCACCACAAACAGCAGCGGGGCGACGAACAGGAAGGAGAACTCAATCGGCTCGGTGACACCCACCAGCAGGGAGGTGAGCGCGGCCGGGATCAGAATCGCTTTCGCCGCGGCTTTACGCTCCGGTTTGGCGGTGACATACATCGCCAGCGCGGCGGCAGGCAGACCAAACATCTTGCTGATGCCGCGGGCATCCCACACCGCGGTGCTGCTGAGCTGTTTCACGTCCGGGCAGGCCATCTCGGCAAAGTAGATGTTGCGCGCGCCGTGGTAGGTGGCACCGCAGACCTCCTGGGTACCGCCCAGCTCGGTATAGAGGAAGGGGGTATAGACCAGATGGTGCAGGCCGGTTGGCACCAGGATGCGCTCAAGGAAGCCGTATATCGCCACCCCAAACGCTCCGGAGCCTTTGATGGCCAGGGCCATGGTGCTGATCCCGTGCTGGGCAAACGGCCACAGCTCGCTCATTACTACCCCGAGCAGCATCGAGACCGGCAGCATAATAATGGCGACGAAGCAGTGCCCCGAGTAGATCGCCATCGCGCCGTTAAACTGCACCCCGGAGTATTTGTTATACAGGTAACCTGACAGCGCCCCGGTGAGGATCCCGGCAAACACGCCCATCTCCAGCACCTGTACGCCGAGCACCATGCTCTGTCCGGCGGCTTTCATCTGGTCCGCCGGGGCCAGCGCGCCCTGCAGATTCAGGGTCACGTTCATGGCGTTGATAAACACCACGAAGGTCACCAGGCCAATCAGCGCCGCGTAACCTTTATCACGCGTTGCCAGACCAATGGGGATCCCCACGGCAAACACCAGCGCCAGGTTCACCAGCACCGAGACGGCAGATTTTGAAATCAGCTGGCCGATGCTCTGGATCAGCGGATGACCGAGGAACGGCAGATAACCGGCAAGGGCGCCGTTACCCAACACATTACCAAAAGCGATGAAAAGACCGACAATAGGCAGGATAAGTACCGGTCCGTACAGTGATTTTCCGAAATTTTGTAGGGCGTTCACGGCTCGTTTCATGTCGTTCTCTCTTATTGAACCGCGCACTCAGGGTGCGTCATAGCATTAAAATTAGCAGTTCAAGCATGAACTTATCCAGCTATCCTGTTGTTTTAAAAACAAATGACGTCAAAGGTCACATGTAACCTTGAACGCTGTGATCGCGCCAGCAACGGAATCTTTATTGGCACACAAAACTTTGCGAGGCGTTGTCCAGAATTGGAATCAACGCTTTTGTATTAATGAAACTTGCGGATAATACTTAACCCGACGACGACCAACAGGCCCGCAAGGCCAGGGATAAAGGATGAAACCGTTTCGCCTTGCCGCGCTGTCAATAGCGCTGCTTACCACCATCACGCTTGTCGGCTGTGATGACAGTAACGATAAGACCTCTTCAGTGGCACCCGCCACAGCCACCGCTTCCACGTCTACGCCAGCGCCTGCCTCTGTGCCGGCAAAGCCGGACAACGCCACGCTGGAGAAGCTGGCGGCGCAAAGCCTGGGCAAAGCGTTGACCCTGCTGGATGCCTCTGAGATCCAGCTGGACGGGGCCGCCGCCCTGGTGCTGACCTTCTCGGTGCCGCTCGATCCTTCGCAGGATTTTGCCCGCACGGTGCACGTGGTCGACAAAAAAAGCGGCAAGGTCGATGGTGCCTGGGAGCTGGCGCCGAACCTGAAAGAGCTGCGCCTGCGCCATCTTGAGCCGAACCGCAACCTGGTGGTCACCGTCGAGCGCGATCTGCTGGCGCTGAATAAAAGTACCTTTGGCAGCGACGTCGAAAAAGCGATCGCGACCCGCGACATTGAACCGAGCGTTGGCTTTGCCAGCCGCGGCTCGCTGCTGCCTGGTAAGGTGGTTGAAGGGCTGCCGGTGATGGCGCTGAACGTTAATAACGTCGATGTGAATTTCTACCGGGTCAAACCCGAATCATTAGCCGCCTTTGTCAGCCAGTGGGAGTACCGCAACTCGCTCACCAACTGGGAGTCCGACAATCTGCTGAAGATGGCGGATCTGGTCTACACCGGTCGTTTCGACCTTAACCCGGCCCGTAATACCCGTGAAAAACTGCTCCTGCCGCTGGCGGATATCAAGCCGTTACAGCAGGCGGGCGTCTATATCGCGGTGATGAATCAGGCCGGGCATTACAACTACAGCAACGCCGCCACCCTGTTTACCCTCAGCGATATTGGTCTCTCTGCGCACCGCTACCATAACCGGCTGGATATTTTCACCCAGAGCCTGGAGAACGGCGCGGCGCAATCGGCTATCGAGGTGCAGCTGCTCAACGATAAAGGGCAGACGCTGGCGCAGGCCACCAGCGATGCCGACGGCCACGCAACGTTACAGACCGACAAAGAGGCCGCGCTGCTCCTCGCCCGCAAGGACGGGCAGACCACGCTGCTGGATCTCACCCTCCCGGCGCTGGATCTGGCGGAATTCGCCATCTCCGGCGCGCCTGGCTTCACTAAACAGTTCTTTATGTTTGGTCCGCGGGATCTCTACCGCCCGGGCGAAACGGTGATCCTCAACGGCCTGCTGCGCGACAGCGACGGCAAGCCGCTCCCTGACCAGCCGGTGAAGCTGGAGGTGCTGCGCCCGGACGGGCAGGTGGCGCGCACTGTGGTCAGCCAGCCCGCGAACGGTCTTTACCGCTTTGACTACCCGCTTGAAAGCGGTGCCCAGACCGGGATGTGGCATGTTCGCGCCAGCACCGGCGATAACCAGCAGCGGATGTGGGATTTCCACGTCGAAGACTTTATGCCGGAGCGCATGGCGCTGAATATTGCCGGGCAAAAAGCCCCAATTTCGCCGCAGGATCCTGTCGCGTTCGACGTGGTGGGATATTACCTGTACGGCGCGCCCGCCAACGGCAACAGCCTGCAGGGCCAGCTCTTCCTGCGTCCGCTGCGGGAAGCCGTAGCCGCCCTGCCGGGCTTCCAGTTCGGGGATATTGCCGAAGAGAACCTGAGCCGCAGTCTTGATGAGGTGCAGTTAACCCTCAACGAGCAGGGGCGTGGACAGGTGAGCAGCGACAGCCAGTGGAAAGAGACCCACTCTCCGCTGCAGGTTGTTTTGCAGGCCAGCCTGCTGGAGTCGGGTGGCCGACCGGTCACCCGACGGGCGGAACAGGCCGTCTGGCCGGCAGCGACCCTGCCGGGCATCCTTCCGCAGTTCGCCAGCAAAGCGGTCTATGACTACCGCACCGATACCACCGTCAACCAGCCGATTGTTGAGGAGAACAGCCAGGCTGGGTTCGATATTGTTTATGCCGATGCCAGCGGGGCGAAAAAAGCGGTCTCGGGCTTGCAGGTTCGCCTGATCCGCGAGCGCCGCGACTACTCCTGGAACTGGTCAGAAAGTGACGGCTGGCAGTCGCAGTTCGATCAAAAAGATCTGATCGAGGGCGAGCAGGCGCTGGATCTGGCCGCCGACGAGACCGGAAAAGTGAGCTTCCCGGTGGAGTGGGGCTCCTATCGTCTGGAGGTGAAAGCCCCGGATGAGACGGTCAGCAGCGTGCGCTTCTGGGCAGGCTACAGCTGGCAGGACAACAGTGACGGCACCGGGGCGGCACGCCCGGACCGGGTGACCATGAAACTGGACAAACCGGCCTATCAGCCCGGGGATACCATCAAGCTGCACATCGCTGCTCCGGCTGCAGGGAAAGGCTATGCGATGATCGAATCCAGCGAAGGGCCGCTGTGGTGGAAGGAGATCGACGTCCCGGCCGAGGGGCTGGATATGACCATCCCGGTGGATAAAGCCTGGAAACGTCACGATCTCTATCTCTCCACGCTGGTGGTGCGTCCTGGCGATAAATCCAAATCGGCCACGCCAAAACGGGCGGTGGGCTTGCTGCATCTGCCGATGGGCGATGAGAGTCGTCGTCTGAGCATTGCGCTCGATAACCCGCAGAAAATGCGGCCAAACCAGACGCTGGCGGTCAAAGTGAAGGCCAGCGTGAAAGAGGGGACGACCCCGCAGAAAATCAACGTGCTGGTCTCAGCGGTGGACAGCGGTGTACTTAACATTACCGATTACGTTACCCCCGATCCGTGGCAGGCATTCTTTGGTCAGAAGCGCTATGGCGCGGATATCTACGATATCTACGGCCAGGTGATTGAAGGCCAGGGGCGTCTGGCGTCGCTGCGCTTTGGCGGCGATGGCGATGAACTCAAGCGTGGCGGCAAACCGCCGGTCAACCATGTCACCATCATCGCCCAGCAGGCGCAGCCGGTGGAGCTGGATGCCAACGGCGAGGGCACGGTTTCGTTGCCGATTGGCGACTTCAACGGTGAGCTGCGTCTGATGGCCCAGGCCTGGACCGATGACGATTTCGGCAGCAGTGAAAGCAAAGTCGTCGTGGCCGCGCCCGTCATTACCGAGCTGAACACGCCGCGCTTCCTTGCCAGCGGTGATAACGCCCGGTTGACGCTGGATCTGACCAACCTGACCGATGAACCGCAGACCCTGAACGTGGCGCTGACCGCGGGCGGCAATCTGGCGCTGGAAGGTGCCCAGCCGCAGCCGGTGCAGCTGGCGGCCGGTGAACGCTCGACGCTGTTTATTCCGGTGCGGGCGCTGGACGGTTACGGCGAGGGCGAAATTGCCGCCCAGGTGAGCGGCCTGACGCTCCCCGGCGAAACCTTTGCGCCGCAGCAGAAGAGCTGGAAGATCGGCGTGCGTCCGGCGTTCCCGGCGCAGACGGTGAACAGCGGCACGATGCTCAAGCCGGGTGAAAGCTGGCACGCGCCGGAACAGCACCTCGCTAATTTTTCTCCGCTAACGTTACAGGGGCAGCTTCTGCTCAGCGGTAAGCCGCCACTCAACCTGGCCCGTTATATTCGTGAACTGCAGGCCTATCCGTATGGCTGTCTGGAACAAACCACCAGCGGCCTGTTCCCGTCGCTCTATACCAGCGCCGCTCAGCTGAGCGCGCTGGGTATTAAGGGCGACAGCGACGAGAAGCGCCGGGCAGCCATCGAGATCGGCATCTCCCGCCTGCTGCAGATGCAGCGTACCGACGGTGGCTTTGCCCTGTGGGATAAAAACGGTCCGGAAGAGTACTGGCTCACCGCTTACGTCACCGATTTCCTGGTGCGCGCGGGCGAGCAGGGCTACAGCGTGCCGGCGGATGCAGTTACCAATGCCAACAACCGCCTGCTGCGCTACCTGCAGGATCCGGGCATGATGGCGGTCCGCTACAGCGAGGATACTCAGGGCAGCAGGTTCGCAATCCAGGCCTATGCTGCGCTGGTGCTGGCACGTCAGCAAAAAGCGCCTCTTGGGGCACTGCGCGAAATTTGGGAGCGTCGTGCGCAGGCGAAATCGGGCCTGCCGCTGATGCAGCTGGGGCTGGCGCTGAAGCTGATGGGCGATGCGCCGCGCAGCCAGCAGGCGCTGGATCTGGCCATTAAAACGCCGCGCAGCGAAACGCAGAGCTGGATGGCCGATTACGGTAGCCCGCTTCGCGATAACGCGATGATGCTTAGCCTGCTGGAAGAGTACAACCTGCTGCCGGATGCGCAGAGCACGCTGCTGAACGTCCTTTCTCAGCAGGCGTTCAGCCAGCGCTGGCTCTCCACCCAGGAGAGCAACGCCCTGTTCCTGGCGGGTCGTTCCCTGCAGAACCTCTCCGGACAATGGCAGGCCACCACGTCGCTGGCGGAAGGCAATCTCAAGGGTGACAAACCCCAGGTGCAGAACCTCAATGCCGATCAGCTGGCTGCCCTGCACGTCACCAATACCGGCACTGCGCCGCTGTGGGTGCGCCTGGACAGCAGCGGCTATCCGCAATACGCGCCGCAGCCTGCTTCCAGCGTGTTGAAAATCGAACGTCAGATTCTGGCGACCGATGGCAGCAGCAAATCCCTCTCGTCCCTGAAGAGCGGCGAGCTGGTGCTGGTCTGGCTGAACGTCACTGCCAGCCAGAACGTACCGGATGCCCTGGTGGTTGACCTGTTGCCTGCCGGGCTGGAGCTGGAAAACCAGAACCTTGCCAGCAGCAGCGCCAGCCTGCAGGAGAGCGGCAGCGAGGTGCAAAACCTGCTCAGCCAGATGCAGCAGGCTGATATTCAGCATATGGAGTTCCGCGACGATCGCTTTGTCGCCGCTGTGCCGGTCAATGAAGGCCAGCCGGTGACGCTGGTCTATCTGGCCCGCGCCGTCACGCCGGGAACCTATGCGGTGCCCGTACCGCTGGTGGAATCGATGTATGTGCCGCAGTGGCGGGCAACGGGTGCGGCCAGTGGCCCACTGATCGTCGTACCGTAACGTGCAGTATCGGAAATGGATACGCTCCCGCTGGCTGTGGCTGGCGGGGGTGATACTTCTGCTGTGGGGCGGCGTCATTGCTGCCGATCGCCTGTGGCCGCTGCCGTTACACGAGGTCAATCCCGCCCGGGTGGTGGTGGATGAGAAGGGGATCCCGCTGTGGCGATTTGCCGATCGCGACGGGATCTGGCGCTATCCTGTCACCATCGAAGAGGTCTCACCGCGCTATCTCGAGGCCCTGATCCAGTATGAAGATCGCTGGTTCTGGGATCATCCCGGCGTTAACCCGTTCTCTGTGCTGCGCGCCGCCTGGCAGGATCTTACTGCCGGGAAGGTGGTGTCGGGCGGAAGTACGCTGACCATGCAGGTGGCCCGTCTGCTGGATCCTCATCCCCGTACCCTGGGCGGCAAAGTGCGTCAGCTCTGGCGCGCGCTCCAGCTGGAGTGGCACCTCTCCAAACGTGACATCCTGACCCTCTATCTGAACCGCGCCCCCTTTGGCGGCACGTTGCAGGGGGTGGGGGCCGCCAGCTGGGCTTATCTGGGAAAAGCCCCTGCGCAGCTGAGCTACTCCGAAGCCGCACTGCTTGCCGTCCTGCCGCAGGCCCCGAGCCGTTTGCGCCCGGACCGCTGGCCGGATCGCGCCGAGGCGGCACGTAATAAAGTCCTCAAACGCATGGCCTCCCAGGGCGTCTGGCCCGAGCGTCAGGTAAGCGAATCGCAGGAGGAGCCGGTATGGCTGGCTCCCCGGCAGATGCCGCAGCTGGCGCCGCTGTTCTCACGGATGATGCTCAGCAAAAGCCGTGACACCAAAGTGGTGACCACCCTCGACGCCACGCTGCAACGCCAGCTGGAGGAGCTGGCGCTGAACTGGAAATCCCGGCTGCCGCCCCGCAGTTCGCTGGCGATGATCGTCGTCGATCACAGCGACATGAAGGTGCGCGGCTGGGTCGGATCGGTCGACATCAACGACGACAGCCGTTTCAGCCATGTGGATATGATCTCGGCGATCCGATCCCCGGGATCGGTGCTCAAGCCTTTTGTCTATGGCCTGGCGATGGACGATGGGCTGATCCATCCGGCCTCGCTGTTGCAGGATGTCCCACGCCGCACCGGCGATTACCGACCAGGGAATTTTGACAGCGGTTTTCATGGCCCGATCAGCATGAGCGAGGCGCTGGTGCGATCCCTGAACCTGCCCGCCGTGCAGGTGCTGGAAGCCTACGGGCCGAAAAAATTTGCCGGGATGCTGCGCAACGCCGGCTTACCGCTGCTGCTTCCCGCAGGCGCGCAGCCGAACCTCTCCCTGATCCTGGGCGGTGCCGGGGCGCGTCTGGAGGATATTGCCGCGGCGTACAGCGCCTTTGCCCGTCAGGGGCGGGCAGGGAGACTGCGCCTGCAGCCGGGCGACCCGCTGGTTGAGCGGCCCCTGCTGTCACCCGGTGCGGCGTGGATCGTTCGCCGTATTCTGGCCAACGAGGCGCAGCCGCTGCCGGACAGCGCGCTTGCTCAGGTGGTACCCCTGGCGATCAAAACCGGTACCAGCTATGGCTATCGCGATGCCTGGGCGATAGGGCTGAATGCGCGCTACGTGATTGGGATCTGGACCGGCAGACCGGACGGTACGCCGGTGGCCGGGCAATTTGGTTTTGCCAGCGCGGTTCCGGTGTTAAATCAGGTCAACAACCTGCTGCAGTCGCGCTCGGCGCTGGACGAGGCGCGCCAGCCGCGCGACCCGCGTCCGGCCTCGGTGAGCCGCGGCGTGATCTGCTGGCCAGGCGGGCAGTCCCTGCCGGAAGGAGACAGCAACTGTCGCCGTCGCCTTGCGACCTGGCTGCTTGAAGGGAGCCAGCCTCCGACGCTGTTGCTGCCGGAGCAGGAGGGCATCCGCGGGATTCGTTTCCCTGTCTGGCTGGATAACAGCGGTAAACGCGTGGCGGCGGACTGCCCGCAGGCCCAGGAACACAGCGTCGACGTCTGGCCGCTGCCGCTGGAGCCGTGGCTGCCGCAAGCGGAACGGCGGGCGGCGCGTATCCCGCCCGCATCAACAGCCTGTCCGCCGCTCGGCCAGCCCTTCCCGGCGCCGCTGATCCTCTCCGGCATTCGTCAGGGGGCGGTGATTAAGCGTCTCCCGGGGGAGGCGCGCGTATCGTTGCCGCTGCAGGCCAGCGGAAGCGACGGGGCCCGCTGGTGGTTCCTCAACGGTGAACCGCTGAACGCGCAGGGGCGAGCGTACACATTACATCTTGAAAGCGCAGGAGATTATCAACTGCTGGTGATGGATGAGGCAGGGCAGGTGGTAACCGTCGATTTTACATTGCAATAGATAAAACAGGTTTTAGCCACGATCTGTTGTTAAAACTCGTCTTATTTTAAAAAAATGTTACATCCATCCATAGGCAATGGCGCTAATGCTCATTATAATCCGCGCCATATCTTTCGCATGAATGCAAAACAACAGAACAAATCACAGAGGTAATCATGGCTATTGAACGTACTTTTTCCATCATCAAACCAAACGCGGTGGCAAAAAACGTTATTGGCAGCATCTTTGCTCGCTTTGAAGCGGCAGGGTTCAAAATTGTTGGCACCAAAATGCTGCATCTGACCGTTGAGCAGGCTCGCGGTTTCTATGCAGAGCACGAAGGCCGCCCATTCTTCGACGGTCTGGTTGAGTTCATGACCTCTGGCCCAATCGTGGTGTCCGTGCTGGAAGGCGAAAATGCCGTTCAGCGTCACCGCGATCTGCTGGGTGCAACCAACCCGGATAACGCTCTGGCAGGTACTCTGCGTGCAGACTACGCTGACAGCTTCACCGAGAACGGCACCCACGGTTCCGACTCCGTAGAATCTGCTGCGCGCGAAATCGCTTTCTTCTTCGCAGAAGGCGAAGTGTGTCCACGTACCCGTTAATCTAACGGTTTCGTTTACACATTATTTTCGTAAATGCCGCGTGCAGACGTGGCATCCCTGCGCCAGACTTTGTACAATGCAACGCCCCGGATGAGCAGACTGCTTGCCGGGGCGTTTCTTTTTAACCCTCCACGGGCCATAACGTGTAACAACGAGGCCGGAATATATTATGTCTGAACTAGTTAATACCTCCGAAGTCGCCATTCCTGCGGTTCCAACTAAAAATGGAAAAATCAACCTGCTGGACCTGAACCGTCAGCAGATGCGCGAGTTCTTCAAAGAGATGGGCGAGAAGCCGTTTCGTGCCGACCAGGTGATGAAATGGATGTATCACTATTGCAGCGACAACTTTGATGACATGACAGACATCAACAAAGTCCTGCGTAATAAACTCAAAGAAGTGGCTGAGATCCGCGCCCCGGAAGTGGTGGAAGAGCAGCGTTCAGCTGACGGCACCATCAAATGGGCGATTGCCGTAGGCGATCAGCGCGTTGAGACTGTCTATATTCCGGAAGACGATCGCGCCACGCTGTGCGTCTCTTCTCAGGTCGGTTGTGCGCTGGAGTGTAAGTTCTGCTCCACGGCGCAGCAGGGCTTTAACCGTAACCTGCGTGTTTCGGAAATCATCGGCCAGGTCTGGCGTGCGGCGAAGATCGTCGGCGCGGCAAAAGTGACCGGCACCCGACCAATCACCAACGTGGTGATGATGGGGATGGGCGAGCCGCTGCTGAACCTGACCAACGTGGTTCCGGCCATGGAAATCATGCTCGATGACTTCGGTTTTGGCCTGTCCAAACGTCGCGTGACGCTCTCCACGTCAGGTGTTGTGCCTGCACTGGACAAGCTCGGCGATATGATTGACGTTGCGCTGGCGATTTCGCTGCACGCGCCAAACGATGCCATCCGTGACGAGATCGTGCCAATCAACAAGAAATACAATATCGAGACCTTCCTGAACTCGGTGCGGGGCTACATTTCGAAGTCCAATGCCAACCAGGGACGCGTCACCATCGAGTACGTCATGCTGGATCACGTCAACGACGGCACCGAGCATGCGCACGAGCTGGCGGCACTGCTGAAAGATACGCCGTGCAAGATCAACCTGATCCCATGGAACCCGTTCCCGGGCGCGCCGTATGGCCGTAGCTCAAACAGCCGTATCGACCGTTTCTCCAAGGTTCTGATGGAGTACGGCTTCACCACTATCGTGCGTAAAACCCGTGGTGATGATATCGATGCTGCCTGCGGTCAGCTGGCCGGTGATGTTATCGACCGCACCAAGCGTACGCTGCGTAAGCGGATGCAGGGTGAGGCTATCGACATCAAGGCCGTGTAATTATTATGCAGTCACGGCGCATTATCTGCGCCGTGGCAGCGTAAGATGCGAATAAACAGTCATTGCACCGGCGTATGGGTAATAATTACGGTGCGTTTTATATGACTTTAAGGCAGTATGTAACGACGCAACAACAGTTTAGCCTCACTGACAAGCCGCTTCTGTCAACGAAAACCTGACAGCGTTGTGCTGTCTTACTAAGGTTAACTGACCAGAAGTTTCGCGGTGCGGGTGGCATTGTGACTCACCAGCGCCAGGATCCTCAATTTTCACGTACCAGTAGTTGTAGCGAATGAATACTGAAGCCACTCACGACCAAAATGCAGCACTTTCCACTGGCGTTCGTCTTCGCAACGCCCGTGAACAACTCGGACTAAGCCAGCAAGCCGTTGCGGAACGCTTATGCCTGAAGGTTTCCACGGTTCGCGATATTGAAGAAGATAAGGCGCCTGCCGAACTCGCTTCAACGTTTCTGCGTGGTTATATCCGCTCCTATGCGAAACTGGTGCATATCCCTGAAGACGAACTGCTGCCGATGATGGAAAAAGAGGCACCGGTCAGAGCGGCGAAAGTCGCACCGATGCAGAGTTTTTCGCTGGGCAAACGTCGTAAAAAACGTGATGGCTGGCTGATGAGCTTTACCTGGCTGGTCTTGTTTGTGGTTATCGGCCTGACGGGCGCCTGGTGGTGGCAAAACCACAAAGCGCAGCAGGAAGAGATCACCACCATGGCCGATCAGTCCTCCGCCGAGCTGAATGGCTCAGCGGGTGATGGCGCTCAGAGCATCCCACTGAATACCGACGCCTCAGCAACCGCCAGCGAACCGCAGGCACCAGCGACTGACTCCACAGATACAGCAACGGCGCAGACTGCTGCGCCTGCTGCTAATCAAACTGCCCAGGCTCCGGCTGACAGCGCTGTCGTTTCGCCTTCTCAGGCGAACGTCGAGACTGCACCGGCCGCCACCGCGGATAACGCGGTTCAGCCTCTGCCATCCGATCCGGCTGGCGTCGCGGCGGCACCGGCCGACCCGAACGCGCTGGTCATGAACTTCAGCGCCGACTGCTGGCTTGAAGTGACCGACGCGACCGGCAAAAAGCTGTTCAGCGGACTGCAGCGTAAGGACGGCACGTTAAATCTGGCAGGCCAGGCGCCTTATAAGCTCAAGATTGGTGCTCCGGCAGCGGTCCAGATCCAGTTCCAGGGTAAACCTGTCGATCTGAGCCGTTTTATCAGAACTAACCAGGTTGCGCGTCTGACCCTCAATGCCGAACAATCAGCAGCACAGTAAGTAACAGACAGGCAACGCGGGAGATTTTCCATGCATAACCAGGCTCCTATTCCACGTAGAAAATCGAAACGTATTTACGTCGGGAATGTGCCAATTGGCGATGGCGCTCCCATCGCCGTTCAGTCGATGACCAACACCCGTACCACCGATGTGGCGGCGACGGTCAATCAGATCAAAGCGTTAGAACGTGTAGGCGCAGACATTGTCCGCGTTTCCGTGCCGACAATGGATGCGGCAGAAGCGTTCAAACTCATCAAACAGCAGGTCTCCGTTCCGCTGGTTGCCGATATTCACTTCGATTACCGTATCGCGCTGAAGGTGGCGGAATACGGCGTCGATTGCCTGCGTATCAACCCCGGCAATATCGGCAGCGAAGAGCGTATCCGCGCGGTCGTTGATTGCGCCCGCGACAAGAACATCCCTATTCGTATCGGCGTGAACGCCGGTTCGCTGGAAAAAGATCTGCAGGAAAAGTACGGCGAACCGACTCCGCAGGCGCTGCTCGAATCGGCCATGCGTCATGTGGATCATCTCGATCGTCTGAACTTCGACCAGTTCAAAGTCAGCGTTAAAGCGTCGGACGTTTTCCTCGCCGTTGAATCCTATCGTCTGCTGGCGAAGCAGATCGATCAGCCGCTGCACCTCGGCATCACCGAAGCCGGCGGCGCGCGTAGCGGTGCGGTGAAATCAGCGATTGGCCTCGGTCTGCTGCTGAACGAAGGCATTGGCGACACCCTGCGTGTCTCGCTGGCCGCCGATCCGGTGGAAGAGATCAAAGTCGGCTTCGATATTCTGAAGTCGCTGCGTATTCGCTCCCGTGGCATCAACTTTATCGCCTGTCCGACCTGTTCGCGTCAGGAGTTTGATGTTATCGGTACGGTGAATGCGCTCGAGCAGCGCCTGGAAGATATCATCACCCCGATGGATGTTTCGATTATCGGCTGTGTGGTGAACGGTCCGGGTGAGGCGCTGGTCTCAACGTTAGGCGTCACGGGCGGCAACAAGAAAAGTGGTCTCTATGAAGATGGCGTCCGCAAAGATCGTCTGGATAATAACGACATGATCGACCAGCTTGAAGCCCGCATTCGCGCCAAAGCCACCATGCTGGATGAAGCGCAGCGTATCAGCGTGCTACATGTAGAAAAATAACGTGATGGGAAGCGGTTCGCTTCCTGTGTATGATTGAACCCTTCGGTTATGAACCCCAGGGTTCATTTTTGTCTATAGAAAGAGAACAAACGTGGCAAAGAACATTCAAGCCATTCGCGGCATGAACGATTATCTGCCTGCCGAGACCGCCATCTGGCAGCGCATTGAAGGCACCCTCAAGCAGGTGCTCGGCAGCTACGGTTACAGCGAAATCCGTTTGCCGATTGTAGAGCAGACCCCGTTATTCAAACGCGCTATCGGTGAAGTCACCGACGTGGTTGAAAAAGAGATGTATACCTTTGAGGATCGTAACGGCGACAGCCTGACCTTACGTCCGGAAGGTACGGCGGGATGTGTACGCGCCGGCATCGAGCATGGTCTCCTGTACAATCAGGAGCAGCGCCTGTGGTATATCGGCCCAATGTTCCGTCACGAGCGCCCGCAGAAAGGCCGTTATCGCCAGTTTAACCAGCTGGGTGTCGAAGCCTTTGGTCTGCAGGGCCCGGATATCGACGCCGAGTTGATTATGCTTACCGCCCGCTGGTGGCGCGCGCTGGGTATCGCTGACCACGTTTCGCTGGAGCTGAACTCCATTGGTTCTCTTGAAGCGCGTGCAAACTACCGCGATGCGTTGGTGGCCTTCCTCGAACAGCATAAAGAAAAGCTGGACGAAGACTGCAAGCGTCGCATGTACAGCAACCCGCTGCGCGTGCTGGATTCCAAGAATCCGGACGTGCAGGTCCTGCTGAACGACGCGCCTGCCCTGGGCGATTATCTGGACGAAGATTCCCGCGAACACTTTGCTGGTCTGTGCAAGCTGCTGGAAGCTGCCGGCATTGCTTACACCGTCAACCAGCGCCTGGTGCGTGGTCTGGACTACTACAACCGCACCGTGTTTGAGTGGGTCACCACCAGCCTCGGTTCACAGGGAACGGTCTGTGCGGGCGGTCGTTATGACGGTCTGGTAGAGCAGTTAGGCGGTCGTCCTGCCCCTGCAGTCGGTTTCGCCATGGGCCTTGAGCGACTTGTTTTGTTAGTTCAGGCAGTTAATCCGGAATTTAAAGCCGATCCTGTTGTCGATATATACCTGGTGGCCTCAGGCGCGGAAACGCAGTCTGCGGCAATGCAGCTTGCCGAACGCGTGCGCGATGCGCTGCCAGCGGCTAAGCTGATGACCAACCACGGCGGCGGCAACTTTAAGAAACAGTTCGCCCGTGCCGACAAGTGGGGCGCGCGTATTGCACTGGTACTCGGCGAGTCAGAAGTGGCTAACGGCGAAGTGGTAGTGAAGGATCTGCGCTCTGGTGAGCAAACAACGGTAACGCAGGACGGCGTTGCGGCGCACTTGCGCACTCTACTGGGCTAAGGAGAAGGACTGCGTGGAAATGTACGAGAACGAAAACGACCAGGTTGATGCGATTAAACGCTTCTTTGCTGAAAATGGCAAAGCACTGGCTGTTGGGGTCATTTTAGGTGTTGGCGCCCTGGTGGGCTGGCGTTACTGGAACAGTCATCAGGTCGATTCCGCGCGTGGCTCCTCCTTACAGTATGAAAATACCGTGAGCGCCATTCAGGCCGATCGTCCGCAAACCCTGGCGGCGGCAGAGAAATTTGCCGCAGACAACAAAAATACCTATGGCGCGCTGGCGTCGCTGGAAGTGGCTCAGCAGTTCGTGGATAAAGGCGAACTGGATAAAGCGGCAGCCCAGCTGCAGCAGGGTCTGGCAGCCGCAGGCAACGATAACCTGAAAGCGCTCATCAATCTGCGTCTTGCCCGTATTCAGGTGCAGCAGAAGAAGCCCGACGAAGCGCTGAAAACCCTCGACACTGTCAAAGGTGAAGGTTTTGCCTCGATTGTTGCCGACCTGCGTGGTGAAGCACTGCTGAGCAAGGGTGACAAACAAGGCGCGCGCAGCGCATGGGAAGCGGGTGTGAAAAGCAACGCCTCACCAGCGCTGAGCGAAATGATGCAGATGAAAATAAATAATTTGTCCGTCTGAGAGGGACCCGATGCAATTGCGTAAATTACTTCTGCCAGGACTGCTTTCCGTTACGTTATTGAGCGGCTGTTCACTGTTCAGCGGCGAAGAAGATGTTGTCACCATGTCTCCACTGCCGACGGTTGAAAACCAGTTTGCGCCGTCTACCGCATGGAGCACCTCCGTCGGTGACGGTATTGGCGACTTCTATTCCAACCTGCATCCGGCTTCTGCGGACGGCGTTGTCTATGCGGCTGACCGCAAAGGTATAGTCAAAGCCGTAAACGCCGACGACGGCAAAGAGGTGTGGTCGATTAATCTGGCTGAAAAAAGCGGCTGGCTGTCACGCACGCCGGCTCTGCTGTCAGGTGGCGTAACGGTTGCCGGTGGCCATGTCTATATCGGCAGCGAGAAGGCCCAGGTCTACGCCCTTAACGCCAGCGACGGTTCCATTGCCTGGCAAACCCGCGTTGCGGGCGAAACCCTCTCCCGTCCGGTCGTCAGCGACGGCATGGTGCTGGTACATACCGCCAACGGTCAGCTGCAGGCGCTGAATGAATCTGACGGTGCGGTGAAGTGGACCGTTAACCTGGATATGCCTGCGCTCTCCCTGCGCGGTGAGTCTGCGCCAGCGACTGCCTTTGGTGCGGCCATTGTTGGCGGCGATAACGGTCGCGTCAGCGCCGTATTGATGCAGCAGGGTCAGCTGATCTGGCAGCAGCGTATCTCTCAGGCAACCGGTCCGACCGAAATCGACCGTCTGAGCGACGTGGATACCACGCCGGTTATCGTCAATGGCGTTGTCTACGCTCTGGCCTACAACGGCAACCTGACCGCGATGGATCTGCGTAGCGGCCAGGTGATGTGGAAACGCGAGCTGGGCTCGGTGAATGATTTTGTGGTGGATGGCAACCGCATCTATCTGGTCGATCAGAACGATCGCCTGCTGGCGCTGAGCACCGATGGCGGCGTGACGCTGTGGACGCAGAGCGATCTGCTGCACCGTCTGCTGACCGCACCGGCGCTGTATAACGGCAGCCTGGTGGTGGGTGATAGCGAAGGCTACATGCACTGGATTGACCCGAGCAACGGTCGTTTTGTCGCCCAGGAAAAAGTCGACGGTTCCGGTTTCCTGACCGAGCCGGTGGTGGCTGACGGCAAACTGCTGATCCAGGCAAAAGACGGTACGCTGTACGCGATCACGCGTTAATCACCGCGGTTGTAGTATACTCAACGGCTCCTGTTGCTTCAGGGGCCGTTTTGATTTTTTAAAAAACGCCGCAAACGCGACGTGATATCGAATTTTATGAGGCTTTAAACATGGTACCTGTGGTCGCGCTTGTCGGGCGCCCGAACGTTGGAAAATCCACTCTTTTTAACCGTTTAACACGCACCCGTGATGCGCTGGTTGCGGATTTCCCGGGGCTCACGCGTGACCGTAAGTACGGTCGTGCAGAAGTGGAAGGTCGTGAGTTTATCTGTATCGATACCGGCGGTATCGACGGGACAGAAGACGGCGTGGAAACCCGCATGGCGGAACAATCCCTGCTGGCGATTGAAGAAGCGGACATCGTGCTGTTTATGGTGGATGCGCGCGCGGGCCTGATGCCTGCCGACGTTGCCATCGCCAAGCACCTGCGCTCACGTGAAAAATCTACCTTTCTGGTGGCGAACAAAACCGACGGTATCGATCCCGATCAGGCGATGGCCGATTTCTGGTCATTAGGCCTGGGCGATATCTACCCGATCGCCGCTTCACACGGCCGTGGCGTTACCAGCCTGCTGGAAACCGCGCTGCTGCCGTACGTTGACGAGATCAACCCGCCTGAAGAGGTCGACGAAGACGCCGAGTACTGGGCGCAGTTCGAAGAAGGCGAAGAGGGTGAAGAGGAGCCGGAAGACGACTTCAACCCGCAGGATCTGCCGATCAAGCTGGCCATCGTCGGTCGTCCAAACGTCGGTAAGTCAACGCTTACTAACCGTATTCTCGGTGAAGACCGCGTGGTGGTGTACGACATGCCGGGCACCACCCGCGACAGTATCTACATCCCGATGCAGCGTGACGAACGTGAATACGTTCTGATCGACACCGCGGGCGTGCGTAAGCGCGGCAAAATCACCGATGTGGTGGAAAAATTCTCGGTAATCAAAACTCTGCAGGCGATTGAAGACGCCAACGTAGTGATGCTGGTTATCGATGCCCGTGAAGGCATCTCCGATCAGGATCTCTCCCTGCTCGGCTTTATCCTTAACAGTGGGCGCTCACTGGTTATCGTCGTCAACAAGTGGGACGGCCTGAGCAACGAAGTGCGTGAGCAGGTCAAAGAGATGCTGGACTTCCGTCTGGGCTTTATCGACTTTGCCCGCGTCCACTTCATCTCAGCCCTGCACGGCAGCGGCGTGGGTAACCTGTTTGAGTCCGTACGCGAAGCCTACGACTGTTCAACGCGTCGTGTCGGTACCGCAATGCTGACCCGCATCATGACCATGGCGGCAGAAGACCATCAGCCACCGCTGGTGCGTGGTCGTCGCGTGAAGCTGAAATATGCCCACGCCGGCGGTTATAACCCGCCTATCGTGGTGATCCACGGTAACCAGGTGAAGGATCTGCCGGATTCTTACAAACGCTATCTGATGAACTACTTCCGTAAATCGCTGGAAGTAATGGGCACACCGATCCGTATCCAGTTCAAGGAAGGCGATAACCCGTTTGCTAACAAGCGTAACACCCTGACGCCGAACCAGATGCGTAAGCGTAAGCGTTTGATTAAACACATCAAGAAAAGCAAATAATCCTTGCTGCTCTGCTGAAAAACCCGCGCCTGTCGCGGGTTTTTTTATGCCTGAAAGGGACGAATAATTATTGATGTGATGTCAATCACTATTCATGTTTATCCAACATAAAATCTAAGAAATAAGACGATTGTCGAACTTTCATCTTTTGGTGGTGGGTTGGGGGCTGGACAAAAGTTGCCTTAGGTTATCAAATGGTTAAATAACATTTCGCCGGATGTAAAAAAGCCACCTGAACGTTAACCGGGCGGCGGGTTTCCGGTGTTTACAAGTACGACGACACATCATCTCGGGAGAATTATGCAATCCTCTGTTAATAAAAACGAAAGCCGAACTTTCTTCGGCCATCCTTATCCGCTCGGCGCGCTGTTCTTCACGGAGATGTGGGAGCGCTTCTCGTTTTACGGTATTCGTCCGCTGCTGATCCTGTTTATGGCGGCCACCGTCTATGACGGCGGCATGGGGCTGGCGCGTGAAAATGCCTCCGCTATCGTCGGTATCTTCGCCGGAACCATGTACCTGGCCGCGCTGCCGGGCGGCTGGCTGGCGGATAACTGGCTCGGCCAGCAGAAAGCGGTCTGGTACGGCTCAATTCTGATTGCCCTCGGCCACCTGTCGATTGCGCTGTCGGCGGTGATGGGCAATAACCTGTTCTTTATCGGCCTGATGTTTATCGTCCTGGGCTCGGGCCTGTTCAAAACCTGTATCTCGGTCATGGTGGGCACGCTGTATAAAAAGGGCGATGCGCGTCGTGACGGCGGCTTCTCGCTGTTCTATATGGGCATCAACATGGGGTCGTTTATCGCGCCGCTGATCTCCGGCTGGCTGATTAAATCCCACGGCTGGCACTGGGGCTTTGGTATTGGTGGCATCGGCATGCTGGTGGCGCTGGTCATCTTCCGCCTGTTTGCCGTGCCGTCGATGAAGCGCTACGACAGCGAAGTGGGGCTGGACTCCACCTGGAACAGCCCGGTGGTGAAGAAAAACGGCGTTGGCGGCTGGTTACTGGCGCTGGCGGCGGGTGTGGCGATTATTGTCACCCTGATTGCGCAGGGCGTGATTGTGATTAACCCGGTCGCGGTGGCCAGCGTGCTGGTTTACGTGATTGCCGCCTCGGTGGCCCTGTACTTCATCTGGCTGTTCATGTTTGCCGGCCTGAACCGCAAAGAGCGCGCCCGCCTGCTGGTGTGCTTTATCCTGCTGGTCTCTGCGGCCTTCTTCTGGTCTGCGTTTGAGCAAAAGCCGACCTCGTTCAACCTGTTTGCCAACGACTACACCAACCGCATGATCGGTGATTTTGAAATTCCGGCGGTGTGGTTCCAGTCAATTAACGCCCTGTTTATTATCCTGCTGGCGCCGGTCTTTAGCTGGGCCTGGCCGAAGCTGGCGAGCAACAACATTCGTCCGGGCAGCATCACCAAATTCGTGATCGGCATTCTGTGTGCGGCAGGGGGCTTTGGCCTGATGATGCTGGCGGCACAGAACGTCCTCAACAACGGTGGAGCGGGGGTATCGCCGTTCTGGCTGGTGGGCAGTATCCTGATGCTGACCCTCGGTGAGCTGTGTCTGAGCCCGATTGGTCTGGCGACGATGACGTTGCTGGCGCCGGAAAGAATGCGTGGCCAGATGATGGGCCTGTGGTTCTGTGCCAGCGCGCTGGGCAACCTGGCGGCGGGTCTGATTGGCGGCCATGTTAAAGCCGATCAGCTGGAGCTGCTGCCGAACCTCTTCGCGCGCTGCTCCATCGCGCTGCTAATTTGTGCCGCTGTTCTGATTGTGCTCATTGTTCCGGTGCGTCGTATGCTGGAAAATGCGCAAACCAAAAACGAGCCGAAACCGGTAACCAACGTCTGATATCCGCCTGAGCTGGCCGGGGCGTAGGTTACGCTCCGGCCTTGCCACGACAGAGGTGATATATGCAGATTGGGTTTGTTGGACTTGGCGCGGTGGTTGAAACCGCCTACTTACCCGCACTACAACATACCTTTGGCGCTTCCCTCCACTGTCTGGGCTTTGATATCCAGCCGGCTAAGACGCTGGATGGCATCACCCGCAGTCCTTCGCTTGCCGATCTCCTCGCCCAATCCCCCGATACGCTGTTTATTACCACCGCATCGCTGCAGCACCTTGAGGTGCTTGAGCAGGCGCTGGCGTCCTCCATCCCGCGCATTGTGGTCGAAAAGCCGGTGGTCGCTACACTTGCCCAAATCGCCAGGCTGAAAACGCTGCTGGCGAGGCCGGAGGCGGCCGCCCGGGTGCTGGCGCTCGATCACTGGATGGCACGCATTAACCTCGTGCAGCTGGGGTTGGTCAACACCTTTTCGGATATCGTCCGCATCGAGGGCTTTTTACAGGAGCCGAGCGGGTTTAACGCGGCGGGGGAGCCCATCGCGCTCAACTTTGCCACCGGGGAACCCGACACCCGAACGCTTCGTCATCCTGACGGGGTAATCCTCGATATCGGCACGCACGTGCTGGCGATGCTGCGCGAAACGCTGCGCTATCTGGGAGGAAGCGGTGATATAGCCCTGCAGGTTGTGGAGGCCAGAGACCGTCTGGGGCGCGATATCGCCAGAGGCGACCTGACCACGGCGGAAGGCGAAGCGCATCTTCAGGGGCTGCTCGGCGGCGTGCCGGTGGATATCTGGCTTAACAAATATGCCGGGCCGTCCGGCGGGCAAAAAGGGCTGCGGCTGTATCTGCGGGATGGACGCATTATCAGCCACGACCGACGCGGGGCGGAAGATGTGCTTGAGCTGATCGATGGCGATAAGGTTCACTGCTGGCGTTTTGGCGGCACGATCTATGAGCGCTGTCTGGCGGAGCATATTCTGGGTGAGCAGAGCCTGTTTGACCGCGATGCGGAGGAGGTGAGCCGCACGACGCAGCGCAGGCTTGAAGAGGTGGAAATCCTGCTGACATTACAGCAACAGCTGCGTGGCCCCCACTAAACGCATCGTGGTAACATCAGGGCAGAACTGAATATCCTTCAAAGGAGGCATCATGTCGATTACCTGCCCGGATTGCCATGCGGAGATTGAACCGCAAAACGGTGTGGCACACTGCGAAACGTGCAACAAAGATATCGCACTGGAAGCGCGCTGCCCGGAGTGCCATCAGCCACTCCAGGTGTTAAAAGCCTGCGGTGCAGTGGACTATTTCTGCCAGAACGGCCACGGTCTGATCTCGAAAAAGCGCGTGGAGTTCGTCAGGACTGACGCTTAATCGCATACGCAGCCTTCGCCTTTTTGCCAGAGCTCGACCAGCGACTCTGGCGCTTCCTGTTCGGGAACCAGCACAATAATGTCGGTGTATTGCGCCTGATTGTGCCGGGTCCATATTATCTGGATGCGAAAATAGCGCTGGTCGCCGCCGCCGGGTGACGACCGCTGGCCGGGCGGCTCTCCCCGCGGAATAGCCTGCTCCAGTATATTCACCACGCGCTGGCGCTGCGCGCTGCTAAGCGTCGAGAGCGCGATTCGCCGTAAGCCGCTGAGATGGGGAATATAGGCCACGCCGCCTTCACGGGCCAGCTCGACCACTGCGTCATCCGTCAGTTCTGGAACCTGCATTTACAACACTCCCACCTGTTTCCAGGCTTGCTCAATGGCTGCTGCGACGTTGCCACCCGATCGCTTTTCACCGTGTGCCACCGTCAGTTTCGCAAAGGCGTCAAAATCTGCATCTTGCGCCAGCTGGCGATCGCAAACCGTGTCATACCAGGCATAACCGGCTTTTTCCCAGGCATAGCCGCCAATGGCCGTCGCGGCAAGGTAAAACGCGCGATTAGGAATACCCGAATTAAGATGCACGCCGCCGTTATCTTCGCGCGTTTTGATAAAGTCTTTCATATGCCCGGGCTGCGGATCTTTGCCGAGCAGGGGATCGTCATAGGCGGTTCCAGGTTCTGACATCGATCGCAGCCCTTTGCCATTAATCCCTTCAGCCAGCAGCCCTTCGCCAATCAGCCAGTCGGCTTTGTCGGCCGTTTGCTTCAGGTGATACTGCTTCACCAGCGAGCCGAAAACGTCAGATAACGACTCATTCAGCGCACCCGATTGTTCAAAGTAGATAAGCCCGGCTTCGGTTTCGGTCACCCCATGGCTAAGTTCATGTGCCACGACGTCAATGGCAATAGTGAAGCGGTTAAATATCTCGCCGTCACCATCGCCAAATACCATCTGCTGACCATTCCAGAAAGCGTTCTGATATTCCCGCCCATAGTGAACGGTGCCCGTCAGTATCAGCCCTTTATTATCCAGCGAGTCGCGATGATAATTTTTCCAGAAAAAATCATGGGTGATACCTAAATAATCATAGGCTTCATCGACAGCAATATCCCCATTTGACGGCTGTCCCTCATAACGCACCTGAGTGCCCGGCAGTTCCTGGGTCTGTTTGGCATCATAAATATCACGCTCCAGCTGCCCGGCTTTATTAACGTGCGGCGCAGCGGGTTTACCTGGCATATGTGCCATCAGCGTTTGTACATGCGTCAGCGTCTGGCGGGCGCAGCGCTGCTGCGGCTCAGAGCCACTTTCAATAATACGACGAAGAATATACGGCGGGATCACGCTATAAGCTCGGGTCATGCGACTCTCCTGTTATGGCAATGCCGAAAAAGCAACAACTTAAGTGTAAGCCATAACAGCAAAACGGCAGGTAAGTCGGACAAATCGCGGCCTGACGCGTGTCAGGCCTTTTTGCGGGTGCGGGTTTTCTTCACCGGCGTCACGCCTTTCACTTCGCTTTCCACCCAGCCGTCTGACAGGCGGGTGGTGAGGACATCCCCGGCTTTGACCTGTTTGGTCTGCTTCAGCACCTGGCCATCGGTCGCGGTGGTCACGCTGTAGCCGCGCGCCAGCGTCGAGAGCGGGCTGACGGCTTCCAGATGGGTGACCGCGTTACCGAAGCGTTCCCGGGTACTGCTCAGCCGTGCGCGCAGGTTCTCCGCAAGGCGATATTCCAGCTGCTGGATACGCGTTTGTGCGCGATAAATGCGCGGCTGCGGGTTGTGCTGATTCAGGCGCTGGGTCGTGCGCTGCTGGCGCTGTACCGCGCGCTTGAGCTGATTGTCCACCGCAAGGTTCATCCGCTGGCGCAGACGCTCCAGCACGGTCTGCTGTCGCGCCAGACGCAGCTGCGGGTGCTGCTGCTGCAGGCGGTGATGAAGCTGGGTAAAGCGACGGGTGCGGTTGGCGAGGAAGTAGTCCATCGCCATCTCGAGGCGCTGCTGGACGTTTTGCATCTGGCGCAGCAGTTCGAGCTGGTTACGGCTCACCACTTCTGCCGCGGCAGACGGCGTCGGTGCCCGCAGGTCGGCAACAAAATCGGCGATAGTGACGTCGGTTTCGTGCCCGACGGCGCTAACCACCGGGATCTGGCTGGCAAAAATCGCCCGCGCCACGCGTTCGTCGTTAAAGCTCCAGAGATCTTCCAGCGAACCGCCTCCGCGTCCGACGATCAAAACATCACACTCCTGACGGGCGTTAGCCAACTGAATGGCGCGAACAATCTGCCCGGGCGCATCGTCGCCCTGCACCGCGGTCGGGTAGATAATGACCGGCAGGGAAGGGTCGCGGCGTTTCAGCACGTGCAGGATGTCATGCAGCGCGGCACCGGTTTTCGACGTGATCACCCCCACGCAGTGGGCAGGGGAGGGGAGCGGTTTTTTGTACTGCTGATCGAACAGACCTTCCGCCGAAAGCGTGGCTTTCAGCTGCTCGTATTTCTGCTGGAGAAGTCCTTCACCCGCAGGCTGCATGCTCTCAACGATAATCTGATAATCACCGCGCGGCTCGTACAGGGTGATACTGGCGCGAACCAGAACCTGCTGTCCGTGCTGCGGTCGGAAGGTGACCCGACGGTTGCTGTTGCGGAACATCGCGCAGCGCACCTGAGCGGTATTGTCCTTCAGGGTGAAGTACCAGTGACCGGATGCCGGTTGGGTGAAATTAGAGATCTCTCCGCTTATCCACACCTGGCCAATTTCCTGCTCAAGCAGCAAACGGACCGTCTGATTAAGGCGGCTGACGGTATAAATTGAGGGGGATTGAGAGGATAACATGTGAGCGGGATCAAATTCTAAATCAGCAAGTTATTCAGTCGATAGTAACCTGATAAGAGGCAATCGCAAGCATTTTTTATAAAAAAGTGTAGATGCAATCGGTTACGCTCTGTATAATGCCACGGCAATATTTAACCACCCAGGTCAGAGATATTGCCCATGCTACGTATCGCTAAAGAAGCACTGACGTTTGACGACGTCCTCCTCGTTCCCGCTCATTCCACCGTTCTGCCGAATACTGCCGACCTCAGCACGCAGTTGACCAAAACCATTCGCCTGAACATTCCTATGCTCTCCGCGGCAATGGACACCGTGACTGAAGCGCGCCTGGCTATTGCCCTGGCTCAGGAAGGCGGCATTGGCTTTATTCATAAAAACATGTCTATCGAGCGCCAGGCGGAAGAAGTTCGCCGCGTGAAGAAACATGAATCTGGCATCGTTACCGATCCACAGACCGTTCTGCCAACCACCACCCTGCACGAAGTCAAAGCGCTGACCGAGCGTAACGGCTTTGCAGGCTACCCGGTTGTGACCTCCGATAACGAACTGGTGGGTATCATCACCGGTCGTGACGTGCGTTTCGTCACTGACCTGAACCAGCCTGTCAGCGTCTACATGACCCCGAAAGAGCGTCTGGTGACCGTGCGTGAAGGCGAATCCCGCGACGTGGTCTTCGCAAAAATGCACGAAAAACGCGTTGAAAAAGCGCTGGTTGTGGATGGCGGCTTCCACCTGCTCGGCATGATCACCGTTAAAGACTTCCAGAAAGCAGAACGTAAACCGAACGCCTGTAAAGACGAGCATGGCCGTCTGCGCGTCGGTGCTGCGGTTGGCGCAGGTGCGGGCAACGAAGAGCGCGTTGATGCGCTGGTTGCCGCAGGCGTTGACGTCCTGCTGATCGACTCCTCTCACGGCCACTCCGAAGGCGTGCTGCAACGTATTCGCGAGACCCGTGCAAAATATCCTGACCTGCAGATCATCGGCGGTAACGTGGCGACCGGCGCAGGCGCACGTGCGCTGGCTGAAGCCGGTTGCAGCGCGGTGAAAGTGGGTATCGGCCCTGGCTCCATCTGTACTACCCGTATCGTCACCGGCGTGGGCGTTCCGCAGATCACTGCGGTATCCGACGCGGTAGAAGCGCTGGAAGGTACCGGTATTCCGGTTATCGCTGACGGCGGTATCCGCTTCTCCGGCGACATCGCCAAAGCTATCGCGGCCGGTGCGGCAGCGGTAATGGTGGGTTCCATGCTGGCCGGTACCGAAGAGTCCCCGGGCGAAATCGAACTGTTCCAGGGCCGTTCTTACAAATCTTACCGCGGGATGGGTTCTCTGGGCGCGATGTCCAAAGGCTCCTCCGACCGTTACTTCCAGACCGATAACGCTGCCGACAAACTGGTGCCGGAAGGTATCGAAGGCCGCGTGGCCTATAAAGGCTACCTGAAAGAGATCATTCACCAGCAGATGGGCGGCCTGCGCTCCTGTATGGGCCTGACCGGCTGTGGTACCATTGACCTGCTGCGTACTAAAGCGGAATTCGTGCGTATCAGCGGTGCAGGTATCCAGGAAAGCCACGTTCACGACGTGACGATCACCAAAGAGTCTCCGAACTACCGTATGGGCTCCTGATTAATTTCCGCGCCCGGCTCTGAGCCGGGCGCTCTGTTTTTGTTTCACTTGCCTCGGAATTAGCGTCAATGACGGAAAACATTCATAAACATCGCATTCTCATCCTCGATTTCGGTTCTCAATACACTCAGCTGGTGGCACGTCGCGTGCGTGAGCTGGGCGTTTACTGCGAACTGTGGGCGTGGGATGTTACGGAAGCTCAGATTCGCGAGTTCAATCCAAGCGGCATCATCCTTTCCGGCGGCCCGGAAAGCACCACCGAAGATAACAGCCCGCGTGCACCGCAGTATGTGTTCGAAGCAGGCGTGCCGGTGTTCGGCGTCTGCTACGGCATGCAGACCATGGCGATGCAGCTGGGTGGTCACGTTGAAGGTTCTAACGAACGTGAGTTCGGCTACGCACAGGTTGAAGTCCAGACCGACAGCGCCCTGATCCGCGGTATCGAAGACTCCCTGACCGCCGACGGCAAAGCGCTGCTCGACGTCTGGATGAGCCACGGCGACAAAGTCACCGCTATCCCGTCCGACTTCGTGACCGTTGCCAGCACTGAGAGCTGCCCGTTCGCCATTATGGCCAACGAAGAGAAACGCTTCTACGGCGTGCAGTTCCACCCGGAAGTGACCCATACCCGCCAGGGCCTGCGCATGCTGGAGCGTTTTGTCATCGACATCTGCCAGTGTGAAGCCCTGTGGACGCCAGCAAAAATCATCGACGATGCGGTTGAGCGTATTCGCCAGCAGGTCGGTGACGATAAAGTCATCCTCGGCCTGTCCGGCGGCGTTGACTCCTCCGTGACCGCCATGCTGCTGCACCGCGCCATCGGCAAAAACCTCACCTGCGTGTTCGTGGACAACGGTCTGCTGCGTCTGAACGAAGCCCAGCAGGTGATGGACATGTTCGGTGACCACTTCGGTCTGAACATCGTTCACGTGGAAGGCGAGAAGCGCTTCCTCGACGCGCTGGCAGGCGAAAACGATCCGGAAGCGAAACGTAAAATCATCGGCCGCGTCTTCGTGGAAGTGTTTGACGAACAAGCGCTGCGCCTGGAAGACGTGAAGTGGCTGGCACAGGGGACCATCTACCCTGACGTGATCGAATCCGCGGCTTCTGCCACCGGTAAAGCACACGTCATCAAATCTCACCACAACGTGGGCGGCCTGCCGAAAGAGATGAAGATGGGTCTGGTTGAGCCGCTGCGCGAGCTGTTCAAAGACGAAGTGCGTAAGATCGGTCTGGAGCTGGGTCTGCCGTACGACATGCTCTACCGTCACCCGTTCCCGGGTCCGGGTCTGGGCGTGCGCGTGCTGGGTGAAGTGAAGAAAGAGTACTGCGACCTGCTGCGTCGTGCCGATGCGATCTTCATCGAAGAGCTGCACAAAGCTGATCTGTACAACAAAGTGAGCCAGGCGTTCACCGTGTTCCTGCCGGTTCGCTCTGTCGGCGTAATGGGCGATGGCCGTAAGTACGACTGGGTTGTCTCCCTGCGTGCGGTTGAGACCATCGACTTTATGACCGCCCACTGGGCGCACCTGCCGTATGACTTCTTAGGCCGCGTGTCTAACCGCATCATCAACGAAGTGAACGGTATTTCCCGCGTGGTGTATGACATCAGCGGGAAGCCACCGGCGACGATCGAGTGGGAGTAAGCCCGCGTCCGGTATTAACCGGCACTCGATAGTACGATATCTAAGCCCGCGTAACTGCGGGCTTTTTGTCTGGCTCTTTAGTTAGCTATTAACGATGTGCGTTTATTTCCTAATTGTTTGTCCGAAGTTCATTCATAGAGTTTAAATGAGCTCTTATCGGATTGTTGAAAAAATAATCAAACCTGTTGCTAAAATGCCTAGATGCTTGTTAGTTTGTGTTAGGTGTTACCTTACACATTACACTTTGCATTGAGGTGATCTGCCATGGCTGATGATTTATCCCCCGTTCATCCGGGCTCATATGTTCGGAAAAATGTTCTCGAACCTCGCAATCTTACAGTTACAGAGGTAGCGAAGTTGATCGGCGTTAGCCGACCAGGGGTGTCAAATTTCCTCAATGGTAAGGTGTCTGCAACGCCCGATATGGCGGCACGCCTTGAGCGAGCTTTCGGGATTTCCGCCAAAGCTATCCTCGATTTACAGACAGCATATGACGCGCAAGCTGATAAAATGTTAGGTGCAGCTCAAAAGGCGCGTACTTACGTCCCCCCTTTTCTAAACGTTCAGGCCAACGATCTTGTAAGTTGGTTCACAACAACAATTCTTGCACGCACTAAGCTCTCGGTACTGCTGAGAACGCTCATTCACTCCACAGGACGCGATCTTCAGAAAGTGGACTTCCCCGGTAATGACGATGCCGAACGTGCTGGCTGGGACGGCTTCATTGAGGCCAGCTCCGGTACACCTTGGATACCTTCTGGTGTTTCTGGGTGGGAGTTCGGTGTCACAGCGGACATTAAGGCCAAGGCAGACGGGGATTTTGCAAAAAGCGTTCGGGCGCTCAAGAGCGCTGAAAGGGCTAATATTACGTTTGTCTTTGTCACACCAAGGCGGTGGCCGGGTAAGGTTGCTTGGGTCGCCGAAATGAAGGGTAAGAAGTTCTGGAAAGACATACGTGCATATGACGTCAGTGATCTTGAGCAGTGGATGGAGCAATCACTCGCGGCCCAGACCTGGTTTGCGAACCAGACGGATCGTCCCTCTAATGGTGTCAGAACGCTGGAGCGCTGTTGGAGCGATTGGGCAAACGTAGCAGCCCCCGCGCTTCATCCTTCTCTTTTTGCTACGGCGATCGAGGCGTGGAACGGCAGGATCAAATCCTTCCTAGCGAAAGACGATGCGAACCCCTTAGTAATAGCGGCTGACTCCGTTGAAGAGGTGCTTGCGTTTTTAAGTCAGGTCTTGGCAACCCCCGAGCTTGAACAGTATAAGGATCGGGTGTTGGTGTTTGACAGGGCAGGAGTACTGCCGAAACTCGCCCAAGGCACTACCGATTTCATTGCAGTAGCCCATACACGGGAAGTGGAACGTGAGCTTGGGCCCTACAGCTCATCGCTACGAACCATTGTTGTTTATCCCCGCAATGCTACTAGCGTGGAGCCTCATGTCGTGTTGGAGCCGCTTGGGTTCGAGCCATTCACTAAAGCTCTGGAAACGATGGGAAAATCGCGCGATGACATAGCGAAACTAACTAACGCCTCCGGGCGTTCGTTGACGGTTCTTCGACGTCAACTCTCGAATATACCGGCAATCCATACACCTGCTTGGGCTGAAGACCCAAAAATCGCATCGGGGCTTGTTCCGCTCGTGCTTATCGGCGCATGGGACACCCAGAACAAGGCGGATCGAACTATCCTGTCCCATCTGGCTGAGGCTCCTTTTGAAGTACTGGAAAAGCGCATTCTGGATTTGTTGCGGCTCAACGACTCTCCAGTTTGGTCAATTGGTGGGTACCGGGGGTTGATTTCAAAAATCGACTCCCTCTTCGCAATTGCCGGTACGGTTTCCAAGGCCGACCTTGACCGCTTTCTTGACGTTGCGCGGACTGTACTAGGTGAAGATGATCCTGCCCTCGACTTGCCTGAGGAAGAGCGTTGGGCGGCGGCCATGCATGGCAAAAGACGAGAGTTCTCCGGGGCTGTGCGAGAAGGCATTTCCGAGACTTTGGTTTTGCTGGCTGTGTATGGCAAGAATCTCTTCGGGAAGCACCTTGGCTTTGATGGGGAACTTGAAGCTGCGAAAATCGTGCGTGATCTTCTTGTGCCTGTAACGACTAGAAAGTTAGAAGCTAACGGGCGTGACCTTCCACTTTATGTAGAAGCGGCTCCTGCCGAGTTCCTTGATATCATTGAGCGTGACCTGCGAGATGAAAAGTCCGAAGTCATGGGCTTGCTGAGACCTGTCGATACGGGGCTATTTGGTTCATGTCCGCGCACGGGACTGCTTTGGGCGCTAGAAGGACTTGCTTGGAATCCGACTACCTTTCCGCGGGTAGTAAAGATTCTGGGGCAGCTTTCTGAGATTGAGATTAACGATAACTGGGCAAATAAGCCTATTGAATCGCTTGGTTCCATACTTCGTTCATGGATGCCGCAGACGGCTGCAAATCACGAGATGCGCCTGAAGGCGGTCAGTATGCTTTTGGATAAGCATCCGACGGTCGGGTGGAGGGTTTGTCTCCAGCAGTTCGGTGATTACGGGAGCCGCGTCGGCGGCTATAGTCATAAGCCGAAGTGGCGTCCGGACGGGTACGGGTTCGGGGAGCCCTTCAAAACATGGGGACCGATCCATGCATTCGTCAGAGAGATGGTGAAAGTCGCGCTAAGCAGGCCGTCCTATACGGTCGAGATGTTATGTGACCTTGTGTCAAGGCTACATGCACTCGCTTCGGAGGACCAAGTGCGCGTATGGGAGATCATCGAGGATTGGCTCAACGCGGGCGCTCTTGACGAGGAGGTTGCGAAGATACGCGAGAAAATTCGTGTGACTGTCCTCTCTCGCCGGGGGCGTAAAAAGGTCAATGAGGAGGGGCAGGCGAGCCTGACGGAAAAAGCCAAGGAGGTCTATTCCAAGCTGCAGCCCAAGGACATTGTGAACAAGTATGAGTGGCTATTTCGGCAGGGATGGGTTGAGGAGTCGGTGGACGAACTCACAGGAGACGAGATGGACTTTCGAGCTCGTGAGCAACGCATAGAAAAGCTCCGCGTTGAAGCTCTGACATACATTGCGCAAGAACGAGGTATACCGGGCATTCTCGCGCTTTCTGAAAAAGGAAAGTCTCAACGCCAAATCGGCGCTCACCTAGTGTCAGGCATACTTACCGACGAGCAGATTGAAGATTTGATCTTGCAAAGCCTATGTCCGGCAGAAAAAGATTCGATTCGTGATGGTATTGTCGCCGGGGCGCTCTGGACGTTGGACGAGGGCAGGAGAAAGGCCATATATGCGAGCCTGCGGGACAAAGTTGCCGAAGAGGAAGCGCTCCATCTCTTGCTCCTTTCGCCTTACCGGGCTTCTACCTGGGAGCTTGTGGATCAACTTTCGGCTGAAGCTCGCAATCGGTACTGGGTTGAAGTGGTTCCGCAATATGTTTTTGACTCACCTGAGGAAAACAACGAGAGCGTTCGCCGCCTGCTTGAAGTCGAACGTCCTAGGGCAGCCTTCGCATCGATGCATTTCAAGCTAGAAGAAATATACCCGCCCCTCCTTGTGAAGACGCTATCTTCCATGGCGAAAAATAGTAAGGATAAAGCTGGAGAGTATCAGCTGCACGACTACGATGTGCAGCGTGCCTTCCAGCTTATCAATCGCAACGCGGACCTCACACTAGAGGAAAAAGCTGGACTGGAGTTCGCATATTTAGAGGTTTTGGCTCGCTCTTTCCGAGGGGAAGACCAGCAGCAGATTCCTAACCTTGAGCGCTACATTGAGGAACATCCTGAGCTGTTCGTGCAGGCTGCAGTGTGGGCCTATAAGCGCAAAGACCATGGCGAAGACCCCGCCGAGTATCGCGTTACCGAAGGTCGCGAGCATTTGGCACTGCGCTGGTACCGTCTCCTTGAAGCCATTGAGCGTATCCCTGGTCAAGACAAGGCAACTAAAGAGGAACAGCATGAAAAGCTCTCGGAATGGGTTGCAACGATAAGGCGGTCTTGTGCTGAACTCGACCGCGCGGAGATTGCGGATGTGTGCATTGGAAAGCTATTTTCTAACGCACCGGCTGGCGAGGATGGCGTGTGGCCGAACGAAGCCGTTCGCGATGTGATGGAGGACTTGCGGTCTGAGGATATCAGCAGCGGGGCACATACCGGGTTGTACAACGCGCGCGGTGCCCATTGGCGTGGGGAAGGTGGTGGTCAAGAGCGAGAGCTTGCAGACAAGTATCGCGCTTGGGCCGAAGCCTTGCAATTCTCGCATCCCTTTGTTTCGTCATCGTTGCTGATGTCGATGGTTAATACGTATGAGCGGGAGGCTGAACGTCAGGATACTGAAGCCGGTATCCGACGTCGGCTAAGGCATTAAGGGAAAGAATATCGCCAAAATTTGCGCCGTGTGGCATTAAATGTTACTGGTTTTAACTTATTGATTTTTTTTGATAATGTTTCTATGCCGATCATTAGTTGGAATGAACCAATGTCCAGCATTGCCCGACTAAAAATAACATATAGCCCGCATAATTGCGGGCTATTTACGTTGTTGACTATAAATAGGAAAATACTTGCAGGGATGCTTACAAGGCACGCGGTGCCCCCTGAAAATGACCACGGTCTGAAAAGAACCTAAATTATGATGCTGAAAAGAAAATAAGGCCCGACTCTTTACTGGGTGGCAACAGCTTCAAAAATCGGGCATGGCTTTAGCAAGCTTTGATGAACCAGGCGATTGTGGTGCGGGAGACCGTGGCATGCCCGACTGATAGTTGGAATAAAGATGTTCGACAATCAAAAACAAGCAATATGTCAATTTGGGCCAGCAATCCGCGCTGATCTCTATGGTCTGTCCGTCTTCGGACTCACCTTGATGCACATTAGAGTTGCGAATTGAATAAATTAAGTGAGCGAACTTATTCATAACCGCAATATCTGTCTTATTTTCAAAGCGACCACTCAACGACTTGATACTTACAGGATCATGGGATGACAGTACATTCCTTGGCACGATTCCGAACAACTTAACAATGGATGCTTCTTCCTTATACTTCCAAGAGAGCTGATTTTGAAGGCTTAAATAGAGATCATACTCTGCAAAACTACCACCAAAATTCTGTTTGATCCCATGCATCCAACCAAAATAGTAAAGTCCCTCAAGCACTCGATATATCTCAATGAAAGCGTGCTTCCAGTGACTGGCTGAAAGAGATAAGTATATGTTTTCGTATGGAGCATTTTGAAGCAGCAGTAGACGCCGAGCAACATCAATTATCTCGACAGGGACGAAAGGAGATCGCGCACTTCTAAACCGCGCCGCCAAATGGCTAAGAACGGCGAATAGTGACGAAACGGATGCTTGACTCAGTTCAAAGACACGAACATCTTCATAGACCGAGGCTATATCTTCCAACGAACAAGAGAATATATCCTTCACGTCAAGGCTGTTCTCAAGCTCTTTGGGGTGAGACAATCCCTCGCGAGAAACATCAAGATACTGCCCATGCTTAAACACAAATGACAAGAAGTGCTCATATTCAAATTTTACTTCGTTGACCCCTATTTCTGTTAAAGCGCTTAAAACATCTGTAATTTCAAAATCATAAAAATTTCTTAGAGATAAAGCCAAGAACTCATTTTCATCCTGCATAAATTTAAAGCAGATCCCACCACCCTGACCGAATACCAAATCGTCCCTGCTTGGCGAAATAGTCATCAGCGCTTTACCAAGCAGGTCCGGCATTGGCAAAGTCAGAGCCGCCTGATGGATTTTTTTATCAGTAGCGATAGCTATTGGGTTGACGACAGCGCGACAGAGTTTTCGTAAATCGAGTTCTTCAGGCTTAGGAATCTTGATGCGATCAATACCATATGTTGGATCATCCTTAGTATATCCTATGCAATGTTGTTCATTCATCTGCCAAGTCAGCAAATCGACAAACTCTACGGAAGATGTAGTCTCTCCAACTTTCCATGCAAAAAAAGAACCATAGAAATTGATGACGTCATCAAAGTCAATTGACGCATCATTTTCTCCCTTACTAATACTCGTTTCAACAGCATTCTTCGTAACGCTCGGTAGCAATGGAATATCAAATTCCTTAATTAAGAAGAAGAAGAACGCGTCGACATATTCAAAAGCCTCAACATTGCGTTCTTGATAAGACTGATTCATCATTTGCGCCAAGACGTCACGGGGATCGGAACGATACAAAACAACGTAGCGCTCGTTATTCGCGCACAAAGGTACTAATATCCCCCTATCACCTATGACAATCGGGCTAGCGACGTCGAATTTCAAATGCTCAAGAAGACCTGCCGCTTGCATTCGCAAATCTGACACTTGAGTGGTGCGAATATCAGTTTCCGCTTCTGCAAATGCTAGCCGAGATAGCTTACTGGTTGCAGCAGATATGTAAGATTTCCACTGAATGGCCATATCAGTATGCATACCAGCATGCTTTGAAGTTTTGAAGAGTCTCCGCATCTTCAAAAAGAGTGCCGAAAGCTTTTTCAAAATATTCTCGTTCGAAACGCCCAACCTGAGATGCTGCCACTCGATGTGCAGTAATCCTCTCCTCCAAATCTTCAAGACAGAGCACCTCTTCTTTATCATCAGGCGTTATCGCATCTTGAATAGAACAAATAAGATGCTCAAGATTGGCTTTTAATAATTGAAATTTTTTAGGTACGGCGTCCCAATGAGTCTCTACACCAGGTTTACCGAAAAGATATATTGCAAGCGCTGAGACGAAACCCGCTTTTGGCGGGAACGCTCGGAAAACCTCTTTGCCGCTTGAGTACCGCTTCAACGTTTCACTAAGAGTTGAATCTGCCTCGAAAGTAGAAAAGGCAATATTAAATTTACTAAGAAGCAAAATAGTTTCACTAAAATACTGCATCACATCGACGTGCGACGAAGACTCAATCATATCCAACCGGACAAAGTCCTGTGCGATCCGATCCTTAAGGTTCAGTTCACGCTTTCTCGAAGTAAAAATTAGGAGAAGTTCTACGACGTCCTCAGATTCGAATTCGTTGGCTGAAAGTCCTGATCGACGACCCGAGTCCTTTGACAGAAATTTAATTGTTCCTGCAACTGAAGTCTCCACTTTTTCTAGAAGTGGCCTATAGATAGCCTCGAGCTGTCGCGCGATATCCCACGGAACTTGTCCCGTATTCAGCACTAGCATTCTGTATATTAAATTGTTAGCGCTATCCGAGATCCAAAACTCGACACGCAAATCACTAATGCCATCAAAGCCAGAATTTCGCGAGGCCTCTAGGATAGCAGTGGTTCGCTGCATACCATCGATAATCGATAATCTCGAAAGATCTACGCCTTCAACTAAGGCTAGCATATCCTCCTTACTGTTTAAGTGATCGGTCTGCGCACCGTAATCCTCCGAGTCAATCAGAACGCCGACAACCAAAGGTGGTAATGAGGCGCCTTTCGATATATCCGCCACCATTCTTTCGCGAATTATCTTCGCCGTTTTTGTCTTAAGCGCAGCGCGTTGGCCGGGAAGTCCACCTTGTTCATCCTCGTGAATTCTTTCCACAAGCTTTATATAAAATTGAGCGGGCAAATCTATTATTACAGAGGTACATCCATTTCCAGACTGAGCGATTTTATGAAACATCTTATACATCCGTATTCTAAGGAGTATGTTTTCAACGCAATTATTGGTTAAATCCAGCGAAGGATTTTTCCACATTCACAAAAGCGTCCTTTGATAGCTTAATTATATAGTAAAGTAAACTTGAGGTTCGAAAAATATTTTTGTCCCTCTACTGAACCGTCGAGATGGCTGCCCGTGTATCTGCCGATGGAGGCAAGGAAAGGGGGTAAAAAGCAACGGGCTAAATGGTCCCTTTTTTCCTAGATGCCTACAATTGGCTCCTTTTGGCCAGTTTCTGTAAGTCGTCACAATCGATACTGGCAAGAGCGGAAAGTTTTTTAGTGCCCTATGCAGACTACTTTTAGGCTGGGGCATTTATGAACTAGGTGCTATTTATGAAAGACCGTAGTCATGACGAGGCTGTGGTCGAGCTTATCCAAGCCGATCTGTTTTATGCGGTGAGGCTGCTAGCGGGGGGAGCTGCTGGCGAAGGTACTAGTGAGGATGAGTTGGCCACCTTGGAGAGGCAGCTATTGGTAACACTTGGCACGAGACAGGATAATTCGAATTCTTTATTTAACTGCAAATGGTATTTATCATGGTTTTTAGGAATTATATTTAATTAACAAATTGATTTATAAGAACTATATTTCTCTATTGATAATGGAGTGGGAATAATTCCCGTCCGTTAATCGTTCTCTGTTTAAGCCCGCGTCCTGCGGGCTTTTTATTGCCTGTTTCATTGCACCGCTTGCTCAATCACCCGGGCAATCTCCTGCGGCTGACTGACCATCGACACATGGCTTGCCGCCACCTCGGTGGTTTTGGCATGAATCGTCTTCGCCATCGCACGCTCCAGATCCGGGTTAATCATCCGGTCATTCTTGCTGACCACATACCAGCTCGGCTTATCATGCCAGGCCGCATGCGTGACCTTTTCTGCAAAAGCGTCGGCGCGGATCGGGCCCTGGGTGGCGGTCAGCCTGTTTTGCTCAACAGCCTTAATGTCCGGCGCAAAATCCTGGCGTACCGATTTACCTGGCAAATAGAGAAAACCCTCTGCGGTTTTAGCGATGCCCGTGCTGCCCGGAGGGGCAGGGTAGCTCCCCGCCAGATCCGCCGTCGACTGGCCCGAATCCGGGGCAAAGGCCGCCACGTAAACCAACGATTTTACCCGTGCGTCGTTACCTGCCTCGCTAATCACCGTCCCGCCCCAGGAGTGACCTACCAGCACCACATCCCCGTGAGCCCGGGCGATGGCGCGCTGGGTGGCGGCCACGTCATCTTTCAGCGAGGTGAGCGGCAGCTGAACGGCAATGACCTCGGTATGCTGGCTTTGCAGTTTGTCGATCACCCGGTTCCAGCTGCTGCCGTCGGCAAAGGCGCCATGCACCAGGACCACGGTTCTATTATTCGCCAGCGCGGATCCACTGGCGGCGGCCAGCAGCAGGCCTGTGGCAAGCGTATGAGTAAACAGTTTTTTCATGGTATGCCTCAACGATAAATATCGGCGGTGCCTGACAGGGTGTTATTTCCCCCGGCGGAGGTAATGCGAAACGCGCCGGCACCCGCTTTTGCGGCTTTGGCCTGCAGTTTCGCCTCCAGATCTGCCAGCGACGTTGCGCCGCTGCTGTCGGAGACGGTGCCAATTTTTTGCAGCCCCTGAGGCTGGTTAATTTCCTGGGCAGCGAAAGCGGAAGAAGCCATGACAGCGGTGAAGGCCAGGACAGCGATCGGTAATGTTTTCATGGTGTAAATCCTCAAAAATAAGTGATGGGTTGCGTTCAGTGCATCACCGCAGCATGCGGCGGTACGGTGAATTCAATGGTTTTACGATCAACAGGTTTATGGGTTGGGTCGGCAAGAATAATGGTCACCTTGTGTTGCCCTGCGGGCAGTCCCACCAGAATGACCGGCTCGCCGCTGGCATCAGCCCAGTGCCACGGGTTGTCATCCACGATGACGTGGATATGACCGATACGCGGCATCACCTTGAGCGCCTCGGGCCCGAACACGGGTTCGATGCGCATGTTCTCGACGCGGTATTGAATAAATACCGCGCCCTTGCTCAACGGGCCCGCCAGCGGCGGATCCACTATCAGCTTTGCCGGAGGCTGGGGTTGTTCGAGCGGGGCAACGGCTGCGGGGCCGTTAACCTCCGCTGCACTCAGCCCGCTTAACGGTGCGGCCCAGGTGCAGCTTGATGTCAGCGCGAACAGCGTGAGCAGTAAATGTCGACGCATCATTCGGGTATCTCCTCTTCAGGTCATCAATGGCGACAGACATAGAAAACCATTTTTGTGTATCGGGTCTGTTTGCTGCGGGGGGCTTTTTTGTATGGCTGCGTAAGCAGGGCGGCGTGGATACAGTGCGATACATTCCGGGCAAGCGCGAGGCGGTTTCTGCTGGCATGGTGTCTGCAGAGGCACCCGGGTGGGTGCTAACGCAAACAGGAGAATGACCATCATGAATCATAATAAAGTGGCGTTGGTTTTCGGCGGCGCACGCGGTATCGGGGCAGCCATTGCGGCTCGGCTGGCGCACGACGGTTATCGGGTTGCTATCACCTGGGTTTCACGCCCGGATCGGGCGCAGGCGCTGGTATCCGCGATTGATCAACAGGGCGGGCAGGCGATAGCTATTAAAGCCGACAGCGCAGATGCGAAGGCCATTCAGGCGGCAGTAGATCAGACGTTGCGGCTGTACGGTAGGCTGGATGTCGCGGTGGTTAACGCGGGCGTGCTGCGCCTTGGCACCCTTGAGGAGTATTCGTTGGACGATCTCGATATCACCCTGGCCGTAAACGTGCGCGGCGTCTTTCTTGCCATTCAGGCGGCCGTTAAGCAGATGTCTGACGGAGGGCGCGTGATCACTATCGGCAGTAATACCGCGGTGCGTACCGGGCATGCGGGCAGCAGTGTGTATGCCATGAGCAAAGCGGCAGTGGCGTCGATGGTGCAAAACCTCGCCCTGGATCTGGCGCCACGGCACATTACCATTAACAACATCCAGCCGGGGCCCATCGCCACTGATATGACCGTCGACATAGCGGAGCAGATCGTCGGTAGCATTCCGCTGCAGCGGATGGGGCAACCGGATGAAATCGCCTCGCTGGCGGCATGGCTTGCCGGTGAGTCGTCGGGCTACATGACCGGGGCAAGCCTGACCATTGACGGCGGCTTCGTACTTTAGTCTCTAAGGGCTGGGATGCCCGCACTGTGACGCGAAGTCTGGCCCTTCACGATAGCCACCGCCAGCCCGGCAATCACCAGCGTCAGCCCCCACGACAGCCACATCGCGCCGATCGTCCCGAACGCCCGGTTTAACCATGCATAGGCCAGCGGGGAGGCCGCCGCCATCAGCTGGGCCGGGATCAGCAGTACCCCGGTGCGCCGGGCGTACTCTTCAGGGGCAAACAGCTGCAAGGGTAAGGTGGCTTTCACAATGGTCACCAGTCCGTTAATTGCCCCGTAGCCCAGCACAAAACCGGCGGCAGACCAGAGGAAGAATGTACTGCTCAGCCCGAGCAGAAAGCACACCGGCATGGCGAGCGCGGTGAGCAGCGTCAGGCGCAGCGGGGTGAGTCCCGCCCCGGCAACCACCTCCAGGAACCGCGCGCCTGTCTGCCCAATCCCCCATAACATGCCGATGGTAACCGGCAGGCCGACGCTGGCGATAAATTCCGGCAGGTGTGTGGAGGTGCCGTTAGAGACAAAGGTGATCAGCGCAATGAAGGCGGCATACAGCCAGCCGTTGCGGCGATCCTGCCCACCGGCAGGCGGGGCGGGCTGCTTTACTGCCGGGCGTGTCTGATTGGGGAGCGAAAAGGTTAACGCGGCGCTCAGCAGGCCGAACAGGGCGTAGAACAGCAGCGCACTTCGCCAGCTCATCACCGTCAGCAACGCCTCGCCCAGCGGCCAGAACACCACCGAGGCCAACCCACCTGCCAGGGTGACGCGGGAGATGGTTCGCCGCGCCTGCTGGCCGTAGAGATTCACCAGCGCCGCAAAGAGCGCATCGTACAGCGACAGGCGCATGCCGATCCCGGTTACCATCCAGGCGGCGTACCAGGCGAAAAGGGAGTGGGCGTTGGCCATCAACACACAGCTGGCGGGAATCAGCAGCGATCCGATCATCACCACCCGTTGTCCGCCCATCCACGCCAGCAGTTTAGCGACAAAGGGGGAGAGGGCGGCCATCACCAGCATGGCGAGGGTCAGTCCCGAATAAATCGCCGGTGAAGACCAGCCGCTGTCCGCCGCGATGGCCCGGGCGAAGGTGCCCGGCATGTAAAAGGAGATCCCCCAGTTGATAAGCTGGTTACAGCCGGTGGTGAGTGGGAGGGTGCGGGGCATGGGCAGGTTTTTCATTATCTTTCATTCCATCAGACAGTTATCCTGAGCATATCCCGCGCATCAGACCGCAGGCAGGCCGGTGCGTTTATGGCTCCTATAAGAGAAACTTTGTGATGACGACGCTGAATCTGGGACAGCTGGCAACCTTTCGTCTGGTCGTGCAGCGGGGCAGTTTTTCTGCGACTGCGGACGTGCTGGGGCTTTCGCAACCGGCGGTGAGTTTGCAGATCCGCCAGCTGGAGCAGTTTTTACAGGCGCGATTAATCGAGCGTACCGGTCGGGGCGTGAAAGCCACGGCGGCCGGGCTGGCGCTGTTGGCTCATGGCGAGCGAATTGAGCAGGCGGTGGACGAGACGATTCGGGCGGTGGCCGCGTTCAGCCACGAAGTGAGCGGAACTATCGCTATCGGGATGGGGGCGACGGCCTGCATCCATCTTTTGCCGCCGCTGTTGCAGCAGCTGCGGCAGGATCATCCCCTGCTGCGGGTCGGCGTCACCACCGGCAACACGCTGGAGATTGTTCGCGCCATAGAGGAGAACCGCCTCGATCTGGGACTGGTGACTTTACCCGTTGCGGGTTCGGCGCTGGCGATCGCGCCGGTGCTGGATGAGGAGTTTGTGTTTATTGCAGCAGCGGATCAGCAGGAGCTGTTTGCCACGCTGACCGCACCTGAGCTACAGGCCCACCCCTTAATCGCCTTTGAAACCGGGAGCAGCACAAGGGCAGTGATCGACGCCTGGTTTCAGGCCAGCGGTCTGGAGGTGCAGCCGATCATGCAGTCCGGCAGTATCGAAGCCATCAAACGTATGGTTCGCGTCGGGCTGGGATACAGCATTATTCCACGCATGGCGGTGGAATGTGCGGAGGACAGGCAGGGGCTATGCGTGCGCTCACTTACGCCGGTTTTAGAGCGTCAGCTGGCCATCGTTATGCGTCAGGATAAAGTGCTGAGTAAAGGGATCAGCGAAATTATTCGATTATTACAAACGGCGTAATAATTTAATTAGCCCGTAAAAACAGAAGGCTTAATTAATTGTGGTGGTGGAGCGTTCGACGTATTCGCCAGAGAGGCTGGATTGTTGCGCCTGCTTTTTTTCCTGGTGGTGATACCAGGCACCAATGGAGGAGTAAACGAAGCGGCCCACGAAAAAGAATAAGCTGATTAGCAGTATGATACGCGTCATCCGAGTGTTAAACCGATGTCGTCTTCGCATACGTGTGGCCTGACTCACTGTAGTGTTCCTGAAAATACCCTGCGGGCGATGTGCCATTAAGGCATACGGGGCCACAGGGGTCAATTAATCCGAATGTAAAATTCTGTCAACGATTAATCCACTGATTGTTATGTTTAATAATAACTTTATTTACGCCACTGATAATTAGCACAAAAGTACGGTTAAAAAATGTGAATATTCTTTCCCGGGATTAATCTCTTTGATTTAAGTCAAATCTCCCTCGCCAGGGCTTACTAAAATCTTTCCTCCTTTCGTGTAAGCGTTATTTCGCCTGCACGACAACGTCGTCAGGTTGGATGCCTGTCTGAACTGCCCCTGGATGAGTGGGTTAACTATGGCATCTATGACTATTTTCTCGTTATACAAAAAATATAAAGACCGCTGGTGGGCGCTGCCGCTGATCCTGCCGGTCGTTCTGCTGCCCGTCGCGCGTCTTGCCACCACCTAGGGGTCAGCTACTGCTACGTGCGGTCGCCGATGGTGCACCTCTATCTGCTGCTGGGGGAGCTGAGCACCATTGCCGATCTCTCCCTGGCGACAAATCACCCGGAAAACCTGCAGCAGCGGGGCGCCATCAATCTGCAACGCGGCCTGAAAGATAAAGTCGCGATGATGAGCCGCCTGCAGCGTGCGCTGGAAAAAGATGAATTTACCCTGCTGGCGCAGCCGGTGAAGGGGATCCGCGGGGATGACTATCACGAGGTGCTGCTCCGTCTGCAAAACGATGGCGCAGAGCTGATTTCCCCCGATGAGTTCCTGCCCGTCGCGCAGGAGTTTGGCCTCTCTTCGCGAATCGATCTGCTGGTGCTGGAGAAGACGCTGCAGTTTATGGACGATAACCGGGAGAGTCTGCCGGGCCAGCGGTTTGCCATTAATCTGTCGCCTTCATCCGTTTGCCGGGCGCAGCTGCCGCTGGAGGTGAGCCGCATGCTGCAAACCTATGCCATTGAGAGCTGGCAGCTGATATTTGAGATCACCGAGAGCAGCAGTTTTGGCAATGCCGGGCTGGCGATGCAGACGATGAACCATTTGCAGGAGATGGGCTGCCGGGTGGCCATTGATGACTTTGGTACCGGCTATGCCAGTTACGCCCGCTTAAAAAGCGTGGATGCCGATATCCTGAAGATCGACGGCAGCTTTATTCGTAACATCGTCAATAACAGCCTGGATTATCAGATCGTGGCCTCGATTTGCCATCTGGCGCGGATGAAGAAAATGCTGGTGGTGGCAGAATATGTCGAGAGCGAGGAGATCCGCTGCGCCGCCGAGGCGCTGGGAATTGATTATTTCCAGGGGTATTTAATTGGCAAACCCGTACCGCTGGACTCTTTACTGCCGCAACAGGCGCTCACGAAGAGCGCCTGAAGGAGAGGTTACGCGGCGACGTTCGGAGAGTGCTCTTCTTCGATTTTCAGGCACCAGCCGGTGACGGCGCTCCAGTACTGCTGCTCTCTTTCCAGATCCAGCAGCACCAGCGCGTTCTGGCTGAACCAGTCGTGCGGGAAGCTCAGCGTCCAGTGGTTATCGTCCGTGGTGAGCGTCAGTGTCGGCGGCGTGGTCGTTGCCTGACGCTGGTTGTTGAGCAGCACGCCCAGACGTAACAGCTGGATCAGCGGCAGGAACTGTTTTTTCTTGAACAGCGTAAAGCGCGGCAGCTCGTCCAGCTTAACGGCTTTACGATGATAGCGGACCAGCGAGGCCATCATGGTCTGCTGCTCCTGGTTAAAGCCAGGCAGGTCGCTGTTTTGCAGAATGTAAGCCGAGTGGCGGTGCATTCCACTGTGATTGATGTTCAGCCCGACTTCGTGCAGCATCGCTGCCCACTTCAGCAGGGCCGCCAGCTGCGGATGCGCCAGTTTCGGGTTCTGGGTTTCCCACTGCTCATACATATGGGTCGTGGTTTCCAGCACGCGTCTTGCCTGCTCGCGGTCAATGTTGTACTGATTCGCCAGGCTCTGTGCGGTACGGCTGCGAATATCCTGGTGGCGGAAACGGCCTTCCATCTCATACAGCACGCCTTCGCGCAGCGCACCGTCAGACAGGCGCAGCTCGCGAATGGCCAGCGCATCGAACACGCCGCACAGGATCGCCAGGCCCGGGACAAACACCGCTTTGCGCTCTTCGGAGAGGCCAGGCAGGCTCAGGGCATCAAAGCTCTTATGCTTGATCACCTCTTCCATCAGCATCGTCAGACGCTCAGGGGTGATAAAACCGTCTTTCTCGCCCATCTCCACCAGTACTTCATGGGCGGCTTTGATGGTGCCCGAAGCGCCAAGCGCCACGTTCCAGCCCTGTAGGCGGTATTGCCAGGCGAGCGACTCCAGCTTCTGCACCGCGGCCATGCGCGCGCGCTGGAAGTTCTCCCGGCTGATTGTTCCGCCCGGGAAGTAGATCTGGGCGAAACTGACGCAGCCCATCCGGCGGCTTTCGACCAGATGTGGCTCAAAGTTTTCGCCAATCACCAGCTCCGTTGAGCCACCGCCGATATCGATCACCAGCTTGCGGCCTTTTTCCGGCTGAGTATGTTCCACACCCATGAAGATCAGACGGGCTTCTTCATTGCCCGAAATGATCTCGATAGGGTAGGGGATCACCTGCTCCGCGCGCTTTAAAAAGTCCGTGGCGTTCGACGCCTGGCGCAGGGTATGGGTTCCGACAATGCAGACGCTCGACGGGGTGAAACCCTGCAGGCGTTCGGCAAACAGCGACAGGCAGTTCAGCCCGCGTTCCATCGCCTCTTCGCTGAGCATGTTGTCTGCACCCAGGCCGTCAGCCAGGTGGACGCGCTGTTTCAGACGACCAATGATTTGCATTGCGCCATCAACCTCACGGGCAATGACCATGTGGAAGCTGTTAGAACCAAGGTCGACCGCAGCAAACTCCTGCGGTCGTGGGGTCTTATCGTTTATCGGCATAGGTTAATCGGGTTGCTCGAGTGATTTGATATAGTCGTAAATCGCCAGCTGTGACCGCACCTTACGGCGATTGCCGCGCGGCACATAGCGGTTACTCAGTTCTTTATCGATATACCGTGCTTTCACGGTATCGTTTAACAGTAAATCAATAATATCAAGAACTTGTTGCTTAAGCCGCGGATCGAGCAGCGGCGTCGCTACCTCGATGCGATAGTCGATGTTGCGCGTCATCCAGTCGGCAGAAGAGAGGTAGACCTGCTTATCGCCACCGTTCTCAAAAATATAAGTGCGATCGTGCTCGAGGTAACGGTCAACGATGCTAATGACGCGAATATTTTCGCTGATACCCTCAAGCTCGGGGATCAGAGAGCACATGCCGCGGATCAGCAGATTGACCGGAACGCCTGAGCCGGAGGCGGCATACAGGCGATCCACCAGCCCTTTATCGACCAGGTTATTGAGCTTCAGCGTGATGCCGGAAGGCAGGCCTTTCTGCGCATTGGCGATCTCACGGTCGATCATGTCATACAGCAGACGACGGGAGTTCTGCGGCGACACCAGCAGATAGTCGAAGCTGACCGGCCGGTAAGGGTTCTCAATGAAGTTAAAGACCCGGCGTACCTCGTTGGTGATGCGCGCATCGGCGGTGAGCAGCGAGTAGTCGGTATAAATACGCGCGGTCTTCTCATTGAAGTTACCGGTACCGATGTGGGCATAACGCACCACGTCATCACCCTCTTTACGGGAGATGAGGAACAGCTTGGCGTGGATCTTCAGCCCCGGGGCCGAGAAGATCACGTGTACGCCCGCTTCGGTCAGACGACGGGCCCAGTGGATGTTGGCCTCTTCGTCGAAACGCGCCTGCAGCTCCACCACCACGGTCACTTTCTTCCCGTTGTGGGCGGCATGGATCATCGCATCGATAATGCGCGAATCTTTCGCCACGCGGTAGATGTTGATTTTGATCGCCAGCACGTTGGGGTCGAAAGATGCCTGACGCATCAGCTCCAGCACGTGCTCAAAGGTGTGGTACGGATAGTAGAGCAGGACGTCGCGCTCGCGAATGGCGTCGAAGCCGTTGCGGAACTTGTCAAACCAGATATGGCGCAGGCGCGGCAGCGGCTTGTTCACCAGGTTGGCCTTGCCAACGTTCGGGAAGCCGATAAAGTCTTTGAAGTTGTGATAGCGGCCGCCCGGTACGATGGAGTCGTAGCGGGAGATGGTCAGCTTTTCACGCAGCATCTCGACCATCGCGTCCGGCATATCGCGCTGGTAGACAAAGCGCACCGGTTCAGCGGTAAGGCGCTGCTTGAGGCTGGAGGACATCAGCTCCATCAGGCTGGCTTCCATCTCGTGCACCAGGTCGTACTCGGCGTCACGGGTCATCTTCATCGAATAGGCGTTGAGCGCGTCGTAATCGAAGAAGCCCTTAAAGATATCGTCCAGGCAGTAGCGCAGGATGTTATCCAGCAGGATCATCGGTTTGCGGCGACGCGGCGTTTCCGGTGGCAGGTTGACGAAGCGCGGCACCTTGTCCGACGGGATCTCCAGCAGCGCATAGCGAATGCTGTCGCCGCGGATTATCTCCACCGCCAGATAGGTGTAGTCATCCTTCAGAAACTGCACCAGGTCCGTTTCACGGTTAATCAGAATAGGGGTGATGTGCTGGCGCAGATAGTGTTTGAAATAGTGGCGCAGCCAGCTCTGCTGGTTGACCGAGAGCTGTCGCTCGTTGATCAGGAAGATTTGATTGCGTGCCATCTCCAGCAGCAATTCGTTATACAGGCTGTCAAATTCCTGATCGGCTTTCAGGACCCGGGACTGGATCTTGCCAAGCAGATGACGCGAATTCGAGTTTAAACCCTGCTCTTCGCTAATGATGATTCGACGCTTCAGTTCAGCAAAGCGAACTTTATAGAATTCGTCCAGGTTATTGGAGTAAATCCCCAGAAAACGCATGCGTTCAATCAGCGGGTTACTTTTATCCGCCGCTTCCTGAAGCACGCGCTCGTTGAATGCTAACCAGCTTAGCTCTTTCTCGATGTATAACTTTTCCTGACCCATTACTACTCACACTCCAGTTCAATCACAGGACGTGGTAAATCCGTCTCGCCTTTATTATGGCGAGCATTTCCACTATATGTCCAACTGTGTCAGA
>Ga0308168_1000518_pt1 | contig 45831 bp, 47 predicted proteins | sample PhyCR2_FD_202133 | JGI IMG/M metagenome (GOLD analysis project Ga0308168, IMG submission 202133) | Phyllosphere microbial communities from UC Gill Tract Community Farm, Albany, California, United States - DLSLRC.R2 | ecosystem: Host-associated > Plants > Phyllosphere > Unclassified | place: USA...
ATTTTTCAGGACGTATTGCAACGATCCAGTCTGGTACTTTGATACCGTAAAATCTGGAGCGTCCATCTCATTATCCCTGCAGGCTATGCCCTCTCGGCGCGTCCCTGCGCCTCGTCCCGGCCTACAGGAAACGCCTCAGCGATTTCCAGCCGGACCAGGGAGCCGCTTTAAGTTGTTTATCCACTGAAACGTTCTTCATTGCTTTATCCCAGAGAACCATGTTTTGTAGGCCGGGTAAGGCGTAGCCGCCACCCGGCGATGTCACTATTGCTGCGTGGTATTTTTCATCGGAATCAACGCAATTACCACCGCGCCCAGCACCAGGAAACCGGCCACCATAAAGATCCCGGCGTTAAAGTTACCGGTGATATCCTTCATCAGCCCCATCAGCAGTGGCCCCAGCGCGGCACCGGTCATCCCGGTGGCGTTGATCACCGCAATTCCCACGGCGCGAGCCCGCAGTGAAATAGAGCGGTCCGGCGTCGTCCAGAAGATCACCATCGCGGCAAAGGCACCCGACGAGGCCATCACGATCCCGGTGAACTGCAGCATCGGATCGCGGCTGGTGGCGGTCAGGATCCAGCCTGCGGCGGCAAACAGGTACGGCAGCAGGGTGTGGACTTTACGCTCGTTGCGCTTATCGGAACGCTTACTCCACCAGACCATCGCGACTATGGTACAGATCTGCGGGATGGCGCTCAGGATCCCGATGGTCACGTTGCTGCTCTCCTCGCTGATGCTGCGCAGGATCAGCGGCGTCCAGACGCTCAGGGCGCTCAGGGTATTGGTCAGGCAGAAGTAGGCGAGGGTGTAGAGCATGATGGTCGGGGTGAACAGCTCCCGCATCAGGCTGCCCTGTTTCGGCGCCAGCGCGGCCCGCTCCCGCAGTTGGGTGTTCTCGGCATTCAGGCGATCCGCCTCCAGCATCTCCTTCAGGCAGGCTTTGTCATCCTGGGTCAGCCAGCGGGCTTTATCCGGGCTGTCGTCCAGCCAGAACCAGACCACAAAGCCCAGAATCACCGACGGGAAGCCCTCCAGCAGGAACAGCCACTGCCAGCCCTTCAGGTTCATCACCCCGTCGAGGTTCAGAATATACCCGGAAGCCAGCGAGCCCAGCGCCATGGTCACCGGCATAGCAATCATAAACAGGGCGTTGGCGCGTGCGCGGTAGTGGGCCGGGAACCAGAAGGTTAAATAGAGCAGCAGGCCCGGCAGGAAGCCCGCTTCAGCGATCCCCACCAGCATCCGCAGCACATACAGGCTACCAGGGCCGGTGGCGAACATGGTGGCGGTGGACGCAATCCCCCAGACCACCATCAGAATGGCGATCCAGCGCCGCGCACCCACCACGCTCAGCATCACGTTGCTGGGGATCCCGCAGATCACATACATCACGTAAAACAGGGTGGTCGCCAGGCCAAACATGGTGCTGGTCAGCCCCAGATCCTTGCCCATCGTCAGCCCGGCAAAGCCGATGTTGATGCGATCCAGGTACGAGAAGACGAACAGGATGAACAAAAAAGTAATGAGCCTGCGGAATAACTTTTTGATCACCCGCTGTTGACGCGGATCGAGCGCGGCGTCAGCAGGCGAAGGTGGAGCCAGCACGTCAGTGCGTGTCTGTTCCAGCGATGGACTCTCGTTCATGAAAAGCTCCACATTGCGGTTATTGGTATTGTTGTTTCGTGCAACCTGAACACGTGCGCTAACGTATAGGAAATCGCACACATAAACGTCAATGTTATGTTTGAAAAATGATACGCAATTGTTAATCACGTAGCGTTTTCGAATCATATTGCGATGTCGATCGGCTTTCGTGGCGCAGAGGTAATAAGAGAAGGCGCCGCAGGAGGTGAAGAGGCTATAGCGGGCGGACAATAGCGGGTATAATTGCCGCCATTGCATCACTTCTGGAACGTCATTTCATGAGTCAAACCACTACATCGTCAGACAGCGGCTCCTCTTTTCATCGCGAAGAGTTCCCGTTCTACTGGATCGTTAATGTCTATGCACGTTACACGCAAGTGATGGAAATTACACTGAAAAAGGTGCAGCTCGACGTTTCCCGCTTTCGGGTGCTGATGATTACCGAGCAGTACGGTAAGGCCAGCATCTCGCAGATCTCCGAATATGCGATGACCAAGATGCCGACCGTGACCAAAATCGTCGGTCGCCTGCGGGATGACGGCCTGGTGACCACCGCCAGCAGCGTCCAGGACGCCAGGGTTACCGAGGTGATGCTGACCGATGCCGGACGTGAAAAAGTGGCCGAGGCGCACCGTCTTACCAGCAAGGTTTTTGAGAAGGGTTTTAAGGGCATGACCGCCGCCCAGATGGAAAAAATGAACCTGTCGCTGGCGAAGGTGCTCGATAATCTGAACGAGCTCTGAAGGCACCGCAGGGAGAATTGCGGTTTTGTGACAGCCTTAAAAATTCCCGTTAATCCGCTTTAAAACAATCACTTAAATAATGGCCGCCCTGAACATCAGGGCGGCTTTTTTTTCATTTCTGCGCCCTGTTTATTGTTATTTATCATCATCATAACCCTCCCTCCTGCAAGTGTTATAAAAATGTTTCCATGTTATTTTTACGTAAAATTAACGTGAAAAATTACTTGAATATTCATCTAAATCTTCCATGATTGACCTGAGTTCACGTGGGTTGAATCGCAGCGCAGACTGCTCCGCCCGAATATGATTCGTTTTTTCTGGTTAAGGTGCGAATTATGCAGCCTGTTACTGAGAGCAATGGTTACGTAGAACGGTTTACCCTTGGCGAGGGCGACCTCTGCTTCGCGGTGAAAGACACCCTCGACATCGCAGGCTACCCGACCCGTGCCGGCTGCCCGGCGCTGGCAGCCAGTCCGGCGGCGGAACAGCATGCCGACGTGGTGGCGACCCTGCTCGGACAGGACTGCGTCCTGACCGGAAAGACCACCCTGCACGAACTGGCGTTTGGCGTCACCGGGATCAACCCCTGGAGCGGCACGCCGGTTAACCCCCGATTTCCTGACCTGATCCCCGGCGGCTCCTCCAGCGGCTCGGCCGCGGTGGTGGCCTCCGGTGAGGTGGATTTCGCCCTCGGCACCGACACCGGCGGCTCGGTGCGAATGCCCGCCGCCTGCTGCGGGATCCTCGGGTTAAAACCTACCTACGGCCGGCTGAGCCGGGCAGGGGTAATGCCCGCCCACAGCTCGCTGGACTGCGTGGGCATCTTCGCCCGCAGCAGCAGCGTCCTGCGCCAGGTGCTGACCCGTCTTGCCATTCCGGTGAACGCGCCGCTGACCACTCTGCCCGCGATTGGCTTTATCCCGGCGGCAACCGTCGAAATAGACTCCCTGCTGCTGAACGCCCTGGCACAGATCGACCTGCGCCCGCAGCAGGTCGATCTGCCCCTTCTGGGCGATGCTCATCGCGCCGGGCTGACTGTCATCAGCCACGAAAACTGGCAGGCCTTTAGCCCGTTATTGAGCGATGACCGCGTCTCCGCCGACGTGGCAACCCGCATCCGCGCCGGTGCCAGCATTGATACCGACGCCCTGAAGAGCGCAGAAGATATCCGCCGGATATTTACCGCCCAGGTCGATGCTCAGCTGGCGAACACCCCGCTGCTGGCGCTGGCAACCCTGCCGGAACTGCCCCCGACCCTGGACGAGGCGCAGGACCCGCTTACCGTGGTCAACCTCACCCGGCTGGTGCGCCCGTTCAACCTCAGCGGCCACCCGGCGTTGACCCTGCCGATGGGGGAACTACAGGGTCGCCCCGTGGCGCTACAGCTCGTCGCCGCCAAAGGCGAGGAGGGTCTGCTGGTGCAGGCCGCCGAATGGCTGGCTGAACGACGACGCCGCTAACCATCCCGTTTTAGCGAACACCGTTTCAACAATAACTCAGTGAGTACCACTCATTGCGGCAGCGCTCGTCTCTCTGCGGGCCGCACACTCTTTTCGGGAGGAAGCTATGTCAGCCGTTCATGTTCGTGAGGAGCTCGTTCCACTGCTGAATGACGTTGCGGCCCGCAGCGCCGATTTTGAGCAACAGCGTCATATCTCTGACGACATCATCGCCCGGTTTAAGCAGGTCGGCGTCTACCGCGCGCTGGTCCCCAAAATCTACGGCGGCGAGGAGTGTTCCCCGACGCAGTTCTGCGAGCTGATCGAGCAGATCGCCACCGCCGATGGCTCCGCAGGCTGGGTCGCCAGCTTCGGCATGAGCCCGTTTTATCTCGGCGCGCTGCCAAAGGACACCCTGAAAGCGCTCTACCGCGACGGCCCGGATGTGGTCTTCGCCGGCGGCATCTTCCCGCCGCAGAAGGCGGTGCTGGCCGACGGCGGCTACCGCGTCAGCGGGCGCTGGGGCTTTGCCAGCGGCAGCATGGGCGCGTCGGTGTTTGGCGTCGGCATTATGCCGGAGAGCGGTGAATCCCTGCCGCGGATGGCGGTCCTGCCGCGCGATAGCGTGCAGATCGACCCGGTGTGGAACACCGTCGGGCTGGCCGGAACCGGCAGCCACGATCTGGTGGTTAACGACGCCTTTGTGCCCCGGGAGTGGACCTTCGTGCGCGGCGGCGCGTTGAACCTCGACGGGGCGCTCTATCGCTATCCGGTGCTCTCCCTCGCTACCCAGGTGCTGTCAGTGGTGGCGCTCGGCGTGGCCCGCGCTGCCCTGAATGAAATCTATGCCATTGCCCATCGTCAGCAGTCGGTGACCGGCGCCCCGCGGCTGGCCGATCGCCCCCAGGCGCAGATGCAGATTGCCCGCTGTGAAGCGGATCTGCGCTCCGCCCGGGCCTGGTTCTACGACGCCATCGACGACGTCTGGCAGCGCATTCTCGCCGGGGATGAACCCGCCTGCGAACAGATCAACGCCCTGCGGCTGTCGTCCACCCACGTCACTCGCGTGGCCGCCGAGGTCACCCGTCAGGCGCTGGCGCTGAACGGCATGGGCGGCATCACCATGAAGAGCCCGCTGCAGCGCTACGTGCGCGACACCATGGTGATCACCCAGCACGCCTTTATGGGCGATCTCTCTTATCTCAACGCCGGTACGGTCTACTTCGGTGGCCAGCCTCTGCCGGGTTATTTGTAATTTTGACGAATGGAGCAACAGATGAGCCAGACAACAACCTTACGCGTGCTGTTTTGCATCGGCGTAAACCAGAACTTTTTTGATGCCACCCCGGCAGAAGCCAAACAGGTGTGGGGCGCGTTCGGCGTGATGATGAAAGGTATCGACGAAACCCAGGGCATCCGGGTGATCGGCAACATGGACGACGACCGTCTGATGGTCGGCCCGTCCACCTCATCGCCCTGGACCACCTACGTGCTGGCCGATGCCGACAACCTCGACAGCGTGGTGGCCGCCTGCAACCTGTTCCGCACCACCCCGGTGGGCGACGGCGAGAGCAAGCTGTGGAAGTACTGCAAGATCGAAGCCCGCGTCGGGCGTGAACTGATTATTCAGTAACGGAGCCCAGCATGAGCCCACAGGATGCGCTGCGTTTACAGCAGCTGGAAGATCAGCAGGCAGCCCGGGTCTGTATCAGTAACTACATGCGGCTGTGCGATCGGCTGGACAACATGGCGACGGTACAGGCCATCGGGGCCCTGTTCAGCGCAGACGCCTGCTGGGAAGGGGTGGGTGAACCTTACGCCACCCGGCTGGGCAGACATCAGGGGCGCGAGGCGATTGAAGCGATGATGGCGGGCTATGTCCGCCACCCCGCGCACTTCACCCTCAACGGCCACTTTTTATGCTCGGAAGCGCTGTATCAGGATGCCGACGGCGAGCTGCACGGCCGCTGGCTGATGCTGCAAACCTCCGCCTTTACCGCGGGCGGTGCGCACCTGAACGCCGCCGAGCTGCAGATTATTTTCCGTCGCGAGGCGGGTGAGATGACCATGCACCATTTCACCACCCGCAACCTGTTCAGCCGGCCGGTAAGCCACTGGCAGGCGGCGGATGCGCTCCCGGTACCTGACAACAAGTAGAACCCCGACGACGAGCAGGAGACAGATTATGCAGTGTGATCACATCATCAATGTCAAAAATATCGATACCACGGCGCAGCCCGCCCCGAGCCGGGAAGAGATAGCAGCCCTGGTCAAGCACGACCGCGTCCACACCTCGCTCTATACCTCAGACGAGCTGTTCCAGCTGGAGCTGGACCGTATTTTCACCAGGACCTGGGTCTGGGTGGCGCACGTGAGCGAGATCCCGGAGACCGGCAGCTTCAAAACCACCGAGATCGGCACCCAGCCGGTGATCGTGGTGCGCGACCGCAAAGGCACCCTTCACACCCTGCTGAACCGCTGCCGCCACCGCGCGGCCACCGTCTGCGAACACCGCAGCGGCAAAACCAACAGCTTCGTCTGCCCGTACCACGGCTGGGGCTATGCCCTCGACGGCAGCCTGCGCGGCGTGCCGCACCCGGAAAGCTATGCCGACCAGCTGGAGAAAAATGAGCTGGGGCTGGTGTCGCTGCGTACCGAGCAGTATGCGGGCATGGTGTTCGCCACCTTTAACGAGCAGATCGAACCCCTGGAGGATTTCCTCGGCGCGGCGAAGAAGTGGATGGATCTGTTCATGAAGCAGGGGGCGGGCTACCCGATCAAGACCGGGCCGGCGCACCGCTTCCGCTTCCCGGGCAACTGGAAGATCCAGCTGGAGAACACCACCGACGGCTACCACTTCCCGGTGGTGCACCGTTCCTTCCTGAGCTCCGTCGATAAACAGACCGAAGAGATGCTCAACTTCGTCGACGGTAGCGGCTATGTCGAAGATCTCGGCAACGGCCACAGCGTGATGGTGATGATCCCCGAGCTGGTGGATCTGGAGGCTAACCTCGATGCGCCAATCCCGGAACGCTTTGTTGAGCTGGCGGACGAACTGCGCAAAGAGCACGACGAAGAGCAGGTGCGCCGCATCGTGCGGGCGGTGGGCGGCTCCGGCTTCAACCTCAACCTGTTCCCGAACATCGCCTGTTCGATGGCCTTCTTCCGCGTCCTGCAGCCGATCTCGGTGATGGAAACCGAGATTCACCACGCGGTGATCACCATGGACGGCGGGCCGGAGATTGCCAACCAGGCGCGTCTGCGTCTGCACGAACACTTCCAGGGCCCGATGGGCTTTGGCACCCCGGATGACTCCGAAGCCTGGGAGCGCGTCCAGCGCGGGGCCACCGCGGGCGACGACCTGTGGATCATGCTCAACCGCGGCCTGGCCGGGGAGTACCGCACCGATGACGGCCTGCGCAGCGACGTCAGCGCCGAAACCGGAATGCGGGCGGCCTACCAGCAGTGGAAAAAGTTAATGACGGAGAGCGAAAAATGATGACCCCGGATTCTGTGCTGTTCGCGGCGATGTCCGTAATCAACCTCGAAGGCGATCTGCTGGACCAGGGCGAGTTCAACGCCTGGCTGGATCTGTGGCAGCACGACGGCCTGTACGTGGTGCCGATCGACCCGAACGAGAAAGATTTTAAAAACACCCTTAACTACGCCTGCGACGATCACCACATGCGCGAGCGCCGGGTGAAGCGCCTCTACAGCGGAGAGTCGATCTCCACCACGCCGCGCGCCAGAACCCTGCGCACCCTGTCGCGCTTCCGCCTGCTGGAGTCGAGCGAGCATCTGATCGTGGTGCGCGGGGCGCAATCCCTGTGGGAGCACCGCAAAGGCCACAGCCGCCACTACGCGGCGGACATTACCTGGCACCTTAAGCCGCAGGACGGCAGGTTGCTGATTACCCGGAAGGTGATCCGCCTGGTCAACAGCGACGATGTGCTGCACAGCATCGGCTACATCCTCTGAGGAGTCCTTCATGACGCAAACCGCATTAGTGACCGGCGCGGCCGCCGGTCTGGGCAACGCGATTGCCGCACATCTGCTGCAGCAGGGTTATCAGGTGGTGCTGACCGATGTCGATATGGCTCGCGCCCGGGAGACCGCGGATCGTCTCGATAACGGTCAGGGCAGGGTGCTGGCGCTGGGGCTGGATATCTGCCAGCCGCAGGATTTCACGAAGGCGCTCGACGCCACCGTTGAACGCTTCGGCAGCCTGCAGGTGCTGGTCAACAACGCCGCGCTCACTCTCGCCACCCCGGTGATGGAGATTGCGGTCGAGGAGTTCGACCGGGTGATCGCCACCAACCTGCGCGGCACCTTTGTCGGCTGCCAGACCTTTGGGCGCTACTTCGCCACCCGCGGCTACGGCCGCATCATCAACCTGGCCTCGCTGGCCGGGCAGAACGGCGGCACCGCCTCCGGGGCGCACTACGCGGCCTCGAAGGGCGGGATCCTGACCCTGACCAAAATCTTTGCCCGCGAGCTGAGCAAATCCGGCGTGACGGTCAACGCCATCGCCCCGGGGCCGCTGGATCTGCCGATGGTTCACGCCCTGGTGCCGGAAGAGAAGATGCCCGGGCTGCTGCAGATGATCCCGGTCGGCCAGTTAGGTGAAGCAGAGTTTGTCGCCCAGGCCGTGGCCTTGCTGGCATCAGAGCAGGCGTCGTTTGTCACCGGGGCGACCTGGGACATCAACGGCGGTCTGTTTATGCGTTAAGGAGTCAACATGCTGACATTACAGGTTATCAGGCGGGAGTTGCAGGGCGAGGTGGTCCTGCTGACCCTGGCGCATGCTGACGGTATCGACCTTCCGCCCTTCAGCGCCGGGGCGCATATCGATCTGCATCTGGCAGAGGACCTGGTGCGTCCGTACTCCCTGTGCGGCGATCCGCAAAATCGCCAGCACTATCAGCTCGGCATTCTGAAAGATACCCAATCCCAGGGCGGTTCACTGGCCGCCCACGCCCTGAAGGTGGGGGATCGGATCCCGGTCAGCGACCCGCGCAACCTGTTTGCACTGGACGAGACGGCCAGCCACAGCCTGCTGATTGGCGGCGGGATTGGCATTACCCCGATGCTGGCGATGGCTGCCGAGCTGCACGCCGCCGGGCGCTCTTTCAGCCTGCACTACTGCGCCCGTACCCGCGAGGGGGCGGCCTTTATTTCTCAGCTGGAGCAGGCGGCCTGGGCCGACCGCGTCCAGCTGCACTTCAGCGACAGCCAACGCCTGAACCTCGCGGCCGTGCTGACCGACGTCCCGGCCAACACCCACGTCTACACCTGCGGCCCGACCCGGCTGATGGATGCGGTTGCCGAACAGGCAGCGGCAAGCGGCTATCGCCCGGAGCAGGTCCATCAGGAGTGTTTCAGCGTCGACGTGGAAACCGGCGGCGCGGCCTTCGAGGTGTTCGCGGCAGCCAGCGGCATCTCCGTGCAGGTGCTGGAGAACCAGAGCATCGTCGAGGCGCTGGCTCAGGCCGGACTGAAGGTGTGCGTCTCCTGCAAGCAGGGGATCTGCGGCAGCTGCCTGACCGACGTGCTGGAGGGCGAGCCGGACCATCGCGACAGCTACCTGACCGATGAAGAGAAAGCCGACGGCGACCAGATTTTGTTGTGTTGTTCCCGGGCCAAAAGCGCCCGTTTAGTTATCGATCTGTGAGGAAACCCTTATGACACTGCAAACCGAATTTCGTAATGCCATGGCGCAGCTGGGGAGTGCGGTCTCTGTGATCACCACCGACGGCCCGGCGGGCAAATTTGGCTTTACCGCCTCCGCCGTGTGCAGCGTCACGGACTCGCCGCCGACGCTGCTGGTCTGCATGAACCGCAACTCCTTCGCCAACGAGCACTTCAAGCGGAACGGCGCCCTGTGCGTCAACGTGCTCTCCAGCGACCATCAGGATCTCTCCGGGATCTTCGCCAACGCCAGCCTGCGCTCCGAGCAGCGCTTTGAGTATGACTCCTGGCAGGTGATGGCCAGCGGCGCACCGGTGCTCAGCTCGTCGGTTGCCAGCTTCGACTGCCTGATCGACACCTGTCATGAAGTGGGCAGCCACAGCGTTTTCTACTGCCAGGTGCAGGCGATCCGCGTCAGCGAAGCCCCGCGCGGGCTGGTTTACTTCAACCGTCGCTACCATGCCGTCGGGCATGACCTGGAAGCGTAACACCCACAATAAAAGGTAACGCGGATGAGCAATGTCGTGACTCAAACCACCGCCGCCCCGGCAGCGGGGACGCAGGATGCCGGACAGCTGCGCAAGCTGGTGATCGCCTCGGTGCTGGGCAATGCCCTGGAATGGTATGACTTCTTCCTGTACGGCACCGCCGCGGCGCTGGTCTTCGGCCCGCTGTTCTTTCCGGTGGGCGGCGACCCGATGCAGGGCACGCTGCTGGCCTTCTCCGGCTTTGCGGTGGGCTTCCTCGCCCGACCGCTGGGCGGGATCGTCTTCGGCCATATCGGGGACCGATACAGCCGCAAGATGACGCTGATCATGACCCTGACCCTGATGGGGGCTACCACCTTCGTGATCGGCCTGCTGCCGGTCTATGCCCAGATTGGCATCTGGGCGCCGATCTCGCTCATCACCCTGCGCTTTTTACAGGGCGTGGCCTCCGGCGGCGAGTGGGGCGGCGGGGTGCTGATGCTAAGCGAAAACGCCCCGGCATCGCGTCGCGGCTACTTTACCGCCTGGAGCCAGATGGGGGTGTCCGGCGGGTTTGTCCTCTCGGCCTTTGCCTTTTATCTGGTGCAGAAGCTGCCGGAAGAGGAGCTGATGAGCTGGGGCTGGCGCGTGCCATTCCTGCTCAGCATCCTGATCTTCCTGGTCGGGGTCTATATCCGCAAAAACATCCGCGAGAGCAAGGCCTTTACTCAGGCCAAACCGGAAGCGAAGCACGAGAAGATCCCCCTGATGGTGCTGATCCGCGAGCACCCGAAGGCGCTGCTGCAGGCCATCGCCCTGCGCCTGCCGGAGAACGGGGCCTCCTATATCTTCTTCACCTTCTCGGTGGTCTACGCCAAACACATCGGCATCGGCACCGGGGAGATCATCAGCGCCGTAACTCTGGCGATGCTGGTGGAGTTCTTCTCGATCCTGTTCTGGGGCGCGCTCTCGGATCGCATCGGCCTGAAGCCGGTCTACTACATCGGCGTGATCGGTCTGCTGGTGATGGCCTTCCCGTTCTTCTGGCTGCTCTCCACCGGGGACTACGGCTGGATCATGCTGGCGATGTTCCTCGGCCTGCCGTTCTGCCACGGGGCGATGATCGGCACCCAGCCCTGCATCATGAGCGACCTGTTCCCGGTGCGCGTGCGCTACTCCGGCCTGGCGCTGGGGCATGAGGTGGGCTCGATCTTCTCCGGCGGCCTCGGGCCCATGCTGGCGGTGGCGCTGCTGATGCATTTCGACGCCTCCTGGCCGGTCTCCCTGCTGCTGATGGCCTATGCGCTGCTGGCGTGGATCGCCCTGCGCAGCCTGCCGTCCACGAATAAAAACAACGAGGTAAACAAATGATTGATAAACGGATTACCGCCACCGATGCCGCCGTGGCCGATATTTTCGACGGTGCGGTGGTGATGGTGGGCGGCTTTGGCGCGGCCGGACAGCCCGCCGAGCTGCTGGATGCCCTGATCCGCCGCCAGCCGCGGGATCTGACCCTGATCAGCAACAACGCCGGGAACGGTGACTATGGCCTGGCGGCGCTGCTGAAGGCCGGCTGCGTGAAGAAGGTGATCTGCTCCTTCCCGCGCCAGACCGACTCATGGGTGTTTGACGACCTCTACCGCCGCGGCGAAGTCGAGCTGGAGCTGGTCCCGCAGGGCAATCTCGCGGCCCGTATTCAGGCGGGCGGCAGCGGGCTGGGGGCGATCTTCACCCCTACCGGGTTTGGCACCGAGCTGGCGGCGGGCAAAGAGACCCGCCATATCGACGGCAAAGACTATGTCCTCGAGTACCCGCTGAAAGCCGATTTCGCGATGATCAAAGCCCTGAAGGCCGACCGCTGGGGCAACCTGGTGTATGACAAAACCGGGCGCAACTTCGGGCCGATCATGGCCGCCGCGGCCAGCTGCACCATCGCCCAGGTGAGCGAAATCGTCGCCCTCGGCAAACTCGACCCGGAAGCGGTGGTGACGCCAGGGATTTTTGTGCAACGCGTGGTGACGGTCGCGCCCGCTCGCCTGCCGCAGACGGCATAAGGAGATCCCGTGAATAAACTGACCCATCAACAGCTGGCCGAACGCATCGCCCGCGACATCCCGGAAGGGGCCTACGTGAACCTCGGTATCGGCCTGCCGACCCGGATCGCCAACTACCTTCCGGCGGATCGCGAGATCTTCCTGCACAGCGAAAACGGCATTCTCGGCATGGGGCCTGCGCCCGCGCCGGGCGAAGAGGATCCGGAGCTGATTAACGCCGGGAAACAGCCGGTGACGCTGCTCGACGGCGGCTGCTATTTCCACCACGGCGACTCCTTCACCATGATGCGCGGCGGCCACCTCGATATCTGCGTGCTGGGGGCCTATCAGGTCTCAGAGCGCGGCGACCTGGCGAACTGGAGCACCGGCGAACCCTCCTCCATTCCGGCGGTCGGCGGGGCGATGGACCTGGCGATTGGCGCGAAGCGCGTGTATGTGATGACCGAACATCTGACCCGTCAGGGCGAGTGCAAGATCGTTAAAACCTGCACCTATCCGCTGACCGGCATGGCCTGCATCGACCGGATCTACACCGACATGGCGGTGATGGATATTACTGCGCAGGGCATTGTGGTGCGCGAGCTGTTTGGCGACGTGACGCCAGAGTATCTCCAGTCCGTCACCCCGGTGGCGCTGACTTTTGCCCTTAATGCCGAAACCGAGGAGGCGTGAATGGATCTGGACTATCGCCTCGATGGCCCACAAGACGCTCCGGTGCTGGTGCTCTCCAACTCGCTGGGCACCACCTGGCAGATGTGGCAGCCGCAGATGGCTGACTTTACTCAACACTTCCGCGTGCTGCGCTACAACACCCGCGGGCACGGTCGCTCTCCGGTTCCGGCAGAGGGCATCACCCTCGATTCGCTGGGGCAGGACGCGATCGCTCTGCTGGATCATCTGGATATTGAGCGCGCCTTTTTCTGCGGCATCTCCCTCGGCGGGATGACCGGGATGTGGCTCAACCGCCACGCCCCGTCGCGTTTTCCGCGCATCGTGGTCGCCAACACCGCGGCGAAGATCGGCGAGGCGAAAGGCTGGTTGCAGCGTGCCGCCACCGTGCGTCAGCAGGGGATGGCTCCGGTCACCAGCACCGCGGCGGATCGCTGGTTTACGCCGGCGTACCGCAAGCAGAACCCCGGAATGGTCCAGCTGCTGATTGACGATCTCGCCAGCACCCCAACCGAAGGCTATGCCGCCTGCTGCGAAGCGCTGGCCGCGGCAGATCTGCGCGATGAGGTTGCCGCCATGCTGCGTCCGATGCGGGTGATTGCCGGTGCTGACGATCCTGTCACCACCCTGCAGGACGCGGAGTGGCTCGCGGCCCAGGCGAAGCAGACCTCATGCGTCGCCTTGCCCGCGTCACACCTGTCGAACGTGGCTTGCCCGTCTGAGTTTACCCACCATGTCGTGACCTTTTTAACCGCAGGAGCTGTACATGACCATCACCATTGAATCCCTGGCCTGCTGGCTGGTGGATATCCCGACCATCCGCCCGCACAAGCTGTCGATGGCGACCATGGGGTGCCAGACGCTGACCATCGTCAAAATGACATGCGCGAACGGCATCACCGGCTGGGGGGAAGCCACCACCATCGGCGGCCTGAGCTACGGCGCCGAAAGCCCGGAAGCGATCCAATCCGCCATTGAAACCTATCTGGCCCCGCTGCTGTGCGGCCAGTCGTTCCACGGCGTGGCCGACCTGGCGGAGAAGATGAACGCCAGCGTGAAGGGCAACACCTTTGCCAAATCGGCCCTCGAAACCGCGTTTCTTGATGCCCAGGGCAAAGCGCTGGGGCTGCCGGTCAGCTCGCTGCTGGGCGGGGCCTTGACGCAGCGCCTGCCGGTGCTGTGGACCCTGGCGAGCGGCGACACCAACAAAGACATCGAAGAGGGCAAACGCCTGCTGGCGGAAGGGCGGCACCACACCTTCAAGCTGAAGATTGGTGCCCGCGGGCTGGATGTTGATATTCGCCATGCCCTGGCGATCAAAGCCGCGCTGGGCGATGACGTCAGCGTGCGGGTCGACGTCAACCAGGCCTGGGATCTGACCACCGCCATCAAAGGAATGACCCGGCTGCAGGACGGCGGGATCGACCTGGTGGAACAGCCGATCCCGCTCTGGGACCAGCGTGGGCTCATTACCCTCAGCCAGCGTTTTGCGGTGCCGATTCTGGCCGACGAAGCGGTGGCCACCAGCCATGACGGCTATGCCCTGGCGAGCGGCGGCTTTACCGGCGCGTATGCCCTGAAGATCGCCAAAGCGGGCGGCCCGGCGCAGGCCCTTAAGCTGGCGCACGTGGCGCAGGCGGCGGGCGTGGCGCTGTACGGCGGCACCATGCTGGAAGGGACGCTCGGCACGGTGGCCTCGCTGCACGCCTGGTCGACGGTAAAAATGCAGTGGGGCACCGAGATGTTCGGCCCGCTGCTGCTGAAGGATGACGTCGTGGTACGTCCGCTGGATTTCAGCGAGGGACAGGTGACGTTACCGCAGGGGCCAGGGCTGGGCGTCGACATCGACGAAGACAAGCTGCGTCATTACGCACGTTAATAAAAGGAAAACGCGATGCTTTTTAAAGTGGAAATGACGGTAAACATTCCGTCGTCGCTGCCTTCGGCAGAAGTCGACGCGATCAAAGCGAAAGAGAAAGCCTACTCCCAGCGCTTACAGCGGGAGGGCAAATGGCCGCATATCTGGCGCGTGGTGGGGCAGTACGCCAACGTCAGCATTTTTGACGTGGCGGACAACCAGGAGCTGCACGACATCCTGACCGCGCTGCCGCTCTACCCGTGGATGGAAATCAGCGTGCAGCCTCTGTGCATGCATCCGTCCTCCATTCATAACGAACAATAGTCGTCGAAAAACAACAACAAACTGAACCCTACAAAGAGGAAGATGCAATGTCCGTGAATCCTGTACATCAAACCGAGCTGGAATCCTTACTGGCGATCAGCAGCGGCTTAAATTCCACCGGCGGCAACGATCGTCTGAAAAACATCATGCACCAGCTGCTGAGCGACCTGTGCAAGACCATCAAGCAGTTCGACGTGACCGACGAAGAGTTCTGGGTGGCGGTGAACTACCTCAACGAGCTGGGCGGACGCCAAGAAGCGGCACTGCTGGCGGCCGGTCTGGGCCTGGAGCACTATCTCGATATGCGTGCCGACGAGAAAGAAGCCGCATCCGGCAACGACGTGGGCACCCCGCGCACCATTGAAGGGCCGCTGTACGTGGCCAACGCGCCGCTGAGCGAAGGCTTTGCCCGCATGGACGACGGTCAGGAGCAGGCGGAAACCATGTGGCTGCAGGGCCAGGTGACCGATCTGCAGGGTAATCCGGTGGCCGGCGCGATCGTGGATATCTGGCACGCCAACACCCTGGGCGGCTACTCCTTCTTCGACCAGTCCCAGAGCGAATACAACCTGCGCCGCCGCATTCGTACCGGTGACGACGGTCGCTATGCTGTGCGCAGCATCGTCCCGTGCGGCTACGGCTGCCCACCGGATGGCCCAACCCAGAAGCTGCTGAATGCGTTGGGGCGTCATGGTAATCGTCCGGCGCACGTGCACTTCTTTGTGTCGGCCCCGGGGTATAAGCACCTGACTACCCAGATCAACCTGAACGGGGATGAGTATCTGTGGGATGACTTTGCGTTTGCGACGAGGGCGGAGCTGATTGCGGATCCGGTGAAGATTACGGATAGCTCCGTGGCGAGGGAACGGGATCTTGATGGGGGGCATACGGAGGTGAATTTTAGTTTTACGCTGGTGGGATCCGCAGATAGTAATGAAGAGGAGAGAGGGAAGCGGGCTCGGGTAAAGGAGTAAGAACTGAGGCGTTGATAGGGCCGGGGCCGCGATGAGCGGGCCCGGTTTTTTTTCGAGGAAACAATGAGTAAAACCTGTCTCTGACCCATTTTAACTTAAAGAGAATTTTATAAAGGTCGATAAACATAAGGGTTACTTTTTTTGTTGAGAGATTAGGGAAATGGCTGAAAAAATTAGCGAAGGAAAAATAATGCAAGTGCTTGACTGGGCTTATAATAAAGCCTTGGATGGCAGCATCCCGGGTACGGATTCAGCATATGAAATGGCTGAAAACTACCTTAAGGGGGAAGAGGATCTGGTAGCGAAAGTGAATTCTCTTATCAGATGGCAAAACACTAAATCGGCTACCACCGGATTTGTATCCGGGCTTGGCGGTGTTATCACGCTGCCGGTAGCAGTCCCAGCAAGTATTGCTACCGTAATGTATGTCCAAATTCGCATGATAACCGCCATAGCCGTGATGGGCGGGTATGATGTAAAAGATGATAGGGTTAAAGCATTGGTATACACCTGCCTTGCTGGCAATGCCGCGAAAGATATCCTCAAAGGTACAGGCATAGTAATCGGCTCGAAGATGTCCGCTCAGTTAATAAAGAGCATCTCAAAGGAGACGATTTTTGCTATCAACAAGATGGTTGGATTCAGACTGCTAACTAAGTTTGGTGAAAAGGGTGCAATCAATTTAGGTAAAATGATTCCACTAGTTGGCGGCGTTATCGGTGGCACATTTGATGGCATTTCAACAAATGTTGTAGGGAACGTAGCGCGAAAAACTTTTATCGAATCTAGCGCCGTATACGAATCGTAAAATTTTAATCAAATAAAGAGATGTGAAATTCTTATAGGTCTTCACAATTTCGAAAAAACTGAGCTGGAACAATTTCTGCAGTTAATTTCGGGACGTTGAGATATTTTTCAGCGTCCATCTTTTTATTTTCTCCAGCTATTAGTTCCTACCAGCGCGATAACCAATGCACCGCAATAATCAGCAACTTCAAAGAGATCCGTATCAGCTGGAGGGGGCAGGGTGATAAGTTGTTGAATAACGCATTCGTCAGAGCGGATGGAATACAGATTAGAGAAAGTTGTCATGTCGAGTTTTCCTGGGCCCGATTGCGGATGTGCCGCAACGCCCTAACTCTACGACGGCGCTCCCCTGAGAAAAAGACATCACCCCGAATTACATAAGGTTACTTGAGGCTTTGCGAGGCGGCTTCCAGAAAGATTATACCGGGTGATTGGCTTGCCCTGCGCGGATAACTACACTCCCCAGTAGCCATATAATAAAGAGGGGGTAGATCGTGAACACCAGCTTTCCTTCACCGACCGCTCAACTCAAACAGTGGCTAAGTCGTCTGGCTGCAGCAACCGTGAAAGAGATATTCGCGATTCAGGTCATCGCTGCCGTGTTGGTGTCGGTGCTGTTGTCCGATCTGGCAGGTTTTGATTACCCTGGCTGGGCAGCGCTGAGTAGTTATGCGGTCATGAATACTTCAGTAAAAGCCTCGACGGTTCGGGCTTTCAATCGGGTGACTGGAACCGTACTTGGCGGTGTACTGGCGCTCTTGCTTTCTACTTATCTCATCCAGGATGCGGCGTTTTTGGTGCTGTTCTGCACGATTGTCGGGGGCGTGGCGGTATGGCGGGCGGACGTCTCCCGCTGGTCCTATTCCTGGGTGCTGGGGGCGGTCACATCCATGATGGTGATGGCTGAGGCACAGAAAAACAGTGAGTTTCGCCATCTGCTACGGTTTACGTTTAACCGCATCGAAGAGGTGGTGCTGGGTTGCGCCGTTTGTATTGCGGTTACCCTACTCTTTTACCCGGTTAACCGGCGCAGACAGGCACCACATCAGGAGAGTCACTCTGAGCCACCCCGACGACCGCTGCTACCCCTGCAGGCAGGGATCACGCTGTTACTGGTCACGCCGATACTGCTTGCTTTCCAGCTGACGGGGTTCTGGCAGGCGATGGTTTCCGTGCTGGCGGTCTTTATTCTTCCTTCCTCGGCTCAGCCCGTACAGCAGCAGATCGGCCAGCGAATGCAGCAACGCTTATACGGCTGTATGGCCGCGACGCTGCTGAGTTTGCTCCTTTTACCTTTCATGCACTCTTATCCCCCGGTTTATATTGCCATACTGGCCGCGGGCTTATGGCTGGGGTGTCATCTGCAACAGCGAAAACAGTCCATCAGCTATTTCGGACGGCAATTTACCGTGGCCTGGATCATCGTTTTTATCCAGGAGTCGTTGTGGCTGACCGAGCCGAATCAGGCGGTTATGCGCTGTGTCAGCATACTGATCGCCATTATTACCATCGGCATTGTTATGGCGGTATTTCGCTGGTTAAAACTGAGCGTTTGAAGGCGTCGTCAATAAAAGGCTTGCCGGGGGCGCTTCGCTTGCCCGGCCTACGAAGAGTATTAAACAGATGCCGCGGCAAACAGCCCCGGAGTTGTAACTCGCTGCTGGCGGCAGGGTATTTTTTGGTGCATTGATGAGAAAAACAAAGCCCATTAGCTGAGCCTTATGTTGAAAATATACCGTTAGATGTCGTGCCGTTCACGCACCAGCGGAGTTGCCAGCTTTCTGCGGAGCAGGGCAGCAGAAGATCGTTTCTGAGCTGGAGCAAGCTCGGCTTTAAGATCACGGATATACGCCTCTGCGCTGATACCGTAAGTTTTCAACTCAGCAGCCGCTAACGCCTGGAATACTCGCTTTTCCCTTTCACCCGGGTGTTCATGCTTATTGCAATAAGACATAGCAGGCTCTCCCTTCTGTAACTGTTTTGTAAGCATGGAAATTTCCCTGTATCAGTGGTCGCGGAACTCTCTTTGGTAACCCTGTGCGTGGATTGTAGCGCGGTACATTTTTTAACCCAAGCATAATGTCATAGGTCTCTTCCAGGGTAACACGGCGACCCTTATCAACAATTTCGCCTGAAGCGGCCTGGAAGACAAAACCACCGATTTTCGGTTTCTCATAGTGCGCAATTAACGCCAGCGAGACGGATTGCAAAACGACCGCGCTGCCTAAGCCCTTAAATTTTATATGGCGAAAATCCGCTAAACCACCCATGCCGTCGAAGGTGTCGAAACAGACTTCTGCCATTCCGTTGCTCGGGAACGTTATACCAGCCGGCATTTTGTATCCGATTCGGTTAAACGTCATTTCGTCTAACAGACTACCTACGATCACAGTGTAGACTTCCTGACCAGCAACAAAGACGTAGCTGTGATGAACCCGATGATCGTAGAAAAATGTTTTTCGCCTCATGCCATAATCATCAAGAAAAACCTCTTCTTCTATACGCACTTATTGCTCCCTGCATGCAATGTCCAATAATATCCTTACCCCGATTGCGGATATGTCGCAACGCAGTCACTTTATGATCCTGATAACGTCAGTAAAAGTGTGTGACATGAATTACATAGGGTTACTTTTGGCTTTGCGAGGCGTCTTCCAGAAAGGGCAAAGCCGGGGGCGTTTCGCTTGCCCGGCCTACAAAGTTGGCTATCCAGTGATACAGTGAATACAGGCATCCACTCACCAGGAGAAAAGCACATGAACGACCATCCGCTTCACCAGATCATTAAGGCCTGTGACAGGGCGATCACCGCCAAAGATTTCGACTCGCTGATGGAGTATTACGCTGAAGACGCCGTGCTGGTGGTTAAGCCCGGGACGATTGTCAGAGGCAAAAACAATATCCGCAGCGCGTTTATCTCCATCTCGGATTATTTTCAGGATCGGCTGATCGTGAAGCAGGGCGAAATGCAGATTATCGAAGGCGGCGGAGATGCGCTGGTGATCATGGAAACCCAGCTTTTTTATCCGGATGAACTGGGTGGAACCGCTGAGTTAACGCGTCGGGCAACCTATGTCTTCCGCCTGGAAAATGACCGTTGGCTCTGCACCATCGACAACTCTTACGGCACTTCGCTTTTAGATGGTGATAATGCCTGACGTTGTGCTCAGGTGGGGGTGACCAGCCCGACGCTGACAATGCCTTTGTCCCAGATGATCTGGTGCAGGGAGGTCTGAATAATGCTGGTGATGGTTTTCGGGGTTAACAGTGCCCAGCAGAGCCCCTCCCGGTGGCGAACCGAGCGGTACGTTATGCCAGTTTCGCCCGCGACACGCAGGCTGGCGCCCAGCTGTTGCGGTGCGCTGTAGTCCGTTGGATGGTACCAGGGATGCGTATCCGGCAGGCCGGTGATATCGGCAAATGACGAGCCGCCCAGCTCGGTCTCCAGACAACGGTACTCGAATCGTTCGAACTTCAGTTCAGGCACGTTCCGCCAGTAGCGCTGGCAGTGGTAAACAACTTCGGCCAGCGCTGTTTCCGGGCTGTCGCCAAGGTAGTAAACGCCAAAATCGCCATTCGAAAAGCGGCTGCCGTCAGGGTTGATATGGGTGAAGGCCGCCATCGCGTAATGCGCCCCGCGGATGCCCAGCACCCACTCCTCGCGTGGCAGCAGATTGAGATTACCCACTTCCTGCGTCAGGCGCGGGTTGGTTAATTTCTGGATGTCATAGAGAACGTCAAACTCCTCCGGGGTGGCAACGTCTTCGAACACGTAAATCGCAGGATACTTAGTATGCAGCAGGCGGTAACCGGTGACCGGAGTCAGTGCGGTTCTGGGGATCTCAGGATGGATCATCCGGACAGGCCCCCGCGCAGCACGTCCACCCGCTTGGCGACTTCATGCAGATTGCCGAACTCGCCATCCTCAATCAGGGATAACGGCGTTGCCCCATTGAAATAAGCATTGTGATTCGCCATGGACATAAACCCGTAAACGTTCTCGGGGTTGCTGAACACGATCCGCAGCGCCGAGTGCATATTCAGCAGGTAGCTGATTCGGGTTAACTGATCGTGGGTCAGCGAGGCCGTCTTCGTCTCTTTCTGGCGGTATTTGTAGAGCGCCGCTCTGGAGAGTTGCAGAATGTTCTGCTGTTGCTCCGTCGAGCAGCCCCATTTATCCAGAATGTTCATTGCGGCTCTGATGGCGACCAGATCGCGATCGCCGCGGGTTTCAGAGTCAAGGTTCAGGTGCTTCGTCATATGATTACTCCCTCAGCTCAGCGTGACTAATACAGTCTTAGCATGAACCAAATAAGCTAATCTGTCTATGTGAAGACACCTTTACCCTGGGTCTCTATAGCATGCGGATCTCCCTGGAACGCAGGGTGATATGCACCGGCACCGATTTATACGACGGCGTGCCGCTCTCCTTATCGAGATAATTCAGCGGCACCAGTACGTTAGCCTCCGGGTAGTAGGCGGCCACCGTGCCCGGCGCAATGCTGTACGCCACCAGGGTAATATCATCCAGGCGCTGCTGGCTGTCGGGCAGGGCGGTGGTGATATCCACCCGGTCGCCGTGCTCCAGCCCCAGCTGCTGCATGTCATCTTCGTTCATAAACAGCACGTCGCGGCGGCCGAACACCCCACGATAGCGGTCGTCGAGGGCGTAGATGGTGGTGTTGTACTGGTCGTGGCTGCGCAGGGTGACCAGCCGCAGGACGTTTTCGCCTTCTCCCGGGCTGTTCTCCGTCACGCCGTCAAACAGGGAGAACATCGCCTTGCCGCTGGCGGTCGGCCAGATGCGCTCGGTGGGCGGCAGCGGCATGCGGAAGCCGCCGGGCACCCGGATGCGGGCGTTAAAGTTCTCGAAGCCGGGAAGGGTCTGTTCAATCCGCTCGCGGATGCGGTCGTAATCGGCCACCAGCGCCAGCCAGTCAGTGTTGCTGTTCGTCAGGGTGGCGCGAGCGAGCCCGGCGACAATGGCCGGCTCCGAGCGCAGCCACGGCGAGGCCGGTTTCAGCTTGCCGCTGGAGGCGTGCACCATCGACATCGAATCTTCTACGGTGATCGACTGCTGGCCGCTCTGCTGCATGTCCAGCTCGGTGCGCCCGAGGCAGGGCAGAAGATACGTCTCTCTGCCAACCAGCAGATGGGTGCGGTTCAGCTTGGTGGCAACATGCACGCTGAGATCGAGGCTTTTCAGCGCCGGAAAGGCTTTATCGTGATCGGGCATCGCCACGGCAAAATTCCCGCCGAGGCACAGCAGCGCTTTCGCCTCGCCGTCGATCATCGCCTGGGCGGCCTGCACCGCGTCATGGCCGTGGGCGGCAGGTGGGGTAAAGCCAAACACCGTGCCCAGCCGGTCGAGGAAGGCGGCAGTCGGTTTTTCGGTGATCCCCACCGTACGGTTGCCCTGCACGTTGGAGTGGCCGCGCAACGGGCAGATGCCCGCCCCGGGTTTGCCGATATTGCCGCGCAGCAACAGCAGGTCGGCAATCAGGCGCACGTTGGCGGTGCCCTTGTTGTGCTGGGTGATCCCCATACCGTAGGTGATGATGGTGGCGCGGGATTTGGCGTAGATCTGCGCCACGTTCTCCAGATCGGCGCGGCTGAGCCCCGACTCGCGCTCTATGGCCTCCCAGGAGGTGGCGGCGATATCGGCGGCAAATTCCGCGAACCCTTGGGTCTGGGTGGCGATAAAGTCGTGATCCAGTGCGTCCAGCACCAGCAAATGTTTTGCAATGCCTTTTAACGCGGCGGCGTCGCCCCCGGCTTTCACCTGGTAGTAGGTCGAGGCGATATCGGTGGCGCTCCAGGTCGCCATCTCCCGGACGCTCTGCGGATCGGCAAAACGCTCCAGGGCGGTTTCGCGCAGCGGGTTAAAGACGATAATCGGCACCCCCCGGCGGGCAAGTTCGTGCAGGGTGCCCATCATCCGCGGGTGGTTGGTGCCCGGGTTGTGGCCGATGGAGATCACCAGTTCGGTGTGGTCAAAATCCTCCAGCGAGACGGTGCCTTTACCAATGCCGATGGAGCGGGGCAGACCGACGCTGGTGGCCTGATGGCACATGTTGGAGCAGTCGGGAAAATTGTTGGTACCCAGTTCGCGGGCAAACAGCTGATACAGGAACGCGGCTTCGTTCGAGGCGCGCCCGGAGGTGTAAAACTCCACCTGATTTGGTGCCAGGCCGCGCAATACCTCCCCGATACGGGCAAAAGCCTCGTCCCACTCCACCGGGCGGAAGGTGTCGCTCTGCGGATCGTACTTCATGGGATGGGTCAGACGGCCATAGCCCTCCAGCTCAAAATCGCTCTTCGCCCACAGGGTGCTGACGGTATGCCCCGCAAAAAATTCCGGCGTGACGCGCTTCGTGGTCGCTTCCCACGTCACCGCCTTGGCACCGTTCTCGCAAAACTGGAAGGTGGACTTATGCTCTTTGTCCGGCCAGGCGCAGCCCGGGCAGTCAAATCCGTCGGGCTGGTTGGTGCGCAGCAGCGTTGCAGGGGCGTCAAAGGCGTCCATCTGCGTGCGTACGGCAATCGCCGTGGCTTTCAAGGCTCCCCAGCCGCCCGCCGGACCGGCGTAATGGCGGATCCCGGGAACCGCTCGTCTGTTGTTACTCATCTGTACTCCTGTCTGGTATCTGGTCATGGCGGCGGATCTCCGCCAGCAGCAGCGACGCCTCCTCTGAGTGTGGCACAAGCTCGCCCGGCGTCTCCCCCTGCCACCAGATCCCGCTGGCTGGCGAATAATTCTTTCCGGCTAACTGCCAGTGGCCGTTCAGCACATACGCGATGCCCTCCGCGCCGGGTCGCAGGGCGTGGCTTGCGATCGTCACCTGCGCCCGGGCCCGGCTGCGCTGGGTCATCACGTTGTAGTCCATGCCCGGCCCGGTGATCCCTTCGCTGGCAAGCGGCCACTCCCCCGGAAAAGCCCAGGGCACGCCGGGCTCAAGGCGATGCAGCAGGTCGTCACCGCGCAGCCACAGCCCGGAACCGGCGAGCAACATAATCACCCGATCGACGCCGGGGAAGAGGGAGAAAGGGCCATCCTGACCGAGCGTGGCGATGCTGGCTCGCCACAGAAAAGGCGCATCCGCAGAGGGAATGCTGACGATCTCCCGGGTTTCACCCGCCCCGTTTTTCCACGGGGTGACCGGCAGGGAAGCAAGCGTAAAGGGGGTGATCATGTCCGTTTGACCCTGATTGTGGGGGGTTAATAATTCATCTTTGCTACAGATGATTTTCAAAATAATTACAAATTATTCACAGTTCAGTTCACAAATCCATCATCAGATTCGTGTCGGCGGATGTCAATGGTTGTATATACATGATCTGTCATGTGGCGTTGCCCTGACGCAGGCAGGGTGTCTGGCGGTCATCAATCATCCATTCAGAGAGGAAGCTATGTCGTCTTTTTCGTCTTCAGAAGCGCAGTCTAAAAAAAACGGGACGCGGTTGTCGGAAACGCGCTCTATCGATTACATTCCGGATAATGAACGCCACGGCCACCCCTTCAGTCAGTTTACGCTGTGGTTTGGCGGTAACCTGCAGATCACGGCCATTGTCACCGGCGCGCTGGCGGTGGTGCTGGGTGGCGATGTGGTGTGGTCGATCGTTGGCCTGCTGGTGGGACAGGTGCTCGGGGCGACGGTGATGTCGTTCCACGCCCTGCAGGGGCCGCGTCTGGGTCTGCCGCAGATGATCATCAGCCGCGCCCAGTTTGGCGTGCTGGGGGCTGTGATCCCGCTGGTGCTGGTGTGCGTGATGTACGTTGGCTTCTCCGCCAGCGGCACGGTGCTGGCCGGACAGGCGATGGCGAAACTGCTGTCGGTGTCCAACGTGGCGGGGATGATCCTGTTCAGCGCGATCATTATCGTGATTGCGGTGCTGGGCTATCGCGTGATCCACAAGCTCGGCAAGGTGGCGAGCGTCGTGGGCGTACTGGCGTTTGTGTATCTCTTTATCGCCCTGCTGATGTCCAGCGACCTGGGGGCAATTGCACAGAATAACCACTTCTCGATGCCGATGTTCCTGCTGGCGGTGTCACTCTCTTCATCCTGGCAAATCGCGTTTTGCCCCTACGTGTCGGACTACTCACGCTATCTGCCGCGCAACGTCTCCGGGGTGAAAACCTTCTTCTCGGTCTTCAGCGGCACGGTGTTAGGCACTCAGGCCTCGATGACCCTCGGGGTGATCACCGCGGCGATTGCTGGCAGCGCCTTCAAGGGGCATGAGGTGAGCTATATCGTCGGGCTGGGCAAAAGCGAAGCGATGGCGATGGTGATCTATTTTGCGATCTGCTTCGGCAAAATCACCTTCACCACTCTGAACGCCTACGGCAGCTTTATGTCGCTGACCACTATCGTGTCGGGTTTCCGCAACCAGACCACGCTGAGCCAGAGAAGCCGCGTGATCTTTGTGGTGCTGATGGTGACCATCTCCTGCGTGATTGCGCTGCTCAGCGAACCGGCATTCCTGAAACACTTCACCCATTTCCTGCTGTTCCTGCTGGCGTTCTTCGTGCCGTGGAGCGCCATCAGCCTGACCGACTACTTTATTATTTCCCGTAAAGCGGTGGATATTCCGGCGCTGTTCGATCCGCGTGAACGCTACGGTTACTGGAATATGTTTGGTATCAGCATCTATGCCATTGGCGTGCTGATCCAACTGCCGTTTATTGAAAACCCGCTCTACCACGGATCCCTGACCTGGATCTTCGCCGACAATGACGTATCGTGGATCATCGGCTGGTTCTGCACGGCGGCGCTTTACTACGCATTCAGACGTTTCGATCGCCGGGTGCTGCCGGAACAGACGATTTATCCGGCGTCGGGCAGGTAAGGGGAGTGCCAGCGACCCCGCAGGTTATACGGGGTCGCTGTTGTTTTACCGATCGTTAAAAGCAAAACCTTCGTCGGCCCATCCGGTCATGCCACCAATCATGATTTTCACCGGGCGTCCCAGCTGCGCCAGCTTCAGCGCCGCGCGGTCGGCACCGTTGCAGTGCGGCCCGGCGCAGTAGACCACAAACAGCGTATCGGCTGGCCATTCTGCCATCCGCTGGGCAGCGATCTCCCGATGGGGCAGATGCAGAGCGCCGGGAATATGACGCCGGGCAAAGGTCTCCGGGCTACCTACCACGTGCAGCAAGACAAAATCGACATCCCGCTCCTGGAAGGCGCTCCAGACGTCAGCGCAGTCTGTCTCCACGCTCAGTCGTTGTAAAAAATGGTTCGCCGCGTTTTCTGCGATCGCAGCAGGGTAATCAGTCACATAGCTCATCGTTTCCTCCTGAATTGAGGCTTTACTCTACGGCGACAGCGTGGTTTTGACAGCTGGCAGAAATGCCATATACCATCAGGATCATGACAAAAATATCCTGAGTGCAGTGATGAATAATCCTCTGGTGGTTGCGCTGGCCTATGACGGCTTATGTACGTTCGAATTCGGCATTGCGGTGGAAATTTTTGGTCTTGCCCGCCCTGAAATGGGGGATAACTGGTATCGCTTTGCGGTGGCGGGTGTCGATCCGGGGGAGCTGCGCGCCACGGGCGGCATCCGGCTGGTGGTCGACGGCGGGCTTGAGCTGCTGGCGCAGGCCGGTACCATAATTGTTCCCGGCTGGCGGGGCGCTGATGTCCCGGTGCCCGCCGCGCTGTGCGAGCAGCTCGCCGCTGCCCATCAGCGTGGGGCGCGGATCCTCTCTATCTGCTCCGGGGTATTTGTGCTGGCCGCCGCAGGGTTACTTGATAACCGCCAGGCCACTACCCACTGGCGATACACCGACCAGCTACAACAGCGTTATCCTGCCATTCATGTCACGCCGGATGTGTTGTATATCGATAGCGGTGATGTCCTGACCTCCGCCGGGAGCGCGGCGGGGATCGACCTGTGTCTGCACCTGGTGCGGCGGGATTATGGCAGCGTGGCGGCCAACCAGGTGGCGCGTCGGCTGGTGGTGTCGCCGCATCGCGATGGTGGCCAGGCCCAGTTTATCCAGCAGGCGGTACCGATCGCCTATGAAGGCCACCGGCTTGGCGCGCTCTTTGATTACCTGCTCGAAAATCTGGCTGCCCCGCACCGCGTCGATTCGCTGGCGAAATTTGTTGGTATGAGCCCGCGAACCTTTCTGCGCCGTTTTGCGGCGACCACCGGTAAAACGCCGGCCCAGTGGCTGTTGAACGCCCGTCTGAGCCGTAGCCAGGCGCTGCTGGAGAACAGCCAGCTGTCAATAGAGCGTATTGCCGAGCAGGTAGGGTTTGGCAGCGTGGCGACGATGCGCCATCACTTCAGAAATCAGCTGGGGACGACACCTGCGGCGTACAGGAAAGGGTTCGCTGAGCCAGCGTTCTTACGTGGGGATTGAATAAAATCTGCATAATTTGAAAAAGCTATCTTTTTGTATATAAAGTGTTAAATTTGATAATGGAGTGTTAAATAAATCATTAAAATGTAAGGTTAAGAGTTAATGAAATTAATCATACAAATACCCTGCTTTAATGAGGCTGATACGCTTGCAATTGCTTTGAAAGCCCTACCCAGACAGGTTGCGGGTTTTGATGCGGTGGAATGGTTGATTATTGATGATGGCAGTACCGATGATACCGTCAACGTAGCCAGACAAAATGGCGTTGACCATGTCGTTAAACATGCAGGAAATAAAGGGTTAGCGAAAGCCTTTATGACCGGACTCGATGCGTGTCTGAACTTAAACGCTGATGTTATTGTAAATACAGATGCGGATAATCAATACTCTGCTGAGGATATTCCGTTATTAGTTGCCCCCATACTTGAACACCGTGCAGAAATGGTGATCGGTGAAAGACCCATTTCGACCATTGACCATTTTTCTCCCGTCAAAAAATACCTGCAAAAGTTGGGAAGTTGGGTGGTCCGTGTGGCCAGTAATACCAATATTCCTGATGCGCCAAGCGGATTCAGGGCTATGTCGAGAGCAACAGCCCAAAAGCTGATAGTTTTTAATGATTATACCTATACTTTAGAAACCATTATTCAGGCAGGGCAAAAAAATATCACCATTACGTCGGTATCTGTTCGCGTTAATGAGGATTTGCGGCCTTCGCGCCTGGTAAAAAGCATCTCGTCTTATATCAAACGAAGTATTATTACCATTGTCCGTATTTTTATAATTTATCGGCCATTCAGATTTTTTGGCACAATAGGAACGGTGTTATTTTCTGCAGGGTTCTTATTAGGCCTTCGTTTTCTTTATAAATATCTGACCGGCGATGGTAATGGTTATGTTCAGTCATTAATTTTGGCATCTATACTCATGGGTATGGGCTTCCAGACAATACTTGTCGCTTTTGTCACTGACCTGTTGTCGGCTAACAGAAAGCTTCTTGAAGATCTGCGTTTTAAGGTCGCGCAACTGGAATCGAGCCGTAATAATAAAACTGATAATAATGACTTCGAACAGCAATAGATGAGGTGAGTATGGGTTTCAAAGTATCGGGTGGTAAGTCAGAAGATGGCGTTGTGTTCGGCAACTCGTATGACAAATATGGCTCAAAAAATCCAATTGTAAAATGGATGATGAAGGGCTTTGACTCCACTCTTGAAAATTTTGTAATACGTGCTAATCCAAAAACAATCCATGAAGTGGGATGCGGTGAAGGATTCTGGGTCAACAAATGGAATGGCCAGGGGTTACAGGCTGTCGGCAGCGATTTCTCTCATGATGTTATTTCTCTGGCAAGGGAGAATGCGCTAGCGGCGGATCTTCGTCCTGACGTATTTAATGCAAAGAGCATTTATGATCTCAAGCCTGAAACGGACAGTGCAGATTTAATCGTCTGCTGTGAAGTAATGGAGCATCTTGAGGACCCGGATCGGGCCATGAAGGTACTACAGACTTTGGTCGGTAATTATCTGATCGTTAGCGTGCCTCGTGAACCCGTCTGGTGTGCGCTGAATATGGCCCGGGGTAAATATTTAACGAGCTTTGGTAACACGCCTGGTCATATACAGCATTGGTCGAAAAGCGCCTTTATAAAATTCACCGGCAAATATTTCAAGGTTATTGAAGTGGCTTCACCCTTCCCATGGACCATGTTGTTGTGCGTACCTTATGACAAAAAGTAATTTACGCAAGGTGCTCAATATTGCAGGGAGTGTTATTGCACTCTTGAGTGTCCTGTTTGTTGCTCACAGAATAATGGCGTATTGGGCCCAGGTTCCAGACGACACCTTTACGCTAAAATTACTTTCGTTGATTCTGATACTGGCGGCGATCTATGGTGCCGCCAACATCATTCTTGCTTCTGCGTGGCGCATACTGATGGTCGGTCTGGAACAGTCTATTAGCTTCCGGATTGCCACCCGGATTTACGGTCTGACCCAGTTAGCGAAATATGTGCCTGGCAATATTTTCCAGTTTGCGGGCAGACAATTCCTGGCGATGTCGCATGGTTTTTCAGGAAAAGCGATTGCGAAGAGCACTTTTCTGGAGCTACTGCTGTTAGTTCTGACGGGGGCCGCTTTTGTATTATGGATGTTACCTCTGTTATATCCTGCTTTTAATATTATCTATGGCTTCTCGCTGTTTATTATTATCGCACTGTTAATTGCTCTGGGGTTGAAATGGCAGGAGAGGAGCAGTTTAATCAAGGTCATAGCACGATACTTCCTGTTCCTGGTGATCTCAGGAACTGTGTTCCTGTGCGTACTCTATTCCATTGTCGATAACTGGATTGCCACCCCCGCGCTGGTACTGCCGCTCATTGGAGCATATGTCATCGCATGGCTTGCGGGGCTTATTACGCCAGGCTCTCCTGCTGGGGTAGGGGTCAGAGAATTTTTGCTCATTTTATTGTTAAAGCCGTTCTTTGCTGAGATAGATATTGTGCTGGCAGTCATACTAAGTCGAATTACCACGGTTGTAGGCGATTGCTTTTTCTACCTGTACTCTCTCTCCTTAAGATGATTATTATGACTAAACAAAAACTCAGTATCGTTTTTATTGTTGTTTTTCTTTCACTGTTTTATCTCATATTAGGGATAGGCTATTCGCAATCCTATAATCCTGGATTTTTCCCGGATGAGTTTGCGCATATGGGATATGTGGTTGATGTCATGAAAAATCACTTCCCCGACTATAATAACGGTCTTATATATTCGAGTAATAAACTCAATTACCTTAATCATCCGGCGCTGTATTATATCATCGTTGGCGAACTGGCCAGTCTCTTACATTTGCAGGATGCATTCGCAAGCGTAGGGCGTTACGTAAATATGGTGATTTCCCTTATCATCATCGTCATGACATGCCGGATGCTGTACCAGAGCACTCAATCCAGACTCGCGACTTTTGTGGGAGGCGCATTTTTACTCGTCATCCCTATGTTTGTGCTTTTAGGAAGCGCAGTCAGTAACGATCAGATAAATGTTCTGGGTTGTACCTTTGTCATCTACGGATTGCTGGGATTGATGGAGCGTCACAAAGATGACAGGCCTTTAACATCTTATATTGTTTTTATTTGTGCCGGTGGGATTATCGCTTCACTGAGTAAAGCTACAGGTTCACTAGCGATCGTTTGTTTGTTAGCCTCCGTTGCGCTTTTTAATTTCTCCAGTTTAGTAAAAATAATAAAGAAAATATCGCTAAAGCAATGGTTGATTATAGCCGCATCAATATCCGTTGTTGTCATTTATTTTGTCTGCATACATCGTGTTTATGGTGGTTTTTATCCAGCGCCTCAGGGTACCCCCGCAGCATGGTTTTTTATTGAGCATCCAGATGCAAAAAGGCTGGCTTTCTCAGAGTTTCTTGATAATTTTCTTAACGGGAATTTAGTCACTCTGACGATTCCTTATGGGCACGTATATATTTTTGACAGTGAAACCAGAATATTCATTGTTAAAGCTATTTTGATCATGCTAGGCGTCATGGCGGGTTGTGTTTTAGTAAATAAGAATGCCAAAAATAATTATTTGTTCAATGTGACATTCTCCTTTGTGGTAGCCTTTTTTATTTTCTTTGTGATTTACTTTTTCACTATCAGAGATATGCATTTAAAAACAGGCTATACAGGAGCAATGCAGGCCAGATATTTTTTTGGATTTTTACCTGTCTGCTCTTTAGTGATCGCAAAGGTGCTATCCTGGCTTAATAGTAAGATAATGAAAGGCCTGGTGTCAGCGATGATGATCGCCGGATTGATAGCCTCTCTTTACCCGGCATTAGTTAAGCTTTCAGAGCTTCGTATGTGGCAATCAACACCCATTATCGAGCAGCCGCTTTTCAATACCAGCTACGGATACCTTACAAAGGGACGCAGCTTTGAACAGACAATATTGGCTGAATCAAATGCGCTGAAAGGCGTTGAACTGATGCTGGCGACTTTTGCGCGGCAAAATCATGGCCCATTAACGCTGGAGTTGATTGATCATTCTGGGAATATAGTTACAACTAAAGTGATTATGATGGAAAAGCTCGCCGACAATACCTATGCGTGGTTTGATTTTAATCGGATAAACATAATAAAAAATCAGAAATATACGTTGCGGCTAACGTGCAATGAATGTACCACGGATAATGCTGTTACCTGGTGGGCCATAAAGAAAGAATTTGAGTTGCCAATTTTTTTATTCACAAAATTCGGGCCTGGTGCTGGAGACAGGTATCCTGAAGGTGAAGCCAGGGTCGATGGCGTGAAGGTTGGTGGCGCGTATTCATTCCGTCTCTATTTTTAAGTCGCCTCTACCAGCCTTGCGGAGCGGGGGAGTGTTTACCTGTGACAAGGCTGGCTAGACGTCATTTATTCCAATCGAATCCCGTACAATGAACTCCGCTGGCAAAATACAACTATCAGGCATGTTTTCCCCGGTTGCCGCGAGCACTCTGGCCACCGCTTCCTTACCCTGAGCGTCTAAATCAAGCCGCACCGTGGTAAGGGAAGGGATGAAAAAGGCGCTTTCGTAACTGTCATCGTAGCCGATAATGGAAACCTGCTGGGGTACCGTGATACCTGCCTTATTCAGTGCACTCAGTGCCCCCAGCGCCATCTGGTCGTTACCCACCAGCAGGGCGCTAAACGCAGTCTTATTGTCGATAAGCTGTCGTGCACCGTCGTGACCGCTTTGGGCATCCCAGGTGCCGAAAATAATGGACGCGGGCGTTTTGCCAAATGTCGCCAGGCTGCTTAACCAGTTTTCCAGACGCAATTTGGCTGAAATGGAGTGTTTTGGACCCGGCATCAGCGCAATGTTGGTGTGCCCAAGTTCGCACAAGCGTTTGACGCTCTCCTGAGTCCCGTTCGCCGGATCAAAGATGACATGAAAAACACCGCTGTCCGGCGCGACGTCGAGAAACAGGCAGGTGACATCGGTATTATGCTCAGCCAGCTCCCGGGCGGAAGGCGTCTCCAGCGGGACGTTAATCAGGATTTTTTCGATAAACTGCGATTTAAGATCGTTAATCGATTGCTGAATGGCTGTGGGGTCAGCTTCGTCAATCATTGAAATCAGAACCTGATAGCCCGCCTCACGGGCATGCTTTTTCACGGATGCGGCGATTTGTGATGGCGCATGCAGCGCGAGGGAGGTGGTTACTAACCCCAGCGTCTGGGTGCGTTTCCCGACCAGCTGCTGCGCCAGCCGGTTTGGAACGTAGCGTAGATCTTCAATGGCCTGCTCGACACGGATACGCGTTTTTTCGGCCACGTTTACCGATTTATTGAGTACCCGGGATACGGTCTGATAGGAGACACCTGCCCGGCGAGCGACATCTTCCAGCGTCGCATTTCTGTTTTTATTCACCCTCAATCCTTTCTCAGTTCGTCACTAAAAATTACGCGTTTCATCACCGCCTTAAGTAGACATTATATCAAAATGTCATACGTTCACATGGCGTGATTTAGCGATCTTGCTCACCTTTTGCCGCTTTAAAAATTGTGTTCTGTGATGCCGATTGCAGTTTTCATCAAGGAGAGTTGTTCGCGTCATTTGTCAGGTATTGTATGTAACACGTTGATGTGAACGTCATACATTTTAAGGGGTGACCACTGCGCGCTCTGCTTAACAGTACTGACATAACCCAAAAGAACGCCACTCACTGAGCCTTCAGCGAAGCACCGATCCTGTTCCTTCTTGAGGAAGAAAAATATGGTTACCGGTAAAAGGAACTATGTCCTTTTAAGCATTTTTGATTTTCTCTACCTGTTTGCCTGGTCGTCGACGATGGCCTTTTTTGTTATCTGGACGACACAGCATTTAGGGATCAGCGCCACCCAAACGGGGTGGTTGTATGCGATTAATGCCTTTATTGCGCTAACCATGCAGCCGTTCTTTGGTTTTATCTCTGATAAATTCGGCACAAAAAAATCGCTTATCTTTTTAATTATTGCGCTGCTGCTTCCGGTCGGACCGTTCTTTATTTATGTTTATGCGCCCTTGCTGGTCAGCTCCTTCTGGTTAGGTGCTGTGCTCGGCGGTATCTATCTGGGGGTTATTTTTAACTCCGGGTGTGGCGTCATTGATTCCTATATCGACAAAATATCCCGCCGTTATTCCTTTGAATATGGACGGGTGAGAATGTGGGGCTCTCTGGGTTGGGCGGCCGCGGCGTATATTGTCGGACGTAATATTAATGATAATCCTAACCTCTCGTTCTGGCTGGCCAGTATTGCCATTGTGTTAGCGGCTGTCTGCTTTATGCTGACGAAAATTACGGTCACGCTGGAAGAAGAAAAAATGACCTCGTCATTAAAAGCGGGGCATGTTCTTGAACTGATGAAAGATAAGCAGTTCTGGATGCTGATTATTTTTACGCTGTTCGTCACGCAAATCTATGACACCTACGACCAGCAGTTTGCGCAGTATTTCTCTCTGCAGTTCCCGAGCGTTGATGAAGGGAATAAATGGTACGGCACCCTGGCATCGATTCAGGTCTGTGGCGAAACCTTATTCCTTGGGCTGATGCCGTGGTTTGTGAACCGCGTCGGGGCGAAGTGGGCGCTGGTGATTGCCGGGACGATTATGTCGGTGCGTATTCTGGGATCTGCCGTTCCGCTGGGCCCGGTATGGATTGCGGCAGTGAAGATGATGCACGCCATTGAGAAACCCTTAATCCTGATCTCTGTATTTAAATTTATTGCCCAAAATTTTGACCATAAATTGTCATCCACGATCTATTTGCTGGTGCTGTTTGCGGCATCCATTGCCACGACGGTCTATTCCCCGGTGGTCGGGCATTTATATGACACCATTGGCTTTGCCAATACCTATATCATTCTTGGCGTCGTTTCAGGACTCTTTACGTTGTTCTCAGTATTTTCTCTGCGGAACAAAAAAGACAAGGTTATGGCTCTTTCTCCTGAGAGAGAGTCTTTAGCATAAGGGAGGTGGTGATGAGCAAGTTATTTACTCAACTCAATTTTTTACACGGCGCCGATTATAATCCGGACCAGTGGCTCACTCAGCCCGATATTCTTGAGAAAGATATCGCGATGATGAAACAGACCAAATGCAACGTGATGTCGGTGGGAATATTTAGCTGGTCTAAACTCGAGCCCGCCGAGGGCGAATATCAGTTTGGCTGGCTGGATAGCGTTCTGGATACGCTTTATGCCAATGGGATTTATGTTTTTCTGGCGACACCGAGTGGTGCCAGGCCCGCCTGGGTATCAGAAAAATACCCGGAGGTATTGCGGACCAATAAGGATCTGACGAAAAACCTGCACGGGGAACGCCATAATCACTGTGTTTCCTCCCCCCAATATTTACGCCTGACCGGGAAAATTAACGCGCAGCTGGCGAAACGTTATGCGCATCACCCTGCCGTCCTGGCCTGGCATATCTCGAATGAGTATGGCGGCGACTGCCACTGCGAGATCTGCCAGCAGGCCTTCCGCAACTGGCTGAAGGAGAAGTATCAGACGTTAGAGAACCTGAACCAGCGCTGGTGGAGCTCATTCTGGAGCCACGAATATTCCAGCTGGAGCCAGATCCATTCCCCAGGGCCACTGGGCGAGCAGTCGGTTCATGGCCTGAATATCGACTGGCGGCGCTTTATGAGTGAGCAGGTTGCGCTGTTTTGCCGCCATGAAATTCAGACGGTGAAAGCCTTCAACCCAGCGTTGCCCGCCACCACTAACTTCCATGGGGTGTTCAGCGATTACGATTACTGGCGACTGGCGCAGGAGGTTGATTTCATCTCATGGGACAGCTATCCGGAGTGGCACAAAGCCCAACAGCAGCAGGATATCGCCGCTTACACGGCCTTCACCTTTGACCTGATGCGAAGCCTGAAACCCGGACTGCCTTTCCTGCTGATGGAATCTACTCCCGGAACCACAAACTGGCAGGCGGTCAGCAAGCTGAAAAGACCGGGGATGCACCTGCTGTCAGCCCTGCAGGCGGTGGCCCACGGTTCCGACTCGGTACAATATTTCCAGTGGCGAAAAAGCCGGGGGTCGGTCGAAAAATTACACGGCGCGGTGGTGGATCACGTCGGCCATCTCAATACCCGCGTCGGGCAGGACGTGAAGCAGGTCGGCGCTGCGCTGGAAAAGCTGGCACCTGCGGCAGGCGCGGATTACCGGGCTGAGGTGGCGATAGTCTATGACTGGGACAATCGCTGGGCAGTGAACGATGCTGCCGGGCCCCGAAATTGTGGCATTAAGTTTGAAGAGACGGTGCAGCAACATTATCAGGCACTCTGGCAGCAGAGCATCCCGGTGGATATTGTCTCCCAACATTCAGATCTCAGTGCATACCGGGTCATCATCGCCCCGATGCTTTACATGGTTGATGAAGCCTTTGCCGAACGCGTGAATCAGTTCGTGGCAGTCGGCGGGGTGTTTATTTCCACCTACTGGACGGGCATCGTCGATACAGACGATCTGTGCTTCACAACCGGTTTCCCGGGACCTCTGCGCGATGTATTGGGTATCTGGTCGGAAGAGATCGACGGTCTGTACGATGGCGAAACGAATCAGATCGGCATCACGTCATCAGTCTGGAACAGCCCTGAACATGCGTATGAATGTCGGGAACTGTGCGATCTTATTCATGCGGAAACGGCAGAGGTACTGGGCGTTTATCAGCAGGATTTCTATGCCGGCAGACCCGCAGTCACCCGTAATGCGTATGGCAAAGGGCAGGCCTGGTATCTGGCGGCCAGAACCGGAAGCGATTTCCTGCATGATTTTTACCGAATGATTGCCGATGAAAATGGGATTACTGCCTGTACGGGAATGCAATTGCCGGAAGGGGTGGTCGCCACTGCAAGACACAGCGAAGGGGAGGCGTATATTTTTGTACAGAACTATGGCGATCGGACCGTCACGCTTGATTTGGCAGAGGAGAGTCGGGAGCTGAAACCCCTACTGAATGACGATGTGCCGAAGGGGCATCTTTATCCGCTGCCCGCGTTTGGCGTAGAAGTGTTTTTAGCGGCAAACAAATAAACTGTTTTTCCGTTAGCAAAAAAATCCACGCATTGGCGTGGATTTTTAGTGGAACGCAGATGCGTCAGTCGACAGGCACAATTACACGCCTTTGTGGTCCATCAGCAGCGCCAGATCCACCAGCCGATTCGAGAATCCCCATTCGTTGTCATACCACGCGAGGATCTTCACCATTTTGCCGCCTATCACCAGGGTGGACAGCCCATCGATAATGGAGGAGCGCGGATCGCCCTGGTAATCGCTGGAAACCAACGGCTCATCGCTGTATCCCAGGATCCCTTTCAGTGGCCCGCTCGACGCCGCGCTGCGAAAGGCATCGTTAACCTCTTCGACGGTCACATCCTGGCTCAGGGTAACGGTCAGATCGACGATGGAAACGACCGGCACCGGCACGCGCAGCGAATAGCCCGTCAGTCGGCCATCCAGCTCAGGGATCACTTTACCCAGCGCCTTCGCCGCCCCGCTCGAGTAGGGCACAATCGACAGCGCCGCCGCACGGGCCCCGCGAAGATCTTTTTCCGGCTGGTCGTGCAGCGCCTGGCTGTTGGTGTAGGCGTGGGTGGTATTCATCAGGCCGTGCTCAATGCCAAACCGCTGGTGCAGCACCTGTGCCGCGGGCGCCAGGCCGTTGGTGGTGCAGCTCCCGTTACTGACCACGAAATGTTGCGCCGGATCGTACAGGGCGTCGTTTACCCCCATGACCACCGTCAGGTCGTCGTTTTTACCCGGCGCTGAAATGATGACGCGCTTTGCGCCGCCGCGGTGAATATGGACCGCCGCCTTCTCGCGCTCGGTGAAAAAGCCCGTGGCCTCGATAACTACATCCACGCCTGCCTCAGCCCAGCGGATGTTTGCCGGGTCGCGTTCACTGAATACGGTAATGCGCTGACCGTCCACCTGCAGCGCGCCTTCACCGGCTTCGACGGCTGCCGGCAGGGTGCCGAGCAGGGAGTCGTATTTCAGCAAGTGGGCGAGGGTTTTGCTGTCCGTCAGATCGTTAATCGCTGCAATATCAATATCTGGATTGCCCAGCGCAGCGCGTAAGAAATTACGTCCGATCCTGCCGAAACCGTTAATACCGACCTTAACCATGATTAACTCCTTTTCTGTGATCTCTTGAGTCACTGTAGGCGGCAGGCGTCATGGCGTAAATGACAAAAAAGGATCAGATTACGCCATTTTTCGGCTGTGGAAGCGCTGACGGTACTCGCCGGGGGTCAGGTGAAGCTGTTTTTCGAATACCCGACGCAGGTTGATGCTGGTGCCAAACCCGCTCTGCTCTGCGATGCGCTCCAGCGGCTCTGCGGTTTGCTCCAGCAGGTGTCGCGCTGCGGCCAGACGTGCCTCGGTGACGTAGCGGGCAGGGGATGCGCCGGTTTCGCGGGTGAATACGCGGGTAAAATTGCGCGGACTCATCGCGGCCTTTTCCGCCAGCTTTTCCACGCACAGATCCGCCGTGAGGTTTTGCAGGATCCAGTTCTGCAGTTCAGCAATCGGGCCGGAGGCGCCGGGCTGTGGCAAATGGTAGCGGCTGAACTGCATCTGCCCGCCGGGGCGGCGCAGATACATCACCATGTCCTGCGCGACGTCACGGGCGAGGCTAAAGCCGTAATCCTCCTCAACCAGCGCCAGCGTCAGATCGAATCCGGTGCTGACGCCACCGGAGGTCCAGACCGGGCCGTCCTGGATATACAGCGGGCCGCTTTCAACTTTAACCCGCGGCCAGCGGCTTTGCAGGGTCTCCAGCAACCGCCAGTGGGTGGTTGCCCGTCGGCCATCCAGCACGCCGGCCTGCGCCAGGAGCAGGGCGCCTCCGCAGACCGAGGCAATACGCTGCGCGTGTGGAGCGGCGAGATGCAGCCAGTCGACAACCGCCGTACTCTCCTGCTCGTTGAGCCCGCGTCCGGTAATAATGATGGTGTCGAGCGGCTCGCGCGGATCAAGCTCCGGCAGGCGGTAGTCGGCCAGCAGGTTCAGGCCGGACTGACCGTGGATCACCTGATGGGGTTGCGTTGTGGCGATAATAATCCGATAGCAGGGGCCTTCCGGGCGCAGCAGGTTCGCCTGGGTCAGAATGTCGGCAATACCGGCGGCCTCAAACAACATACCGCCGTCTGGAACAATAATCAGGATCTTCTTCATGTCCTGAAAAGTACCTTTATCACAAGATAAGTCAAGTTCCCTCGCGCAAATGCGGGCTTACCGTGCGTATTTTGTGGCAAAGCAATGCAATTTAAGTTCGTTGTCATTTCTGGCGCGATCCCGGAGGGTTACAACATCTTATCCCTGACGGCGGCATCTGAAGGAATGGCCCTCTATTTACACTCACAACAGCGCGAGCAGATCCGCCGCCTTTCGGCCAGCCTGCTGTGGCGCAGCGAAATACCGACCTGGCTGCTCATCGTGATAATTTATGGCGGCTGGTTTAGCACGCTAGCGTACTGGCACATACTCGGTCTGCTGCCGTCGACACTGCTGCTGATCGGCTTTAGCACCTGGTACATGTCGCTCCAGCATGAGCTGATCCACGGCCATCCCACGCGTTTCCCCTGGCTTAACCAGCTGTTTGGCACCTTGCCGCTGGCGGTCTGGTATCCCTATGGCCTCTACCGGGATTCCCATCTGGCGCACCATCGACACGACAGTCTTACCGTACCGGTGGACGATCCCGAATCCTATTACTTTACCCCGGCGAGCTGGGCGCGCTTTTCACCCTGGCACAGGCGGGCGATCCAGGCGCGCAATACCTTTTGCGGTCGGCTGCTACTGGGGCCGCTGCTGGATATTGCACAAACGCTCGGCAGCGCGCTGTCGGCGTTTCGCCAGCTGCAGTATGCGGCGATGACGATGTGGCTGGTTCACGGCACGTTGCTTTTCGCGCTGTTTTTCTGGATGGCGCAGCGGGGATTTTCGCCGCTCTGGTTTGTGCTGGCGGTGAGCTACCCGGCGCTGGCCCTGACCAAAGTGCGTTCGTTCCTGGAACACCGGGCGGCGGACGATCCGCTGGCGCGTTCGGTCATTAACGAGGCCGGGATGTTCTGGCAGGTGCTGTTTTTAAATCTCAACTACCATTCAGTTCACCACGATCTGCCCGGCGTGCCCTGGTACGGACTGAAAGCCATCTACCGGCTTAATCGTGAGGACTATCAGCAGCGAAACCAGGGCTTTGTAGTCCGGGGCTATGGCCAGTGTCTGCGCCATTTCTGGCGTACCCCGGTGGATGTCACGGTACATCCCGGCATTGAGGGAGGTAAAGGCCATGAGTGAGACGCTGGCGTTTCCTATGTATAACATTAACCAGGCGGACACAGCGGCTCTGTACCGGGCGGTGCAACAGCTGCTGGCGGTGCACGGCGTGGCGACAACCGGTCAGCGCCCCGGGTTTGCCGGAGAAGGGCTGCTGGCGCACTGGCGGCATCCCGACCTGATGCTGAGCCAGACCTGCGGTTTTCCGTTGATGACGCAACTGCCGGAAGTGCAGGTTGTCGGCTGTTTTCACTACACCGCGCCAGGCTGCGAGGGGCGAAATTACCGCAGCCTGCTGGTGGCCCGGGCGCAGGATAGCGATAAAACGCTGGCCGATTTTCGCGGTCGGAGGGCGGTGTGTAACGCTCCGGATTCGCAGTCCGGCTACAACGTGCTGCTGAAAATGATTGCTCCGCTGGCGGAGCGGGGCCGTTTTTTCTCCGGCGTAGCGTTTAGCGGCAGCCATCGCCAGTCGCTGATCGATCTCCGGCTCGGTGAGGGCGATATCGCGGCCATCGACTGCGTGACCTGGGCCCTGCTGCAGCGCCATCAACCTGAGCTGCTGGAGGGGCTGGCAGTAATCGGCCGCAGCCCGCTGGCACCCGGTCTGCCTTTGATTACCGCAGCCAACACTTCATCAGGCACGCTACAGGCCATACGCGACGCGCTTAAGGTGCTGGTGAGCGACCCGCAATACCAGGAGATCTGTTCGGCTCTGTTTATTGGTGGGTTTAGCGAGGCTACGCGCCAGGACTATGAGGTATTGCTGGACTGGCGGCAGGAGGCCGCAGAGGCAGGATTGCATCAGCTTTGATCGTGATAAAAAAAAATCCACGCAGGTGCGTGGATTTTTTGTCTGTTTAGCAGCGATTAGACGTTAAACAGGAAGTTCATCACATCGCCATCTTTAACGATGTAGTCTTTCCCTTCTGCACGCATCTTGCCCGCTTCTTTTGCGCCTTGCTCACCTTTGTAGGTAATGAAGTCTTCAAACGCGATAGTCTGCGCACGAATAAACCCTTTCTCGAAGTCGGTGTGGATCTTACCCGCTGCCTGTGGAGCGGTCGCGCCAACAGGGATAGTCCATGCACGCACTTCTTTCACGCCAGCGGTGAAGTAGGTTTGCAGGTTCAGCAGCTCGTAACCGGCGCGGATCACGCGGTTCAGACCTGGCTCTTCCAGACCCAGCTCGGCCATGAACTCTTCACGGTCGGCATCGTCCAGCTCGGCGATATCAGATTCCACCGCGGCACAAACAGCCACCACCACAGAACCTTCGGCCGCCGCGATTTCACGTACTTTGTCGAGGTACGGGTTGTTTTCGAAACCGTCTTCGTTGACGTTAGCGATGTACATGGTTGGCTTCAGGGTGAGGAAGCTCAGGTATTTGATCGCCGCTTTGTCTTCTTCAGTCAGGTTTTTCAGCGCGCGCAGCATGCCGGCGTTTTCCAGCTGTGGCAGACATTTTTCCAGCGCAGCCTGTTCCGCTTTCGCGTCTTTATCGCCGCCTTTGGCTTTCTTCTGCACGCGGTGCAGGGCGCGCTCGCAGGTGTCGAGGTCAGACAGCGCCAGCTCGGTGTTGATTACTTCGATGTCGTCAGCCGGATCCACTTTGTTGTTCACGTGGATGATGTTGTCGTTTTCAAAGCAACGAACAACGTGGCCGATGGCTTCGGTTTCACGGATGTTGGTCAGGAACTGGTTGCCCAGGCCTTCACCTTTGGACGCGCCTTTTACCAGACCGGCGATGTCCACGAACTCCATGGTGGTTGGCAGAATGCGCTGCGGCTTAACGATCTCCGCGAGCTGGTCCAGACGTGGATCGGGCATTGGCACGACACCGGTGTTTGGCTCGATGGTGCAGAACGGGAAGTTAGCCGCTTCGATGCCCGCTTTAGTCAGCGCGTTAAACAGGGTGGATTTGCCACCGTTAGGCAGACCAACGATACCGCATTTGAATCCCATTTCTGAATCACCTTAATGTCTTGATATTCAACACGTTAACATTAACGAGTCGAAGAAAAGTAAATAACTTCGCCTATTATACACGTAACCCGCAGCCTGCGGGGCAAAAAAGGCGTGACGGACCGGTTATTGCGCTTTGAAAGCGTGCAGACGGTTGGTGGCTTTAGTTAAGCCATCCTGCAGCCAGATTTCGGTGCAACGCACCGCTTCGTCTACCGCTTCGTCGATCAGCTTCTGTTCCGAAGCTGGGGGCTTGCCGAGGACAAAGCCGACAACTTTGTTTTTATCGCCCGGATGACCAATACCGACGCGTAAACGGTGAAAATTGGGGTTATTGCCCAGTTTGCTGATGATGTCTTTTAAGCCGTTATGCCCGCCGTGACCGCCGCCCAGTTTGAATTTTGCCACGCCAGGGGGCAGATCCAGTTCGTCATGCGCCACCAGGATCTCATCCGGATTGATACGGTAAAAGGTCGCCAGCGCGGCAACCGCTTTGCCGCTTAAGTTCATAAACGTGGTCGGCACCAGAAGACGCACATCGGCTCCGGCCAGGTTCACGCGTGAGGTATAGCCGAAGAATTTCGGTTCCTCGCGCAGGGGAGCGCGCAACCGCTCGGCCAGCAGATCAACATACCATGCGCCCGCATTGTGGCGGGTTGCTGCATATTCCGCGCCAGGGTTGGCCAGGCCGACAATCAGTTTAATCGTCACGTTTTTGTTCCTGAAAGTGCTAAGTCTGGCGCGTAGTGTACTGTCTGCCGCGTCGCTTGACAAAATTCTGCGCGCCGTCGCGTTGGATCTGAATAATACCGGGCCTGAACCATTAGAATTTCATGCTACTCAAAGGCTTATTTGTAAAGTTTTGTTGCCCCGATGTGCGTAAATGTGATCCCTCACGCAATCAGCAAAAGGGGTGTTGTCTATACTTTACACACAAGGATTAGGGAGATTATTCCCCTGCAACCCAAAGCTCCGGAGGTGACACATGAAACGCAGAAACGCTTCGTTACTCGGTAACGTGCTAATGGGGTTGGGATTGGTGGTCATGGTTGTTGGCGTCGGTTATTCCATTTTAAATCAGCTGCCGCAGCTTGACCTGCCGCAATACTTTGCACACGGTGCGATCCTGAGCATCTTCCTGGGTGCCGTATTGTGGCTGGCGGGTGCCCGCGTCAGCGGTCATGAGCAGGTCTGCGACAGATACTGGTGGGTGCGCCACTACGACAAGCGCTGCCGTCGCGATCAGCATAAGCACAGTTAATGCGCTAACCCAAAGAACACCGAAACGGCTCCCTCTGGAGTCGTTTTTTTTTGCATCCCGTATTGACCCTCACGTAACGTAAGGCTCCAGAGTGACGCCACTGGCAATAAGAAGGAGCCGTTATGTTAATTCAGGTCGGGGAACTGGCGAAACGCGCCGGGATCACCGTGCGCACCTTGCACCACTATGAGCAAACAGGGTTGCTGCTGCCTTCTGCCAGAAGCGCGGCAGGGTACCGGCTCTACAATCTGGCCGATGTTCAGCGTCTGCATATGATACAGGCGCTGGCAAAGGCAGGGCTGGAACTTGCTGAAATCAGGGACTTTCTGGAGAAAGATTCACTTACGTTATCGGAACTGCTCGAGGCGCAAATCCGCCTGCTGGACAAGCAGGTGCGCAGTATCACCACGCTGCGCGACCGGCTTGTGGATTTACGCACCGGGCTCGATACCCATGAGGATCTCGATCTGGAGTCCTGGCTACAGACTCTGGAGTTAATGAACATGTACGATCGCTGGTTTAGCAAAGAAGAGTTACAGCAGCTGCCATTTGCGCAGCACAAAGAGGCGCTGGCGGACATCTGGGCCGCTCTGGTTCAGGAGGCGAAAAGCCTGCTGGAGAATGATGTTGCGGTATCCGATCCGCGAGCGAGGGATCTGGCCACGCGCTGGATGGAGCGTCTGGAGCAGGACACGGCGGGCAAACCGGAGTTTCTCACCCGTCTCAACGAGATGCACAGCGTTGAGCCGCAGATGCGCGAACAGACGGGTATCACGGCAGAGATGACGGATTACATCACCCGGGCGTTTGCCGAATCGAAGCTTAGCATCTGGGAAAACTATCTCACGCCGGAGGAGATGGCCTTTACCCGGGCGCACTATTTCGATCGCATGATGGAGTGGCCGCCGCTGGTGGCGAAGCTGCACCGGGCCCAGCGGGAGGAGTTGGATCCTGCCTCCGACGCCGCGCAACAGCTGGCCGAAAACTGGCTGGCGCTGTTCCAGTCTTATGCCGGAACTAACCCGGTGACGCAGCAAAAATTCCGCCAGGCGATGCAGCAGGAGCCGCATCTGATGAAGGGCACCTGGATGACGCCTGCTGTGCTTGGGTGGCTTCAGCAGGCGATTGGCATCATGATGCAGCGGCGGATGTCACAGATCCGCTAACGCCGCCTCGCGGTTCGGATAGAACGCCAGACGACCGGCAATGGGTTGCACCCCTGCGCGCGCCATGGTGCGCAGGGGCTGGAACTCGAGATTGCTCACCCGCAGTTCGCAGCCTTCCGGCAGGCGTTGGACAAACCGCTGGAAGGCGTCCAGCCCGCCCGCATCCAGCACTGGGACCGCATCCCACTTCAGAACCACGATCCGTTTCCCCGCAATGCGCGACTCCAGATCGCTGAACAGCCCTTCGGCGGCGGCAAAGAACAGCGGGCCGATCACCCGCAGCACCAGCACGTCGTCCGGCACCGTGACGTTGACCGTCGCCAGACGAGTCATGCGGGCAATGCGGCGCATAAACAGCAGCGAGGCCAGCACGATCCCGACGCTGATCGCAATCACCATATCAAACAGCACGGTCAGCGACATGCAGATCAGCATGACGATGATGTCGTCTTTCGGCGCGCGGCGCAGCAGGTTCACCACTTTGTGCGCCTCGCTCATGTTCCATGCCACCATCAGCAGCAGGGCCGCCATCGCCGACAGTGGCAGCCATGAGAGCAGGGGAGCCAGCACCAGCAGGGCGAGGATCACCAGCACCGAGTGAATAACGGCCGAGACCGGAGAGGTCGCCCCGGCACGGACGTTCGCCGCCGAGCGGGCAATGGCTGCCGTAGCGGTGATGCCTCCGAAGAACGGGGCAATGATATTCCCCAGCCCCTGGCCGACCAGCTCGCTGTTGGCTTTGTGCTTGGTACCGGTCATGCCGTCCAGCACCACCGCGCAGAGCAGGGACTCAATCGCCCCCAGCATCGCCATCGAAAAGGCGGCAGGCAGCAAGGCACGCAGGGAGTCCCAGTTCAGGGTGAAGCTGGAGCCGGGCAGATTCCACGGCAGCACCAGCTGGGGCAGAAGCTGCGGGATGCCGTTACCCTGGGAGCCATCCGCCAGCACATAGTGAAACTGGGAGCCGATAGTGGCGACGTGACCGCCGAGCAGGTTTACTACCCCCATCACCGCACAGCCCAGCAGCAGGGCGGGCAGATGCCCCGGCAGCCGTATGCCCAGGCGCGGCCAGAGGATCAGCGTGCCCAGCGTCACCACGCCGATTGCCGCATCGCCCGGGTTTGCCGTTGGCAGCGCCATCGCCAGCGCCCCCACTTTTTGCAGGTAATGCTCCGGCACGTGGGCCATCTGCAGGCCAAGGAAATCCTTGATCTGCATGGTCCCGATGGTGATACCAATCCCGGAGGTAAAGCCCAGGGTCACGGAGAGCGGAATGTACTCAATCAGCCTGCCAAAGCGCGCCAGGCCGAACAAAATTAAAAATACCCCCGACATCAGGGTCGCCACCAGCAACCCGGCGAGACCGAACTGCTGGGATACCGGATAGAGGATCACCACAAAAGCTGCGGTCGGCCCGGAGACGCTAAAGCGCGACCCGCCGGTCAGGGCAATCACAATCCCGGCAACGGCGGCGGTATACAGACCGTATTGCGGTGCCACGCCGCTACCAATCGCCAGCGCCATCGCCAGTGGAATAGCAATGATGCCGACGGTGATCCCGGCGATCAGGTCACGGGTGAAGCGTGACAGGGTATATTTTTCGTTCCAGCAGGCGTCGATGAGGGCGCGGAAGGGCAGAACGTGAGAGGAAGCGTTTTTCACAATCATCATCCAGGTGCGCATCATCTGTCATATCAATGGCAGGTGAAGGAGGCATTAATCATACAAATAAATACCACAGACAAAAAAACCCGCCGTAGCGGGTTTTTCGACTGCGTCCGATTAGTGTTCGAACATTGCAGAGATGGATTCTTCGTTGCTGATACGACGAATCGCTTCGGCCAGCATCCCGGACAGGGTCAAAGTACGCACGTTTGGCAGCGCTTTGATCTCGTCGCTCAGTGGGATGGTGTCACACACCACAACTTCATCAATGACGGAGTTGCGCAGGTTGTTCACTGCATTGCCGGAGAAGATCGGGTGAGTCGCGTAAGCGAATACGCGTTTTGCACCACGCTCTTTCAGCGCTTCGGCGGCTTTGCACAGAGTGCCGCCGGTGTCGATCATGTCGTCAACCAGCACGCAGT
>Ga0308168_1000525_pt1 | contig 45619 bp, 41 predicted proteins | sample PhyCR2_FD_202133 | JGI IMG/M metagenome (GOLD analysis project Ga0308168, IMG submission 202133) | Phyllosphere microbial communities from UC Gill Tract Community Farm, Albany, California, United States - DLSLRC.R2 | ecosystem: Host-associated > Plants > Phyllosphere > Unclassified | place: USA...
GGCTACTACGGGAATCGAACCTGTGACCCCAGCATTATGAGTGCTGTGCTCTAACCAGCTGAGCTAAGTAGCCATCTTTTTTCGCGTAACCTTCTGCGGCGTTGCGGGGCGCATTATGCGGAGTTGGCCTAAAAGCGTCAACAAGTTTTTTCCCGTTTTTTGTCACAATCGTGTTGTTTGACTGCCTTGTGACCAGGATGTCGATAAAATCAACGAATTCTGAAGTTAACAGACGCAACCGCTAATTAAAAACGGGCCGCAGGGGCCCGTTTGTGTTGCATAACAACCAACAATTAGTAAGCGGACTGGTGGACGCCGACGGCGCGGCCTGAAGGATCGTCCATGTTTTTGAAGGCTTCGTCCCATTCGATTGCCTTAGCAGAGGAACAGGCCACTGACGGACCGCCAGGGACGCATTCTGCCGCGCTTGGCAGCGGGAACAGCTCTTCAAATATTTCGCGATACAGGTAGCCTTCTTTTGACGTCGGCGTGTTGTAAGCGAAGCGGAAGTGCGCGGTTTGCAGCTGCTGATCGCTGATCTGTGCGGCAGCCACTTCTTTCAGGGTGTCGATCCAGCTATAGCCTACGCCATCAGAGAACTGCTCTTTCTGACGCCAGGCGACGCTTGCCGGCAGGTAAGACTCAAAACACTCGCGCAGGATGTGTTTTTCCATTTTCCCGTTGCTGCCACACATTTTATCCTGCGGGTTGATGCGCATAGCCACGTCCAGGAATTTCTTATCCAGGAACGGCACGCGCGCTTCCACACCCCAGGCCGACATCGCTTTGTTAGCACGTGCGCAGTCAAACATATGCAGAGCATGAAGTTTGCGTACGTTCTCTTCATGGAATTCGCGGGCGTTCGGTGCCTTATGGAAGTAGAGATAACCGCCAAAGACTTCATCAGCACCTTCACCGGACAATACCATTTTGATACCCATTGCCTTGATTTTACGCGACATCAGGTACATTGGCGTCGAGGCGCGAATAGTGGTCACATCATAGGTTTCAATGTGGTAAATCACATCACGGATGGCATCCAGGCCTTCCTGCACGGTGAAATGGATCTCATGGTGGACGGTGCCCAGGTGTTCTGCCACGGCTTTTGCTGCGGTCAGGTCAGGAGAGCCTTCCAGGCCGACGGCGAAGGAGTGCAGCTGCGGCCACCAGGCCTCGCTCTTATCTTGATCTTCTACGCGCTTGGCCGCAAAACGTTTGGTCACCGCAGAGATAATGGATGAATCCAGTCCGCCTGACAGCAGCACACCATAAGGGACATCTGACATCAGGTGACTTTTCACCGACTCTTCCAGCGCGTTTTTCAGCGCTGCCGCGTCGGTGGCGTTGTGTTCAACGGCATCATACTCGAACCAGTCACGCTGCCAGTAGCGGCGGATCTCACCATCGGTGCTGGACAGGTAGCTGCCTGGCGGAAACTCTTTCATGCTGCGGCAAACCGGTACCAGCGCTTTCATTTCTGAAGCCACATACAGGTTACCGTGCTCGTCGTTACCCATATACAGTGGGATGATCCCAATATGGTCACGGCCGATTAAATAGGTGTTCTTCACGCTGTCATAAAGGATAAAGGCGAACATGCCCTGCAGGTCATCAAGGAAGTCGATGCCTTTTTCCTGATACAGCGCGAGGATCACTTCGCAGTCAGACTCGGTCTGGAACGCATAGCGATCGCTCAGTTCAGCGCGCAGGGCCTGATGGTTATAGATTTCACCGTTTACCGCAAGGACGTGTGTATGGTCTGCATTGTACAGCGGCTGTGCGCCATTGTTGACGTCGACAATCGACAGACGCTCATGAACAAGGATCGCATTGTCATTCGCATAAACACCTGACCAGTCCGGGCCACGGTGACGCATCAGACGTGAAAGCTCCAGGGCCTTCTTGCGCAGTTCAGCAGGATCGCTTTTCAGATCGAGTACACCAAAGATAGAACACATATACAGCTCCCTAACGACTTACCTTGCGGTGATGATATTGGTTTAAAGCGACAGTTATCGCGTCATGACTATGAAAATGCGCTAAGCCGTCAGGTGATGCAAGTATTTTAGTCATTAGGTGAAAAATAGCCCGTTGCCCCGGCTTGATCCTTAGCGGATATTCATTTTTTTGGTCTTTTTATTGAGGAATGTGCAATAGATGATAAAAAGTGGATGAAAAATGTCCAGCGAGGAAAAAGGCATTGCCCGGCAGGCCGGGCAGGGAAGGTGTAAAGACTAGATAATGTCGATATCGGCAACCGAAGGGTAGATCCAGGTGGGGCGGAACGGCATGGCGTCGACGTCACTGAGCGTGGAAACCCCCGACAGCACCAGAATGGTTTCCAGTCCGGCCTGAAAACCGGCAAGAATATCCGTGCGCAGGTTGTCACCCACGATCACCGTCTCTTCTGAATGCGCCTGCATCTTGTTCAGCGCGGCACGCATAATCCACGGGCTGGGTTTACCGACGTAAAATGGCTGGCGGCCGGAGATCTTTTCGATACCGGCACACAACGCACCGCAGGCCGGCGAGAAACCGTGGCCGTGGCTGTCCGGATTGGTAGCGATAAAACGCGCACCGTTCGCCACGAACCAGGCGGCTTTATGCATCATGTCCCAGTTAAAGGAGCGGGTCTCACCCACGATCACAAAGTCGGGGTTGATATCCGTGATGGTAAAACCGGCCTTGTACAGCTCATGGATCAGGGCCCCTTCGCCGACGACATAGGCTTTCTTCCCTTCCTGGCGCTTCAGAAAATCTGCCGTGGCCATCGCTGAGGTATAGAAGACGCTGTCCGGCAGCTCAATGCCGGCGGAGGCAAAGCGGTTTGACAGATCCATGGCGGTTTGCGAAGGATAGTTCGTCAGCACCACCAGAGGCATATTATTGCCGACGATACGCTGTAAAAACTCGCGAGCGCCAGGTACGGCCGTATTATCGTGCATCAGCACGCCGTCGATATCGCAGATAACGTTCTTTATCGTCATGCGTTCAGATTCCATCATTTAATTAACTTCCAGCAGTCGTTGCAGCAAAATGCCATTGAGCATCGCCCGTTTTGCCAGAGCAAAAGCACCAATCGCCGAACGATGATCGATCGCCGAGCGCACCACCGGCAAATTTTTACGGAACGCATTTAGCGCCTGGGTATTAATGCAGCCTTCAATGGCAGGTAGCAGCACTTTGTCGGCTTCCATTATTTCACCCGCGATGACAATTTTTTGCGGATTGAACAGGTTAATGGCGATGGCGATGGCTTTACCAAGATGGCGTCCAACGTGCTCGATGACTTCCGCCGCCAAAGCGTCGCCACGGTTGGCGGCACGGCAGATGGGCTGAATGTGACAGTCGTCCAGTGTGAGACTGCTTGGATAGCCCTGGTTCAACAGATGTCGTACACGGTTTTCAATCGCACTGTTGGCAGCAATGGTTTCCAGACAGCCAAAGTTGCCGCAGTGACAACGTTCGCCCAGCGGATCGACCTGGATATGTCCCAGCTCTCCCACGTTACCGTTACTGCCGAGGAAAATATGCCCGTTGGCAATAATACCGGCCCCCGTACCGCGATGAACACGCACCAAAATGGAGTCTGCACAGTCACGCGATGCGCCAAAATAGTGCTCCGCCAGCGCCAGGCTGCGAATATCGTGGCCGACAAAACTGGTGACGTTAAACCGTTTTTCAAGGTTGGCAACCAGTGGCCAGTGACTGACATTAATATGAGGCATATAACGGATAATGCCGTTATTCGGGTCGACCAATCCGGGCAGAATGACGGAGATAGCGATCAGCTCGCGCAGCTTGCGCTGATGAAGTTCTGAAAAGTCGGCAATGGCCTTGAACAGCGCATTTTCCAGTGTTTCCTGAGTGCGTTCAGGCAGTGAGTAGTGCTCTTCCGCCAGCGATTTACCACTCAGATCGAACAGCGTGACAGTCGCATCATGACGGCCCAGTCTGACACCAATCGTGTTAAACCCCCGGGTTTCCGTGATGATGGAGATGGCACGACGGCCTCCGGTAGAGGCCTGCTGATCGACTTCTCTGATCAGACCACGGTCAATAAGCTGACGCGTGATCTTGGTAACACTGGCGGGGGCGAGCTGACTGTGCTCGGCAATCTGGATTCGAGAGATAGGGCCCTGCTGATCGATCAGCCGGTAAACGGCCGCACTATTAAGTTGTTTAACAAGATCAACATTTCCGATTTGTGCCTGGCCGCCGGTGGTCATTAAATATCTACTCGCTTAAGACCTCGTTACCATTAACGATGGTCCGGGTGATTTTGTAATCGCGGGTGAACACGGTCAGATTGGCCACTTTTCCGGCTTCAATCGTCCCTAAACGTGCCTCTACCCCCATTGCGCGGGCTGGGTAAAGCGTTGCCATACGAAGCGCTTCATCAAGTGCGATGCCGACATGTTCGACGCTGTTAGCTACCGCTTCGATCATAGTCAATGCAGAACCACTGAGCGTGCCATTCTCATCAACACACAGCCCGTTGCGATAGTATATTGTTTTACCAGCAAAAATGAACTGATCAATGGCAGCGCCTGCTGGTGCCGTCGCGTCGGTAACCAGGATCAGCTTGTCACCTTTGATTCGTTTAGCATTGCGAATGTTTGCGTAATGGACGTGGAGCCCATCGGCAATAATGCCGCACCAGACCTCAGAAGAGTCAAACAGCGCGCCGATCAGACCAGGCTCGCGGCCGCTGGTGGTCGGCATGGCGTTATAGAGATGCGTCGCAAAGGAAACCCCGGCGTCAATCCCGGCGAGGGCTTCATCATAGGTGCCGTGTGAATGGCCGGCAGAAATCACAATGCCGGCATCACGCAACTGACGGATTACAGCGGCATCGACTTTTTCCGGAGCGAGTGTGATTTTGCCGATCACATCGGCATTGGCGCACAGAAAGTCAACCAGCGCCTGATCGGGCGCCCGGATCAGATCGGGATTGTGCGTGCCTTTTTTCAACGGATTGAGCCACGGCCCTTCAAGATGCAGACCCAGCGCCTGATTGCTGTTCTGGGCCAGCCAGGCACGCATCACCTCAACAGCACGCTTCATCAGTTCATCTGTGCTGGTGATAAGCGTTGGCAAAAAGCTGGTGCAACCCGATTTCTCGTTGGCTTTTTGCATCGTTTGCAGCGTTTCAACGCTGATAGCGGCAATATCATCATTAAACTGCACGCCACCACAGCCATTTAACTGCAGATCAATAAAACCAGGAGCAATAATCGCGCCATCCACCTGACGCGTTTCAATGCCTGTGGGCAGATCTTCCAGTGGGCAGATGCGTTCAATCAGACCATTGGCGATGACAACCGCATGGCGATCGAGGATTTTGTGGCCAGTGTAAATGCGGCCCTGGGTTAATGCGTACATAGCTATTCTCCTGACTTTCCTGATATTGCTTGTCCTGCCGTCAGAAATTTTCTTCCGGCAGGCACCAATCTGTCATGACAGCGCCCGTCAGGGACGATCACAGATCTTTGATATTTCCTGCTTCCATCTCGCGGAAATATTTCACCGTTTTCATTTTCAACTCCATGGTGGCCGGTTCGTCACACACCACCACGGCTTTAGAATGGAGTTGCAGACAGCTGATAGTCCACATATGGTTCACGTTGCCTTCAACGGCGGCCTGCAGTGCCTGTGCTTTGAGATGACCGGTAACCAGGATCATGACTTCTTCTGCATCCAGCAACGTACCCACGCCTACGGTCAGGGCATACTTGGGGACCTGATCAACGTCACCGCCAAAGAAGCGTGAGTTAGCAATACGGGTCTCGTGAGTCAGGGTTTTGATGCGGGTACGTGAAGCCAGTGATGAAGCCGGTTCGTTAAAGGCAATATGACCGTCGTTGCCTACGCCACCCATAAATAAATGGATTTTGCCGTAAGCACGGATCTTTTCTTCATACTGGCGACATTCTGCGTCAATATCTGGGGCATTACCATTGAGAAGATTGATATTTTCAGTTGGAATATCAACGTGATCGAAAAAGTTACGGTACATAAAGCTGTGATAGCTTTCCGGATGCTCTTTTGGCAGGCCAACGTATTCGTCCATATTGAACGTCACTACATGCTTGAAGCTAACCTGGCCCGCTTTGTGCATCTCAATCAGGTGCTTGTACGCTTCCAGCGGGGTGCCGCCGGTAGGCAGACCCAGAACGAAGGGACGGTCTGCCGTTGGTTTGAACGCATTGATACGGTTAACAATATGGCGTGCTGCCCATTTTCCGACCTGGGCTGGCATTGCCAGAGGAATCAGTCTCATCTTGCACCTCGTAGTAGCAGAGTTGGGAATAGAGTAAAACGGTGATCTGTCTGAGCGCTGACTAAGCGTAACCCGATTGGCACAGGCTGACAGTGGGTTTTATCCGTTTTGATTTTTCGGATCATAAAATAAGTTTGTGCAGTTAGCCAGTCACATGCTAACAATAATGCGTTTTTAAGTGATTTTTGTCACATAAATGCGGGTTTAATTTGCGAAGCGAATTAATTTTTTTTTACACTTCGCTTCGTGGTGTGTAGTGTCGAACTGACAAAAAAAAGCCGTGAAAAAAAACAGACGGTTTTTGCCGCCCTAACCGGGCTCACAGGGGGAAATGGTGAATATTCTAGGATTCTTTCAAAGATTAGGGCGGTCGTTACAGCTGCCTATCGCAGTGTTGCCTGTTGCCGCACTGATGCTGCGCTTCGGCCAGCCTGATTTACTCAATATGCCGTTTATTGCGCAGGCGGGCGGGGCCATATTTGACAACCTCGCCCTTATCTTCGCGATTGGTGTGGCATCTACCTGGTCCAAAGACAACGCCGGCGCGGCAGCCCTTGCCGGTGCCGTGGGGTATTTCATTCTGACCAAGGCAATGGTCACCATTAATCCCACGGTCAATATGGGCGTGCTGGCGGGGATCATCACCGGTCTGGTTGCCGGTATGGCCTACAACCGCTGGTCTGACATTAAGCTGCCGGACTTCCTGAGTTTCTTCGGTGGCAAACGTTTCGTTCCGATTGCGACCGGTTTCTTCTGTCTGGTGCTGGCGGCGGTATTTGGTTATGTCTGGCCACCGGTACAGGCCGGCATCCATGCAGGCGGTGAGTGGATCGTCTCGGAAGGGGCCTTCGGTGCGGGTATCTTCGGCTTCGTTAACCGTCTTCTGATCCCAACGGGCCTGCATCAGGTACTGAACACTATTGCCTGGTTCCAGATCGGTGAGTTCACCAATGCGGCGGGTGCGGTCTTCCACGGTGATATCAACCGTTTCTATGCGGGTGATGGCACGGCGGGGATGTTTATGTCGGGCTTCTTCCCGATCATGATGTTCGGTCTGCCGGGGGCTGCGCTGGCAATGTACCTGGCGGCACCAAAGGCGCGTCGTCCGATGGTAGGCGGTATGCTGCTGTCCGTTGCCGTCACCGCATTCCTCACCGGCGTAACTGAACCGCTGGAATTCCTGTTCATGTTCCTGGCACCGATGCTGTATCTGATCCACGCCATCCTGACCGGGATCAGCCTGTTTGTTGCCACCTCACTGGGCATTCATGCGGGCTTCTCCTTCTCTGCAGGCGCCATCGACTATGCCTTAATGTATAAACTGCCGGCGGCCAGCCATAACGTCTGGTTACTGTTGGTGATGGGGCTGGTGGCGTTTATTGTTTACTTCGTGCTGTTCAGTGCGGTGATCCGCATGTTGAACCTGAAAACACCGGGCCGTGAAGATGAAGGCGACCTGCTGGTCAAAGATGAGGCCAACAGCAACACCGAAGAGGGGCTGGCTGACCTTTCCCGTCAGTACATTGGCGCGATTGGCGGGTCAGATAACCTGAAGGGAATTGATGCCTGTATTACCCGTCTGCGTCTGTCAGTAAAAGATGCCTCGCTGGTGAATGATGCACAGTGTAAACGCCTCGGTGCGTCCGGCGTGGTGAAACTGAACAAGCAAACCATTCAGGTCATTGTGGGGGCGAAAGCCGAATCCATCGCTGAAGAGATGAAAAAACAGATCGCGAAAGGGCCGGTGGCGGCCGCGGCGGCAGTGAGTGCTGCACCGATGACACCGACGGCTGCACCTCAGGCTGTGCCTAATGTGGCGAAAGGGATTGTAGGTTCGCTGGTGGCACCAGTTAGCGGCACGGTCGTGGCCATTGAGCAGGTACCGGATGAAGCCTTTGCCAGTAAAGCCGTTGGTGACGGTCTGGCGATCAAACCTACCGGCAGTACGGTGGTGGCACCGGCTTCCGGCACCCTGGTTAAGATCTTTAACACCAACCATGCCTTCTGCCTCGAAACGGAAAAGGGTATCGAAATCGTTGTGCATATGGGACTCGATACGGTGGCGCTGGAAGGTAAAGGCTTCACGCGTCTTGCCGAAGAGGGCGCGACGGTGGTGGCCGGTCAACCGGTGCTGGAGATGGACCTGGCATTCCTTAACGCCAATGCCCGTTCGATGATCAGCCCCGTGGTGGTCAGCAACATCGAAGATTTCGCCGGGATCACCCTGCTCGCCGGTGAAACGGTGGTGGCAGGCGAAACGCGGATATACGAAATTAAAGGCTAACAGCGTCATTGAGTGCGACTATGGCAGGGCGGGAAGCGATTCCCGCCCTTTTTTATGTGATTCCCGCAACAAACGGTTGTTTCCCCTGTCAGCTTTGTGGATCATACTCCGATATTTCATAGCTAAATTATACTTGTCATTCTTCCGGTAGCCGCCTGGCGACAACCTGAAGGAATGAGAGCCAATGCCCAGCATTAATTGAGGAAATTGAGATGAGTGAGGCTGAAGCCCGCCCAACTAACTTTATTCGTCAGATTATCGACGAAGATCTGGCGAACGGTAAGCACAGTTCAGTGCACACCCGCTTCCCGCCTGAGCCGAATGGCTATCTGCATATTGGCCATGCGAAATCAATCTGCCTGAACTTTGGTATCGCTCAGGATTATCAGGGGCAGTGTAACCTGCGCTTTGATGACACTAACCCGGTGAAAGAAGATCTGGAGTTTGTTGAATCAATCAAGCGTGATGTGCAGTGGCTGGGCTTTAAGTGGAGTGGTGACGTACGCTACTCATCTGACTATTTCGAGCAACTGCACAATTATGCCGTTGAGCTGATTAGTAAAGGGCTGGCGTACGTTGATGAACTGTCACCGGAGCAGATCCGTGAATACCGTGGCAGCCTGACCTCAGCGGGTAAAAACAGCCCCTTCCGCGATCGCAGCGTGGACGAAAACCTTGCGCTCTTTGCAAAAATGCGCGCGGGCGGCTTTGCCGAGGGCACCGCGTGTTTACGAGCCAAAATTGATATGGCTTCCAACTTTATCGTTCTGCGCGATCCGGTGATCTACCGCATCAAATTTGCCGAACATCATCAGACCGGCAATAAGTGGTGCATCTATCCGATGTATGACTTTACCCACTGCATCTCTGATGCGCTGGAAGGCATTACTCACTCACTGTGTACGCTGGAATTCCAGGATAACCGTCGCCTGTACGACTGGGTGCTGGATAACATCACCATTCCGGTTCATCCGCGTCAGTATGAATTCTCTCGCCTGAATCTTGAATATGCCATCATGTCCAAGCGTAAGTTGAGTCAGTTGGTGACCGAGAACGTGGTGGAAGGTTGGGATGATCCCCGTATGCTGACTGTTTCGGGTTTGCGCCGCCGTGGCTACACTGCGGAATCCATCCGTGAATTCTGCCGCCGCATTGGGGTGACCAAGCAGGACAATATTGTTGAAATGGCCGCTCTGGAATCCTGTATCCGTGACGACCTCAATGAGAATGCCCCGCGTGCCATGGCAGTGATGGATCCGGTAAAAGTGGTGATAGAAAATCTGCCTGCGCATCACGATGAGGTGATCACCATGCCGAATCATCCGAGCAAGCCGGAAATGGGTACCCGCGAAGTCCCGTTCAGTCGTGAGATCTACATCGATCGTGCTGACTTCCGTGAGGAAGCAAACAAGCAGTACAAGCGGCTGGTGCTGGGCAAAGAAGTGCGTCTGCGTAACGCCTATGTGATCAAAGCCGAGCGCGTGGCAAAGGACGATGAAGGCAACATTACCTGCCTGTTCTGTACCTGTGATGTGGATACTCTGAGCAAGGATCCGGCCGACGGGCGTAAAGTGAAGGGCGTGATCCACTGGGTGTCAGCTGTTCATGCCCTTCCGGCAGAGTTCCGTCTGTACGATCGGCTGTTCAGCGTACCGAATCCGGGGGCGGCAGAAGACTTCCTGGCCAGCATCAACCCGGAATCTCTGGTGATCCGTCAGGGCTTCGTGGAGCCCGGGATGCAGCAGGCGGAGGCGTCAGCCCCGTATCAGTTTGAGCGTGAAGGCTACTTCTGCGCTGACAGTGTCTACTCCAGTGCCAGCAATCTGGTGTTCAACCGCACCGTTGGCCTGCGTGACACCTGGGCGAAAGTCGGCGAGTAAGCTGCTACTCCGAAGAAAAGGGCGTTGATGCGCCCTTTTTTTATAATTCCGCACACAGATAATCAATAAACAAACGCGTTTTACGCGGCAGGGTGACACCGGCGGCAAACACGGCGCTGACCGGCTGTACCGGAAGCTGCCAGTCACTAAACAGGATCTGTAACGCTCCGTCCGCCACATCCTCAGCCACCAGCCATTCAGGCAGTACCGCCACGCCCAACCCCTCCAGCGCCATCTGGCGCATAATCTGAGCAGAATTGGCGCTGTAACTTGCCTCACTTTTAATCTCGCAGTGTTCTTTATCCAGACTGAAACGCCAGCGGCCCGGATGGGGCAAATTGCTGTTATGTATCCACGGTAATGCGGCAGTCTCACTGAGGTTTTGCAGCGGGTAGCGGGCCACAAGGTGGGGGGAGGCCACCAGCCATATCCGGTATTCGCCCAGTTTGCGGCTCCTGAGTGAAGAGTCTCGCAGCGTGCCCAGGCGGATAGCGATATCCAGTTTGTGGCTGACCAGGTCGTCCAGCGATGCACCCACGTTATAACTGAGTTTCAGAGCGGGATGCTGCCGACAGAAACGGGCAACGAGGGGCATCAGACAGCGCTGACCATATTCCCAGGTTGAGGTGATACGCAGCTCACCGGAAAGGGGCTGGCTGTCATCGGTAACGCGGCTAACCGCCTGTTCGATTTGGGAAAATATCGTCCTGAACTCTTCATAAAGCTGACTTCCGCTTTCCGTCAGCGCCAGATTGCGGGTATTGCGTACCAGCAGAGTCACGCCCAGCACCTGTTCCAGTGTTTTGACATGCAGGCTGACCATGGCCTTACTCAGACCGAGATTATCAGCGGCACGGGTAAAACTGCCGCTGTCGACGACTGCGAAGAACGTGTGGATCTTATCGAGATGGGTATGCACGGAATTGTTCACTTTTATAAAACAATATTTTCAATTTATGCCAGTCGATTTAGGTAGTCAATCACCGCTATGCTGCGCCCGGAGGTATGACTATGAGTTATCGTTACCGTGTTGCCGTCATTTTTTTGCTCGGTTTTTTTATTGATTGTATTAATATTTTTATGTCGGCTGTTGCCCTGCCGGAGATAGCCGGACAACTGAGTATTGCCAGCGGATCGCTTAGCTGGGTGGCGAACAGTTACATCCTTGGGCTGACGGTGATTATTCCGGTCAGCGGCTGGCTGGCTGGCCGCTTCGGCGCACGCCCGGTGCTGGTGGTATCGATGATCCTGTTCAGCCTGGCGGCATGGGGTTGTGGTCGGTCCGATTCATTTACGTTACTGGTGCTGTGGCGTTTTTTACAGGGTATGGCGGGGGGACTGCTGATCCCGGTAGGGCAGGCGCTGACGTTCAACCTGTTCCGGGGCAGGGAGCGGGCAACCATTTCTACGCTTATCATGTGTGTGGCGCTGATAGCCCCGGCACTTTCTCCCCTTTTAGGGGGAATGATTGTGGACACACTCTCGTGGCGCTGGATTTTCTGGTGCAATATTCCGTTTAGTCTGGCTGCCGCTGTACTGGCCGCACTGTGGATAAAGCCTGAAACGCTGACGGCTATTCATCCTGACATTCGGGGTATTCTGCTGGTCTGTCTGTCGCTGGCTGCCGTGCTGCTTGGGCTCTCACGGCTGAGTGAGCCGGGTTCCGCGCTCCCGGCCTCGCTGTGGCTGCTGTCGGGGCTCTGTCTGGCATTCGCTTATCTGAAACATTACCGGCGTCAGGCGCAGGCGGTAATAGATCTGAGTCTGCTGCGTAACGCCCGGCTTCAGCTTGCAGTGGTGGTGTATTACGCGGTACCGGGCCTGTTTACCGGTGTAAACCTGCTGAATATATTTTATCTGCAACAGTGCCTGCATTTTTCTGCCGAGCGCAGCGGGGCTGTTATGCTGTTTTACGGCGGTGGTGCGCTGGTGGCGATGTTACTGTGCGGTCGTCTCTACCATCGTCTCGGAACCGCCATCCTGTTCAGCACGGGCTTAGTGCTCCATGCCGTCGGTATCGCCATGCTGGCGCTGGTACAGAGGCCGGAACAGATCCTGGTGTTGAGCCTCGCCTACCTGTTGATGGGCATTGGCGGCGGAATAAGCGCCAATACGGCGCAAACCAGCGCCCTGACCGATTTTCACGATCGGCAGATGACGCGGGCCAGCGTAATATGGAATATTAACCGTCAGCTTTCATTCAGCCTGGGGGCGGCCCTGCTGACGGTGCTGTTCAGTTTACTCAATCACTTTTACCCTGCCGCTCAGTCATATCAGCAGGTTTATATCATAGCCGCCGTTACCGGGCTGCTTCCGCTGTGGATGATCTCCCGCCTCACCCGTCATAAGGATACCCTGTGTCAACATTAACCGAAAAAGCCCGTGAAAGTGTACTGGTGTTACATGAACAGATTGCTGCCGTATTTAATGGTAATGAAAGTCAGTTAACGCCGCTGCTTTCACACTTTGACCCCGACTTTGTGATGGTCACGCCCACCGGTAAGAGTCTGGCGATGCCTGAGGTAGCGGCACTGTTTGCACGCCTGGTCGGCGGGCGGCAGGGGCTGCAAATTACCATTGAACAGTGTCAGACCCTGGCCCAGTTTGGCCAGGAGGTGGCCATTCAGTATCACGAACGGCAGCAGCAGGGGGAAAATCATACTCACCGAATTTCACTGGCGGTGATTAACTGTGGTGTTGAGCCACCGCGCTGGCGATATTTACAGGAAACGATGGTGACCAACTGATTACTGTACTAGTTCGTGAGTGTGAAAATGTGTAGACTATGCGGCATTATGGCCGTTTAGCCAGTGGATTATCCCGGCAAAGGGCATGTTTTTTTACTGCTTCCGCTAAGGGATTGTTATGGCTGTACCGGCTTCTGCTGTTCGCTTACCGTCGACACTGTGGGGAACACTGATTATCAGCGGCACCATCATTGGTGCCGGAATGTTTTCTCTTCCTGTGGTGATGTCCGGTGCCTGGTTTCTCTGGTCCTCGGCTCTGCTGATTGCCACATGGTTCTGTATGTTGCTGTCCGGGCTGTTATATCTTGAAGCCAGTCTGCATTATCCCGCCGGAGCCAGTTTCGATACCGTTACACGTGACCTGCTGGGGCGTGGCTGGAATCTGGTTAATGGCCTGTCGGTAGTCTTTGTATTGGGTATCCTGACCTACGCCTATATTTCTGCCAGCGGAGCGATTATACAGCGCAGCCTGGGGCAGTTAGATATCGGCATGTCGGCCCGGGTGGCTGGTCTGCTGTTTACGCTGCTGGTGGCACTGTTTATCTGGCTTGGGACGGCGGTGGTTAGCCGCATGACGCTGATTTTTCTTGGCGCAAAGGTCATTACTTTTTTGATGATTTTTGGCGGGCTGCTGTGGCATATCGAGCCGGTCAATCTGCTCGACAGCCAGGGAACGGAGAGCGATTATTTACGCTATCTGTGGGCCGTCGTGCCTTTCTGCCTGGCCTCTTTTGGCTATCATGGCAATATTGCCGGGTTGATCAGTTATTATCATAAAAATGCAGCACGCGTCAGCCGCTGTCTGGTTTTTGGCACGTTAATGGCTCTGGCGATCTATTTTATCTGGATCATTGGCACCATGGGTAATATTCCGCGCAGCGAATTCAAAGTGATTGCTGCACAGGGGGGAAATATCGATGTGCTGGTCGGGGCGCTATCGGGTGTGTTGCATAATCGCTATCTGAATCTGATGCTGGACATCTTCTCTAACTTTGCTGTTGCCTGCTCTTTTCTTGGTGTCAGTCTCGGCTTTTTTGATTACCTTGCCGATTTGTTTAAGCTGGATAATTCTGCACTCGGACGATTGAAAACTACGCTACTGACGTTCAGCCTGCCGTTAACGGCTGCACTCATCTGGCCTGATGGTTTTTTGCTGGCTATTGGCTATGCGGGGCTGGCTGCGACCGTCTGGGCAGTCGTGACGCCTGCACTGCTGGCCAGACAGTCCCGGCGACGTTATTCCACGGCCAATTGGCGTGTCAGGGGAGGTAACGCGCCGATTATCCTGGTGCTGTTGTTTGGTTTGCTGAATGCGCTGGTGTCGCTACTCTCTTATGGCGGGTGGTTACCGCTCTATACGGGCTAAACTGTATAATAGTAAAATACCATTAGTAGAAATACGAAAGTGGTATTTTTATTTCCCGTGAGTTTGTGGTGTCGATCATGTTTTTACATTCATAATTTATTTTCAATTGATAATTCGCGTCGCGAAAAATAATATGCATCCGTGGGTGATATAAGGCGTTAATTAATTCATCGCCAAATGGAATTATTTTCCCATCCGATAAGAATAAGGATTATTCGATGCATAACATTACCTCTGGGCGAAGTTCGCTAGCGATTCCGCTGGCGTTGAGTTTAATTTCATCTGGTGTTTTTTATTCTTCACCTTCTGTTGCTACTGGTTTTATTACAGATTCTGCACTTAATGGCAGCATTTACTACTGGCAGCGGCAGCGCGACCGTAAAGATCTCGAGCCAGCGAGTGATAAATATGGCCAGTATCAGCAAAACCTGCACCATTCTACCTTTAACGGCAGCCTGGATTTCTCTTCAGGATTGGCTGCTGACATTATCGGTTTAGACCTGGCGGTGTTTAGCGCTCTTGAAATGGCGAACAGCGGCCCAGCGGCTCCAAATGAAATTGGTTTCAGTAATGCGAAAACCCGCTGGGATGAACGCTGGAGCGGTGACCGTAGTGGCACCAGTATCTATAAGGCTGCAATAAAAGTTAAATATGATGATATATGGCTAAGGGCGGGGTATTTACAACCCACGGGACAAACTCTCCTGGCCCCACACTGGAGTTTTTTACCTGGCACTTATCTCGGTGCGGAAAGTGGATATCGGCATGATTTTGGCGATGCGGGTGTGTTGTCATTTTCGTATATGTGGAGCGACCGTTATAAAGCCCCCTGGTATGAAAATATGTATAACTTCCGCAAAGCCGATGGCTCTACGGGAATACGTTATCTGCATTCATTAGGGTTAAAATATGAATTCACCAACAAATTAGTTTTAGAAGGAGCGTTCGGACAGGCAGCAGATTACATGGACCAATATTTTGCTAAAGCATCTTATGCTTTTCCACTTATTGGCAATGATCTGCGCACCAGCTGGCAGTTCTATGGTGCCAAAGATAAAGAACATGGCGGTGCGGAAAATATTAATGATGTTTACGAGGGGCTGGCGTGGCTTCAGGCGTTGACTCTGGGCTATATCGCGGGGCCATTTGATTTTCGCCTTGAAGGAACGTGGGTAAAAGCTGAGGGTAATCAGGGCTATTTCCTGCAGCGTATGACACCCGGTTACGCCTCCTCCAATGGTCGCCTTGACGTATGGTGGGATGCCCGGTCCGACTGGAATGCCAATGGTGAAAAAGCGCTGTTTGCCGGGGTCATTTACGATCTCGTCAGTTGGCAGTTACCAGGGTGGGGTGTGGGTGCCTCTTATGCCTATGGCTGGGATGCGAAACCCAGCAGTAATCCGGTTTATAACCAGAGCTCGCGTTTAAAAGAATCGGCGTGGAACCTTGATTTACTCTATACGATTCAGGAGGGCGCGGCGAAAGGGACGTTGTTCAAGCTGCATTACACCCGCTATGACAACCACAGCAATATTCCCAGTTACGGCGGTGGGTACAACAATATTTTCCAGGATGAAAAAGACGTTAAATTTATCGTAATTGCGCCTTTCACCCTGTTTTGATTGCCCAGGACTGACAGGAGAATGGATATGAAAGCAGGGATAACAATTTTCTTGATGCTGCTGTTGTGCGGCTGCATGTCGCAGATGCAGCGTAGCAATACGCCAGAGCGCGAAGCCTGGCGCAGCTGTATTAATCAGGCAAACGGCAGCGCTGAAAAGGTTAAGGCCTGCAAACCGCTACTTGGCTCTCTGCACCAGCAGCCACAGCACCAGCAGTTTGCCCGCCAGGAAAGTGTGCGAGTCCTTGACTATGAACGCTGCCTGGACGCGGAACAAATGGGCGGCGGTGAAGGTGTTCATGAACGCTGTGGCAAACTTTGGCAGGAAATTCAGCACGCTAATCAATAATTGACAAGGAAGGATGCAATTATGAATGTTAAAAGAACCAGTCAGTTAGCACTGGCAGTTATCGCTATTCTGGGAAGCAGTACCGGTCTCGCGAGCCAGCAACTGGTGGATCAAATCAGTCAGTTCGGTGTTAGCTATCAGGTTACTGATAACCATGCTGCGCTCAACGGTGTGGACTGTGCTGTACTTGGGGCTGACTGGGCTTCCTGCAACCGCGCCACGATTACGCTGACGAACAATGGGCCAACAATCACCAGTAAAAACTGGGCAATCTATATGAGCAACGTCCATAAAACGCTGGCTGTTCAGAACGATCAGTTTCGAATGGTGCATATTGTCGGCGATCTGACCCGGCTGGAACCTACGGATAAATTTGTCGGTTTGGCACCCGGGGCTTCTGTCGTCATCCCGATTGTTAATGAGTACTGGCAGCTATTTAGCACGGACGTGATGCCACGCTGGTATGTGACGTCCGGTGATGCTAAACCAAAAATCATTCAGGCTACGGATACAGAAGATCTCTCTCGTTTCGTGGTTCCGATTGGTGATCAGTGGAAACGCACTCCTGAAGATAAAAATATTCTGATGGAAGCTGGCAGCCGCTACGTGAAAAATCAAGATGTTAAACAACTTGCTGCCAGCGAACTTCGTGGACAAATTCTTCCCACTCCGCTGAAAGTGGTGATAGCGGAAGAGGATGCCGATCTCAGTCAGGGCATAAACCTTAATTTGGCGAGTTTACCGAAAGATCGGGCGGAAGCCGTTAAACAACGTTTCTCCCTGCTGGGCGTCAAACTGAATGCGGCAGGTTATCCTATCTTTACCACCGTGAACCCAGCAGCCCTGAAAGATATTCCTTCGATATCAGGGGCTTATCGTTTGGTTGTCTCGAAAGATAAAGCCGAGGTGATTGGGTACGATGCGCAGGGGGTTTACTACGGTCTGCAGTCAATTATGTCACTCCTGCCAGCAGACGGAAGTCATCGTATTGCCACCTTGAAGGCCGATGATGCACCACGCTTTAGCTACCGCGGCATCTTCCTTGATGTGGGCCGAAACTTTCACAGTAAAACGGCCATCCTGAGGATGCTTGACCAGATGTCCGCCTGGAAAATTAACGTCTTCCACTTCCATCTCACGGATGATGAAGGCTGGCGTATTGAAATTCCTGGCCTGCCAGAGCTGACTGAAGTGGGTAGCCGACGCTGTCACGACCTCAAAGAACAGCGTTGTCTGTTACCGCAGTTAGGCTCAGGGCCGTTCAGCGATAATAACGGAAGTGGCTACTTCAGCCGTGACGACTACATTGAGATTGTGAAATTTGCTGAAGCACGCGGTATCCAGGTATTGCCAGAAGTCGATATGCCTGCCCATGCCCGCGCTGCCGTGATCGCCATGGAAGCGCGTTATCAGCACCTGATGAACGCTGGCCGTGCAAAAGAAGCGTCAGAGTACCGTCTGGTCGATCCAGGAGATAACTCCAATACTACGTCGGTACAACTTTATGACCGGACCAGCTATCTGAACCCATGCCTGACTTCCTCACTGCATTTTGCTAATAAGGTCATCAGTGAAATTCAGCTTATGCACCGCGAAGCCGGGCAGCCACTGCGTAGCTGGCACTTTGGGGGGGATGAAGCAAAAAATATTCGTCTTGGTGTTGGCTATACCGATATCAAACACCCTGAGGCGGGTAAAGGTCAGCTTGATCTCAGCAGGGAAGATCAGCCGTGGGCGAAGTCCCAGGTTTGTCAGGCCATGATTGCATCAGATAAGGTCAGCGATCTGGGGCATCTTCCGAGCTATTTTGCTTTGAAGGTCAGTGAATTAGTCAAAAAACACGGTATTGAGCGAATGCAGGCCTGGCAGGATGGTTTGAAAAATGCCCAGGATGCCCATGCGTTCGCTACGCCTGAAGTTGCGGTAAATTTTTGGGATACGCTTTACTGGGGTGGCTTCGACACGGTGAATGACTGGGCGAACAAAGGCTATCAGGTGATTGTTTCAAACCCAGACTATCTCTATATGGATTTCCCGTCTGAGGTGAATCCACTCGAAAGGGGCTATTACTGGGGCACTCGTTATAATGATGAACGTAAAATGTTCAGTTTTGCGCCGGATAATATGCCACAAAATGCAGAAACTTCTGTTGATCGTGACGGTCAGTTCTTCAATGCGAAATCTGACAAACCATGGCCTGGTGCAACCGGTATGTCGGCACAGTTGTGGAGTGAGACTGTACGCACTGATGACCAGATGGAGTCTATGATCTACCCGCGTATGTTCTCTGCAGCAGAGCGCTCCTGGCATCGTGCGGCTTGGGAGCAGGATTATCAAGCTGGCAAAGAGTATCGGGGCGGTGAAACGCAATGGGTTGACCAGCGTGCTTTACACGATGACTGGCAGCGATTCGCCAATATTCTTGGTCAGCGAGAGCTGGCTAAACTCGATAAGCATGGCATCAGCTATCGTTTACCGGTGCCAGGCGCACGCATTGTGGCTGGCAAACTTGAAGCTAACACGGCCTTCCCTGGTTTAGAGATGCAGTTCAGCACCGACGGCGGAAAGCGCTGGCAGCATTACGACAGCCAAAACCTACCAACGGTAACCGGAGACGTGCAGATTAGAGCGGTAAGCCCGGATGGGCAGCGCTTCAGCCGACAGGAATCATTGTAAGACAGGCATAAAAAAACCGATGGCAGGGCCATCGGTTTTTGCATTCAGTCGATCAGATTACTTATCGTGCAGAGTCTCGTCTTCACGGCAATCACCCAGCGAACAGTGGCCATAAAGATACAGGCTGTGGTTGCTCAGTTTAATACCATGACGCGTAGCGATTTCACGCTGACGCTCCTCAATATATTCGTCTCTAAACTCAATGACTTTACCGCAGTCCAGGCAGATCAGGTGATCGTGGTGGTGCTGTTGGGTCAGTTCGAAAACGGATTTACCGCCTTCAAAGTTGTGGCGGGTAACGATCCCCGCGTCATCGAACTGGTTCAGTACACGGTAAACCGTAGCCAGACCAATTTCTTCGCCCATATCAATCAGGCGTTTGTACAAGTCTTCCGCACTGACGTGATGGCCCTCTGGTTCCTGAAGCACTTCCAGTATTTTCAGTCGGGGAAGCGTGACTTTCAGGCCGGCCTTCTTTAATGCGGTGTTATTGTCAGTCATGCGGATATTGTCCTGTTACTTTGCGAGTCACTTAGTGGCTGAAAAGCCCTGAACATCGGTCGGCGCTAAAAATGAGTGCGTTTCAGTATAGAACTGATAATTCGAAATGAAAACCAAAAGGGAAGCCTGAAACCGCAAGGGATGTAAGGATAAGTGTCGTTACATCCAGGGAAGCGCGCGCCCGGATTATGTTGGTTTAACATCTCGATCTGCCTCATCTCATCGCCCTTAGGGCGACTCACGTCCTCAATAATGGGGCTTGCGCTGAGAAAGCGGGTAACCGATGGGGTTATTGTACAGTTTTGCAGATGAAAGTTACAAATATGTATCTATTACTTCTATAGGAAAAACCACTCACTTGATGTGAGATATCTCCCACATCAAGCTGTTATAGCTATGCTTCGATAATATCTTGCAGCTGAAGTTCATCAGAAATTTGTTTTACCCACTGCTCAACACGCTCGTTGGTGAGCTCCGGCTGACGGTCTTCATCAATGGCCAGCCCAAGGAAGTGGGTGTCATCTGCCATGCCTTTAGAGGCTTCGAAGTGATAGCCTTCACTCGGCCAGTGGCCAACAATGACGGCACCGTTCGGCTCAATGATGTCACGGATAGTGCCCATCGCATCACAGAAGTACTCCGAGTAATCTTCCTGATCGCCACAGCCGAACAGGGCCACGAGTTTACCGTTGAAGTCGATCTCTTCCAGCGTCGGGAAGAAATCATCCCAGTCACACTGTGCTTCACCGTAGTACCAGGTCGGGATGCCCAGCAGCAGAATATCAAAGGCTTCAAGGTCTTCTTTGCTGCTTTTAGCAATATCACGAACTTCTGCAACATCTTTCCCCAGTTGCTTCTGGATCATTTTTGCAATGTTTTCGGTATTGCCTGTATCGCTACCAAAGAAAATGCCGACGAGTGCCATGAGCTTAATAACCTCTTGAATCTTAATGATATGGTGACTGCTGATTTTTTAGCAGATATCGTTAATGATAACAGACCGCCGTAAGCGGATAAATGAGTAATACTGCTGGTTTTGTCGCTGAGTGCTCACCCCCCGAAAGAATCAGGGCTGATGGCTTTGCAGCTGTGCCAGCAGCATCTCTTCAATCAGCTCGCTTCGGCTCATATTACGCTCGAAAGCCAGCTGATTCAGGACATCCACCGCGTCGCTGTTCATTTTCAGCTCAACACGTTTCAGGCCGCGCACTTTATCACGCTTGAGCTGATTACGTTTGTTGATACGCAACTGCTCATCACGCGTCAGCGGATTGGTCTTGGGTCGTCCCGGACGACGTTCATCTGCAAACAGATCGATCGTTGTGCGGTCCGTATTCTCTTTTGCCATAGGAATCGTCGTACTGAAAGGCTGGATGACTGATGAATTGGCCGATATGCCGTCTGAGGGTTCAGCAGCGGCAAAATTTTAGCGCGCCATCATACCCCAGTGAAAGTGGTGACGACAATCATTTATCCCCCTTCATTCTTCAAGCGGTCGGGGGGATGATGGCGTCCTTAATCCGGCCCTTCCTGGGCCTGTTCCCGGCCACTGAGTGATTTCTGCTCACACCCTTGACCCGAACGTCTTGCTGCCCTGCAGCAACACGCATGATTTTGGTTATGATAACCGGAGCAAATAATTTTTTTACAGCGCCAAAAAACGACGAATAGCACGTAACACCGCATCGGGCTTTTCGGCATGTACCCAGTGCCCGGCACCGCTTATTACATGTGCACGGGCCTGCGGGAACTGTGACATTAGCGCATCACGATATTCGTCTGCCAGATACGGTGAGCGGTCTCCGCGAATGAACAGCACCGGGTGCGGCCAGGCCGGTAGCGACTGCCAGCCAATAATGTCGTCATAACAGGACAACAGCACGGGAACGTTGAAGCGCCACTCACCATCATGAAATGATTTGAGCAGGAACTGGATCACGCCCTCTTCGTTAATCGACTGCCGCATCAGCGACGCTGCTTCACTCCGTGAGGTGATAGCCGCATTTGTCACGGCGTTCAGGGCTGTGAAGATGTCATCGTGGTGACGGGTGGTGTAAGCCACTGGCGCAATATCAATCACCACGATACTCTCTACCCGATCGGGGGCCAGCGCGGTCAGCGCCATAGCGATCTTCCCGCCCATTGAATGCCCGATCACACTAAAGCGATCGACCTGCAAGCCGTCAAGCGTTTCCAGGATGTCCTGAGCCATCAGCGGATAATCCATCTCAGGCGCACGCGAAGACAAGCCGTGATTGCGCACATCGAGTTGAATCAGACGGCGATCGTCTTTTAATCCCCGGGCCAGTACGCCCAGGTTGTCCAGGCTGCCGAACAGGCCGTGGATCAACACCAGAGGCAGTCCATGAGTCGCAGATTGTTCAGATTGCAGGCGGAAATTCAAATTCATAGCGAAAGTTCTTACAGTTGGCACGAGGGCTTAGGGTATCATGGATCCCACAATTTCTGCCGCTGGTGCGAATCACGGAGATGATCTTTTTGCGGCATATTCCGACTTTTGCCCTGAAAAGGGCATGGCGCTACACCCCGGCAGGATTTAACTTTATAATCCTGATGTTAGAACTGGGCAGGCTAAACGCCGTGAGGGTGACGAGAGTCTTCGTCCCTGAGTAACCGGGTTCTGATACAAGCACTAACCGTACTGGATAAAGATGAAAACGATCGAAGTCGACGAAGAGCTATACCGCTATATTGCCAGCCACACTCAGCATATTGGTGAAAGTGCATCAGATATTTTGCGCCGGATGCTGAAATTCACCGCCGGTCAGACCATGTCAGCGGTGTCCGCCTCTGCGATGGCAAAAGAGCCTGTTGCGGGTGGCATTAAAACGGAGTCCCGGCCGCAGGATCGCGTTCGCGCGGTGCGTGAGCTGTTGCTTTCGGACGAGTATGCCGAGCAGAAGCGGGCGGTAAATCGTTTCATGCTGATCCTGTCAACTTTATACAGTCTGGATGCCAAAGCGTTTGGTGCAGCGACTGAATCGCTGCAGGGTCGAACCCGCGTCTACTTCGCGGGTAACCAGCAAACGTTGGTAGAAAATGGCACCCATACGAAGCCTCAGCACGTTCCGGGCACACCGTACTGGGTGATAACCAACACAAATACTGACCGTAAGCGCAGCATGGTGGAACACATTATGCTGTCGATGCAGTTCCCGGTGGAACTGACAGAGAAAGTTTGCGGTACCCTCTAACTGAAGCGTCAGGGAGAAGCGCCAATGGCCAATCACCCCCGTGCCGGCCAACCAGCCCGGCAGAGCGATTTGATTAACGTTGCACAATTAACATCTCAGTATTATGTCCTGCAGCCTGAACTGGGTAACGCAGAACATGCGGTGAAATTTGGCACTTCCGGCCATCGCGGTAGCGCGGGCCGTCACAGCTTCAATGAGACTCACATTCTGGCTATCGCACAGGCGATCGCCGAAGAACGTAAAAAGAATGGTGTGACCGGTCCCTGCTACGTCGGCAAAGATACCCATGCGTTGTCTGAGCCGGCCATCATCTCGGTACTGGAAGTGCTGGCCGCTAACGGTGTGGATGTGATCGTACAGCAGGATAATGGCTACACGCCAACGCCGGCCATTTCCCATGCGATCCTCGAACACAACAAAGCCGGTGGTATTCAGGCAGACGGTATTGTGATCACGCCGTCGCATAACCCCCCGGAAGATGGCGGTATTAAATACAATCCGCCAAACGGCGGGCCAGCCGATACCAACGTGACGAAAGTTGTGGAAGATCGCGCTAACGCGTTGATCAAAGATGGCCTGAAAGACGTGAAACGCATTCCACTGGATCAGGCGTGGGCCAGCGGTCATCTGACTGAACAGGATCTGATCCAACCTTATATTGAAGGTCTGGCGTTGATCGTGGATATTCCGGCGATTCAGAAAGCAGGGCTGAAAATTGGCGTTGATCCGCTGGGCGGCTCAGGTATTGCCTACTGGCAGCGAATTGCGGAATTCTACAAGCTGGATCTGACCATCGTTAACGATGCGGTCGATCAGACTTTCCGCTTCATGCATCTCGACCACGACGGCGTGATCCGCATGGACTGCTCGTCTGAGTCGGCGATGGCGGGCCTGCTGGCGCTGCGCGACAAGTTCGATCTGGCCTTTGCCAATGATCCTGATTACGACCGTCACGGTATTGTGACGCCTGCAGGACTGATGAATCCCAACCACTATCTGGCGGTTGCGATCCAGTACCTGTTCCAGCACCGCCCACAGTGGGGTCAGGACGTTGCCGTGGGTAAAACCCTGGTGTCCAGCGCGATGATTGACCGCGTGGTTGACGATTTAGGGCGTAAACTGGTGGAAGTGCCGGTAGGCTTCAAATGGTTTGTCGACGGCCTGTTTGATGGCAGCTTTGGTTTTGGTGGTGAAGAAAGCGCAGGGGCTTCCTTCCTGCGTTTCGACGGCACACCATGGTCAACCGATAAAGACGGCATCATTATGTGCCTGTTGGCAGCCGAAATTACCGCGGTCACCGGCAAGAACCCACAGCAACACTACGATGAACTGGCTCAGCGTTTTGGTGCGCCAAGCTACAACCGTATCCAGGCACCGGCGACCTCGGCTCAGAAAGCCGCGCTGTCTAAGCTTTCCCCTGAAATGGTCAGCGCTGACACCCTGGCGGGCGATCCTATTACCGCGCGTCTGACGGCGGCGCCCGGGAACGGGGCATCCATTGGCGGTCTGAAAGTCATGACCAAAAATGGCTGGTTTGCTGCACGTCCTTCCGGTACGGAAGACGCTTATAAAATCTACTGCGAAAGCTTCCTTGGTGCTGAACACCGCGAGAAGATTGAGAAAGAGGCCGTAGAAATTGTCAGCGCCGTGCTGAAAAACGTCTGATTGCTCAGGCTGTGCATGAAAAGGGCTCACTGGTGAGCCCTTTTTTTATGGCATAAAACGGTAGCCCACGCCGGTCTCGGTTAGCAAATGCTGCGGGCGGGCGGGGTCACACTCCAGTTTCTGCCGCAGATGTCCCATATAGATACGCAGATAGTGGCTGTGCTCTACCGCATTCGGCCCCCAGACCTGAGTCAGCAACTGGCGCTGAGTCATCACTTTCCCCGGGTGATTAATGAGGCTGACCAGCAGGCGAAATTCAATCGGGGTCAAATGCAGATCTGCACCTTCACGCATCACACGGCGGGCGGCAATGTCCACCCTGATGCTGCCAAAATTGACCTCTGCGGCGGGCCCCTCATTTCCCGGTTGTGGACGGTGACGCATCGCCACCCGAACCCTGGCCAGCAGTTCGCCAACGCCGAAAGGTTTACTGAGGAAGTCATCCGCGCCGGCATCCAGAGCACTTATTTTATCCTGCTCATCGCTGCGCGCTGACAGCACAATCACCGGCATACTGCTCCACTGGCGTACTTCACGAATAAACTGCGTCCCATCGCCATCCGGCAGACCGAGATCAAGTATTACCAGCTCCGGTTTGCGTGTGGCGGCTTCAATGAGACCGCGACTCAGGGTGTCGGCATCGACCACACGGAAACCTTCGCCCTCCAGTGCCACGCGCAGAAAGCGGCGGATCTCTTTTTCATCTTCGACAATCAGGATGGTGGACACAAAACCTCAGCAGCTAACCAGAGTGGAGAGAGACGTCATGATAACAGCTGCTAATTTAGCAAAAAGTCAGCAGGGCGTCCGTGTTTGGCGACAATTCTCTGATGATGTTAATAAAGGGATCGGTATTGCAGTAGATATTTAACCAAACTGTAACCTTATTTCATTTTTCATACCAAGAATGATTTTTTTTTCGTCAAAAGTGGTCGGATCAGTAGTAAAATTACACCTCAGGGGGTATTATTTTGTTCAGATTACACACAGCCACTTTTATTCATCTCAGGAGGACGTATGAGTCTTTATCATAACTATTCATCTACTCGGATTTTCATGCGTCGCACTGCGGTGCTGTTGATCGGCATCGCTGCGCTGCCGATCATGCTGTTCCGCCACGATCGCGCCCGTTTCTACAGCTACCTGCACCGTGTCTGGGCGAAAACCAGCGATCAGCCAGTCTGGCTGGCACAGGCTGAAGCGGCCGGATGTGATTTCTACTGATTGTATTGAGAGCTATACCTCAAAAGCTGTTTAATCCCGCCGTCAGGCGGGTTTTTTTTGCCTGTTGCCCTGAGTTTACGCTACACTGAAATCTGTACAAGATATTTGAGGTTGTATAATTATGGGCGATAAAATTCCGGTTGGTATCAGTGCCTGTCTGTTAGGCGAAAAAGTCCGTTTTGACGGCGGCCATAAGCGCAATGAATTTGCGGCTGAACAACTGGCGCCCTTCCTGCGTTATGAACCGGCCTGTCCTGAAATGGGCATTGGCCTGCCCACGCCACGCCCTGCGTTGCGTCTGACAGAAGGGCCGGGAGAGAATGATATTTCCCTGTGCTTCAGTAACGGGCTGGAGGCACCGGTGACTGAAAAGATGGCCGTCTGGTCTCAGGAGAAAGTCAGCCGCCTGCGCCACCTCTGTGGTTATATCGTCTGTGCTAAATCGCCGAGCTGTGGAATGGAGCGGGTGCGGATTTATCAACCCGATAACAATAACAATCGCAAAGTGGGTATTGGTGTGTTCACCCGCGAGCTGATGGAACAGATGCCGTGGCTACCGGTGGAAGAAGATGGACGCCTGCACGATCCGCTGCTGCGTGAAAACTTCGTCGCCCGCGTTTATGCCCTGCATGAATTTAACCAGCTCTGGGCCAGTGGGCTGACACGCGCCAGGCTCGTCGCTTTCCATACGCGTTATAAGCTACTGCTGCTGGCGCACTCTCAGCCTGCCTACCGTGAAATTGGCCCCTTTGTCGCGAAGATGGATCAATGGGAGTCCCTGGAAGCCTTTGCGCTGGAATATCGCCAGCGCCTGATGGACCTGATGAAGAATATCGCTTCACGCAGCAATCATACTAACGTGCTGATGCATGTTCAGGGCTACTTCCGTCGTGAGCTGACTTCGCCTCAGCGTCAGGAACTGGCCGGTCTGATCGACCATTATCGCCAGGGTATTCAGCCTTTACTGGCGCCCATCACTTTACTGAAACATTACATGGCGGAATTCCCGCATCCGTGGCTGGCCGGGCAGCGCTATTTCTCGCCTTATCCGGAAGCGCTGCGCCTGCGGTACGGACATTAATCTCAGGGAGCTTTATGACAACTCATCTGGTCTGGCTGCGCAATGACCTGCGTATTAATGACAACCACGCGCTTCATGCTGCCTGCCGCTCAGAGAATGCACGCGTTATTGCCCTGTTTATCGCCACGCCCGCTCAGTGGGCGTCGCATCATATGGCCCCGAAACAGGCGGAATATATCTGGCAAAGCCTGCTGGATGTACAGGCTTCGCTGGCGCAAAAAGGCATCCCTCTGTACAAAGCGGAATGTGATGATTTCAGTGCCTCCGTCTCTCTGCTGCAGGCCTTTTGCCGGGAACATAAAGTCGACCGCCTGTTTTATAACTATCAGTACGAAGTGCACGAACGTCAGCGCGACGCTGAGGTGGAACGCACGCTGTATAACGACGATATTATGGTTCAGGGATTTGACGACAGCCTGCTGCTGCCACCGGGCAGCGTGCTGACCGGCAGCCGCGAGATGTACAAAGTCTTTACGCCGTTCAGTAAGGCGTTTGTAAAACGTCTTAAGGAAGGACTGCCGGAGTGTCTGCCTGCGCCAGATGTCAGAAGCAGCGGGGCGATTGAGGTGGAAGACAGTAGCAAGTCGCGCTTTGATTATCCCTGTGAGGCAATTGATGCCGACCTGTTCCCGGTGGGAGAGAAAGCCGCCATTGCCCGCCTGCGCGCGTTTTGCCAGCAACCGGTCACCCTTTACCCGGAGCAGCGCGATCTGCCCGCCCTGGACGGTACCAGTCGTCTGTCGGTCTGTCTGGCGACAGGAGTACTGTCTCCGCGTCAGTGTCTGCACCGGCTGCTGAAGCAGCATCCCCAGGGGCTGGAGGATACGAAGGTCTTCGTCTGGTTGAATGAGTTGATCTGGCGCGAATTCTATCGTCATCTGCTGGTGGCTTACCCTGCGCTGTGCCGGCATCAGCCTTTTACTCAGTGGACGAAAGGCGTGAGATGGCGAGACGATCCGCAGGGACTGCAGGCATGGCAGGAAGGAAAAACCGGCTATCCGATTGTTGATGCCGCCATGCGCCAGCTGAACACGCTGGGCTGGATGCACAACCGCCTGCGCATGATCACCGCCAGTTTTCTGGTGAAAGATCTGCTGATCGACTGGCGGGAGGGCGAACGCTATTTTATGTCACAGCTGCTGGATGGCGATCTGGCCGCGAATAACGGTGGCTGGCAGTGGGCCGCGTCTACCGGTACCGATGCCGCCCCGTATTTCCGCATCTTTAACCCCACGACCCAGGGCGAGCGCTTTGACAAAAGTGGGCAATTCATCCGCTACTGGCTGCCTGAGCTGCGTAATGTACCGGAAAAATACATTCACCAGCCGCACGAGTGGGCAAAGAAAAATCATCAAAGTCTCGATTATCCTGCGCCGATCGTGGAACATAAACAGGCACGCCTGCAAACCCTGGCTGCCTTTGAGGCAGCACGAAAAAAGACGGACTGATTATGCTGAATACTGAACTCGAACAGCGTGTTAACCAACTGCTGAATACGGCGGACTTCAAAGACTATGCGCCTAATGGCCTGCAGGTTGAAGGCCGCAGCGAGATTAAAAAAGTGATTACGGGTGTAACCGCCTGCCAGGCGCTTCTTGATGAGGCCGTGCGTTTACAGGCGGATGCCGTACTGGTTCACCACGGCTATTTCTGGAAAAGCGAAGCGCCAGCGATTAAAGGGATGAAACGTCAGAGACTGAAAACCCTGCTGGCAAACGACATCAACCTCTTTGGCTGGCATCTTCCCCTGGACGGACACCCGGAGATCGGTAATAACGCCCAACTGGCGAAGCTGTTCGGCATTGAGGTGAAAGGGGAAATTGCGCTGCTGTTGCCGTGGGGTGAACTGAAAGAGCCTGTTAGCGGCGACGTCTTTGCTCAACGGATCAGCGCGGCGCTGGGTCGTGAGCCGCTGCACTGTGGCGACAATGCGCCTGCCCTGATCCGACGGGTGGCCTGGTGCAGCGGTGGTGGCCAGGGGTATATCGATCAGGCCGCCGCATTTGGCGTGGATGCTTTTATCAGCGGTGAGGCGTCCGAGCAGACCATTCACAGCGCACGTGAGCAGGGCCTGCACTTCTTCGCCGCCGGCCATCACGCCACTGAGCGTGACGGAATCAAAGCGCTGGGCGAATGGCTCGCGCGTGAGCATGGCCTGGATGTCACCTTCATCGATATCAATAATCCTGTCTGACCCTTCCTGCCTGTCAGCGCCCGGAGAAATCCGTGCGCTGAAGGTTGACTCCGTTATAACAATTCCGCATAACTGTCTGTCATATTTGCAATAAGTCCGATTTGTGACCTGCTGGCGGTCGTCATACCGCCGCAGATCGAGAGGATATTGCCCATTTTCGGCTTTGAGGAGACGCCTTTTGCAACGAGCACGTTGTTACCTGTTAGGCGATCGGGCTGTGGTGCTGGAGCTTGAACCGCCGGTATCACTCGCCAGCCAGCAACGTATCTGGGGACTGACACAACGATTACAGGATCGCCCTGAAGTGATCGAGGTTGTGCCGGGGATGAATAATATCACCGTGATGCTGCGCGATCCGCAGCAGACCGCGCTGGATGCGATTGAATGGCTGCAGCAGTGGTGGGAAACCAGTGAATCTCTGCAGCTGGAATCGCGACTGATAGACATCCCGGTGGTTTATGGTGGACAGGGCGGCCCCGACCTTGATGAGGTGGCGCATCACAGCGGCCTGAGTCCGTCGCAGGTGGTGGCCTGCCATACGTCGGTAGATTACGTTGTCTACTTTATCGGTTTTCAGCCGGGTTTCCCCTATCTCGGCGGGCTGGATGAGCGGCTACATACTCCGCGCCGTGCTGAACCCCGCGTGCAGGTGCCGGCAGGATCGGTGGGTATTGGCGGCAGCCAGACCGGCGTGTATCCACTGGCGGCCCCGGGCGGCTGGCAGCTGATCGGTCATACGCGCACCGCACTGTTTACCCCCGACACCCATCCCCCGGTGCTCCTGCGCCCTGGCGATCGCGTGCGTTTTGTGCCGCAGAAGGAGGGCATATGTTAACGATTATTCGTGCCGGGATGAGCACCAGCATTCAGGACGGCGGCAGGGTAGGCTGGCGAAAATATGGCATCAGCCTCAGCGGTGTACTGGATCATCCCGCGATGCAGACCGCCAATATGCTGGTGGGCAATGCGCCTGACAGTGCGGTGCTGGAGATCACCCTGGGCCAGTTTTGTGCAGAATTCAGGCGCGATGGCTGGCTGGCTCTGACGGGGGCCGGCTGTCATGCCGAACTTGACGGAAAACCCGTCTGGACGGGGTGGCGGACCGCGGTGAAAGCGGGGCAGCGTCTGACGTTAAGCCTGCCGCAGCGTGGCATGCGCAGCTACCTGGCGGTCGATGGCGGATATATTATTGACGACAGACTGGGTTCTGACAGTACCGATCTTAAAGCCGGGTTTGGGGGTTTTGCCGGACGGAGTCTGGCTGATGGCGATCAGCTGCCGCTGGGTCAACCGTCGCGGCAGTTTCATCAGACGGCAGGCGTCCGTCAGCTGCTGTGGGGCAATCGCGTGCGTGCGCTGCCCGGGCCGGAATACCACGAGTTCAGCGAAGAGAGCCAGGAAGCCTTCTGGCGCACGGCCTGGCGATTGAATCCGCAAAGTAACCGCATGGGATATCGTCTGCAGGGGCGAAAGCTGCTGCGTGATACCTCCCGCGATCTGCTGTCACACGGTTTGCTACCCGGCGTGGTGCAGGTTCCGCCAAACGGTCAGCCGATTGTGCTGATGGCCGATGCACAAACGACCGGAGGTTATCCCCGTATCGCCTGCGTGATCGAAGCCGATCTCTATCATCTGGCTCAACTGCGCCTCGGTGAGCCGGTTCATTTTGTTCACTGCACACTGGAAGAGGCGTTGCTGGCTAAGCGTGAGCAGCAGCGTTCACTGGATCACATGGCCTGGGGGTTAGAGAATGAAAGTCGATCTTAATGCCGATCTCGGTGAAGGTGCAGGCAACGATCTGGCGCTGTTACAACTGGTTTCATCGGCGAACATCGCCTGTGGTTTCCACGCAGGGGATGCACAGACCATGTTGCAGTCCGTGCGTTGGGCGCTGGAGTATGGCGTCGCGATTGGTGCGCATCCCAGCTTCCCGGACCGTGAAAATTTTGGCCGTACGGCAATGCAGCTGCCGCCGGAAACGGTGTATGCCCAGGTGGTTTATCAGATTGGTGCACTGAAAGCGTTGGCTGAAAGCGAAGGAGGCCGACTGGTTCATGTTAAACCACATGGCATGCTGTATAACCAGGCCGCGGTTGATACGCTGCTGGCCCAGGCCATAGCCAAAGCCGTTAAAGCGGTCGACCCGGCGCTGGTGCTGGTCGGGCTGGCGAACAGCGAACTGATCCGTGCCGGTGAACATTATGGACTGGCCACCCGACAGGAGGTCTTTGCCGATCGGGGGTATCAGCCTGATGGTTCACTGATACCCCGGGGTCAGCCCGGTGCGCTGGTGGACAGCGATCGGCAGGCGATTAGCCAGACGCTGGCCATGATCCAGCAGGGCCAGGTGCAGAGCCTGAGCGGTGAATGGGTGAAGGTTCAGGCTGATACGGTGTGTCTGCACGGCGATGGTGCCCATGCCCTTGATTTTGCCCGTCAGCTGCGCCAGGCATTCAGCCAGCAGCACATCGCTGTTACCTGCCGCTAACGCGGCTCTCTGTGATGACGCCCCGACACGATGTTGGGGCGTTTTTTTCTGTTTTAAGGAGTCTTTATGGACGCTGTCGTTAATCTCTGGCCCCTTGCGGGGATCGCCGCCATCGTGGTCGGGTTTTTACTGCGGTTTAACCCGGTGATTGTGGTCGTCGTTGCCGGGTTAATCACCGGACTGACGGCACAGATGCCTGTAGCGGATATTCTGGAAAAACTCGGTTCCGGGTTTCTTAATACCCGTAATCTGCCATTTATTCTTTTACTGCCTCTGGCCATCATTGGCCTGCTGGAGCGCAACGGATTGAAAGAGCGTGCTCAGGCCTGGATCGCCCGTATTCGCAGTGCGACTGCCGGACGGCTGATGATTGTCTATCTGCTGGCGCGTGAGATCACCGCGGCGCTGGGGTTGACGAGTCTGGGGGGACACCCGCAGATGGTGCGCCCGCTGCTGGCACCCATGGCCGAAGGGGCGGCGGAAAGTCGCTATGGCGAACTGCCTCCGGCGGTGCGCTATCGTCTGCGTGCTATGGCAGCCGCGACCGATAACGTCGGGCTGTTTTTTGGCGAGGATATTTTTGTTGCCTTTGGTGCCATTATCTTTATGCATAACTTTATGCAGGAGTCGGCAGGAATACAGACCGAACCGTTGCATATTGCTCTCTGGGGCATTCCCACCGCGCTGTGCGCATTTTTAATTCATGCCGTGCGGCTGCACCGTCTGGATAAAACCCTGGCGAATGAACTGAGCAGGCTCAATGCCAGTGCGCTGCAACAGAAGGAGGGCCGCTGATGTTTGAGCAAAATTATCTGTACTGGCTGGCGGGTACCATTCTGCTGGGGGTTGCGCTGATGTCCTGGCGTGACAAAAGTAACCCGCGCCGTCTGACGACCGGATTGTTCTGGGCACTGTATGGCCTGGTGTTCTTTATCGGTGAATGGACGACCGATCTGGTCAGCGCACGTACGCTGCACATTGGTATCGGTGTGGGTGTGGTGGTGATGGCGCTGATTGCCGGTTTTGGCGGCGTGAAGCTGGGAAGCTACTCACAGCGAACCCCGGAGCAACGCACAGAACGGGCGGAACGTCTGGGAAATCGCCTGTTTATGCCCGCGCTGATTATTCCCGTCGTCACGGTGATTGGCGTGCTGATCTTCAACAATATTCCGGCACTTCAGCAGGCGGTGTTTGGAGCGGGCAATCATGCCACGCTGATCACCTTGTTTTCCATGACGGTGGGTTGTCTGCTGGCCTGGCTGCTGGCGCTGAAGATCACGCGCGAATCGCCGGCACAGTCTCTGCAGGAAGCGCGCCGCCTGCTTGACTCGATTGGCTGGGCATTTATTTTGCCGCAGATCCTGGCGACGCTGGGCCTGCTGTTTACCAGCGCGGGTGTGGGGACGGCGATTTCCCACCTGACCGAAACGTATCTGGCCGTAGACAATCGCTTTATTGCGGTGGTGCTTTACGCTGGCGGCATGGCGCTCCTGACCATGGTAATGGGCAATGCGTTTGCGGCCTTCCCGATTGTGACCGCCGGTATCGGCATCCCCATTCTGGTCTTACAGCACCACGGTAACCCGGCGGTGATGGCGGCGATCGGCATGTTCTGCGGTTACTGCGGCACGCTGATGACGCCGATGGCGGCAAATTTCAATATCGTGCCTGCCAGGCTGCTGGAACTGCCGGATCGCAACGCGGTGATCAAAGCGCAGATCCCGACCGGTGTGCTACTGTTGATTGCCAATATATTCCTTTTGTATTTCCTGATGTTTTTGTGAGGGAACGATGAAAACAGTACTGATCACGGGCTTCGAGCCCTTTGATGGTGAACGTATCAATCCTTCCTGGGAGGCGGTCAGCCAGCTGCACGACCGCCTTATCGGCAATGCTAAAGTGATTGCCCTGCAGTTACCCTGTGTTTTCGGTGCCTCGCTTGAGGTCCTGTATAGCGCGATAGAGAAGGTGAAGCCTGATATTGTTATCGCCGTAGGGCAGGCCGGTGGCCGCAGTGAAATCAGCGTTGAACGTGTGGCAATCAACATCGATGATGCCCGTATTCCGGATAATGTGGGAAAGCAGCCGATCGATGAACCGATCGTCGAGCAGGGGGCCGCCGCATATTTTTCAACGCTGCCCATTAAATCCATGGTGGCCGGGATCCGTGAGGCTGGCATCCCGGCGTCAGTGTCGCAGACCGCCGGGACGTTCGTCTGTAATCATGTGATGTATGGTCTGTTGCATCATCTGCGCCGTCGCAAAACGCGCAGCGGATTTATTCATATTCCCTGGCTACCTGAACAGGCCATTCACCATCCCGGGGCACCCAGTATGTCGCTGGCGATGGTCACGCTGGCTCTGGAGATGGCCATTAGCATCGCTCTGGCAGTCGAAGAGGATATCCGGCTGGAAGGTGGAGCCACGCACTGACAGAAAGGGAAAATCGTTATGCCTGAAGGTCCTGAGATCCGCCGTGCCGCAGACCGGCTGGAAGAGGCTATAAAGGGTAAAGTGCTGACCGACGTGTGGTTTGCCTTTCCGGCGCTACAAACCTACCAGCAGGCGCTGGTAGGGGAGCGCGTGATCGCTATTGAGACCCGGGGGAAAGCGCTGTTAACTCACTTTTCTAATGGTCTGACACTGTACAGCCATAACCAGCTGTACGGCGTCTGGCGCGTAGTGAAAACGGGCACTGAAACGGTCAGTAAGCGACAGCTGCGCGTGCGGCTGGCGGCGAAAGATAAAACGCTGCTGCTGTTCAGCGCCTCCGAGATCGAACTGCTCAATGCCGAAGGCGTGGCAAGCCATCCTTTTCTGCAAAAGATCGGACCGGATGTGCTGGATATGTCACTGACCGAAGCCGAAGTGCACGAGCGTCTGCTGTCACCGCGTTTCCGCCGTCGCCAGTTTAGCGCGCTGTTGCTGGATCAGACGTTTCTTGCCGGGCTGGGCAACTATCTGCGCGTGGAAATCCTCTGGCAGGCAAAGCTCGCCCCCCAACATAAAGCGGAAGGGTTAACCAGTGAGCAGATCGATGTGCTGGTCACGGCATTGCTGGCGCTACCGCGACTCTCCTACCAGACGCGGGGGCAGGGGGGGGAGAACCATCACCATGGCGCTCTGTTCAGCTTTAAAGTGTTTCACCGTGCCGGGCAGGCATGTGAACGCTGCGGCACTACGATTGAACGAACCCTGCTGTCATCGCGGCCCTTTTACTGGTGCCCCGGTTGCCAGACGTAAAAAATTAAGGGCCGATCAACAAGCGATCGGCCCTTACGTTTACGCGCTCTGTCATGGCACGAGCGGGCCTGATGTTCCGGCCCGTCCGTTAACAGTTACTTGATTTTAGAGCTGAAATCACGCTGGTCATAGCCAGTGTAAAGCTGGCGTGGACGGGCAATTTTCACACCGTCGTCATGCATTTCTTTCCAGTGGGCAATCCAGCCTACAGTACGCGCCATCGCAAAGATCACGGTAAACATAGACGATGGAATACCCATCGCTTTCAGAATGATGCCGGAATAGAAGTCAACGTTTGGATAGAGTTTACGCTCAATGAAGTACGGGTCGTTCAGCGCAATATGCTCCAGCTCCATGGCCACTTCCAGCAGGTCATCTTTCATGCCCAGCTCTTTCAGCACTTCGTGGCAGGTTTCACGCATCACTGTGGCACGGGGATCGTAGTTTTTGTAAACGCGGTGGCCAAAGCCCATCAGACGGAATGAATCGTTTTTGTCTTTCGCGCGGCGCAGGAACTCAGGAATATGTTCCACGGTACTAATCTCTTCCAGCATCCGCAGACAGGCTTCGTTTGCACCCCCATGCGCTGGCCCCCACAGGGAGGCGATACCGGCCGCGATACAGGCAAAGGGATTCGCACCCGAAGAACCTGCGGTACGGACGGTTGACGTCGATGCGTTCTGCTCATGGTCGGCGTGCAGGATCAGAATACGGTCCATCGCACGTTCCAGCACCGGGTTCACCACATACTCTTCGCAAGGCGTAGAGAACATCATATGCAGGAAGTTACCGGCATAGGAGAGATCGTTGCGCGGATAAGCGAACGGCTGACCGATGGAGTATTTGTAGCACATCGCGGCCATCGTCGGCATTTTAGACAGCAGACGGAAAGCTGCAATCTCACGATGACGCTCAATATTGACGTCCATTGCGTCATGATAGAAGGCGGCCAGCGCACCGGTCACACCGCACATAACGGCCATTGGATGCGAATCACGGCGGAAGCCGCGGAACAGATGATGGATCTGTTCGTGCAGCATGGTATGACGTGTCACCGTGGTTTTAAATTCTTCGAACTCTTTTGCTGTTGGTGCTTCACCGTTCAACAAAATGTAACAAACTTCCAGATAGTTTGAGTGCAACGCCAACTGGTCAATCGGGAAACCCCGGTGCAGCAGAATGCCTTCATCACCATCGATATAGGTAATTTTCGATTCGCAGGACGCAGTAGAAGTAAAGCCAGGGTCAAAGGTAAAATACCCCTTAGAACCCAGATTACGGACGTCAATCTCTTCCGGACCCAATGTACCTTTCAGCACATCAAGCTCAATTGGATCTTCGCCATCCAGGGTTAGCGTTGCTTTTTTATCAGCCATTTACAGTCTCCTTAGCGCCTTATTTAGGGATCTTTATCACCGGGAAATATCTTTCCCAGCCTTGTGCCTGGCGCAGAAGGTCATCAACTCTGTGGCATCTTTTTACGTGCAGGGTACAGAGTGACGGGCGCGTGCGGGCCGGGATGACATCATCCTGATGCGTAATATGGTTGTGTAAAGATCCGGTCTGGTGATGACTTATGCTAGCGTCAATACCCGATGCTTTATGGGTAATCCCAACCAATGTTACATAACTTGTGCTTAGGGGAAAGTGTATCCCCATAACTTTTGAGTATCATAGAACTTTTATCCGTCCGTTTGTAACAAGAATGTTGAACTTTTGTCAAATCAGATAATTAAAAATGTATGAAATATGAAAACCGTGAGGCTGATCACTGTTCCGCTGAAATGTGACCAAAGAGTTTGTAGGGGAATTGTAATGAGTTTGTGAACCCCCTATACTGCGCCCAGGTCTCCGGAAATACCCTGCAGTAGGAGCCACCCAGCGTTTCATACGCGTCGTTTTTGACACTGGACGTTGTAGTTTTGGTGCCTGGCGCGAATGCTTGCCTTATTAACGCTGTCTGACCCGCCTTCAGGACCGGAGGAAGCAAAATAAGAAAGGCTGTGTGGGCAAAATCGTGAAAAAACAAAGACCTGTCAATTTGGATCTCAGTACGATCCGGTTTCCCTTAACCGCAATTGCGTCCATTCTCCACCGCGTTTCCGGCGTGATCACTTTCGTGTCGATCGGGATTCTGCTCTGGTTACTGGGTCTGTCGCTTTCCTCTCCCGAAGGTTTCCTTCAGGCTGCTGCCGTAATGGATAGCTTTATCGCCAAATTTATCATGTGGGGCATCTTAACCGCACTGGCATACCATATCGCTGGCGGTATTCGCCATATGATGATGGACTTTGGCTTCCTCGGCGAAACCTTAGAAACTGGCAAGCTTTCAGCGCAAATTGCGTTCGGTATCACTGTCGTGCTCTCAATTCTGGCTGGAGTCCTCGTATGGTAAGCAACGCTTCTGCACTGGGTCGCAATGGCATCCATGACTGGCTGTTGCTGCGTGCTGCCGCTATGGTGATGACCCTCTATGTAATTTATCTCCTCGGCTTTATCGTGATGTCAGGGACCCTGACCTATGACATCTGGCGCGGATTCTTCTCATCTTCCTTTACGAAAGTGTTCACCCTTCTGACGCTGTTCTCCATTCTGGTGCACGGCTGGATTGGGATGTGGCAGGTACTGACAGACTACATTAAACCACTGGCGCTGCGCATGATGCTGCAGCTGGTGATTGTGGTCGCGTTGTTAGTGTATGCAATTTATGGAACTGTCGTAGTGTGGGGTGTGTAATGAGTTTGCCAGTCAGAGAATTTGACGCCGTGGTGATCGGCGCCGGCGGTGCGGGTATGCGCGCTGCCTTACAGATTTCCCAATCGGGCCAGACCTGTGCCCTGTTGTCTAAAGTTTTCCCGACCCGTTCCCATACCGTGTCTGCGCAGGGCGGTATCACTGTCGCACTGGGCAATACCCACGACGACAACTGGGAATGGCACATGTATGACACGGTGAAAGGTTCCGACTATATCGGTGACCAGGACGCCATTGAATATATGTGTAAAACCGGACCGGAAGCGGTGACCGAATTAGAGCATATGGGACTGCCCTTCTCCCGTCTGGATGATGGCCGCATCTATCAGCGTCCGTTCGGTGGCCAGTCCAAAAACTTCGGTGGTGAGCAGGCGGCAAGAACCGCGGCCGCGGCTGACCGTACGGGGCATGCGTTGCTGCATACGCTCTATCAGCAGAACCTGAAGAACAAAACCACGATCTTCTCTGAATGGTATGCGCTGGATTTGGTCAAAAATGCGGACGGTGCCATTGTCGGTTGTACCGCGCTGAACATTGAAGATGGTGAAGTGGTCTACTTTAAAGCCCGAGCCACGGTGCTGGCGACAGGCGGAGCCGGACGTATTTATCAGTCGACCACTAACGCCCATATTTGTACCGGTGACGGTGTGGGCATGGCGCTGCGTGCGGGTGTCCCGGTGCAGGATATGGAAATGTGGCAGTTCCACCCAACTGGCATTGCCGGTGCGGGTGTGCTGGTCACGGAAGGGTGCCGTGGCGAAGGGGGTTACCTGCTGAACAAGCACGGTGAACGCTTTATGGAGCGTTACGCGCCAAATGCGAAAGATCTTGCAGGCCGCGATGTCGTCGCCCGTTCAATGATGATTGAAATCCGTGAAGGCCGTGGATGTGAAGGCCCGTGGGGTCCGCACATCAAACTGAAACTGGACCACCTTGGTAAAGACGTGCTGGAGTCCCGTCTGCCGGGCATTCTGGAACTGTCGCGTACCTTTGCCCACGTTGATCCGGTGAAAGAGCCAATTCCGGTAATCCCAACCTGCCACTATATGATGGGGGGGATCCCAACGCGGGTGACCGGTCAGGCGCTGACCGTTAACGAGCAGGGGCAGGATACTGTGGTGCCTGGCCTGTTTGCCGTCGGTGAAATTGCCTGCGTATCGGTCCACGGTTCTAACCGACTGGGCGGTAACTCGCTGCTTGACCTGGTGGTGTTCGGCCGTGCGGCGGGCCTGCATTTGCAGGAGTCGATTAACGAGCAGGGCACACTGCGTGACGCCACCGAAGAAGAGATTGACGCTTCGCTGGCGCGTCTGAACCGCTGGAACAATAACGTGACGGGTGAAGATCCGGCTGAACTGCGTAAAGCCCTGCAGACCTGCATGCAGCATAACTTCTCGGTCTTCCGTGAAGGTGATGCAATGGCGAAAGGCCTGGCCGAGCTGAAAGTGCTGCGTGAACGTCTGAAAAACGCCCGACTCGACGATCGTTCCCCGGACTTCAATACGCAGCGTATTGAGTGCCTGGAACTGGACAACCTGATGGAAACGGCGTACGCCACTGCCGTTGCCGCTAACTTCCGTACCGAGAGCCGTGGAGCTCACAGCCGTTTCGACTATCCTGAACGTGACGATGCAAACTGGTTATGTCACAGCGTGTATCTGCCGCAAAGTGAAAGCATGACGCGCCGTGAGGTGAACATGCAGCCGAAACTGCGTGCGGCCTTCCCGCCGAAAGCACGTACTTACTAGTTTGCGGAGATAAACATGAGACTCGAATTTTCCATCTATCGTTACAACCCGGAAGTCGATGATGCTCCGCGTATGCAGGAATACACGCTGGAGTCAGAAGACGGCCGTGACATGATGCTGCTGGACGCGCTGATGCGTCTGAAAGAGAAAGACCCGACGTTAGCATTTCGCCGTTCCTGCCGTGAGGGCGTATGTGGTTCTGACGGCCTGAACATGAACGGAAAGAACGGTCTTGCCTGTATTACCCCAGTCTCTGCTTTGGGGAACGGTAAACAGAAAATTGTCATCCGCCCGCTGCCCGGTTTACCGGTGATCCGCGATTTGGTGGTGGACATGGGCCAGTTCTATGCTCAGTATGAGAAGATTAAGCCTTACCTGTTGAATAATGGGCAAAAACCGCCAGCAAGAGAGCACCTTCAGGAACCCGAACAGCGTGAAAAACTGGATGGCCTGTACGAGTGTATCCTGTGTGCCTGCTGCTCCACCTCATGCCCGTCATTCTGGTGGAATCCGGACAAATTTATCGGTCCGGCAGGCCTGCTTGCCGCTTACCGCTTCCTGATTGACAGCCGCGATACGGAAACCGATGCGCGCCTCGACAATTTGAATGATGCTTTCAGCGTATTCCGCTGTCACAGCATCATGAACTGTGTGAGCGTATGTCCGAAAGGGCTGAACCCAACGCGCGCCATCGGCCATATTAAGTCGATGCTGCTGCAGCGGGGCGCGTAATAGTGATGTCCGGGAGCCTGAGGGTTCCCGGCGTTTTACCAGGTCATCTTTGTAAGGTGTTTTCGGCAGAGCGATGTTGCCGGAAACCCTTTGCAAAGGTTCCCTTACGGGCCGGTCGCTCGTAACGAAGAACCGTACCACGGTAAGCCGTTAACGCGGCGCGGGACTTGCAAAGGTTCCATTACAACCACGGCGAAAAAAAAAGCACAAATATGCTTAAGGGATCACAATGCAGAACAGCGCGATGAAACCCTGGCTGGACTCCTCCTGGCTGGCCGGCGCGAACCAGTCCTACATAGAACAGCTCTATGAGGACTTCTTAACCGATCCTGACTCTGTTGATGTGGCCTGGAAATCTCTTTTCCAAGAGCTTCCTGGCACTGGGGTTAGACCTGAGCAATTCCACTCCACCACTCGCGAGTACTTCCGCCGCCTGGCGAAAGATGCATCGCGCTATACCGCCTCCGTTAGCGATCCTGAAACTAATGCCAAACAGGTCAAGGTACTGCAGCTGATCAACGCCTTCCGTTTTCGCGGGCATCAGCAGGCAAACCTCGATCCGTTAGGACTGTGGAAGCAGGAGGCGGTGCCCGATCTCGACCCGGCCTACCATGGTCTGAGCGAAGCCGATTTCCAGGAAAGTTTCAATGTAGGTTCCTTTGCCATTGGCAAAGACACGCTGAAGCTGGCGGATCTGTTTGCCGCTCTGCAGCAAACCTATTGCGGTTCGATCGGTGCGGAATATATGCACATGACCAACACCGAAGAGAAACGTTGGATCCAACAGCGTCTGGAATCGGCGGTAGGGCAGGCTTCTTATTCTGTTGAAGAGAAGAAGGGCTTCCTCAAACAGCTGACTGCCGCAGAAGGTCTGGAGCGCTACCTTGGGGCAAAATTCCCTGGGGCAAAACGTTTCTCACTGGAAGGCGGTGATGCGCTGGTGCCGATGCTGAACGAGATGATCCGTCATGCCGGTAAGAGCGGTACGCGCGAAGTGGTGCTGGGAATGGCGCACCGTGGCCGTCTTAACGTGCTGATCAACGTGTTGGGGAAAAAACCTCAAGACCTGTTTGACGAATTCGCTGGTAAGCATAAAGAGCATCTCGGCACCGGCGATGTGAAGTACCACATGGGCTTCTCATCAGATGTGGAAACCGAAGGCGGCATGGTTCACCTTGCGCTGGCGTTTAACCCTTCTCATCTTGAAATTGTCAGCCCGGTGGTAATGGGGTCAGTACGTGCCCGTCTTGACCGCCTGGATGAACCTGCCAGCAATAAAGTCTTGCCGATCACCATCCATGGTGATGCTGCGGTTATCGGCCAGGGCGTGGTGCAGGAAACCCTGAACATGTCTCAGGCGCGCGGTTATGAAGTGGGCGGTACCGTGCGTATCGTGATCAATAATCAGATCGGCTTTACCACATCTAACCCTAAAGATGCGCGTTCAACGCAGTACTGTACTGACATCGGAAAAATGGTGCTGGCCCCGATCTTCCACGTTAATGCGGACGATCCGGAAGCCGTTGCCTTTGTGACCCGCCTGGCGTTGGATTTCCGTAACACCTTTAAACGCGACGTGTTTATTGACCTGGTCTGTTATCGCCGTCATGGCCATAACGAAGCGGATGAGCCAAGCGCCACGCAGCCTGTCATGTACCAGAAAATCAAGAAACACCCGACGCCGCGTAAATTGTATGCTGACAAGCTGGAAGCCGAACAGGTCGCCAGCCTGGAAGATGCCACGGAAATGGTCAACCTTTACCGTGATGCGCTGGATGCCGGTGAATGTGTCGTACCAGAATGGCGTCCAATGAGCCTGCATTCGTTCACCTGGTCACCGTATCTGAACCACGACTGGGATGAAGGCTATCCGGAATCTATCGAACTGAAGCGCTTGCAGGAACTGGCAAAACGCATCAGTACGGTACCAGAGTCAGTCGAAATGCAGTCGCGTGTCGCGAAGATTTACAACGACCGCGCAGAAATGGCTGCAGGTAATAAACCGTTTGACTGGGGCGCTGCAGAGAACCTGGCTTACGCCACGCTGGTGGATGAAGGCATTCCATGCCGTCTTTCCGGCGAGGATATGGGGCGCGGCACCTTCTTCCACCGCCACGCGGTTATCCATAATCAGGCGAATGGTTCAACCTATACCCCATTGCAGCACGTGCACAACGGTCAGGGTACCTTCAAGGTCTGGGACTCCGTCCTGTCGGAAGAAGCGGTACTGGCATTTGAATACGGCTATGCCACGGCAGAACCGCGTACCCTGACTATCTGGGAAGCGCAGTTTGGTGACTTTGCTAACGGCGCGCAGGTGGTGATTGACCAGTTCATCAGCTCCGGCGAGCAGAAATGGGGCCGTATGTGTGGCCTGGTAATGCTCCTGCCGCACGGCTACGAAGGTCAGGGCCCTGAGCACTCCTCAGCACGTCTGGAACGTTATCTGCAGCTTTGTGCTGAACAAAACATGCAGGTTTGCGTGCCTTCGACGCCGGCGCAGGTTTACCACATGCTGCGTCGTCAGGCGCTGCGCGGTATGCGTCGTCCGCTGGTGGTCATGTCGCCGAAATCGTTATTACGTCATCCACAGGCCGTATCTTCACTCGAAGAGCTGGCAAGTGGTGCGTTCCAGCCTGCGATTGGTGAGATCGACGATCTTGATCCGAAAGGGGTCAAACGCGTCGTGCTCTGTTCCGGTAAGGTCTACTACGATCTGCTGGATAAACGTCGTAAAAATGAACAAACCGATGTCGCAATCGTGCGTATTGAGCAGTTATATCCCTTCCCGCATAAAGCGGTGCAGGATGTTCTGCAACAGTATTCTCACGTGCATGATTTTGTCTGGTGTCAGGAAGAACCCCTGAACCAGGGCGCATGGTATTGCAGCCAGCATCACTTCCGCGAAGTCGTGCCGTTTGGGGCTTCATTACGTTATGCCGGTCGTCCTGCATCCGCATCCCCGGCAGTTGGCTATATGTCCGTTCACCAGCAGCAGCAGCAAGATCTGGTTAATGACGCGCTGAACGTTGAATAATTAAGGAAAAAGAATGAGTAGCGTAGATATCGTTGTTCCTGACCTGCCTGAGTCCGTGGCTGATGCCACTGTAGCAACATGGCACAAAAAACCTGGCGACAGCGTCAAGCGTGACGAAGTGCTGGTAGAAATTGAAACCGATAAAGTGATCCTGGAAGTCCCTGCCTCCACGGATGGCGTACTGGAAGCGATCCTGGAAGAAGAGGGCGCAACCGTCGTTTCCCGTCAGGCACTCGGTCGACTGAAAGAAGGCAACAGCGGCGGCAAAGAAACCTCTGCTAAAGCTGAAGCCAATGAGTCTACTCCGGCACAGCGTCAGAGCGCCTCCCTGGAAGAAGAAAGTAATGATGCTCTCAGCCCGGCAATTCGTCGCCTGATCGCTGAACATAACCTCGACGCGGCAGCCATCAAAGGCACCGGTGTTGGCGGTCGTCTGACCCGTGAAGATGTTGAAAAACACCTGGCGAAAGCGCCAGCTAAAGCGGCAGAGACCAAGCCGGCCCCTGCGGCGACAGCGGCCCCATCGCTGGGTAACCGCAGCGAGAAGCGTGTACCAATGACCCGCCTGCGTAAGCGCGTGGCTGAACGCTTGCTGGAAGCCAAAAACAGCACGGCGATGCTGACGACCTTTAACGAAGTTAACATGCAGCCGATCATGGCACTGCGTAAGCAGTACGGTGATGCCTTCGAGAAACGTCATGGTGTGCGTCTGGGCTTTATGTCCTTCTACATCAAAGCGGTAGTAGAAGCGCTGAAACGCTATCCGGAAGTCAACGCCTCAATTGATGGCGAAGAAGTGGTTTACCACAACTACTTTGACGTCAGTATCGCGGTTTCCACGCCACGTGGCCTGGTGACCCCGGTATTAAAAGATGTTGATGCCTTAAGCATGGCTGACATCGAGAAGAAGATTAAAGAGCTGGCGGTGAAAGGGCGTGACGGCAAGCTGACCGTTGACGAACTGACCGGTGGTAACTTCACCATCACCAACGGTGGTGTGTTCGGTTCTCTGATGTCCACTCCGATCATCAACCCACCGCAGAGTGCGATCCTGGGGATGCATGCCATCAAAGATCGCCCGATGGCGGTCAATGGTCAGGTCGTTATTCAGCCAATGATGTATCTGGCCCTCTCTTACGATCACCGTCTGATCGATGGACGCGAATCAGTAGGTTATCTGGTGGCGATTAAAGAGCTGCTGGAAGATCCAGCACGTCTGCTGCTGGATGTCTAACTCCCTGAGCACGGCGTCACGCCGTGCTCAACCCTATGAGTAGCCGCCTCTGGCAGCTAAATCTTTTCAGACCTGAATGGATAGAACATCATGAACTTACACGAATATCAGGCAAAACAGTTGTTTGCACGGTATGGTTTACCGGCACCAACCGGTTATGCCTGCACCACGCCACGCGAAGCAGAAGAAGCCGCCTCTAAGATTGGTGCCGGCCCGTGGGTAGTGAAATGTCAGGTTCATGCCGGTGGCCGCGGTAAAGCGGGCGGTGTGAAAGTGGTTAACAGCAAAGAAGAGATCCGTGCTTTTGCTGAGAACTGGCTGGGCAAGCGTCTGGTGACCTACCAGACTGACGCACATGGTCAGCCGGTTAACCAGATTCTGGTTGAGTCTGCGACTGATATTGACCAGGAGCTCTACCTGGGCGCGGTGGTTGACCGTGGCACCCGTCGTGTCGTCTTTATGGCGTCAACCGAAGGCGGCGTGGAAATTGAAAAAGTGGCGGAAGAAACCCCGCACCTGATCCACAAAATGGCGCTGGATCCCCTGACCGGGCCACAGCCTTACCAGGGCCGTGAGCTGGCGTTTAAACTGGGTCTGACCGGTAAGCAGGTTGGCCAGTTTACTAAGATCTTTATGGGTCTGGCGACGCTGTTCCTGGAGCGCGACCTGGCACTGGTTGAGATTAACCCGCTGGTGATCACCAAGCAGGGCGACCTGGTCTGCCTGGACGGTAAACTGACGGCAGATGGCAACGCACTGTTCCGCCAGCCTGAGCTGCGCGAAATGCGTGATCCAAGCCAGGAAGACTCCCGTGAAGCTCACGCTGCACAGTGGGAACTGAACTATGTGGCGCTGGAAGGGAACATCGGTTGCATGGTCAACGGTGCCGGTCTGGCGATGGGTACGATGGACATCGTGAAACTCAGCGGTGGCCAGCCAGCTAACTTCCTTGATGTTGGTGGCGGTGCGACTAAAGAACGTGTTACCGAAGCCTTTAAAATCATCCTGTCTGATGATGCGGTGAAAGCCGTATTCGTTAACATCTTCGGCGGTATCGTACGCTGCGACCTGATTGCTGACGGCATCATCGGTGCAGTAGAAGAAGTGGGCGTTAACGTGCCGGTGGTCGTGCGTCTGGAAGGGAACAATGCCGAGCTGGGTGCCAAAAAACTGGCAGACAGCGGCCTGAATATTATTGCAGCAACCAGCCTGAGCGATGCGGCGCACCGTGTTGTTGCCGCAGCGGAGGGTAAATAATGTCTATTCTGATTGATAAAAACACCAAAGTTATCTGCCA
>Ga0308168_1000528_pt1 | contig 45537 bp, 40 predicted proteins | sample PhyCR2_FD_202133 | JGI IMG/M metagenome (GOLD analysis project Ga0308168, IMG submission 202133) | Phyllosphere microbial communities from UC Gill Tract Community Farm, Albany, California, United States - DLSLRC.R2 | ecosystem: Host-associated > Plants > Phyllosphere > Unclassified | place: USA...
CAAGCTGACGGTCGCCAACAACGTTCACAACTTTGTTGAGCATCGATATGCATTGTTGGAGCTGGCGCTACTCGGCCAGACACAAGACGATTTATCAGAATCTGACCAGCAATAGCTGACGAACTTCATTGCCCGTTTTTTCGAAAAGTCATCATCTTAGCGGATGAGGGCCTTTTTGTTCGTCAAAACCACTAATTTGAGCCGGTTCACACTTTTTGATGAAAATGACTGAAAATTTTCACGACGAGTTATGTAGACTGGCCGCCGCAATCTAAGAGGCACGTGTACTACATGACTGATATCCAAACTACTTTTGCTGACCTTGGCCTGAACGCCGACCTCCTCGAATCACTGACCGGCATGGGCTACGTGAAGCCTTCCCCAATCCAGCTTGAGTGTATTCCTCATCTGCTGGCGGGCCGTGATGTGCTGGGTATGGCGCAGACCGGGAGTGGCAAAACTGCAGCTTTCTCGCTGCCGTTATTACATAACATTGACCCAACCGTAAAAGCACCTCAGATCCTGGTGCTGGCACCGACCCGCGAACTGGCGGTGCAGGTTGCTGAAGCGATGACAGAATTCGCTAAACATATGCGCGGCCTGAACGTGGTTGCCCTTTACGGCGGCCAGCGTTACGACGTGCAGCTGCGCGCGCTGCGCCAGGGACCACAGGTTGTTGTGGGCACGCCTGGTCGTCTGCTTGACCACCTGAAACGCGGCACGTTAGATCTGTCTAACCTGCGCGGCCTGGTGCTGGACGAAGCCGATGAAATGCTGCGTATGGGCTTCATCGAAGACGTTGAAACTATCATGGCGCAGATCCCAGACAATCATCAGACTGCTCTGTTCTCTGCCACCATGCCAGAAGCCATTCGTCGCATTACCAAGCGCTTTATGAAAGATCCGCAGGAAGTGCGTATCCAGTCAAGCATGACCACGCGTCCGGACATCAGCCAGAGCTACTGGACTGCTTACGGCCGTAAAACGGATGCACTGACCCGCTTCCTGGAATCAGAAGACTTCGATGCTGCAATCATCTTCGTGCGCACTAAAAACGCGACGCTGGAAGTGGCTGAAGCGCTGGAGCGCAGCGGTTACAACAGTGCTGCCCTGAACGGTGATATGAACCAGGCACTGCGTGAGCAGACGCTGGAGCGCCTGAAAGATGGTCGTCTGGACATCCTGATCGCCACCGACGTTGCGGCCCGTGGCCTGGACGTTGAGCGTATCAGCCTGGTGGTTAACTATGACATCCCGATGGACGCAGAATCTTACGTTCACCGTATCGGCCGTACCGGTCGTGCAGGTCGTGCCGGCCGTGCTCTGCTGTTCGTTGAAAACCGCGAGCGTCGTCTGCTGCGCAACATCGAACGCACCATGAAGCTGACCATTCCTGAAGTGGAGCTGCCAAACGCAGAACTGCTGGGTGAGCGTCGTCTGGCGAAGTTTGCTGCTAAAGTTCAGCAGCAGCTGGAAAGCAGCGATCTGGAGCAGTACCGTGCTCTGCTGGCTAAAATGCAGCCAGAAGAAGAGCTGGACATCGAAACGCTGGCCGCAGCACTGCTGAAAATGGCTCAGGGCGAACGTCCACTGATCGTTCCTGCTGATGCGCCACAGCGTCCGCGCAGCCAGTTCCGCGATCGCGATGACCGCCAGGCCGGCCGCAGCGATCGTCCGGATCGTGGCCCACGTGAACCACGTGAACCCCGCGCAGAAGGCGATCGTCCACGTCGTGAACGTCGTGACGTCGGTGATATGGAAGTGTACCGCATTGAAGTAGGCCGTGATGACGGTGTTGAAGTGCGTCACATCGTTGGCGCTATCGCTAACGAAGGCGACATCAGCAGCCGCTACATCGGTAACATCAAGCTGTTCGGTACGCACTCCACTATCGAACTGCCAAAAGGCATGCCGGGCGAAGTTCTGTCACACTTCACCCGCACGCGTATTCTGAACAAACCGATGAATATGCAGCTGATTGGTGATGCACAGCCACGCAGCAATGACCGTGGCGGCGAACGTCGTCCGGGCGGTCCTGCACGCGGTGGCTTTGGCGCTGGCGCTGGCCGTGAAGGCGGAGCCCCACGCGGTGGTGCTGAAGGCGGTCGTCGCTTCAGCAATGACCGTGGCGGTGAACGTCGTCCGGGTGGCCCTTCACGTGGTCCACGCACTGAAGGCGGCGCAGCACCTACCCGTCGTCGTGATGCGTAATCACTGATGCCAAATAAAAAAACCAGCCTTCGGGCTGGTTTTTTTTTGCCCTGCGATCAGGGTTACAGAGCGTTGCGGGCCTGCATGGCCAGCTCAAAGGAGTAAAGCCGTGCCTGAGTATCGAAAATCTGCCCGTTGACCATCACTTCGTCTGCCTGGGTTTCACGCATCAGCGCCGCCAGCCCCTGACGGACTTTATCTTTATCACCCACCACCGACATACTCAGCGCCTGCTGCACGCCGTACTGTTCTGACGGTGACCACAGGTTGTCCATGTTATCCACCGGCGCGGGCAGCGGGCCCGGTTTGCCGCGGCGAAGATTGATAAACTGCTGCTGCATGGAGGTGAACAGGAAGCGGGCATCGCGATCGCTGTCTGCAGCCACCACGTTGACACACACCATTGCATAGGGTTTATCCAGCCGCGCAGAGGGTTTGAAGTTCTCGCGGTATAAATGCAGCGCCTGTAACAACATATCGGGAGCAAAGTGCGAAGCGAAAGCGAAAGGCAGGCCCATCTGCGCCGCCAGCTGCGCGCTGTACAGGCTGGAGCCAAGCAGCCAGACCGGTATTTTCAGCCCTGTTCCGGGAACCGGCTGTACCACCGGCATCTCTTCCCCCGAGTGATCGAACCAGCGGATGAGTTCACTCACATCGGATGGGAAATTATCGACATGCCCGGCCATATGGCGGCGCAGCGCCAGCATGGTGCGCTGATCGGAACCCGGTGCGCGGCCCAGACCCAGATCGATACGGCCAGGGTAAAGCGACTCCAGGGTGCCGAACTGCTCGGCAATCACCAGCGGTGAATGGTTGGGTAACATCACCCCGCCCGACCCCAGACGCAGGGTTTGCGTATTCGCCGCCAGATAACCAATCAGTACGGAGGTTGCCGCACTGGCAATCCCGGACATGTTGTGGTGCTCTGCCAGCCAGTAGCGGTGAAAGCCAAGCGATTCAGACTGCTTAGCCAGAGAGAGTGATGCATGAAACGCATCGCGCGCGGAGGCACCCTGAGGAATGGGGGCGAGATCCAGTACCGAAAGCGGTACATTTTTTTTATCAGGCATAGTTGCTCACTTTGTCTAACGGCCGACGCTGCGCCAGGTACAAAAGAGACAGATTAAGGGATTTGTTGTCTGTATTATTGTCCGTTCGCAGCACTCCTGGAATTAACGGTACAGCGGCGCGAACGCTTTGATCAGCCTCTGCCCCGTTATCAGGTAACTGATGCACCACTATTATAATAGCGGGATTTATCCTGACGAGAGATACCGGCCGCCAGGATAACGCAGGATCGGCGCGAGCGTGTCTTAATTCACCAGCTCCAGCCCTGCGACCCGTCGCCAGTAGCCGTTACAGTCTGCGTGGTGATCCATCTTCAGTGGCCGCTGGCCCGCTTCGTTAGCGCGGAACTGGGGGATCACCGACAGCGTTCCTGCATCCTGCGGTGAAAGACGCACAATATCGACCAGCCCCTGCATGGAGGTCAGATCGTTACCCAGGTTGTAGCAGCTGCCGCTCATGGTCTGAATGCCGTTCAGAACAAACACCTGCTGATCCTCCTGGGTATGCACACGGCGTCCCTGGGGATAGTCAATACAGCAGGTCTGACATTCATCCTTGCTGCGATTTTCTGAACGGGCGGTAAAGCAGCGGGCTGACAGGGCCAGCGGCAGATGACCATAGCTCAACACTTCAACCTCAAACCGCTGGCGGATGCCCAGTTCTTCACACTGATTGATCAACTGCATCAGCCAGTCCCGCGACAGTTCCACCGGCATGCACCAGCGCGTCATTCCCATGTCCAGCAACAGTTTCAGTGCGACGGCATTATAGACATTAAGCGCAGGGCCGGCGACGAAGGGGATCCCGGCTTCGCTGGCCAGCGTCACTGCGCCGACATCATTGGCTTCGATCAAGAATTCGCCGTTATCAATGTAGCGCTTCAGCTCGGTCAGTTCCGAAGGAGACTGCACCAGTGCCAGCGTACTGAGCACCACCTGCTTGCCGGCATCAGCCAGTTGCCTGGCCATACTCAGCCAGTCGCCGGTTTTCGTGGCGCGGCGTTTACTGCACACCGACTCTCCCAGGTAGACAATGTCAGCGTCACTGTCGGCGGCCGACTGATAAAATGCGTTCAGCGTCTCTTTTGACCAGTACCACAGTACCGGTCCCAGTGAATATTTCATCCTGTCTCCTACTGCCACTGCCGGTGATAGGCACCGAGCGTGGTTTGTGTACCTTCACTCAGCGCACTGAGCGCCGTCATCCACTGCGGCTGTGCGGTAAAGTTCTGCGGGTCAGCGTGACAGCGGTCAATGGCCTGACGCCAGATCCGTGCCACCTGTTCAACATAAGCGGGGCTGCGCTGGCGCCCTTCAATTTTCACCGAGACGATATTCGCTGCCATCAGCTCGGGCAGCAGCGCCAGCGTATTGAGGCTGGTGGGTTCTTCGAGGACATGATAATGGGCCTTGTCGACCTTATAACGGCCTTTGCACAGCGTCGGGTATCCGGCATTTTCTCCCGCGTCATAACGATCAATCAGCACTTCATTCAGTCGGGATTCCAGCCCGGCCGGGGTCTGCTGCCAGCGAACAAAACGGGCAGGCGAGCAGGCGCCGACCGTATTGGGTGACTCGCCCGTCAGGTAAGAAGAAAGGTAACAACGGCCCTCTGCCATAATGCACAGACTGCCGAAGGCAAAGACCTCCAGGGGGACGGTGGTATCGCGGGCCAGCTGGCGCACCTGATGCATCGATAGCACTCGCGGCAATACCACGCGTGATACATCGAAGTTACGCTGATAAAAGCGAACGGCAGCCGCATTTGTCGCGGAGGCCTGTACCGAAACATGACGTTCAATATGGGGATATTTTTCTGCGGCGTACGCCAGCATGGCAATATCTGCCAGGATTAAAGCATCGGCACCGGCATGAGCGGCCATATCGACGGCGCGCTGCCAACGCACATAGCCATCAGGATGGGCAAAGGTGTTGATCGCCACATGCAGTTTGCGTTTACGCTGATGAACGTAGCGTGCTGCTTCCTGCAGGCGTTTGTCGGTGAAATTCAGACCCGCAAAGTGGCGGGCATTGGTTTCATCTTTCAGGCCGATATACACCGCATCGGCACCGTTATCGATGGCCGCCTTCAGCGCCGGAAGGTTTCCGGCCGGGCAGAGAAGTTCCATAGGGATCGATCCAACTAATCAGAAGAGTTGATGAGTTTAGTGAGGAAAGCGGTGACAAATTTTGATTTAAGGCAGCTAATGGCGTATTGATGGGGTTCGTGATCCCTGATAAAACTCGTATAGTTCGCACACTTTGTTGATCCAGCCGTCAGACGCATTTTGCTGTTGTGGCAAAATAGCTGAAATTTATTCGTAAGGAGTGATAATGGTGTTGAACCCGCTACGCAGCCGCTGTGTCCGTCACGGACCGCAATTACTGCGTTTTCCACTGCGGTTTACCCCGTTTGCCATGAAGAAGCCGCTACTGCAGGCATTGCTACGCTGGCAGTTTCAGCAGGCGCTGGCGGAAGGTGAGCTGGATTTCCTGGAAGGGCGCTGGCTGGGAATCGAGGTTAGCGATCTCGAACTGTGCTGGTCAGTGACGCTGCTGCAGGGCGAACTTCAGGTAGCCGAACGCGCGGAAGCCGATGTCTGGTTCCGTGGCAATGCCAACGATCTGGTGCTGATCGCCGCCCGCAGACAGGACCCGGACACTCTGTTTTTTCAGCGTCGTCTGCTGATTGAAGGTGATACCGAGCTGGGTCTGGAAGTGAAAAACCTGATGGATGCGATCGACCTGGAATCCATGCCGAAGCCGTTACGCATCGGACTAATGCAACTGGCTGACTTTATTGAGGCCGGACTGAAAAAGGACGCGATTTCCCCGGCGGATCGCGCAGGTGTCTCATGTTAATTCGTTCAGAAATAGGTATTGATGCTGCCAGCATCGACAGCCTGCTGCGCCGCAGCTTCCCCACCTCTGCGGAGGCGGAACTGGTGCAGCAACTCCGTGAAGACGGATTATTAACGCTCGGCGTGGTGGCCACAGATGATGATGGCCAGGTGCTGGGCTATGCGGCGTTCAGCCCGGTCACGCTGAACGATGAAGATCGTCAGTGGGTGGGATTAGCGCCGCTGGCGGTTGATGAACGTGTCCGCCGGCAGGGCATTGGTAAGCAGCTTGTCTATGAAGGGCTGGATACGCTCAATGAGTTCGGCTATGCCGCCGTGGTGGTGCTGGGCGACCCCGCTTACTTCGGGCCTTACGGGTTTGAGCCGGCTGCGCGCCACCAGCTGGACTGTCGCTGGGAAGGCACTGCAGCGACTTTCCAGGTTTACAAGCTGGCAGATGACGCCTTTAACGGCGTGGAAGGTCGTATCGAATACTCGGCGCCGTTTACGCGTTTCTGAGCGCGGCAAGCCACTGAACAAGCGACACAGGCTGGTGCTCTATCAGCCTGATTTTTTGCAACTTTTTAAGCTGTTTAACCTGATATTCCAGCTTTGACGCCAGCGAACGATCCCCCGCCTCACAGTGAAACAACAGCTCAAGCGGCCCCTTACCCCGTAATGCCTTCGCGCCTTTACCGCTCTGGTGCTGCGCAAAGCGTCGTGCCACGTCATTGGTGATGCCGGTGTACAGCATCCCGCTGGCGGTACGCACAATATAAAGTTGCCAGCCGGTAGGTGCAGCAGAATGCATAGCTTCCCAATCCACACAAAGAAGGAGGAGGGTACTTTAGCGCATCTTCGACGGGATCTTAAGGGGGGCAAGGCCAGCCGCAGCTGGCCAGGGGCCACTATCAGGCGGCGTTCAGAATACGCAGGGATTCACGGTTAAAGGCGGGCAGGTCGTCCGGGGTACGGCTGGTGACCAGGCGATCGTTGTCGATCACGACCTCTTCATCGTAAAAATCCGCGCCAGCGTTTTTCAGGTCAATCACCACCGGTTTCACCGTGGTCATTTTACGCCCGCGTACCGCATTGGCGCTGATCAGCAACTGCTGGCCGTGACAGATGGCAAAAACGGGTTTACCCAGCGCAACAAAGGCTTTGGTGAATTCTACAAACCGGTCGTCACCGCGCAGTGTATCAGGGGAGTGACCGCCCGGCAGCAGCAGGGCATCAAATTCAGCCGGATGCACATCATCGATACTTTTATCGACCTTCACGCTGGCTTTACCCTGTTTCCCGGTAATCGTTTTACCGGCCTCAGTCTCAATGGTAATCACCTCGTGGCCGGCATTTCTGTACGCCTCGGCGGGGGAAGTAAATTCTGAGTCTTCAAATTCATCGGTTATCAGCACCGCAATCTTCTTGCTCATATTTCCTCCTGTGAGCTTTCGTTGAGAACGGAATAAGTGTGGTTCACTGACGCTGAAAATCAACCCGGTGCGGCTTTTGAATTCACAGGCTCCTGATTTTTCGGGAAAAGAAGGCGCACGCAAAGGTAAAGAAAATGCAGCCTGCTGGCGTTTACCGGTAGCGCCCCTTATGATGAATTCTCACTCTGCCTATCACCTTCAGGACGAATCCATGGCTACGCTGCATCTGTTACTCGCTTTCGGCTCCTATTTTTTCACCAGCTGTGCAATGGTGCTGATATTTCTGTTTATCTACACACGCATTACCCCGCATAACGAGTGGCGCCTGATTAAAGAGAATAATCTGGCGGCGGCACTGGGTTTCATTGGTGCACTATTAGGTTATATTATCCCGCTGGCCAGCGTGGCGATTAACTCCGTCAATTTACTCGATTATGTTATATGGGGTGCCGTCGCGCTTGTCGTTCAACTGCTGGTGTTTGGACTGGCGCGCATTTATCTGCCGAAAATCAGCCAGCATATTGAAGATAACCATCTGGCTGTCGGCTTATTTCTCGGCGGGGTCTCCCTTGGCGGAGGGATCATCAATGCAGCCTGTATGACCTACTAAAACTTTTCAGGCAGGGAAGCAGTAAACTTGAAAAAGAAACGTCGCCGCTCACGTTCGGGCGGTCAAAAGCCGGTGGAATTTAAGTCCTTCTCGCAAGGTGCAGCCCTGAATGACGCGCCGCGTAAATCCACGACATGGCTGACGCTGGTTATTATGGGCGGCACCGGTATGGCCCTGCTCCACAGCTGCCGGGACCAGGGGGAAGAGCAGACCATCTTTGCCAGCAGCAATGAGTGCACGCAGGCAGGCTATTCCCTCCGGGCCTGTGAGGCGCAGGAGCAGGCCGCCCAGCAACAGCTGGATGCCAGTTCACAGGGATTTGATAACAGTTATGCCTGTCAGAACTATTATGGCCTCGGGAACTGCCATTACAGCCTGGTAACACACCATTTTCTGCCGCGACTGGCAGGTTTTACTATGGGTAAGCGCCCGCAGGAAGACAGTCAGGGGGCGTCCTCTTCAGGGGGCGGTTACTACGGCGGCGGGCGCGCCTTCTATCGTGATCCGAACGATCGTGAGACGCTGAGGACGCCGGGCAGTGAAGCACGCTGGACGCGTTCCTCTGCTGATGCTGACGCCCATAAGTTCAGTGGGCGCACGGTCTCACGCGGCGGGTTTGGCGGCAGTTCATATCATCGTTCAGGGGGCTGAAGATGATACGTATCGCCTGCACGCCACGGCGCGACCTTGCTGCCATCGCTGCCCGCTACGGTTTTAACTTCCATATTATCGATGATGAAGTGTACTGGGATGAAACCCGGGCCTATCGCTTTACCCTGCGTCAGATCGAGCAGGATATTGAGGGGCCAACGGAAGAGCTGCATCAGATGTGCCTTGATTTGGTCGATCGCGTCACCGGCGATGAAGAGCTGCTGACAGCCCTGGCGATCCCGCCCCTCTACTGGGAGGCCATTGCCCGCAGCTGGCAGCGTCGTGAACCCTCACTCTACGGCCGGATGGACTTCAGCTGGGGAGGCCAGGGGCCGGTTAAGCTGCTGGAATACAATGCTGATACCCCCACGTCTCTGTATGAAGCCGCGTTTTTTCAGTGGCAGTGGCTGACCGATGTCGCGGGCAGGGGGCAGGTCCCCCATCATGCCGATCAGTTTAATTCCCTGCAGGAGAAGCTGATCGCCCGGCTGGCGCTATGGCGCAATCAGCACCCGCTCTATTTTTGCTGCTGTCAGGGATCGGCGGAAGACCGCGGCACGGTGCAGTATCTTGAAGATTGCGCCCGACAGGCAGGCCTTGAAACACGTTTTCTCTATCTGGAAGAGGTGGGCATGGGCGTGGGGGGCGTGCTCACGGATATGCAGGATCGGGTGATAGAACAGGCCTTCAAGCTTTACCCGCTGGAGTGGATGCTGCGTGATGATTACGGACCGCTACTGCGCAAGGGCCGTGAACGCTGGATTGAACCCCTGTGGAAAACCGTGCTCAGTAACAAGGGCATCTTACCGCTGCTGTGGCGCTGGCATCGCGGGCATCCTAACCTGCTGCCGGCCTGGTTTGCCGGGGAAGTGGATAAACCGGGCTGGCGGTTAGCGGAGGAAATGGGCGCTCAGTGGCGCGGTTTCGTCAGTAAACCGTTGTTCTCGCGCGAAGGGGCGAATATCACCATGTATGCCGATCGCGATGGCCGGCAACGGCTGGCCAGTGAGCCCGGCGAATACGCGGATGAACCCCGTATCTGGCAGGCCAGTGCGCCGTTACCCCGCTTCGGGCATGACCATACGCTGATCGGCAGCTGGATTGTGGGCGACAGCGCCGCGGGTATCGGTATTCGTGAGGATAACGGGCCGATCACCAAAGACAGTTCAAGGTTTATCCCGCACTTTATCGCTGACTGATCTCAGCGCAGCTGATGAATGACCTGGTTGCTGCTGCCGCGCCAGCGCAGCGCCGGGTCTCTGAGCGCCTGGATATATTTCCCGTCAATCAGTACGTTAACCTCGGCGACCACCCGCTGCTGCTGCGCGTCCAGCTCCTCCCGTCGGTAGCCGGTCCACATCCAGATATCCTTTCCCGCACAGTCACGGCGCACCCGCCGTAACAGCCGTCCGACATCGGCGAGATTAGCCGGATGCAGAGGATCGCCGCCGGACAGCGACAATCCCTGGCGCGGAATGCGCGTGTCGTTGAGATCGGCAATCAGCCGTTCTTCCATATCCAGCGTAAACGGCACCCCGGAGTTTACCCGCCAGGTACTTTTGTTATAGCAGCCCGGGCATTCGTGCACGCAGCCGGAAACAAACAGCGTGCAGCGCGTGCCGGGGCCGTTAACGATATCCACCGGGTAATACTGATGGATGTTCATCCAAGCTGGCCGTTTTGCAGATGCTTAACCCGACGTTTTACCTCTTCCTGCTTGCCGGCGTTAAAGGGGCGGGCATCCGGGCTGCCAAGGTAGCCGCATACCCTACGGGTGACGGAAACGCGGGTGCTGTCGTGGTTACCGCATTTCGGGCAGGTGAAGCCTTTGCTGGTACAATCGAATTCGCCGGTAAAGCCGCACTCATAGCATTCGTCGATCGGCGTATTGGTACCGTAATAAGGCACCCGGCTGTAGCTGTAATCCCAGACGTCTTCCAGGGCCTTCAGGTTGTGCTGAATATTAGGATATTCGCCGTAACAGATAAAACCGCCGCTGGCTAACGGCGGGTAGCCCGCCTCAAAGTCGATTTTATCGTATGGGTTCACCTTCTTCTCCACGTCAAGGTGGAAGCTGTTGGTGTAATAGCCCTTATCCGTCACACCCGGCACCACACCAAACTCCGCGGCATCAAGGCGGCAGAAGCGATCGCACAGATTTTCGCTGGGGGTGCTGTACAGGCTGAAGCCGTAGCCGGTCTCCTCTTTCCAGGCTTCCACGGCCTCACGCAGCCGGGCGACAATCTGCAGCCCTTTCGCCCGCAGTTGTTCATCGTCATAAGGATGCACGCTGCCGCCACTCAGGGCGTTCAGCGTTTCGTGAATGCCGATATAGCCCAGAGAAATGGAGGCTCTGCCGTTGCGGAAGATCGAGGCTACCGGCTCATCGGCCTTCAGGCGTACCCCGCAGGCACCTTCCATATAGAGGATCGGCGCAACGCGGGCTTTGACATTTTCCAGCCTGGCGATACGTGTCATCAGCGCTTTTTTCGCCAGCAGCAGGCGCTGCTCCAGCAGAACCCAGAAGCGCCCCTCGTCCCCCTCCGACTCCAGCGCAATACGCGGCAGGTTCAGGCTGATCACGCCGATATTGTTCCGGCCATCGTGGATCTGCTCGCCGTTCTCCTCATAGACCCCGAGGAAACTGCGGCAGCCCATTGGCGTTTTAAACGAACCGGTGACTTTCACCACCTGGTCGTAATTGAGGATATCCGGATACATGCGTTTACTGGCGCACTCCAGCGCCAGCTGTTTGATGTCGTAGTTAGGCTCACCCACCGCCTGGTTCAGCCCGGCTTTAATGGCAAACACCAGCTTCGGGAACACTGCCGTTTTATGGTTTTTCCCCAGGCCGGCAATACGGTTGCGCAGGATCGACTGCTGAACCAGACGCGCCGACCAACGGGTACCCAGGCCAAAACCGAAGGTGACAAAGGGCGTCTGACCGTTGGCGGTGTGCAGGGTGTTGACCTCGTATTCCAGTGACTGGAAAGCGTCATAACACTCTTTTTCAGTGCGCGAATGCGCATAGGCTTCAGCATCCGCAATCTGCCACTGCTGTGCGGTCGCGCGGTGCTTCTCCAGGCTGGCTTCAACAAACGGTGCCAGCACCTCATCAATACGGTTAATTGTGGTTCCGCCGTAAATATGGCTGGCCACCTGCGCGATGATCTGGGCGGTGACGGCGGTGGCGGTAGAGATCGACTTCGGCGGTTCGATCTCCGCATTGCCCATCTTGAAGCCGTGCGTCAGCATGCCGCGCAGGTCGATCAGCATGCAGTTGAACATCGGAAAGAACGGAGAGTAGTCGAGATCGTGATAGTGGATCTCACCGCGTTCATGGGCGCTGACCACATCACGCGGCAGCATATGCTGACGGGCGTAGTGTTTAGCCACAATACCGGCCAGCAGGTCGCGCTGGGTCGGGATCACTTTACTGTCTTTATTGGCATTTTCATTCAGCAGCGCGGGATTGCTCTGCTCAACCAGACCACGGATCTCATGATTCAGACGACCGCGCAGCTCGCGGGCGACGTCGCGATCGTGACGATACTCAATATAGCTGCGTGCCAGCTGGGGGTAACATCCCGCCATCAGCTGGTTTTCCACCGCGAGCTGCACCTCGGCAATATCCACCCGGGGACGGGCGGTCAGCAGGGCGCTGATCTGGCTGGCGGCGGTGGCGCAGTAGTCATTATCGTCAATGCTGGCTGCCTGTGCGGCAGCACGAATCGCTGCCTCAATACGTGCTGGATCGAAGGCGACCTGACAGCCGTCCCGCTTGATTACCTGAGTTGCCACCGCTGCTCTCCTGAAGGAAGAAAACTATATGTAGGTTTCGGTGGCTATAGTAAGCGCTATATGTAGTGTTTGTGCGGAGAATAATGGTGATTTTATTGATTTACCGCATGGAACTTAAGAGTGGAAAATCTTTCCCGCAGCCCCCCTCAGATAACGGTTGAACGTTTCAGGCAGAGCAACGCGGCGATAAACAGCGCCAGCGCGCCGATAATGATCGACATCCTCAACGGATCCGCGTGGCCGTGGAGCCATCCTGTCATCAGTGGCCCGCAAACCTGGCCGACACCATAGGTGAAGGTTACCAGCGCCATCAAATTGATACCGGAAGGAACCGGCAGTTTCTTCGCCAGCGGCATCACCAGCGCGGTGGTACCCATAAAAGTGAAGCCAAATCCGAGGCAGCAGAGGATCAGGAGTAAAGGTGAATGGCCATTCAGTGAGAGCAGTACGCAGATCGCCTGCAGGATCAGATTAAACATCAGGGAAAGCGTGATGCCAAATCGATATTCCATCAGCAGCCAGAAAAAACAGCCGGGAATAATGGCCAGCCCGACCAGCGACCAGAGGTGTTGAGAGATCGTGCTGTCTGAGAGCTGATGGGAGATGAGCGGCAGAAAGGTGGCGACAATAATATAGCCGAAGCCGGCCAGGCCATAAATAATGATCAGTTGCCACCAGCTCACCACGGCGCTTTTTCGCACCTGTGTCTGTTGTGACTCCGGCGTGAACGCAATGGCTTTGGGGGAAAGGATAACCAGCAGAATCAGCAGGACCAGGCCCACCAGGCCCGCACCGAACCAGAGATCATAAGAGGTTAAGTGGTGGCTGATGCCCACATTCACACATTCATTGCCGAGTAAAATCCCGACGCCAACCCCTGAAAACAAGGACGCTGTCACCCGGTGATTATTGGTGTGGTGCAGGACCGTCACTGAACCAAAGATCATTAATGCCGCACTGGCCACCCCAGCCAGAAAGCGCACGGCCAGGGCAAGGCTAATCTGAGTGCCCCCCCACATCGCGAAGAGCAGAACAACGGAGAGCGTCGCAAAAATAAACACCATATGTTGCGAATGGGGGCGGTGAAAACCGCTCCAAGAAAATACCAGGCTCCCCACCAGATATCCGGCATAGTTGGCACTCGCCAGCCATGCCAGTTGTGGGAACGTGAAAATATGCTCTCCCAACATGGCGGGTAACATCGGCGTGTAAAGGAAACGACAGAGTCCGACCCCCAGCGCAAGTAGTAATACGCCATAGAAAGCTATCCGGATATCTTTGCGCACAAGGGCTTTTTTGGTGTTATGCAACATACCTGCAATTCCCTGACCCATCATTGATGGCGAATAAATTAGCACGCAGATAAACGATAGCTAGGTAACGATAAGTGTGATTAGGGTTAGGCTTAATTAATACACTTTATTTGTTAATTTCAGCATTCCTTGTTTATCTTCCGCCTGACACGTGACTATCAGGACAGTGAAATAACGGTGAAGGCCGTCTGGTCTTTTTCCCGTCTGGCAATGTCGCCGATACTGATACCTGTTCACGGCAGGTGTGACCTGCCGTGCGTCGCGACAGGATTCAACAGGGATCTGCGGTCAGGATCTACCTCGTATCTACCTGGCGATATTAATGAATGGCTGCGGAGAAAAACATCACAGGGGATAACAGGGCGTAACTCGCCCTGCTGCCTTTCTGAACGCAGCGCTATTTTTTGCCGCTCATACGTGCGGTGGTGGTTGCATTCAACCCTGAGGAGTTACTACTATTGTCGGTTGCTGTGGAGCGAACCCCATTTCGCTCTGGTTACTCAGGGATACTGCCCGATGTCGTCCGTCGCTTATAACGAAAAACAGGTCATTCGCTGGCTCGGCTCGCGAACCGTTGCCCGTGCGCGCGATCTGGTCGCCAGCGTACAGAATGTTCAGTGGCAGAATAACCTGTTAACCGGGGAGGTTCCGGGCCGTAAAGCGGAACCGTTCAGCGTGATGGTGCATTTCAGCCGCCCGCAGGGCAGGCTGCTCGCCAGCGGTGAGTGCAGCTGTGCGGTAAAGAATAACTGTAAGCACGTTGCGGCACTGATGCTGGCTAATCTTCAGCCGCGCCAGCAGGACGTCACGGTGGTGCTGGACACGATCCGGGCGACGCCGGTGCCGGTGCTGCAGCTGCAGTCCCGGGCCAAATTTATCAGCGGCTACGGGCATTACGGCCACCGGCAAAAGCGTCTCGACTTTGCCTCCGTCAGCTTTGATTACGCCGGGGTCAGCGTGGATGCCGGTAGTCGTTCGGAGAGCTTCAGCGACCGTTCGGGACTGCGCTATCACGTTCAGCGTCATACCGAAGAGGAGCAGTCCTGGCTGGCTCAGATTGACTCGGCCGGGCTGAACGCCATTCCTGCCGGCCATATCTACACCCCCGCACCGTTGCCCCCGGCCATTTTTGCCCCGGCAACGCCGCCGCAGTGGCGCGACTTTATTAAAAAAGGCCTGCCGGCGCTGCGCAAACGCGGCTGGCGCATCAGCATGGATGATGATTTTACCTGGAATGTCTCCGAGGTGGATGCGATAGAAGGGCGTGCGATCCAGGGCGAGGATGGCTGGTTCGATCTGGAACTGGCGATGAAGATTGGCCGCCGTCGCGTGCGGCTGGAGCCGCTGCTGGCAAAGCTTTTCGAGCGTGACCGTCGCTGGACGTCCGGCAATCTCAGCCTGATCGCAGACGATGAACAGATTGAACTGCGTGATGATAAAAATCAGCGCCTGCTGTTCCGCGCCGCCCAGCTTAAGCCGCTGGTGGGCAATCTGATCGATCTGTTTGACACCGCGCAGCCGCTCAGGCTGGCGGCGTGGGACATCGGGCGGCTCAGTCAGTCGGACGATCGCAGCCGCTGGATTTTTGACGGTGATAATGCCGTTCACCAGCTGGCCGAACGGCTGAGTGGCAACAGCGGTATTCAGGCCATTGCTCCCCCTGCCGGATTGCAGGCGACCCTGCGTGATTATCAGCAGCAGGGGGTGAACTGGATGCAGTTCCTGCGTCAGCATCAGCTGGCGGGCGTACTGGCCGATGATATGGGGCTGGGAAAAACCATCCAGACGCTGGCGCATCTGCTGCTGGAAAAAGAGGCCGGGCGGCTGGATCGCCCGGCGTTAATCGTGGTGCCGACCACCCTGGTGCACAACTGGTGCTGTGAGGCCCGGCGCTTTGCGCCCGATCTGCGCGTGCTGCCCCTGACCGGGCCGCAGCGCAAAGATTTTTACGACCAGCTGGAGCAGTACGATGTGGTGATCACCACCTATTCGCTGCTGTGGCGCGATCAGCCTCAACTGGTGGCACACTTCTACCATCTGCTGATCCTTGATGAAGCGCAGTACGTGAAGAACAGCGCCTCGCGTGCCGCCTCGGTGATCCGCACCCTGAAGACGCGTCATCGCCTGTGCCTGACCGGAACGCCACTGGAAAACCATCTTGGCGAGCTGTGGTCACAGTTTGATTTTCTTCTGCCGGGCTTCCTGGGCAGCGAGCGCGACTTCACCCAGAACTGGCGTATTCCGGTCGAGCGCAACGGTGACAAAGTGCGGCGCGAGCTGCTGGCAAAACGCGTGCGGCCGTTTATGCTGCGCCGCCGCAAGCAGGAAGTTGCCAAAGAGCTGCCGCCGAAAAACACCATCGTCCGCAGCGTACCGCTGGAGGGCGCGCAGCGGGATCTGTACGACCAGGTGCGGGAAGCCATGCAGGATCGGGTGCAGCTGGCAGTGCAGCAGCAGGGGCCGGGGCGCAGCCATCTGCTGGTGCTGGACGCGTTGCTGAAATTACGGCAGATCTGCTGCGATCCGCGCCTGATGTCTGATCCGCGTGCCGAACGGGTCAAACAGTCCGCCAAGCTGGCGCTGCTGCGCGAGATGCTGCATGACCTGCTGGCAGAGGATCGGCGCATTCTGATCTTCTCCCAGTTCACCACCATGCTCGGCATTATTGCGGAAGAGTTACAGAAAGCACGTATTCCCTTCGTGATGCTGACCGGCAGTACGCGCGATCGCAATGAGCCCGTGCGCCGTTTTCAGGAGGGGGAAGTGCCGGTGTTTCTGATCAGCCTGAAAGCGGGCGGCGTCGGGCTGAACCTGACGGCGGCGGATACCGTGATCCACTACGATCCCTGGTGGAACCCGGCGGCAGAAAATCAGGCTACCGATCGTGCTTACCGGCTCGGGCAGGATAAACCGGTGTTTGTCTACAAGCTGATCGCCGCCAACACCATTGAAGAGAAGATCGTCGCCATGCAGCAGCAAAAAGCCGATCTGGCCGGTGAGATCCTGGATGATGAACTGAGCGAACCGGGCCAGTTCAGCCCGGACGATCTTACTGCGCTGTTTTCGTAACGGGGATATGGGCCAGCCGGAACAAACGCGCGGCCCCTACCGCAGGGTTTTCTGATACCACCACACCGCCTCCCAGGGACGCAGCATCACTTCACCCGGCGTGACGTGCGTATCGGCATAGTTGCTGATTAACACTTCCCAGTGGCCGCTGTAAGCCGGTGGATGCCAGACCTGCGTTTCACCACTGAAGTTGGTTGCCACCACCAGCGTTTCCCCCGCTATCCGGCGGCAGTAACACCACAGGCGCGGATGGTCAGGCAGCAGGTCAAGGTAGTCCCCGTGGGTCAGGATGGCGTAGCGTTTACGCAGCGCGATCAGCTTTTGATAGCAGTAAAAAACGGAGTCCGGGTCTGCCAGCGCGGCGGCCGCATTCACGGTGCTCACATTGTCGCCCATGCCAATCCACGGTGTGCCCTGGGTAAATCCGCCGTTCTCACTGTCGTCCCACTGCATCGGCGTGCGGCCGTTATCACGGGATTTACTGGCGAGGATCGCCAGCAGGTTATCGCTGTCGCGGCCGTGGGAACGCAGCTCCGCGTACATATTGTGACTTTCAATGTCGCGATAATCGATAATGCGGGTGAAGTGCGGGTTGGTCATTCCCAGCTCTTCCCCCTGGAAAATATAGGGGGTGCCCTGCATGCCGTGCAGGGCCAGGGCCAGCATCTTGGCAGATTCAACCCGGTAGTTAAACTCATCCCCCCAGCGTGAGACAACCCGTGGCTGGTCATGATTACACCAGAACAGCGCATTCCACGCCTGGTTGTGCATACCCTGCTGCCAGTGGGTAAATATCTCTTTCAGTGCCACCAGATTGAGCGGCGTCAGCGTCCACTTCTGGCCCTGATAAAAATCGACCTCCACATGATCGAAGCTGAACACCATCGACAGCTCTTCGCCACTCAGCGCCCCGTAGCGCTGGCAGTGCTCCAGGGTGGCGGAGGACATTTCGCCTACGGTCACCAGCTGACGCGGAATAAACACCTCGCGGCTCATCTCCTGCATAAACTCGTGAATACGCGGACCATCGGTGTACAGCCGCAGGCCGTCGCCCCCCGGATCATCGGCAAAATCCTGCTGCTTGGACACCAGGTTGATTACATCCAGGCGCAGGCCGTCAATGCCCCGGTCGGCCCAGAAATTGACCACCTGCTTCAGCTCGGCGCGGACGCTGTCATTTTCCCAGTTCAGTTCGGCCTGTTCCGGTGCCCACAGATGCATATAGTACTGGCTGCTTTCCGGATGCCAGCGCCAGGCGCTGCCGCCAAACTTGGACATCCAGTTATTCGGCAGTTGTCCGGGAGCCCCGTCGCGCCAGATATAGTAAGAACGATAGGGACTGTCGCGATCCAGCGCCTCATGGAACCAGTGATGCTGAGTGGACGTATGATTAAACACCATATCCAGAATAATGCGCATCCCGCGCCGGTGGGTTTCCTCCACCAGATTATCGAAATCATTGAGGGTGCCAAACTGCGGATCGATGGCGGTATAGTTCGCCACGTCATAGCCATTATCCACCTGCGGAGAGAGATAAAATGGCGTCAGCCAGATGGCATCAACGCCCAGCGTTTGCAGATAGTCCAGCCGCTGGATTACGCCGGGCAGATCGCCAGTACCGCTGCCGGTGGTGTCCTGAAAACTCTTGGGATAGATCTGATAAATTACGCCGTTCTGCCACCAGGGTGGAGTATTTGTCATTGCTGAATCCTGATATCCAGTGGGTTGCTGAGAGCGTTATTCCCTAAGATTAGCCACAGAGAGACAATTCCGCATAGTGTGTACCGATTTATGACATCATCGGGATGAAATGTCGCGCAAAGGTCGCTTTCCTGATGTGTAACTTGATGTGACAAGCGAATTATGTTTTAAGAGTGCATCACAAAAAAAGGATGCCCTTATATGCCATGGTCACTGCGCTGCCTGCTGCTTACCTGTTCCCTGATCCTGCCGTTTTCGGTAGCTGCCAGCCCGGCCCGCACGCTGCCGCTGATGCCGTGGCCGCAGCAGGTGGAGCAGCCGCAAGGTGAAGGGCGAGTGACGCTGACCACGCCGCTGGCGATCCAGGTACAGGGCGACAGCCTGCGCGAGGCGCTGCCGCGCTGGCAGAAACGGCTGGCACGGCAGACGGGTAACCCGTCGTTGCCGACCTCAGCCAGTGCGACCTCATTACAGATCCGTATTGCGCATCCGGTGGCGGCGATCCCCCAGCCGGACAGCGATGAAAGCTATCAGCTGAAGGTCAGTACCGACGGGATCGTGCTTGAGGCAAAAACCCGTTTTGGCGCGATGCGCGGCATGGAAACGCTGCTGCAGCTGGTGCACAACGGTACCGTGCCGCTGATCACTATTAATGACTATCCGCGCTTTCCCTGGCGCGGCATCCTGATTGATTCCGCCCGCCACTTTCTCCCCATTGAGACCCTGAAACGTCAGATTGACGGTATCGCGGCGGCGAAAATGAACGTCTTTCACTGGCATCTGACCGATGACCAGGGCTGGCGCTTTGCGTCTGACCACTATCCCCAGTTACAGGAAAAAGCCAGCGACGGCCTGTGGTACAGCCAGCAGCAGATGCGCGAGATCGTCAGTTATGCGGCCAGCCGGGGGGTGCGCGTTGTGCCGGAGATTGACTTTCCCGGCCACGCCTCCGCGCTGGCGGTGGCGATGCCCGAGCTGATATCGGCACCGGGGCCGTACCAGATGGAGCGCGGCTGGGGAGTGTTCAAACCGCTGCTCGATCCGTCCAGTGAACAGGTTTATCAGTTTATTGATACGCTGGTGGGTGAAGTGGCGGCCATTTTCCCGGATCCGTACCTGCATATTGGTGGGGATGAGGTGGATGCCAGCCAGTGGAATGCCTCGGCGTCGATCCGGCAGTTTATGCAGCAGAAAGGGTTGAAGGACAGCCACGCGCTGCAGGCGTATTTTAATCAGCGTGTGGAGAAGATCCTGGAAACACACCAGCGGCGCATGGTTGGCTGGGACGAGATTGCTCACCCCGATCTGCCGCGCAGCATCCTGATCCAGTCCTGGCGCGGCCAGGATGCGCTGGGCGAAGCGGCAAAGAATAACTACCGCAGCATCCTCTCCACCGGTTTCTATCTTGATCAGGCGCAGCCTGCGGCTTTCCACTACCGTAACGAAGTCTGGCCGCAGGGGCTGAACGATGCCGACCGCGTCGTCGAAGGAGAGGTGGCACAGAGCTGGGCATTTACGCTGCCCCGACTGAAGGGCAACCCGCTGAAAGGCAGCGTGACGCTGATTGACGGGCGGGGGGGATGGCGTGGTTTTATCGACTTCGACGGACGCTCCCGCCGCATGGTACGTGAGATCCGCTGGCTCTCTCCCACCCAGTTTACCTTCCGCGTTGACAGCTGGATGGGAGAGCTGCGTCCGGTGCTGACTCTGGCCGGCGACACGATGAGCGGCTACTGGCGCATTGGTAACGTGCGTTATCCAACGGTAGGCAGCCGGCTGGCGCAGATCCCGGCGGGAATACGGCCCGCACTGCCGGATGACGCGCAGCTGCGGGCTAACCTGCTGGGCGGCGAGGCGGCGCTGTGGAGTGAAATCGTGGATGAGAACGTCATTGACGTGCGGCTGTGGCCCCGGGCATTTGTGGTGGCTGAACGGCTGTGGTCAGCTTCCGGCATCAATGACGAGCAGAACATGTATCAGCGCCTGGCGTCGGTAGACAGCTGGTCGGCGGTCTCGGTGGGGCTGCAGCAGCACGCGGAAACCCAGCTGCAGATGATGCGCCTGGCCAACAGCAGCGACACGGTTGCGCTGCAAATCTTTGCACAGGCACTGGAGCCGGCGCAGTTTTACACCCGCCAGCATCTGAAATACCAGGCCGGACATTACACTCAGGCAGAACCGCTCAACCGTCTGGCGGATGTGCTGCCCAGCGAGAGCAATAACGTTCGTGAACTGGATCGTCAGGTGGACGCGCTGATAGCCAACCGGGGTAACCGCCAGGCGGCGCTGGCCATCCGTCGTCAGCTGGAACAGTGGCGGCAGAATATTCCCCAGGTCGCTCCGGTGCTGGCACAAAGTCCGCAGCTGCGGGCGCTGATGCCGGTTGCCGAACAGGTTGAGGAGATCAGTCAGATGGGGCTTTCGCTGCTGGAAGCGATAGAAAAGGAGCGAACGTTCGGTGCACGCGACGTAGCCAGGATGCATCAGCGCCTGGATCAGGCGGCGCTGACGCAGGATGAAGTGGTGATCGCGCTGGTCTATCCGATCGAGAAGCTGTTACGTTACGGGAAATAATCCGTCAGGGGCGATCGGCTGTCGCCCCTGACGGCCGCGCGCCGGTTAACGACGAAGGGCAATGGCCTCGATTTCAATCTTCACATCTTTTGGCAGACGCGCCACTTCCACGCACGAACGCGCCGGGAAGGCGGCCTGGTGTTCAGTGAAAAACGCTTCATAGGTGGCGTTTACCGTGGCGAAGTCGTTCAGATCCTTCACAAAAACCGTGGTCTTAACGATGTCACCCACCTTCAGCCCTGCGGCTTCCACAATGGCCTGCACGTTCTCCAGCGACTGGCGTGCCTGAGCGGCGATATCTTCTGCCACCGTGCCGGTTTTCGGATCAACCGGGATCTGGCCTGAAGTGATGATCATGCTGCCAAGATCGACACCCTGAACATAAGGGCCGATAGCCGCTGGCGCGTTTTCCGTACTGATTTCGCGAGACATAGTTTCTCCTGAATGTGTCTGATAAGAGGGGACAGCCCATCCTGCCCACCGGGGCGGCGAAATGCAAACGGCTTTAATCGTTTGCCATCACCACAGAGTGCGCGAACTCTTTCTCGCAGTATTTGCATTTCAGGTGCAGCTCATCCTGCCGCTGCTTCACCGCAAAGCTGGAGAACACAGGTTCCGTCCGGCTGATGCAGTTGCTGTTCGGGCAGGTAAGCACGCGGTCAATACGGTCCGGCAGCGTCGGGGCAATCTTCGCCACCACGTTGTAATCATCAATACGGTTGACGGTGGCGTGCGGGGCATAGACCGCCAGCTGGTTGATCTGGTCATCGGTCAGGAAGGTGTTTTCAATCTTGATCAGATCCTTACGCCCCAGCTCACCGGAGGGCAGGTTCAGACCAATGGTGATGCGCTGGTCGGTTTCCGTCAGGCGGAACAGGGACAGCAGCTTAAAACCCACCTGCGCCGGGATATGGTCAATCACCGTGCCGCGTTTGATCGCTTCAACCTGTAATTTATTATCTTGCGTCATGTGCTTATCCCCTTACAGAACCGGTTCGCTGTTCAGTACCAGCGCCAGAAGCGCCTGGCGTGCGTAGATGCCGTTACCTGCCTGCTGGAAATACCAGGCGTGCGGCGTGCGGTCAACGTCAGTGTCGATTTCGTCAATGCGCGGCAGCGGATGCAGCACTTTCATGTTCTCACGTGCGCCCGCGAGGTCGGCAGCGCGCAGAATAAACTGGGCTTTGACGTTGGCGTATTCCGACGGGTCTAGGCGCTCTTTCTGCACGCGGGTCATATACAGAATGTCCACCTGCGGCACCACTTCTTCAATGCTGTCGTGGCGCGTCCAGACAATGCCTTTTTCGTCGAGCATGTCGGTAATGTAGGCCGGCATCGCCAGCGCATCGGGGGCGATAAAGTAGAAGCGGTTGCCTTCAAACTTCGCCAGCGCCTGAGTCAGTGAATGGACGGTACGGCCATATTTCAGATCACCGACCATCGCCACGCTGAGGTTATTCAGGCGGCCCTGGGTTTCCTGCAGGGTAAACAGATCAAGCAGCGTCTGGGTCGGGTGCTGGTTAGCGCCGTCGCCCGCGTTCAGCACCGGTACGCCGTTGGAAAACTCCGTGGCCAGGCGGGCAGCGCCCTCCTGCGGATGACGCATCACAATCGCGTCCACATAGGTGCCGATCACCGAGATGGTATCGGCCAGGGTTTCGCCTTTCTTGCCCAGCGACGTGTTACCGCCATCGGCAAAGCCGACCACCGACGCGCCCAGACGGTGCATCGCCGTTTCAAAAGAGAGGCGGGTACGGGTGGACGCTTCAAAGAAGCAGCTGGCAATCACGTTATGCTTCAGCAGCTCGGGCTGCGGGTTAGCTTTCAGGCTGGCTGCGGTACGCAACACCAGTTCCAGCTCGTCGCGGTTGAGATCATTAATTGAGATGATGTGTTTTTGATACAGGGGGTTAGCCATTTCCACTCCTTGTGCTGGTCATCAATCCCGGTGCAGCGCGGTGGGGCGGCCTCAGGACGGCGACAGAGCAACGTTTCAGCATTGAAATGCGGGCAAAAAAAAGCCCCTCATTGAGGGGCTTTCTTAACGATCGGTCATGCCACGGAAGGAAAAACGGTGCTGCCCGCCTGTAGTACGGCGCGTCAGTACGGCTTGATTAATGCGGCTCAGTTTCATGCATCCTCCCGGCAAACGGGGTGCATTATACGCATTCACCCGGCGGCGGCAAGTGAAAAACGCAGCGACGTAATCGTTTGCCCGGCCTGATTTATCCCTGCTGCGCCAGCGTGGCCACCATCACGGCTTTAATGGTGTGCAGGCGGTTTTCTGCCTGATCAAACACTACGCTGTGCGGCGATTCAAACACCTCATCGGTCACTTCCATCCCGCCGTGCAGATCGTACTGCTGCGCCATTTGCTGGCCCAGCGTGGTCTGGTCGTCGTGGAAGGCGGGCAGGCAGTGCAGGAACTTCACCTGCGGGTTGCCGGTGGCCTGCAGCATGGCCATATTGACCTGGTAAGGGCGCAGCAACGCGATACGTTCCTGCCAGACTTCTTTCGGTTCACCCATCGACACCCAGACGTCGGTATAGATAAAGTCCGCGCCTTTCACGCCCTGCGCAATGTCTTCGGTCAGGGTGATCGTCGCCCCGGTTTTTTCAGCCACCTGGCGGCATTCGGCCACCAGCGCGGCATCCGGCCAGCAGCTTTTCGGCGCGACCAGACGCAGATCCAGACCGGTCAGCGCGGCGGCCTCCAGCAGGGTATTCCCCATATTGTTATGGGTATCGCCCACGTAGGCCAGCGTCATCTGGCTGAAGGCTTTTTCCGGCAGGTGCTCCTGCATGGTGAGCAGGTCAGCCAGCAGCTGGGTCGGGTGAAACTCATTGGTCAGCCCGTTCCACACCGGCACACCAGCATGTTCGGCAAGCGACTCAACCAGCGCCTGGCCGTGACCGCGATACTGAATGGCGTGATACATGCGGCCCAGCACGCGGGCGGTATCCTTCATCGACTCTTTATGGCCGATCTGGCTGCCGCTCGGGCCCAGATAGGTGACGTTTGCTCCCTGATCGTAAGCGGCAACTTCGAAAGAGCATCGGGTACGGGTCGAGTCTTTTTCGAAGATGAGCGCAATATTCTTCCCTTTCAGGTGCGGAGTCTCTTCGCCATTTTTCTTATCGGTCTTCAACGTGGACGCCAGCGCCAGCAAGCCGTTGATTTCAGCAGGGGTGAAATCGAGCAGCCTGAGGAAGTGACGTTGATATAACTGACTCATAAAGCACTCCAGGTAACGGATACCGTCATATTTCAAGCTGCCTGTGCGTTAGCGGCTCTCGTTCATCCGCATCGCTTACCGGAGTAAGTTCATCGTGATTCACGCGTTTGCTGCCGTCATGCAACTCGAATAATCGTGGTTATAGAATGAATTAAAATTCAATTTAACCGTATTAATATTCACTTTCAACCCCGCAGCGCAGAAACTTGCTTTTAAAGGTAGTGGCGCAGAGGGCACTGTGGGAAAATACGCGAAATAACGCCCTAATGAGGAAGAAATCATGGCTAACGAAGCATTACTGGAAGAGCAGCGTGAAGAAACGCGGCTGATTATTGAAGAACTGCTGGATGATGGCAGCGATCCGGACGCGCTGTACACCATCGAGCATCATTTTTCCTGTGACAGCTTCGATGCGCTGGAAAAAGCGGCCGTGGAAGCCTTCAAGCTGGGCTATGAAGTGACCGAGCCGGAAGAGCTGGATCTGGAAGACGGCACCAAAGTGATGTGCTGCGATATCCTCAGTGAAGGCGCCCTGAACGCCGAGCTGATCGACGCGCAGGTTGAGCAGCTGATCGACGTGGCCGCCAAATTCAACGTCGACTACGACGGCTGGGGCACCTACTTCGAAGATCCGGACGCGCAGGATGAAGACGACGAAGACGGTGAAGATGGCGAAGCCATCGACGGCGAAGATAACGGCATCCGTCACTAATCGCGCACTGGCCGGGGAGACCCGGCCACGATCCCCTTACCTCTGGTCTGACTGATGAACACCGAACACCTGCTTGCCCCTGTCCTGGAATTCCTTCACTGCCGTACGCCACAGGCCTGGATTGACGAAGCCCGTCAGCCGCAGCATCTGCCTCTCCTCCTGACCGACCATCTGGTGTGCGAACTGAAAGCCGCGCAGACCGCCATGTGGCTGATCCGTAAATATGTCGCGGATAAAGCCAGCGGCGATGCCTTACTGGCCTGGCTCAAGCCCTGGGAAAACTTTGTCCATAACGATCGGGCCGATCTGGCATTTCTTGAGCAGCATAAGGGCCTGTCGAAAACCATTATCAGCCGTGAAGAAGTGCCGTATGGCGATGAGCTGGTGGATAAGATGGTGCTGCTGATTAAAGAGGAGCTGCACCACTTTTACCAGGTGCTGGAGATTATGCAGGCGCGCGGTATTCCCTATATGCGTATTACCGCCAGCCGTTATGCAAAAGGGCTGCTGCGTGAGATTGCGACCTACGAACCGCAAACGCTGGTGGATAAGCTGATCTGCGGCGCCTATATCGAGGCGCGATCCTGCGAGCGCTTTGCCAGCCTGGCACCGTATCTGGACGACGAACTGGCGGCGTTTTATGTTTCGCTGCTGCGCTCTGAAGCGCGTCACTATCAGGATTATCTGGCGCTGGCGGCAAGGATTTCACCGACCGATATCAGCGCGCGGGTGCGTAAAATCGGAGAAACGGAGGCGCGGCTGATTAATGAACCGGACAGCCAGCTGCGGTTCCACAGCGGCGTGCCGGTTTTAGCCTGACGGCTGGCCCCAGAAAAGGGGCCGGAAAAAGTCATCCCGGCCTTTCAGCCCGCGGTGATTACAGCGTCTTCAGCATGGTGACTTCGCAGTCTACGTGGCCGGTTGACCCCATTGGCCCGTTGATATGCACGAAGCCCAGGTGCTCATACAGACGGATAGCGCGCGTCAGCGAAGCGGTAGTTTCCAGATAGCAGCGTTTAAATCCCTGCTCGCGGGCGAAGTCCATCGCCTGAATGGCCAGGCGGCGCGCCAGGCCCAGACCGCGCACCGACGGCATAAAATACATTTTCTGCAGTTCACAGACGTCGGCTTCACTGCACGCCAGCGGAGCGATACCGCCGCCGCCCACCACTTTCCCTTCCACTTCGACCACCCAGAACGCACAGCGCTCTGCGCTGTAGACCTCGTAGAGATGGTCAAGGTTCGGGTCAGAGACGGTATAGCCTTTGTCTGCCGTCAGGCCGAATTCTGCCGATACCACGCGGATCACCGCAGCGATATGCGGATTGTCAGCGGGAACGATCGGGCGCACGCGCAGGGAGGTCTGTAATGCGGTTGTCATACATTTCGCTCATGGTCGGTCGGTTGCAGGTAGTGTAATAACACTGCCGGCGAACAGATGCAATGGCGACACGCGGACCCGCACTGGTCTTATCATCTTTCTAAATGATAATTATTTATTGTCGGGTTTCTGGCGCCATGCTTAAATAGCCCAGCTATTTATTACGCTTTTTATTTTCTGCAATGCAGAAGACTATTTCTATTTTCAGGAAGAAAAAAAAATGGAAAACAATACCTCGAATCAGCAACGCCATGCGGTGCTGTTCCACGGGCGTTCTGGTGAATATTTTTCTATCTGGCTGGTCAATGTACTGCTGACCCTGGTTACGTTAGGTATTTATTCTGCCTGGGCAACCGTCCGTCGCCGTCGCTATTTCTTTGGTAACACTGAAATTGCGGGTGACCGTTTTGATTATCATGCCCGTCCTGTCGATATTCTCAAAGGCCGTATTATCGTCTTTGTGGGGATGGTGCTGTTCTTTATCCTCTCCTCCGCAATGCCGGCTATTTCTCTGGTTTTCCTGCTGGCGTTCTGTGCTCTGATCCCGTGGATTATCATCCGCAGCTGGCGCTATAACGCGCTGATGAGCAGCTTCCGTGGCGTGCGGTTTAACTACCTGTGCCGCGTGGGCCGTGCTTACTGGACAATGTATCTGTGTCCGGTGCTGCTGATTGTCGCTCTCTATGCGGTCATGGCGTTGATTGGTATGGTGGCTATCAACACCGGCAGTATGAGCGTCTCGTTGATCCTCGGCATTGTGGGTTTTGTGGCGTTCCTGGCCGGTCTGGCAGCGGTGCAGGGCATCGTGGCTGCACTGAACCACGATCTCTATATCAACAACATGTCCTACGGTTCGCTGCCTTTTAAAGCTGAACTGAGTAAAAAAGCCTTCATCAAAATGGTGCTGATCAGCTTCCTGATTATGCTGCCTTTCCTGATTGTCGCGGGAATGTTGATTGGGACATTATTTGTTTCGATCTTTTATTCCATTGCCATGGGCATGACCGATCCTGAGATGCTGAACTCATTGATGGCGGGGAATATGTTAAATATCTTCCTGACCTTCCTGGTATTACTGTTTGGTGCTTTAGTTTCCTCTGCTTATTTAGTGGTTGCCCAGCGTAATTACGTGTTTGGTCAGACTAAACTTGGTGAAAAACTCCGCCTTAAGTCAACTATGTCTACCGGTTCGTTCCTTGGTCTGACGCTGACCAATACCCTGATTGTGATTTTCACACTGGGTCTGGGCACGCCGATTGCCGAAGTCCGTCTGGCACGCTATATGGCCAACAGTACGGCGCTGGAAGGGGATATTTCTCTGCTGGACGTGCAGGCGCATAACGATAGTGCCGGTACGGCCGTGGCTGAGGAAGTGGCTGCCGCTTTCGATCTGAACGTTGGCATCTGACTTGCAGCTGAACGGTTATTATCAGTACCCCGGACGGGCAGCTCGCGAGGCTGCCCGTCTCACATTGTCGGAACAGCATCTGACGCTGGAGCAGGGCAGCCACCGGCAGCTGGTGATGATGAAGGATGTGGCGGTGTCTGATGCGCTGGGCACCATCCCGCTGACCCTGACCTTCCCGGACGGCGGTCGCTTTGTGCCGGAGGATGACAGGGCGTTTCGCCAGTGGTGGCAGCAGCGTCATCGTCCGGGCCTCGTGCACCGGCTGGAGCAGCATCGCCGCGGCGTGCTGCTGACCCTGCTGGGCACGCTGGTGGCGATTGCCTGCTGGATCTGGGTGATCCTGCCGGTGACCAGTCAGGTACTGGCGCAGCATATTCCTTCCTACGTTGAGCGGCAGATTGGCCAGCAAACCTTTACCCTGCTGCAGAACACCGGGTTCACCGCCGGACGGCTGACGCCTGCACAGCAGCAGCGCATCAACCGGCTGTTCCGCGACACGGTTCCTGCGGAGATGAAAGAGGACCCGACGCCGCTGCGGCTGAAGATCATGCATTTCGACGGCGGGGCGAATGCCTTTATGCTGGCGGACGGTACGCTGATCGTCAGTGACGACCTGGTGCGCATGGCCCGAAGTGATGACGCGATCGCGGCGGTGATGCTGCACGAGATGGGCCACCACCAGCATCGTCACGTGATGCGGATGCTGGTGCGCTCGTCGCTGGTATCGCTGAGTTACCTCTGGCTGACCGGGGACGTCAGCGGCATCGGGGATACGCTGCTGCAGTCGGCGGCCTTTATCGACCAGATGCAGTATTCCCGCAGCATGGAGCGTGAAGCGGATGACTTCGCCATTGCGCAGATGAAAGCTCAGGGACGGTCGCTGGCGGCGATGGCAGAGATTTACGGTCAGCTTGAGCAGTCAGCGAAAAAGCAGGGCGGGAATAGCGACCTGCCGGAATGGATGAGTACCCACCCGGATATGCCGGCCAGGATCAAAGCCGTTCAGGCGGCAGAATAATGCCATAAAAAAGGGGCCAGGCATGCCTGGCCCCTGCGGGGAAGGGTGCTGCAGGGATGGGCAAGCCCATCCCGTTACCCTTACAGCGCGGCGATCACCGCCTGCTGCTCAATCAGCTTGATCTTCGCCTGTTCAAAGTCAGCCAGACGCTCACGCTCTTTAGCCACGACGGCTTCCGGTGCGCGCGCCACAAAGCCTTCGTTGCCCAGCTTGGTGGTGATTTTTTCCATCTCCACGTCCAGCTTCAGTACTTCCTTCGCCAGACGCTCCAGCTCAGCAGCTTTATCCACCAGGTCAGCCATCGGGATCAGCAGCTCGGCACCGTCTACCAGTTTGGTGACGGATACCGGGCCTTTCTCACCCGCGGGCAGCAGTTCCAGCGTTTCCAGGCGCGCCAGGGTTTTCAGGAAGTTATGGTTGTCGTTCACACGACGAACCACATCGGCGCTGGCCCCGCGCAGCATCACGTCCAGCGGTTTAGCCGGAGAGATATTCATCTCGTTGCGGATATTACGCACCGCGACGATAGCCTGCTTCATCCATTCGGTATCGGTCATCGCCGCCGCATCGACGCGGCTTTCGCTGAACTCTGGCATCGGCTGCAGCATGATGGTGTCGTCGCTGATGTTTTTCAGCGCTTTCACCTGCTGCCAGATGGTTTCGGTAATAAACGGAATAATCGGGTGCGCCAGGCGCAGCAACGCTTCCAGTACCGTCACCAGCGTATTACGCGTGCCGCGCAGCTGGGCTTCGGAACCGCCGTTCATCACCGGCTTGGCCAGCTCCAGATACCAGTCGCAGAACTGGTTCCAGGTGAACTCATACAGGATGTTCGCGGCGATATCGAAGCGGTAGCTGTCCAGCGCAGCCCGGTAGGCTTTCACCGTTTCGTTGAATTCCGCGAGGATCCAGCGGTCCGCCAGCGACAGTTCCAGCTCGCCACCGTTGAAGCCGCAGTCGTGCTCAGCGGTGTTCATCAGCACAAAGCGACTGGCGTTCCACAGCTTATTACAGAAATTGCGGTACCCTTCCAGGCGCTTCATATCCCAGTTGATGTCGCGGCCGGTAGAGGCCAGCGCCGCCAGGGTGAAACGCAGGGCATCGGTGCCGTGGGGTTCAATCCCGTTCGGGAACTGCTTCTCGGTGCGCTTGCGGATTTTCTCCGCCAGCTGCGGCTGCATCATGTTACCGGTACGTTTTTCCAGCAGATCTTCCAGCGAGATCCCGTCAACCATATCCAGTGGATCGATGACGTTACCCTTCGACTTGGACATTTTCTGCCCTTCATCGTCGCGGATCAGGCCGGTCATATAAACGGTTTTAAACGGAACCTGCGGCTTGCCGTCTTCGTCTTTGATGAAGTGCATGGTCAGCATGATCATGCGGGCAATCCAGAAGAAGATGATGTCGAAGCCGCTGACCAGCACGCTGGTCGGGTGGAAGGTGCGCAGCGCCTCGGTATTCTCTGGCCAGCCAAGGGTGGAGAAGGTCCACAGCCCGGAAGAGAACCAGGTATCCAGCACGTCTTCGTCCTGGGTCAGCACCACGTCGGCCGCGATGTTGTTTTCCGCACGCGCTTCGGCTTCGTTACGCGCCACGTAGACGTTGCCTTCGGCATCATACCAGGCCGGAATACGATGACCCCACCACAGCTGGCGGGAGATGCACCAGTCCTGAATATCACGCATCCAGGAGAAGTACATGTTTTCATACTGCTTCGGCACGAACTGGATCTCACCCTGTTCCACCGCTTCCACTGCCACTTTCGCCAGCGGGGCGGTACGCACGTACCACTGGTCGGTCAGCATCGGTTCGATCACCACGCCACCGCGATCGCCGTACGGCACGGTCAGGTCGTGAGGTTTGATCTCATCCAGCAGGCCGAGGGCATCAATCGCAGCGACAATGGCTTTACGCGCGGCAAAGCGCTCAAGCTTCTGGAATTCAGCCGGGATGGTCGGGTCACAGGCGTCAGACTCTTCGCCGTTGGTATCGTAAACCTGTGCGGTTTCACGGATATCACCGTCGAAAGTCAGAATGTTGATCATCGGCAGCTTGTGGCGACGGCCCACTTCGTAGTCGTTGAAGTCGTGCGCCGGGGTGATTTTCACGCAGCCGGTGCCTTTCTCCATGTCGGCATGTTCGTCCCCGACAATCGGAATACGGCGACCGACCAGCGGCAGCACGAGGAACTTACCAATCAGATCTTTGTAACGCGGATCTTCCGGGTTCACCGCCACGCCGGTATCCCCGAGCACGGTTTCCGGACGGGTGGTGGCGACCACCAGATACGCTTTCCCGTCGGCGGTTTTCACGCCGTCGGCCAGCGGATAGCGGATATGCCACATGGAGCCTTTCGACTCGCGGTTTTCCACTTCCAGGTCAGAGATGGCGGTACGCAGTTTCGGATCCCAGTTCACCAGGCGTTTGCCACGGTAAATCAGGTTCTCTTTGTGCAGGCGAACGAACACCTCTTTCACTGCGTTAGACAGGCCTTCATCCATGGTGAAGCGCTCGCGCTCCCAGTCCACGGAGTTACCCAGACGGCGCATCTGGCGGGTAATGGTGCCGCCGGATTCTGCTTTCCACTGCCAGATTTTTTCGATAAAGGCATCACGGCCGTAATCTTTACGGGTTTTACCCTCTTCGGCGGCGATTTTGCGCTCGACCACCATCTGCGTGGCGATGCCTGCATGGTCTGTACCCGCCTGCCACAGGGTATTTTTCCCCTGCATACGTTGGTAGCGGATCATGGTGTCCATGATGGTCTGCTGGAAGGCGTGACCCATGTGCAAGCTACCGGTGACGTTCGGCGGCGGGATCATGATGCAGAAGCTTTCCTGGCTTGTGTCGCCATGGGGTTTAAAGTAGCCCTGTTGTTCCCAGTGCTCGTAAAGCGGCTGCTCGATATCTTGCGGGTTATATGTCTTTTCCATGTCTGCTATGTCTTAGGCAAAGGTGGCGTTGCCGTATTCAAGTGGAATCCAACGCTGCGATAGGCTTTATAGCGGTCGCGCGCCAGCTGTTTCAAAGATGGTTCATAGGGGACGAAGTCTACCACTTCATAGAAAGCGGTGGCAAAATCTGCAAACTGCGGCAGCAGGCTGATCAGCAGGTCGCGCGGCGCGTTGCCGCGGCGCTGAGGCCAGGCCAGTTCAACCGGCGCACCGTATTTCGGGCCCTCACCGGCGAGGTTATGCGGCACGAAGGCGTTCGCCGGTCGTTGCCACAGCGCTTCATCCAGCCGGATAGCCTGCGCTTCGTCTTCACAGGCTATCAGCACGCGTTTTCCGTCACGCCAGCGGGCCTCGGCCAGATCGCAGACCAGCGCTTCCAGCGCGCTCAGCCCGTCAACCGGGGTGTCGGTTTCCAGCAGATAGAAAGTGGCGTTTTTCATGCATTCTGGCCTGATTAAAATAAACGGCAGGGGCGGATCGGTGATCCGCCCCTGAGGAACCTGGGGGCGACCTGCGGCCGCCCGCCGGTTTAATCGTCGCCGTTCAGGCCCGCACGGTTGAGCAGGAACTGCGACAGCAGGGCAACGGGACGACCGGTTGCTCCTTTCGCTTTACCTGAGCGCCAGGCAGTGCCTGCCACATCGAGGTGGGCCCAGTTGTACTTACGCGTAAAGCGCGCCAGGAAGCAGGCGGCAGTGATGGCCCCACCGGGACGACCACCAATGTTTGCCATATCGGCAAAATTGGAGTCCAGCTGCTCCTGATACTCATCGGCCATCGGCAGACGCCAGGCGCGATCGCCCGCCTGCTCGGAAGCGCCAATCAGCTCATGCGCCAGCGGATTGTGGTTCGACAGCAGGCCGCTGATATGGTGGCCCAGCGCAATCACGCAGGCTCCGGTCAGCGTGGCCACGTCGATCACCACATCCGGATCGAAGCGCTCAACGTAGGTCAGGGCATCGCACAGCACCAGGCGACCTTCCGCATCGGTGTTGAGCACCTCAACGGTCTGGCCGGACATGGTGGTCAGCACGTCGCCCGGACGGTAAGCGCGGCCGCCCGGCATGTTTTCACAGCCGGCCAGGATGCCCACCACGTTCAGCGGCAGCCCCAGTTCCGCGACCATGCGCATCACGCCATACACCGAGGCGGCGCCGCACATATCGTACTTCATTTCGTCCATCGCTTCGCCCGGCTTGAGCGAGATGCCGCCGGTATCAAAGGTCACGCCTTTGCCGACCAGCACGATAGGACGCGCTTCTTTATCCGGATTACCTTTGTACTCAATCACCGACATCAGCGATTCATTCTGCGAACCGGCCCCGACGGCGAGATAGGCGTTCATTCCCAGCTCTTTCATCTGCTGTTCGCCGATGACGCGGGTGGTGATATTCGCCCAGGTATCCGCCAGCTGACGCGCCTGGGAGGCCAGGTACGCAGCATTACAGATGTTCGGCGGCATATTGCCGAGGTCTTTCGCCGCCTTCACGCCGGCGGCAACCGCCAGCCCGTGCTGAATGGCGCGTTCGCCGCTGGTCAGCTCACGGCGCGTCGGCACATTAAACACCAGTTTACGCAGCGGACGGCGCGGTTCGACTTTGTTGCTTTTCAACTGGTCGAAGCTGTACAGCGTCTCTTTCGACGTTTCCACCGCCTGGCGTACTTTCCAGTAAGTGTTGCGGCCTTTAACGTGCAGCTCGGTCAGGAAGCACACGGCTTCCATCGATCCGGTGTCATTAAGCGTGTTAATGGTCTTCTGAATAACCTGCTTGTACTGACGCTCATCCAGCTCACGTTCCTTGCCACAGCCTATCAGCAGGATACGCTCAGAGAGAATGTTCGGCACATGATGCAGCAGCAGGGTCTGGCCGACTTTTCCTTCCAGTTCACCACGGCGCAGCAGGGCGCTGATGTATCCATCGCTGATTTTATCCAGCTGTTCAGCAATCGGTGACAACCGGCGCGGTTCAAACACGCCCACCACGATACAGGCACTGCGTTGTTTTTCCGGGCTACCGCTTTTTACACTGAACTCCATGCACTCTCCTGAATCTTAAAGACAACGGCGCTTGCTGCGGCTAGAATGTACCGCTTCCGTAACGTATAGCGCTGGCGCATTACGTCGTTGTCAGATTGGGTTTTGGTGAAGATTGTTATTTTTTTCATCACCAGAACGCGATTGTTGTCATAAAATTTATACTTGAAGTCTGACGAGTATAACGATGACCAGGGCCATTGATGAGAATAAATGGCGTATAAGCGATGAAACTAGCGATTTTCCTGCAAAAAGACAAGTTTTCACAGGCGTATTCAGCGTGATCATTATTAGATATCTGGTTCGGGAAATGCTCAAAAGCCAGCTGGCTATCCTGTTCATCCTGCTGCTGATCTTCTTTTGCCAGAAGTTAGTCAGGATACTGGGAGCCGCGGTGGATGGCGAAATTCCAACAAATTTAGTCCTGACATTACTGGGTCTTGGCGTGTCCGAGATGGCGCAGCTGATCCTGCCGTTAAGCCTCTTTTTAGCCATTCTGATGACGCTTGGCCGGTTATACACCGAGAGTGAGATCACCGTCATGCATGCCTGCGGTCTGGGCAAAAGCGTGCTGGTGAAGGCGGCGATGATCCTGATGCTGTTCACCGCGCTGGTGGCGGCGGTCAACGTCGGCCTGCTGGGGCCCTGGTCATCGCGTTATCAAAGCGAAGTGATGCAGAACGCCAAGGCGAACCCGGGGGCAGCTGCGCTGGCAGCCGGTCAGTTCCAGCAGTCCGGCGACGGTAAATCTGTGCTGTTTATTGAAAACGTGAAGGGCAACACCTTCGGCAACGTTTTCCTCGCGCAGCTGCAGCCGAAAGGCAATGCCCGCCCGTCTGTGGTCGTGGCTGACCACGGCAATATGGAGCAGCGTCGCGACGGTTCACAGGTGGTAACCCTGGACAACGGCACGCGCTTCGAAGGTACCGCGCTGCTGCGTGACTTCCGCATTACCGATTTCAAAAACTATCAGGCGATTGTGGGTCATCAGGAAGCGACGCTGGATCCGAACGACTCTGAACAGATGAGCTTCGGCGAGCTGTGGTCGTCGGATAAACCTGATTTCCGCAGCGAGCTGCACTGGCGACTGACGCTGATCTTCTCGGTGCTGATTATGGCGCTGATGGTGGTGCCGCTCAGTGTGGTTAACCCGCGTCAGGGCCGCGTGCTGTCGATGCTGCCGGCGATGCTGCTCTACCTGATATTTTTCCTGTTGCAGAGTTCGCTGCGCTCCAGCGGCAACAAAGGCCGACTCGACCCGGCTGTGTGGATGTGGGGCGTTAACCTCGCCTATCTGGCCCTGGCCGTACTGCTGAATGCGTGGGATACGGTGCCAATGCGCCGGCTGCGCGCGCGCTTCACTCGCGGAGGATCGGTCTGATGTTTGGCGTTCTTGACAGATATATCGGTAAAACGATTTTTAACACCATTATGGCGACGCTGTTTATGCTGGTGTCGCTCTCCGGCATCATCAAGTTTGTCGACCAGCTGCGTAAAACCGGGCAGGGCGAGTACACCGTGCTGGGTGCCGGTTTGTATACCGTGCTCAGCGTGCCGAAAGATATTGAGATCTTCTTCCCGATGGCGGCCCTGCTCGGGGCGCTGCTGGGCCTGGGGATGCTGGCCCAGCGCAGTGAGCTGGTGGTCATGCAGGCTTCCGGCTTTACGCGTATGCAGATTGCCGCCTCGGTGATGAAAACCGCCATTCCGCTGGTGCTGCTGACCATGGCGATTGGCGAGTTCGTTGCTCCCCAGGGGGAGCAGATGGCGCGTAACTACCGTGCGCAGCAGCTGGTGGGCGGTTCACTGCTCTCCACGCAGAGCGGGCTGTGGGCGAAAGACGGCGATAACTTTATCTTTATTGAGCGCATTCGCGGCGACAACCAGCTGGCGGGCATCAGTATTTACAGCTTTAACAAAGAGCGCCGGCTGCAAACGGTACGCTATGCGGCCTCTGCGGAGTACAACGCGGATAAAAAACTGTGGGAACTGGCGCAGGTGGATCAGTCTGACCTGACGGATCCGCAGCAGATTAAAGGCAGCCAGACGCTGACCGGCGAATGGAACACCACCCTGACGCCGGACAAACTGGGCGTGGTGGCGCTGGATCCGACGGCGCTGTCGATTACCGGGCTGTATAACTACGCGAAGTACCTGAAGCAGAGCGGGCAGGTTTCCGGCCGCTATGAGCTGAACATGTGGAGCAAGATCTTCCAGCCGCTGTCGGTGGCGGTAATGATGCTGATGGCGCTGTCGTTTATCTTTGGCCCGCTGCGCAGCGTGTCGATGGGGATGCGCGTGGTGACCGGCATCAGCTTCGGCTTCCTGTTCTACGTGCTGGATCAGATCTTCGGTCCGCTGAGCCTGGTGTATAACATTCCACCGGTTCTGGGTGCGCTGCTGCCGAGTGCGGCGTTCTTTGCCATCAGCGTGTTTATGCTGCTGAAGCGGCGGTAATCAGGACACGACGCTTTATCGCACGGGCGGGCCTTTTGTTTCGGTCCGCCCGTAGCGTTCCTCTGGCTCTGGCCGTCAGGGCTCCCTCTACAGCAGTTGCGGCACCAGCGACAGCAGATACAGAATCAACCCAATCACCCCACCGACCAGCGTGCCGTTAATACGGATGCGCTGTAAATCCTTGCCGATATTCAGCTCCACCTGATGCGACATATCTTTCGCATCCCAGCTTTTTACCGTATCGCTGATATGACGGCTGAGAAACGCCGAGAACTCCGGAGCAACACTGCTGGCGGCCTCTTCCATATGCTGATTGAGTGAGTTGCGCAGCGGTTCGTCCTGCATCAGGGTTTCGCCAAACCACTGCCCGGCGGCGCTGACCCGGGCGTGCAGCACCGAGTCGGGGCGTTCCAGATCCTCCTTCAGCCAGGTTCTGAGGTCGTGCCACAGCTGGCCGATATAACGGTTCAGCGCCTCGTCCTGCTTAAGGTACGCCTTGATCTCCTCCGCTTTCACCGCCATCTCCGGGTCAGTACGCAGACGGGCGATCAGCCGCTGCACGGCGCGGTTAAAGCCCTGGCGCAGCTGGTGGGATCCATCATGCTCTATCTCGGTGAGGATCGACTGCACCGCGCTGGCCGCCAGGTCGGCGCTCTTTTCCCCCAGCCACTCGCTGGGCAGCATCTTCTCTTTCATCGGATGCTCGCGCTTCAGCCAGCTCACCACCTGATGGGCGATAAACTCGTGGGTGGTGGGTTTATTCACCAGCTGCAGGATCTGCGCCAGCGCGTCGTCCAGCAGCTGCTGATGACGGTTATTTTTGGTCAGGCTTTCCAGGATCATCGCCGTCGACTGGCTGAGATCGACCTTATCGATGGCCTTGTGAATGGCACGGCGCATAAACCCCTGAATGCGCTGGTCGTCGGCCAGGTCGAGGAAGCCACGCACCGTTTTCAGCACCATCCCGCTGAGGCGGGCGGCATTATCAGGGTGACTGAGCCAGTTGGCGATAATCTGCGCCGGATTATGGCGGCGGATCAGCGCCAGCAGGGAGTCCGTATTGAGGAACTTGTCCTGCACGAACAGGGCCAGATTGTCGGCGATGCGGTCCTTGTTGCGCGGGATAATCGCCGTATGACGCCCCGCCAGCGGAATGGGGACGCGACGGAACAGCGCGCTGACGGCAAACCAGTCGGCCAGCGCCCCGACCATGGAGGCTTCCGCCACCGCCTTCAGTCCGGCGATCCACGGGTTAGGTGGCCAGTACAGCGGCCAGAGAATAGTGGCGACAAACAGCAGTGCCGCCGCCGCCAGTAACAGTAACGGCAGGCGCTTCGCCCGGATTAACTCACGTTCCTTATCCATAAACGTCCTATCTTTTCCTTCCGCCCATAATGCTGCCTAACACGCCGCGAATGATTTGATTGGTGATCTGCCGTGCGGCGCTTTTGGCCACGCTCTGCACCACGCCATCGTGCTTACCGCCGCGTGGCCCGGTGGTGCCGAACAGAATATCCTTCAGCCCGCCAAGAATGCCGTTATCCACCGCCACGCTTTCGCCTCTGGCCGGTGGCGCGCTGCTGTTGTCGGTGGCTTCCTGCATGCCTTTCTGCAGCCGTTCGTAAGCGGATTCGCGGTCAATGGTTTCTTCATACTTACCGGAAAGCGCGGAGTGGTTGATCAGGCCGTTACGCTCATCGTCAGTCACCGGGCCCATGCGTGAGCCGGGTGCAATCACCATCGCACGCTGTACCACTGACGGGCTGCCTTTAGCATCGAGGAAGGAGATCAGCGCTTCGCCGGTGCCCAGCTCCTGAATGGCCGCCACGGTGTCGAACGCCGGATTGGCACGCATGGTCTGCGCCGCCACTTTGACGGCCTTCTGGTCTTTCGGGGTAAAGGCGCGCAGGGCGTGCTGCACGCGGTTGCCCAGCTGGCCCAGCACCGCATCCGGTACGTCCGACGGGTTCTGTGAGACAAACCACACGCCGACACCTTTGGAGCGGATCAGGCGGATCACCTGCTCGATCTTATCCAGCAGCACCGCCGGGGCATCGTCAAACAGCAGATGCGCCTCATCAAAGAAGAACACCAGCTTAGGCTTATCCAGGTCGCCCGCCTCCGGCAGCTGCTCGTACAGTTCGGACAGCAGCCACAGCAGGCTGGTGGCGTACAGCTTCGGCATCTGGTACAGCTTCTCCGAGGCCAGGATATTGATCACCCCTTTGCCGTTTTCATCGGTGCGCATCCAGTCCTGGATATCCAGCATCGGCTCACCGAAGAAGTACTCCGCTCCCTGCTGTTCCAGCGACAGCAGCCCGCGCTGGATGGCACCCACCGAGGCGCTGTTGATGTTGCCGTACTGGGTCTGGAACGCTTTGGCATTCTCGCCGATATACTGCGTGGCGGCGCGCAGATCCTTAAAGTCGAGCAGCAGCAGGCCCTGATCGTCCGCTACGCGGAAGATAATTTGCAACACGCCGCTCTGTACGTCGTTCAGATTCAGCAGGCGGGCAAGCAGCAGGGGCCCGAGGTCGGACACCGTGGCGCGCACCGGGTGGCCGCGTTCGCCGAAGATATCCCACAGCGCCACCGGATTGCCCTGCGGTGACCAGTCCGTCACGCCAATTTTCGCCAGCCGCGCGAGTAACTTCTCTGACTCCGCCCCGGCTTTGGCGATCCCGGTCAGATCGCCCTTCACATCGGCCATAAACACCGGCACGCCGATATTGGAGAAGCTTTCCGCCAGCTTTTGCAGCGTAACGGTCTTGCCGGTGCCGGTGGCCCCGGTGATCAGCCCGTGACGGTTGGCCATGGCGGGCAGCAGGTGCAGTTGGTGTTCAGTGGTCTGAGCGATCAGCAGCGGCTCGGTCATCATCCAGTATCCCTTTGGTTGTGAAGCGGGAAAAGAGGTTAGTAAGCATAGCAGGCAGCCTGTGCACGCGGATCAGCGACAATCATGCCTGAAGTCATTGCAATCAATAGTAATACATTGAAAGGCACGAAAGAGTCAGTTTTCCTGCAAAAAACGGACGCATGCTGAAAGCGGATTTCTCATTTCAGCGAGGTAACACGATGTCGATTCATGGAAAAGTGGCGCTGGTCACCGGGGCGGGCCAGGGAATTGGACGCGGTATTGCATTAAGACTGGCGCGCGATGGTGCCAATATTGCGCTGGTGGATGTTAATGACGATAAAATCCGGCAGGTAGCGGAAGAGATTATCGCCCTTGGCCGCCGCGCCATATTCATCAACGCTGATGTCAGCCAGCGTGAGCAGGTATTTGCTGCCGTTGAGCAGGCAGAAAAGCAGCTTGGCGGTTTTGACGTGATGGTCAACAACGCCGGCATCAGCCAGACCAAAAACCTGCTGTCGGTCACCCGCGAGGAAGTGGAACAGATTTTCCAGATCAACGTGCAGGGCGTGCTGTGGGGCATTCAGGCGGCGGCCAGTAAATTTAAGGCGCGTCAGCAGAAGGGCAAAATTATCAATGCCTCGTCGATTGCCGGGCACGAAGGCTTTGCGCTGCTGGGGATCTATTCCGCCACCAAATTCAGCGTGCGTGCGCTGACTCAGGCGGCAGCAAAAGAGCTGGCCGCGTTCGGCATCACGGTGAATGCTTACTGCCCCGGCGTGGTGGGTACCGATATGTGGCTGGAGATTGATAAACGCATGGCGGAAGAGACGGGCGCAGCGCCGGGCGCAACCTATGAGAAGTACGTCTCCGGCATTGCCCTGGGGCGCGCCGAGACCCCGGATGACGTGGCGGCATTCGTCTCCTTCCTTGCCGGACCGGACGCCGACTATATGACGGGCCAGGCACCGCTGATTGACGGTGGGCTGGTCTACCGTTGAGTTCCGGTCAGCATCCATAAACAGGCCGCCCGACGCTTAGTGTTGGGTGTCCTGACCCTCAAAAATATTGGCACGGCTGGTTGAGGTCGTGCCGTCACTGTAGTGCGTATCCTGGCCTTTGAAGATGTTCTCCCGGCTGCTTGACGAACGTCCGTCGCTGTAGCTTGTGTCCTGGCCCTTAAAGATGTTTTCACGACTGGTCGAGGTTGAACCATCACTGTTGCGCGTGTCCTGGCCGCCAAAAATATTGGCCCGGCTGGACGAGGTGCGCCCGTCGCTGTAGGTCACATCCTGCCCGTTAAAGATGTTGGCGCGGCTGGTGGAGGTGGTGCCGTTATCATAGGTGCAGTCATAACCCTCAAAGATATTCTTGCGGCAGCTGTCTGCCTGGGCCGTGGCACAGACACCGGCCAGCAGGATGGCGGGTAACAGTGTGATCAACCGGATTTTCATCATATTTTCCTTTATGCAGACCGGGATGGCAGAACCTCAACATAAGCAAACACTGTGCAGAAAAGATGGAGAATGGCGGGGCGAAGAATAAAAAAGGCCACACAACGGTGGCCGGGGGGAAGAAGGCGGCAAGGGGACAGCCCTGCCGCCTTAAGAGAGAGATTACGAGATAAACTGCTTGCCCTGTTTCAGCACCAGATCACAGGCTTTGGTTTTCACCTTCTTGCCGATGGCGGTATCACCCAGCGATTTCAGGTTCACCTGCTGATTGTTGCCGGTGTTCAGCAGACCCATCAGGCCCTGCTTATAGTCGGTGGTTTCCTGCTGCTTCTGCGTATCCGCCAGCCCCAGCTTACCGAGCAGTTTGTCTTTCACCGATGACACATTGTTATCGACAATATTGTTTTTCACACAGTACTCCAGCACACCCGCCGCATTGGTCATGGTGCCTGCGCTGAGCGACTGGCTGCCGCCGTTCAGTAACCCGGTCAACGCACCCAGCGAGTTACCCGCAGGCGCTGCGTTAGCACCGGAGGTATTGGTGGTGCTGCTGCTGTTGTTCTGGCCGAGCGCGCTGGCGGCTGAGTTAAGCTGATCCTGCCAGCTGGCGGCACCCGCCGTGGCGCTGAACAGTGCGGTGGTCACTGAACCTGCCAGAACCCATTTCATTGCTGCTTTCATTGTTAGCCCTATTCGATGTGATGTGACGCACGTCGCCCTCCTGGCCACGCGCTGATATCTGATTGTTCCGACTGCCGGAGAGCGGGTGAGTTCCACCGCACAGCGCCGTACAGCCATTATGGTCCAGGGTTTAAGAATTATCTGCACTGAAACATCACAGGGGCGGGGCACGCCACGCCCGAAAGGGATATCAATACGCTGGCCCGGCGCACGTTTTTTCAGCACTCAGACGCAGACCCTGCGGAATAGGGTTGCGTATGCAGGAGGTAACGGTATAATCCACAACGTTTTCCGCATACCCTTCAGTGCCGAAGTGGCGAAATCGGTAGACGCAGTTGATTCAAAATCAACCATCGAGAGATGTGCCGGTTCGATTCCGGCCTTCGGCACCATAAAGCGTATGAACATTGAAGCCACCGAGAGGTGGTTTTTTTGTGCCTGCATTTCAGTCTTCGCAATGCTTTCCTTGTTTTTCACTCAACCTGATCCATCCGCATCTTCAGTGGGTATCCACGTTTTGCTACTATTCTGTCCAGCACCCGGACGACACGCTGCGCGGTGATATTTAGGTCAATTTCTATCGCCAGAGCTTCACGGTTAAAATCATCGACAACGCTGAAAGTCCGAAAACGTCGGCCACATGTCAGCGCATCGTGCATAAAATCAATCGACCAATTCTGGTTGAGTGCTTCCGGCGTTGCCAGCGGAGCCGGATTGCGCACCGGCATGCGTTGTTTACCCTTACGACGAAAATTCAGTTTTAGAAGACAGTAAATCCGGTGGACACGTTTGTGGTTCCAGACGTGCCCCTGCCTGCGAACTACCTGAAAAAGCTTCTTAAAACCGTAGCGGGGATAGCGCTCAGCGACCTCGGTCAGCCTCTGGATCACCGCTTCATCACGTCGCGTATCCGGTTGATAACGAAACACCGTCCTGCTTAGCGATAACGTCCTGCATGCCTGGCGTATGCTCATCGTAAATTGCGTGATCAGATAGCTGACGAGCTCACGCTTTATCGCTGGTTTTAAAGATTTTTTTCTATGACGTCTTTCAGCGCCCGGCATTCCAGACTCAGATCAGCAAACATCTGCTTCAGACGACGATTCTCGTCTTCAAGATCTTTGATCTTTTTGATATCAGCAGTTTCCATACCGCCATATTTCGCCTTCCAGTTGTAGTAGCTGGCTTCGGAAATAGCGGCCTCGCGACACACATCTTTGACGGTGCGCCCGGCTTCGACAGACTTCAGAACGGCGATGATCTGGTGCTCGGTGAATCGGATCTTACGCATAGCGATCTCCTCAGGTGACATAATCAGTATGTCGGAAGATCTCTAAAAGTGAATGGGCCGTTTTGGTGGGATACTTACAGGTTAAGCGGGATAATTACAACACGACCTCATGAATCCCTGAATAACCTGACGCCAGAAGAATATCGGCTAATGGCTGAGAAATTAGAAATATCAAAAGAGTGTGGAAATAAAACAGGTATGTATACATCATAAATTGAAAGGTTTTGAAGGGATTTATGGCGAATATGATTACTTTTATGAAAGAAAACATTAATTATAAAAATTATGCTATACACTTGAACCTATAGGCACTTTTCTAATAACATTAGAGAGATTGTAAAATTTTTTATAAAACATGTTTTATCAATTCATATAAAGCTTCTGCAAGCTCAGACTCTTCACTTTCGAGGTCTGGGTTTGCCAAATCGATAAAGTACTCATAAACATTTATGTTAAAGTCGTCTCCAACATCACCAATTCTTCTTAATTTATTTCCAGTATGATTATCTGGCCTTGGTGAAATAAGAACTGTAATTTTACAGTTATAAGAAACAGCATGGCTGATTATTTGATATCTATCTGAATCCTTAGTTTTATTTTTATACTTGGCATCTGCAATCAACAGCGTATCATCCCCTTTTTTTATTATTATATCGGGTTTGGCATCTCCAGTTCCAACACTATTCTTGTTGAAAAATTTCTTTCTTCCATCTGTATTCCCGTCTTTAATATCAAAGGCTGAGTATTTAAGTGAAAAATACTCTCTTAAAAAAACATACAGATATTTTTCAAATATAGTTTCCATGTCTATATAGTAAGAGTTCAGAAATACACTTTCTTCAACCAAATCAAAGCTAATACCTTTTAGAAAGGATAAGTTCAGAAGATTTGAGTATGTTATTGTAATAATCTCTTGTGTCACCAAAGTTATCGGTAACGTGATATAATTCAATAGGGTTGTTACCTGTATAATCCGTGACCCCTGAAAATAAATCTAAATAATACAAGTTATCTGCTATCAGTTTTTTTGAATCCGGGTGGTTACTTCTTAATTCATTTAGGCTTATAAAAAGTGCGCATTTAATGAACCTGTTGACATCATTGTCTGGTGTCAATTCATAAAAATCCACTGATGCCTTATGAAAAAAACCTTTTGACCATAAGTTTTTTATTGATTTCGGAATATTTAATTTCCCTTTAATGTTTGAAGTGAACGAGTTTTTTTTAGTAAACTCTTTTAATATCCCACTTTCGTAAAGGAATCTCATTTCTCTAAGAAAACATTCAATTAAAAATTTCAAAGTTACATTTGAATTTTTAATACTTTCAGAATAGTGTCTGTTAAAAAAGGTCAGGGCTTGCAAATACTCGCCAGATGTTATGATCATGCGATTAATGTTGCTTATTGAAAACTTTGGTTTAATATCAATTACCAAATTTTCATTCACAGGTATTAAACCAACATACTTCCCTGAAAAGAGAATAAGGGTGTTACTTTTTGGTTTGTAATCGATACTAAAAAAGTTCCTGATCTCAGGATAAATTTCAAGCTTATTACCATTCTTAACAATGTGGTTAATATCTACATCAATCTCGGTTCTTTCCTTAGCTTCGATAATAATCATTTTATTTCGCCCTTAAACTCTTCATCCAGTATGTCTGTATAAAGTTGTTTAAGTTGAGCATATGCTTCTAAATTAAATTTAAACATTTTTTTAAAAATGAACTTGAGTTTATGATTCCACAAAAGTAGCAAATCATCATCAGAGTCTATATTTTTGAAATAAGTATGCCCAAAGCCATAAGGTGAAACCTCATTACTCTTGGAAAAAAATAACAATATTTTTCCAATTTTTTCACCCGAAACCCCGTTGCTGAGTAGGATTGTCTTTAATATAGCTTGACTTGGTTCCATTTCTATAATTTCAAATCGTCTCTCCATCGCTGAATCTAATTCAACAACAGAACGATCATACGGATTCATCGTTGCCAAGATAACAACGTTTTGTGGAATGGAAAAATGTTCCTCAGAGTAGGGTAATATAAAACTGACATCCCTATAATCTGGTTCTATATATGTTAGAAGTTCACCAAATATTTTACTCGGTTCTCCTCTGCTAAATTCGTCAATTATCAAAAAATATGAATTATCTATATCTTCCCTTGCTTTATTGCAAAGCTCCAAAAATATTTTATTTTTAGGTTTGAACAAAGGCTCGGAGTTGTTTGCTGAACCGTTTGGAACTAAGCCTTCAATGAAATCTTCATAGGAATAAGAAGGATGGAATTGTATTCTCTCGATACGATTCATATCGGCAGAAGTCAGTTTTAATGCTATTTTCAGAGCATACCAAGTTTTACTCGTACCTGGAGGGCCAGAAAAAAGAATACCTTTAGCACCTTTACTTAATAGTTTTCTCGTTATAAGTACTATTGGATCATTCTCACTCAAATTATCTTCTAAAACAAGGATGTCTTTATCGGTCGGTAATGACTTTTCTTCAGTAACAAATTTATTTTCAGAGGTGTTATCCATCTCGACTAATTTATCATCTTTAATTAAGGTTGTGTCAAATTTATGCGCTGAAAAATAGTTACCATTAAGATTATTTAGAAAAGAATTAATATCATCAATAGAAGGAACTAACGATGCATATATTTCTGAAGTGAAATTATTCCCAAGATGATTTGAGACCATCTGTAGAAGTATTTCATCAGATACTTTGGCATTTTGGATGTCAAAATCAACTTCTCTCATAAGCCAAAAACACAAGGCTGTTTTT
>Ga0308168_1000529_pt1 | contig 45458 bp, 50 predicted proteins | sample PhyCR2_FD_202133 | JGI IMG/M metagenome (GOLD analysis project Ga0308168, IMG submission 202133) | Phyllosphere microbial communities from UC Gill Tract Community Farm, Albany, California, United States - DLSLRC.R2 | ecosystem: Host-associated > Plants > Phyllosphere > Unclassified | place: USA...
CCTCCTGAGCGGCGGCCACCCGGGCACGCTCCAGCGACGCCTGCACCTGAACGATCATGCTCTGGGCGGACGCCAGCTCATCCTTTTCAGATGCCTGAGCTGACAGCGCCGTGAGAGATGAAAGGCCCAGCACGCCGCCACACAGAAAAAGTCGGGCTACCGGGCGAAAAGATTTCATATGCACCTCCAGTGGTTGTTTGGTGCGGTAAGGATGCGGAATCCGGCCAGACGGGTCAGCCGTTAACTCATTACCCGAAAATGAAAATTAATTGGGAGGGGGGCGATGCAGGGTGAAGTGGTTAGAATGCAGTAGAGTGTTGTAACTATTAACTTCTGCTGTCGCACCGCTTCGCGGCTTGCCTGCTGACGACGTTACCCGAAACGAGTTCAGGTAACGTCGTCCAGCCTGATAAAAGCAGTGGTCACGCTGTTAAGGCATTAAAGTCCGATATGAGCGAGGAGCGGACTTTAACGGCTCAAAATGGGTATGAGTCTGAGTCGAAAATTGGCAGTGGAAATGCTTAGGTCTTTCTTAAAAGTCTGGAGGGATTCCCACCCTGCACTCCTTTTACGAACACGGGCTTTGGCAGGTTGAGTACTACTTAGTAATTTTAGTGAGCAAACTTATCTGCATTTGATAATTGCGCACAGCAGTGTTCAACTCATCAACATAGCGCTCAAATTCACCGACGGCATACATCAGAAATCGATCATCCATAAGTACGTTATTAAATATGGTAATTGAAATACCAGCGTTCTCAGCCATAGCGCGATGAATAGCTCGCAGGAGTCGTTTCTCAGATTCAGTTTTTTTTGTTTGCTTACAGGAAAGTATTTCATAGTCGTCTGCAACACCATCGCTATGAGCCATGATATTTCGGATAAGTGCTAAATGATCAACATCCTTAATATTTTCACCGCCAAAATTGCGTTTGAGACGCTTGTGGCAATCCTCAATCGTCTTGTTCGTTTTGTCTGTAGTCTTGCACGAAAGGTCGTCCATAAGTTCGAGGCAATCAACCATACGATGTTCAAACAGGCCAAAAATAGTAAGAAATGTGGAGCGGCGTGTTAGCTGTGCAATCAGATGTTTATATGTAGATTTAACTTCGTCTTGATCATAGCCAACGCATGAGCCGCATGTATAGTAAGTGCGTTGAAACGTTGTAATTCGCCCATCTTCATGATGCCGCTCGTCGGTAAATTCCCCTGACTCAACTGCCCCCGGCTCATCAGCATCAATAAGAGCACGGGATATATTCGCTTCTGCCTGCTCCGCAAGCATCTTCATGACAGGTATCGAAGAGATAGCTCCCCATAACTTTAAGCTAAAAAAAAATGTGCCATGTCCTGAGATCCTTTAGGGATAACCCGTTTAGCTCAGATTTTAGCGCTAATCTGAACTGCTCCAGTTATTTTTACACAATTTATTTTAACAATGACCGCTTCAGGCACGTATCGGACAATAGGATCGTTTGCAGGTAAGGGCAGCTATAAGCGAAAAGCGGAAGTTAAAAGGTTAGACGTTAGCATTGACTTACATAGGTCAAACCCAATGCGGCAGCTTTATTTTTATAAGATGCTCTTCCTCAACGACAAACGCTAGACTGTAACGAGCTCGAGTAATGGCCACGTACAGCTTGTTTCTAGATTCCTCCGTTTTATCTTTATCGAACACGCTGATGTCGCCCCCCAGATACTTGAGGTGTTTCTCCGGTGAAATAATAAGTACGCGGTCAAAACCGAGACCTTTACAGGAGCCGAAGGTGTGACAGATGAGATCTGGTGGCAAATAGCCTTTTCCCATGGGCGATGACCATCGCAAAACTTGAGGTTTGAACATATTGAGATAATCGTTCACCTGAGATGGTTTGATGAGAAAACCACCGCAGTGGTGGACCATCTCAGCAGGAACTTCTCCCACATCTGATAGCGTTTGTTCATAAATACCAGGATGAATGGTATCCGAGAGATCGCAGATTTCCTGAATACATCTGCGATTCTTCGCCAGCGAGAACGGACTAAAATTGAGGTCTTTGAAGTATTGAATCTTTTGCTCAGGTGTTTCCGGTGCCTTATGGCCGAACGTGGTCGTGTAAATAGTTTGACGAAAATCGCCTACACAGCAAATAGAGTCATGCATTGCTTTACTGAGAGCTTTGATAACGTCAAAATCCCATCCAACCAAATCCTGAACTTCATCGAAAAAGATCCTCTGATAAATCTCTTTCAATCTGTTAGCGGGGGCATTCTTTGTTGAAGCGGAGATTCTTGTTGCCAGCTTAGCCAGCAGCCCAGTATAAGCTTTGGTTTTGCACGGAGTCAGATAATGAAGAGGATTCACCGCCCCGTTATTTTTTTCCCCTCTTTTGGGATACCATTTCCTTGTACCTGGTATCAGGTGAGGGTTATGCTCGGTGAACATTGTAGAAGTAATTCTGTCTGGAAACATGGCCGTTTGATAAGGTCTCACTAAGTCTTCCAGGTAAAATGAAAACAGGCCTTTCACAACAAAATCATCGCTGTTTTTGCCGTACAATTCCACAAAGCGAGAACGGAGCTCTGCCTGGTTATTCATAGTGTAGGTGACGACCAATACGCGTCCACCCACCTTTAAGACTTCAATGGCATCCTCAATAATTTTTTGAGTTTTTCCTGATCCTGCACCGGCAATCCAGAATTCATTAGGCAAAGTCGAACACCTCATCGAGGAAAGGTGGATACCTGAAATTCAGGGTGCCATCGAACAGCTTGATAGCTGAATCGACCTTACGGGCGCCCTTACCGTTTCCCGGTACGCTTCGGAACCAGTCGATCAAAAAGTCGCGTCGCTTATCTAAGTCGACTGCTTTATCGTAGAGGTTAAACGTCTGTGTGGATAACACCTCTTTGGCGAAAGCGTCCAACGTAACCAAGTCGGTAGCGTTGGCATATATCATCGTGGGTTCAAGCGAAAACTCCTCATTTTTGGCAGAGGAAATAAGTTTGATATTGGGATAGGCCGCATAATCGACACGCACTTTCACGACGTTTTCATCATAGTCGCCATCGTTATCTCTGAGGACATTTATCCGAGTACCAATTTCCATACCAACGGAGATGAACGTATCAAACCCGACTCCGCGCACGACGATGATATCAATACCATCCTGCTCTGGCAGGCGGTTGTGCTTGCGGTGGTAAATTTTCTTAAGTACTAACTCGTCTGACGGCCCCTCGACAAGGATGACTTTGTGCGACAGTGCCACGCGCAATGTGTCATAGCCCGGTAAGCGCTTTAAGGTTTTAACCACTGCAGGGGCAAGCTTATGCAGACGTTTGTATCCCGATTGAACCAGACAGATTTTATCAATGCTCAGCTTGTTGAGCACATACGAGCTGTGAGTGGTAAGGAAGAGTTGTTTGTCGCCCCGCTGATTTTCAATGTAGTGAACCAGCTGATTGAGGTTAGTGTGAGAAAGATGATTTTCGGGCTCCTCCATCATCACCAAATCGATATCCTTCGACTTATTCTGAATCGCAAGCTTGATCTGCACATTACTCTGCTCACCCTTGCCAATAAACTGGAAAGGGACATCATCAACTTCAAGTTGAAGGCTGGTCTGAATAGATCCCGCAGGTAAAGTGCTTGCGGCAATGGACAGTTTTTTTTCTGTGATCAAGTGGTCCGTATCCAGACCGGTGTTGACTGTCCTGACCTCACCTGAGTTGTTAAAAACCTGCTGGTTTTCACGATAATTGAGGGTCAGCTTAACCAGTTCCTCTTTCTTTAAAGCGGTATTCAGTATGGTAGAGATGTACTGATTCTTACCCAGAGTAGGATGGATACGAGTTGGGTCGATGTATAACGCCCTGAATTTCTTCGCTACGGCTTTAATGGGATTCCATCCGAAATCCAGCCATTCCAGCTTGTAGAATTCGATCGGGATACTCGTAATGTGCGGGTTTGTCAGTAAGTAGTCGGCGTAAACGTCCTTGAGCGTGTCATCAAAGCGCACCAGCACCGTGATCCCTTGAGCATCGGCTTTAAGGAAATTATTTGTACCCCGGTATTCAGGCACCCCCTCAATGAATGCCTCTATCGCCAAGACAGGCAGGTGCATGGCCGATTTATCAGAAGCCAAAAAAAGCTGCACTGCGTCCTTATTAAAAATGTCTGGCGTAAACTCGCTGTTGAAGGGGCGGCCCCGATAGTTGTAATTCAGTACGATTTCCAAGGCTTCCAGAATAGTACTTTTACCGGCGTTGTTATCACCTACAAAGATATTTACGTCATCGTTGAACTCAAAATATTCATCTTTGAATTTCTTAAAATTGGTAAGCTTAATCGATTTAACGCGCACACTAAATCCCTCAAGATACTGTCAAATAATACCCTTTAAAGACATTAACTCGCCGATATACCTGTGTCCACATGCAGGATCGTTGTTTCCTTAAATTCTGCAGGCACTGAAGTGGTCGACATAAATAGGCCACGATATGTGATCAACCCCTGCTGTTCGTCCTGTAGAGAGTATAAAGTTTTTTTTTGTGATGCCGATAAATGCAGCAATGTACTACCTACAACGGAGATAGAGCATGGGTTTCTGGAAAACGGCAGGACAGATAGCCAAGGGTGCTGCAAATGCACTCGAAAAGCAGGTCAATGAAATGCAGGCAACTAAGATGCGTCTTGAAAGTAAAAACAGTAACGATCTTAAGCGTCTGATTAAGTCAGAAGGATTTTTTGGCTCAGCTAGCAGCATAGAGAAGAGTATTGCGGTGAAAATCCTCAAAGAGCGCGGCGACGCATAAGGAGATAATCATGGTTGGAACAGTCAGTCTGCCTCATACATGCCCTAACTGCAGGTCTGTGACTGCACACACTGCAGCACAGCTTGCTACATTATTCGGTTTCAGGACCATTCCCAGCGGCGCCACGAATCAAAGCTGGTGTCGCAAATGCCGATCCTCAAATTAATATAAGCCGTTTAACGGCTTTTTTCCTAACTGCTCTAGCTTGTACAGCTTCAAAATGGATCAGGCACTTTCGCTAAAAACCATCAGGTTGTGATTTGAGAACTTAAGCTCAAGGGAGCACGGTCGCAAAAGCTCTAGTTATTCGGCAGACGTTCGCAATCTTATAATACTCCCCTTTTATTCTTCATAACTACATTTTGGTTTACCATAACAGTGCTTACTCTTACTGCACCGCCGTAAGGCTCCTCAGCGCACCTCTGGCGTGTGCGGGCCGTTTCAGGCATCTTTACCCGGTCAGAATCCCGAAAAACTCCGCTGATGATTTCGATGCGGCTGCATAGTTATGCACTGTCATCCGCTCGCTACAGATTTAAGCACTCTAATGCTAGCTGTGCCCGCTTTTGGCATAAAGTGGACGCTATCCGGCCCAATGTCCGCCTGGAGCGAAAAGCGGACGCTGGCATTGATTATAAAATTCCGGTTTATGTCGTTCTGGATTAGTTTAGAGATGAAAAATATTGAGTCGGTGATTTACCCAGCGCTTTCCTGAACATCGTAATAAACGCACTGACCGAATCGTATCCCAGCGTTCCGGCTACGCGCTGCACGGGCTGACCTTCTGCCAGATGGCTAAGGGCAATCATCAAATGCAGTTGCTGACGCCAGCGACCAAAGCTCATTCCTGTCGTCTCTTTTATCAGTCTCGCCAGAGAGCGCTCGCTGGTGGCCAGGTGCGCAGCCCACTGCTTTAGCGTTCGCCGGTCATCAGGATGATTAAAAAGGACCTCAGCCATACTCCGGATTTTAGGATGGTCTGATACCGGCAGATGCAGCGCTTCAACCGGCACATCCGGAATATGTTCCAGCAGCACCGCTGCCAGCCTCGCGGTTTTACTGTCAGGAGAATAAGCCTGTTCCTGCTCTGCGAGAAACAGAACAAGCTCGCGGACCAGAGGGGTAATAGCGAGAGTACAGCAGGTTTCCGGCATCGCTGCCGCACGAGGTTCGATAAACAGAAAGCAGGTATCCGCATTCTTCGTAACCCGGCAACTATGTGGGATTTCACCCGGAACCCATACAGCATGTCCCGGTGGAACAAGCCACAGTGCATCCTGAACCTGACAGCTCACTGCACCGCGCAAAGAGAGAATCAGTTGTCCCTTGCGATGAGCGTGCGGACTCTTACCGGCATACTCGCCTGAAGATGATACATGCAGGGCGACAGCAGCCTGACTGAAAGCATCAGCATCAAACTCTTCAGGTGAGGTCACCGGTTCTTTATTAACTGGCATGATTTAGTTATATGTTGTCAGGTTATCTATATTGTGTAACTCATGCGTCCTTTAAAGTCTTTCTTTTTTCCAGAGAAAGCAGAATTTATGTCCCACACGACGAACAAGTGGTCTTCAGTCATACTTGTGACCGGCATCCTTTTTATTGCCATTAACCTGCGCGTTCCTTTTACCGCTATCGCACCCGTTTTAGAGTCCATTCGCCATGATTTTGGGCTAAGTATCACAGCCGTTGGGTTGCTTAACTCACTGCCATTACTGGCCTTTGCCGCCTTTTCTCCGCTGAGCGCATCCATCTCGCGGAAGTATGGTCTGGAACGCACCCTCTTTGGTGCCCTGGCCATAATTTCAGCGGGCATCCTGCTTCGCTCCACAGGCAGTGTCTGGACGCTTTATGGCGGAACCCTCTTAATAGGCATCGGGATTGCCCTGGGCAATGTCCTGCTGCCAGGTCTTATCAAGCGTGACTATTCCGGCAACGTGGCTTCCGTAACGGGGGCGTATTCCATCACCATGGGTGCTGCGGGTGCCATTGGTTCAGCCATTGTCATTCCGCTGACGCAGAGCTGGGGCTGGAACATCGCGTTGGCCATGCTGGTTATTGCCCCGCTCCTTGCGCTGTTTTTATGGCTTCCCCAGTTATCGAAGAAGCATCAGCTGCCAGTAGCGGGTGAGAAAAAAGCAGCGACCGTCGCGGTCTGGCGCTCGCCTCTGGCCTGGCAGGTCACCCTGTTTATGGGCCTGAATGCGATGCCGTTTTATGTTGCGGTCGGCTGGCTTCCAGCCATCCTTACGGACAGTGGACTCTCCTCAGCACAGGCTGGTGAGGTACATGGCATCCTTCAGCTGACCACCGCCATTCCCGGCCTGATTCTGGCGGCCACGCTGCGTCGTCTTAACGATCAGAAATTAGCTGCTGCTGGCGTCAGCCTGTTAACCGCAGTGTCCTTTATCGGCATTCTGTATCTGCCAAATCTGGCGATGCTGTGGGCTGCGCTTCTCGGCTTCGGCTCAGGTGCCAGCATGATGCTGGGGCTGACCTTCATCGGTCTGCGTACTCAAAACGCCGGTGATGCCGCCGCACTGTCAGGCATGGCGCAGAGTGTCGGATATCTGATGGCGGCGATGGGGCCGCTGTTGCTGGGCAAAGTACAGGAGTTGTCCGGAGGCTGGACGGTGCCCTTACTGATGACCGCAGCAATCGCAGTCGCAGGAGCCTGCACCGGAATGGCTGCCGGACGAAATGTTCACCTGGAGCCTGCACAGCAGCCGGGCTGAATTCGCTGACACTGCAGGGGAACGTTCGGTTCCTCTGCTGAGCTGTTCTGAAACGTATTCCTGCTTTCAGGACCCGCTTTTACCGGGAAGACCCCGTCTCACCTTCGCCATCGTTGAAAAGCGCGGCGACCCAGTCAGCAAAAGCACGCACGGCGGGAGAAAGAAAACGCTGATGCGGATAGAGCATCGTCACCGGCACTGAGGGTGGCTGCCAGTCCGCCAGAACCTCGACCAGTTTGCCTTGCTGCAGATTCTCCGAAATCACATTCTCAGCAAGCTGCGCCAGCCCAAAACCCTCAAGACACAGTCTGATATAGAGTCCCGTTTCGTTAACAGCTGCATCCCCCTCAACCGGAACTGAGAAGGCCTCAGTGCCTCGTGTAAAACGCAGTTCATTAGTGCGTCTTCCCGAACCGGAAAAGTAATGAATTGCCCGATGCTGTGACAACGTTTCAGGCGTCTCAGGGATACCAAACTTCCTGAGATAGTCCGGTGAGGCGCAGGTCACCCAGCGAAACCGGCCAAGCGGACGGGCAACCAGCGTGGAGTCGGTTAATTCACCGGTTCGTATGACGCAATCCACCCCTTCCTGAACAAGATCGACCTGCCGGTCGCTGACACCCATCATCAGGTAAATATCCGGATAGAGCCGGTAAAAATCTTTCAGGTTGGGCATGACGATGAAATGGGCAATCCCACCGGGCATATCAACCCGCAGCCGTCCCTGGGGGCGTCTGATGGATTCGGTCAGGCTGGATTCACTATGTTCTATCAGCGACAGGATCTCCCGGCACTGCGCCAGATACTTCAGTCCTTCAGGAGTAAGGCTGACCCGCCTTGTCGTACGGTTCAGCAGGCGCACCTGCAGGTATTTCTCCAGGTTTTTAATCGTGCTGGTAACGGTGGAGGAAGGCAGTGACAGTGTTTCTGCCGCGCGAACAAAACTCCCGGCCTCAGCAACCCGCGTGAAAACCTGCATAGCCTGAATCCGATCCATCTCCCGCTCCCGGATAATAGTAGGTCTGATTATTCGTGAATTATGAATGATGAAAACGCTTTAAGCATCTTTTTCAGGTTAATGGCGTGACGTATCGTTTCCCCATTAATCAGGAAAGAGGCAAGTTAATGACCGGTTACATCAGAAATATTGTTAACAATCAGAATGTCACTTCACAGGCTACGTTGATTCGCGGCGCGACGATACTGAGTATGGACGAGAACGTCGGTAACATTGAGCGCGGCGATATTCTCATCAACGGCTCAACGATAACCGCCGTGGGCCAGAATCTTGATATGCCGGGTGCGCATGTCATTGATGCCACCAACATGATTGCCATGCCGGGAATGGTCGATTCTCATCGTCACGCATGGGAAGGACAGCTGCGACGCATTAACCCAAACGCCACCTGCCTGGATGACTACAGCAACGCCACGCACTTCTCCTTCGCTAAATATTACCGTCCTGCCGATATCTATGTCGGCAATCTGCTGACGGCGCTGGGCGCTATTGACGCGGGCATCACCACGATGATTGATAATTCGCACAACAGCCGGACCGCAGCGCATTCCGATGCCGCCGTTGAGGCCCTGCTTGATACCGGCATTCGCGCCATTCATGCTTCCGGTGCACCGGTAGCCGGCGAATGGGATAAAGCGCACTGGCCCGGAAACTGGCAGCGTCTGCAGGAGAAGTATTTCAAAGACAACCCTGAAAGCCTGGTTTCTCTCGCCGTCATGGCGCAGCTGGAGCCGGAATTATGGGCTGAAGCCCGCCGGCTGGGACTGTCGATAGTCACAGAGTTCTTTGGCGCTGAGATGGGGTCTGAACTTGAGTCGCTGCATCAGCAGGGACTGCTGGGTCCGGACAATATTTTCAATCACTGCACGGCGCTGCCTGACCGGGGATGGCAAATTCTGCGGGAAGCGGGTGTCCGGGTGAACGTCTGCCCACGCTCAGATTCGCACTACGGGATCGAAAGCGGAATGTTCGCCATTGAGGCCGCGCAGCGTCATGGCATCAATCCTGGCCTGAGCGTAGACAATGAAACGTCGTACAGCACCGACATGTTTATGGAGATGCGCGTCGCCTTTTACCTGCAGCGCGTGATGGGCATGCATCAGCAGCAGTGCTGCGATTCTGAACATGCGCTGAAAACGCTTCCGGCGGCGCAACTCCTCAAAGCCGCGACTCTCGATGGCGCAGCCTGCGCAGGGTTACAGGATACAGTGGGCAGTCTGACGCCAGGCAAGCAGGCCGACCTGGTGCTGATAAACGCCAGTGATCTCAATCTTTACCCGTCCGGCAACGCCTTTGGCACGGTGGTTCATGCCGCCGAGCGCAGCAACATCGACACCGTCATGATTGGCGGGCGCATCGTTAAACAGAACGGCACGGTGCTGGGCCTGGACAGCGAGCGACTGCGTGCGGCGATTGATGAGTCGCGTGAGCACCTGTTTGCCGCCTCTGGCTACCAGCCCGACATTTTTGCTGACGCCTTCCTGCCGCTGGAGCAGGCAGACTGACCGGGATGAAAAGCATGATCTATTACGTAATCGCCTTTGCCGCAGGTCTGGGGATCACCCTTCAGACGACCCTGAACAGCCAGCTGGCAAAGGGGCTGGGCGGCGATCCGGTCACTGCGGCGCTGTTTTCCTTTACGGCGGGCGCGTTCAGCCTGGGGATTTACGCGCTGCTGCGGGGTGGGTTAATGACATCGTTAGTGGCGCTCCCTTCGCAACCACTCTGGAGTCTGACGGGCGGACTGATAGGCGCATGTGCCCTGTTCAGCTATGTCGTGCTGTCACCGAAAATCGGATTTTCAGCTCTGCTCGGGCTGGCGATTGTCGGACAGTTAGTTTCTTCACAGATCATTGACCATTTTGGCCTGCTGGGCGCTATGCGGCGTCCGGTTTCGTTACTCAGACTGGGGGGAATGGTTATCATGCTGGCCGGACTGGCCGTCATGCTTTTCGGCGATCGACTCTCTGCACGTTTTCTGCAGTGATCGCGTTAGTCACGTCTGCTAACGCGCAACAGGATCTTTATTTATCCGGAGGATTAACATGTTTTCAATTGCAGCTGATGTCAGGAATACTCTGGGAGAGTGCCCGTTGTGGTGTGAAAGAACCCGCAGGCTCTACTGGACTGATATTGAAGCCAGTGAACTGCTCGCCATAGAAGAAGGCAATGATGCCGTAATGCGCTGGTCGCTGCCTGAACGCCCTGGCTCCTTTGCACTGACTGAACAAAGTCATATTCTGCTGATGGGATTCGCGTCAGGGCTGGCTTTTTATGATCTTAATAGCGGGTTGCTTACCCCGGTGGCCGCTTCACCAGGAAATACTGGCACACGTATAGGTGATGGACGGTGTGACCGTGCCGGTAATTTTGTCTTCGGAACGATGGATGACGATTACCCCGTTAAAGTCATCGGTAAGTTTCACCGGCTTAACGCGGCAACGCTGACTGTTGAGACGCTTGCACTGCCCGACGTCGCTATCCCGAACAGCATCTGTTTCAGCCCCGAGGGTGGCACGCTCTATTACTGTGACTCGATGCAGGGTCGGATAATGTGCTGTGATTATCCCTCGCTGCGGAACCAGCGCGTGTTCGCAGAAACCGAAGGCAGCGGCGCGCCTGACGGCTCCTGCGTGGATGCGATGGGATATCTATGGAATGCTGAATGGGGAGGGAGCCGTGTTGTCCGTTACCGCCCGGATGGGACCACCGCTGCTATTCTGACATCACCTGGAATGCAGAGCACCTGTCCGTCACTTGCCGGTGAGGGTTTTACCGGTCTCTATTGCACCACGGCTACAGTGGGACTTACTGCACTGTCTGAATATGACGGTGCATTGCTCAAAGCTGAATCTGATCTCAGTCCCGGATTACCTGAAAACCGCTTTGCGGCACACACAGTGTTCGGGTTTTGATATTGAGAGAACTTTGGCCGTTCTGGCTCTAAGAAAATGTCCGCTTCTGGCACAAAGCGGACCGTGCACAGACGAATGTCCGCGTTGAGCGATAAGCGATAAGCGATAAGCGATAAGCGATAAGCGATAAGCGATAAGCGATAAGCGGAACATAAAATTTCGTTTAAAGTAACAAAAATCAGCTATCCACAACATTTATGTATGTGCGCAATTTGACCTTACTATTAATCTGGTCGCGTTAAGTAACGGTTAAGATAGATATGCGATCTATTAACTTGTAAATTGATTTTTTTGAAAAAGGAATCCTAAGATCTATGAGCGAAAGAACGCAAACTGAACTCAGTCAATTCTTGTCAGAATTTAATAAAGAATCGGACCGTGGCTCAGTATTAATAGCAGCATCAATTTTAGATGAGTGGTTATGCGATATCATACAAGCTCACTTGATGAATGACAAAGTAGCTAAAAGCCTACTAAAGGGTGCAACAGCACCATTATCATCTTTTGCTGCTAGGACAGGATTAGCATATGCCTTGGGGCTGATAATGGAACATGAATACAACGAGTTAACCACACTCCGAAGTATCAGAAATGAGTTTGGACATAGCTGGAATGGAGTCAGTTTCGAAACACCCAAAATACAAAACAAAATTGAACAGTTACCTTGGCTTGGCCCCGACGATGTACCAAATACGCCCAAAAAAAAATTTATTTTCTTTGTAGCCATTCTGCTTGCCGATCTAATGCACCGTAAACAACTTGTGGAAAGAGATAAGGTACTCCCTAAGGTATGGGGGCATACTGCGCGTAACACAGTAATTGGAAAAACTTCAAATAGTTAAGCCAATTTTGTGTAGAGTTATTCAAGATATTAGCAATATTTTATCAATTGTGGAATGTTCACTGTAGACCAGCAAATTGTGATATGAGTAATGTCCACTTCTGGCACAAAGCGGACTGACGCTAGGCTGATGTCAGCTATGAGCGACAAGCGGACGTAGTCAATTTTAGGGCTGTTTTTTTCGTAATAAAAAAACTGCGACTGCCGTCAAAATGCCTATCAATGGCATCGTGCCAGCACCAGCTAAAAAGTTACGCTGATCTATCCGATTATCTGTACGAATGTTAGAAAGACGCGTGAGTGCGTTTTTTTTCGAAGTAGCACTAATCTCTTAAAATTGCTTTTCATAGCCCTGATTAATTAGTTTAAGAGCTTGGTTTTCTTCCGAATGTTTTAACGCAACTATCTGTTTACCTTTTTGATAGAAATGGTAGTCAGACATCTTGTTGTCCTTATAGTGAAAATAGATGATTTGCTTCAACTCTAAGGTTTAGCTGTCTATACAGAAACCTGTTTTATCTACGCAGGTCAACACAAATTTTATTCGCAATGTCCGATTCTGGCACAAAGCAGACCTTCAACGCAGGCATAAAATGAACCGAGCGATCAATCAGCCCCTGAATACCGCTTTAGCGGCAAGGAAGCACCAGATTTCATTGAGGATAAAAATTAATGAAAGAACGTAAGTGACCTAAACAAGTGAAAGGCCCGCTTTTGCGGGCCCGGGGAGATCAGAGGTACTTTTTAAACGATGCGGTGGTTACCGTAATGGCAAGCCCCAGCATTATGGCTGCGGGGAGCAGCAACAGGTTAGGATAGACCGCCGACGGCCATGACAGGTACGCCATTGCCGGTATGTATACCGCCGGCTTAATCAGCCTTTTTGCGCGGTGGTATAAAAACGACGATTCATACCCCGCCCCGTAGCGACGCAGGTCGCGGCGTCCCAGCCCCTCCACCACGGCTACGGCGATGACCAGCATAAAAAGCGGGATTGAGAGCGTCAGTATCGTAACCCGAATAAGCGTCACCACGGCCACCCAGACGCTGGCAAGCAGATACTGCTGCAGATAGCCGGCGAGCCAGCCGCTGGCCGATTTCAGCTGGCGGGAAATTTCGTTGCCGCTGTTCATTTCCGATTCATACATCGACTGCACCCAGCCAACGAAACCGCTGTCTACGAAGGCCCACTGATAGGCGAACGTGATCCAGTGCGTGACGGTAACGGAGGGTTCAGAGAGCAACAGGCTGCGGGTAAAATCCGACGACAGGTAGCCCATTTCCGTGGTCATCACCTGCTGGCTGTGTGCGGCGCCCATTTCCGGCCAGAAGAACGCGATACCGATGTATTCAACAATCAGGCTCAGGAACAGGGAGGCCAGGATCATGCCGACCAGCTTCCACGGCCAGCCCCAGACCAGGTTATAAATCAGTCCGTGCTCTCGCGGCTGAACCGGCTGCTGTTGCGGGATCTGTGGCGTGACGTTACGACGAGGTTCAGCCATTGTCATCTCCTTTCAGAGCTCCGGGACCGGCCGCGCCGCCGTTCCACCACCCTTCGCTGCTGTGGTAGTTCCGACGCATCTCTTCGGCCAGGCGGGTAATATCGTCCGGCATGTGCTCGTCAGCGGCGTCGCCGGCGGGCAGTGGCATGCGGATTTTCCAGAGCTGACCGCCCTCAAGCAGGGCAAACGCCTGGCCCTTCGGCAGCGACACGATATCCGACGGCTCCAGCAGCGGCACCTTGATTGTGCCGACGCGGTCCTGCGTACTGGAAGTAAAATCCTGATTAACGGTGACGTCTGCTGAATCCTGGTGCCCGGAGACCAGCGTTTTGCTGTAGATTTCAACCTGCGGCAGCTGGGTAGTCAGCAGCTCCGCTGTCCGGTTCTCGCGCACACGTAGCATGATGAGGTTATTAAAGTTACCCTGCACCTGAGAGGTTTTGGCCGCGCTGCCGATACGCGCCTCAATATCAGAGGACGTCTGCGTGTAGGCCGTGACCTGCATCCCCGCGCCGCCGCCCTTGTTGATAAGGGGAATAAACTCATCGCCCATCAGCTCGTTAAACTCATCACAGTGAAGGTTAATCGGATTTTTGCGGTCGTCCGCTCCCGGCAGGCCCGCGTTGATGCCGTGCTTGTAAATGTGACCGGCCACGCTCACCAGATCGGCAAACATGCTGTTGCCCACCGCGCTGCCCACCTCGCTGTCGCTGAGCGCGTCGAGGCCGATGTACACCACTCCTTTTTTACGGATCACCTGCTCCCAGTCAAAGATCGGACGCGGGTCGTCCATGTTGAGGTAGTCGGGCGACAGCAGCTCGGCGGTTTTGCCCGTGGTCAGCTTCTCCAGCAGTGGCAGCAGGGATGCCACTATCTTGTCAAAGTAGGTCCGGTCGTAGCGCACGGCAGAGCGCAGGCCGTCCAGTATCGGGTCGTACAGCTGCTGTCCCAGTTCGGAGCTCAACGCCACCTCATACGCCCAGATGCGCACGGCATCCGGCTGTCCCTGCATGTTGCGGGGCACGTCATCATCACCAAAGAGTTTCAGGTTGTTTTCGATCTGCTTGCTCAGGTCGGGGAGTTTGTCGGTAATGACTTTCACCGCGTAGCGCAGGTACAGGTCGGCGATGTTGTTCACGTAGCGCGTAATCAGCGTGTAGTCCGGCCTTTCTCCTAGTGCAACGAGCGCCCGCGCCACGATGTTCACGAACCGCCAGGCGAACTCCCGGAATGCGGCGCTGTTGCCTTCTCCGCTCAGCTGCCCGGCCACGCGTGATGCCACCTCGGAGACGCGTCCGAAGCGCCCCACGGCGTTATAGCGGGCCGATATGTCGGGCCACCCGAGGTGGAAGATGGTCAGCTCATCGCCGCGGCCGGCGCGGTGCGCCTCCGCCCATACCCGCTTGAGTAGGTCGGCGTCACCTTTCGGATCAAACACGATCGTCGTGTCGCCGCGCCGGATGTCCTGGGTTATCAGCAGTTCGGCCAGCCGGGTTTTGCCCACGCGCGTCGTGCCATAGACCACCGTGTGCCCTACGCGCTCGCGCAGATCCAGCGTGACGTCGATTTCGTTAGGTTCGATGCCATGTATCGCCGGGTTACCGCCGACCGGCGGCAGCGGGCGGACCGGATTCAGAACAGAGTCGGCGTTCAGCAGTTTGCTCAGCGCGGGCAGCCGCTTTTCCGTGGCCTCCTCGGCGCGGCGCGCCAGCTGGTACAGCCTGGACGGCTGCAGGTAATGGGCGACCTCGGGGCGCAGTGTGTCACGCAGGCGCTGGGTATGCGTCTGCGTCCAGCGAAATCCCCTACCGATAAACAGCCGTCGCTTACTCAGCGGGATCTGCCGGGATGTCATCACGTAACGCGGCAGCCGGCGCAAGTTACGCCGGTAGCGGATCACCTGCATACCCTGACGGGCCCGCACGATGGACAGCACGGCAAAGCCGCCCGCCGTAACGTAGCTGACGGAGGGAGCAAGGGCGACCGCCCAGGGGGCGGTGACGCACACCACTGCGGCGGTGCCCGCCACGGCGGCTGTGTTCAGCTCAACGGCCGGGCGCAGCAGCGCTTCTATAACATAGCGGTTACTCATGGGACCATTCCTTTAGTGAGATGCCGGACAGCAGCCTCAACAGGTTTTGCCCACTGATGATCTTAAGCCGGGAAGAGGTACGGCAGACGGCCTGGCTCATCTGCCCGGTTCTGCCGGTATGGATAAAAAAGCCACGATGGCCGGCGCGGGAGAGCAGCGCATCGAAATCCCGGACGTGACCGGGGGAAATGGCCCGGCTATAGCGTTTAGCCTGTATCAGCCAGCACTCGCCGTTGATAAAGACTTTGCCGTCCAGGCCGCCGTCACCGCTGTAGGACGCGTTGCGCTCGACCTTAAGCCCCTGCCGCTCAAAGGCAAGCAGCAGCAGCTCCTCAAAAACGTAGGGATTTATTTTGCGCAGGTAGCTCATCCGCTGGCCGTCGCCGTTCAGTTCGGGCAGGCGCTGATGCACGCGCGCTGCAGTGGCGCGATAACGACGGTGCCGACGGGCGGTAGCCGTCTTCCGGCGAAACAGCCACGCGACGACGATAAGCAGGACGACAAGCCCGGCAGCCAGCAGAGGATTGACCGACAGCAGCAGGGCAACGGTTTGGGGCGTGCCAATCATGGCGCGGGCTCCTGGGTCAGCCCGCCGTCGGTGATAAGCACGGGGTAATGCGTCAGCTGCAGGCGGCGCGCCAGATCCGAACCGGAGGCCGGGGCAAGGGTCATGCCGGGCGCCAGGCCACGCAGCCCGTCAAGGGCGTCCTGGCTGTCCACGTTCACGACAAGCCCCACGGCGCCTCTGGCCGACAGACGCTGCGCGTTGTGCCGCAGCCAGGACCGGGATACATCATCGTCCCCGATGATGAACAGCGCGCCGATCCCGGGCAGCTGCAGGTCGCGCGGGTTGACCGTGCCCGGCGACATTTCCGGCGTGATAACGGGCAGCATGGCCGCTTCACCCTGGGCGGGCGGCGCGGAAACGGGTGCCGGCGAGTCTTGTCGGTTAACCGCGTCAAAGATGGCCTGCGTGCTCTGTCCTCCGAGGTCGGCCAGCACGTTCAGCTCCGCGTGGGACGAGAGCGACAGCAGGATGAGGGGCATGGCAAGAAAGCGGACGTTTTTCATGGTCTCGGGCTCCTGGGTTCAATCCAGACGAATCCGGTGTTGGAAGTAGCAGCGGGCACAGGGGTATTGTCCGCCAGCTGCACGGGAGCCGCCGCCGGGCTGTTATCCACGGGGGCCGGCTGCGAAGGCGGCGACTGCAGCGTGGCAAGCTTTGTTCTGATAAAGGAGCGGTAGCGCGCGGCGGCCTGTCCGCCGGCGGGATGGTGATAGCAGCCGGCGGCGTCCAGCCAGCTGCCGGGCTTACGGTCCCAGCATTCGCGCAGGATAACGGCGGCGGCGTTGAGGTTGGTGTACGGATCCAGCGCTTCCCAGGTGGACGTGAAGTGATCGCCGTTCCAGCCAAGGTTGACCTGCGCAATGCCCACGTCAATGCGCTTCAGGGAATGGGTTTTCATGAACACCTGCAGCGCCTGCCAGGCCTCAAGCCGGGTTTTGTAGCGATACCCCTTGCCCGCCACGTTCAGCGTCCAGGGCCAGGGACGTACGCCCCGAGGCAGCGTGCGGGAGGATTCCTGCAGGGCAACCGAATACAGCGCCTCCGGTGGCACGCCGTGCTGGCGCGCCACCTTTGTATAGCCGTCGGGTACAGTCTGCATACCGGATGACCAGCAGTTTGCCGACGCCAGCAGCAGCAGGGCCGCGCCGGTCAGTACGCTGCGAGTTGCCATCCGTTTTCCCCCTGCTGCAGCACCACGGGCATCATGCCGTTGCCGAACCGCATCCAGCGGCCGCCGTCGTGATTAAGCGTGATCTCACGGCTGCGTACCTTGTCCAGCGGGATGTGATGCGCTTTGGCCCAGCTGCGCAGCGCGTCATCGTCGCCCTGGCTGTCAACCAGATAGATATCGACCGGACGGTCGTCGGCCAGCACGGCGGACAGTCGCGCGTCACACTGAGTGCATCCGGCAGACTTCACGAACAGCGCCAGTCGCCCGCCGGTGTCGTGGGCAATGCCGGCGGCGTTACCCATGTTAACCGCCAGCGTGTTGGGGTACAGCCGCTGCCAGGCGCTGTTCACCTCGCGCTGAAATTCCATTTCTTTCTGCGTGCGGGCAAACTCCTGCTTTACCCACTTCTCGGCGTACTGACGGCGCTCTTCTGCGCTGCGCGCCTCGATGCCGAGCGTGGAGAGTGGATCGAGGCCGGGCGACTGCGTGCCCCGGGGGCCGTTCATCAGCTGCTTATAGCGCTGATAGTCCTGCTGGTTCAGCCCCCACTGCCCCGCCTGCTGCTGCAGATCCTGAACCGCGCTTTGCCCGGTGTGCTGCGCGTCCGTAGCCTGGCCCTGGCTGTCAGTGGTCTGGATACTCGCATACGCGGTGCCGCCGCAGGTAAGTAGCAACAGAATCAGTGCTTTTATCTTCATTTCGACTCCGTTAGTGAACGTTAACGGTGGTTACGTGCCCGTTTACCCGAAACTGCGCCTGTCCGTATCCGGCGCCGATTAGCGTCCAGCCCTGCACGGACTGGCCTTCGCCGATAAGGCGGATCTGCGACAGGTCGCTGAAGCCCTGCGGGGCTACGGCGGCAAAGGACGTGGTGCCCCGCTTTTCCACGCCGGTCAACACAAACGGCGCCCGGCGTGCCACTTTATGGGCGGCACGATGTGGCTTAGCGGGTGCCTGCTTTTTTACGGCGGGCGGGGTGTTGGCGTGAGGCGTCTCTTTCGTCTTGTCCTGGAGCGCGTTCAGCTGCGCGTCGAGCCCGGACAGCTGCGCCAGCATGCTCTGCCGGGCGGCGCTGAGATCGCCGACGGCCTGCTGCAGGGCGACAAGCGCCGGGCCGCTCCGGTCCTCCTTCAGCGCGGCCTGCAGGGCGGCGATCTGCTGCTGCTGCCGTTTCAGATCTCCGCCGTACGCCTTCAGGCTGTCCTGCAGGGGCGTAAGATCGGACCGGGTCAGCGCCTGCGAATACACCACGTTTTGCTGTTTTTCGACGTGGGCGAGACGCTGATCGAGCGCGCTCACGCTTTTAAGGGAAACAAACGTCAGGCCGGCCACGGCCAGCGCCACCGCGACGCCGCCATAAAGCGGCAGTCGGCGCAGAATCGCCGCGCCTTTGCGTGGCTTCTGCTGCACTTCACCGGCGAAATCGTCTTCATCAAGGGCGGGATTGCTCATTTTGTCAGAAACCCTCCGCGTACGGGCTGGCCCTGAATCACCGGCGGGGAAATGGTGTTGCCGGACGCCTCAGGCAGCTTGGCGGCGCGCGGCGACAGCTGGGTGGCCGGAAGCTGATAACCGGCGCGCAGGCTGTGGCACACCACGCGCTGCACGTCGTCCACCTCAAGCTGCCAGGCCGCGCCGGCCATTACCTGTAGCGCGTTGCGCAGACGCATCGGGCCGAGCTGATACTGCACCGCCGGCAGCGGCTGCCGGTATAGCACGCCGTTGGCCGGGCCGGTATGACAGAGCGAGTAACCGGACTGCTTCAGGGCATAGCGCATGGCGTCTGCTACGGTTAGTTGGATAGAAGAAGGAATGCGAACATCAATAATTTGTGAGAGTGGATCACGCTGCGCAGCCTGAGGGTCTGTACTGACCAGCAGATAGCGATCGTATCGCACTACTTCAGGGGACCGTGCGTAAACATCATCAGCGGGGATCTGAATATTCCGGGAAACACTTACCGGTGGAACAGGTTCGGAAGGTGCCCTCTCTTGCAGCTTCTGAGGTTGCTGAACACAGCCCACAAGAATCACAAGCGGTAAAGCAGCAAAGAATGAGTTTAGTTTCATCTGAAGAATACCTGTACAGTGATAACAGACTTCACTGTGCGCAACTCTTCATTAAAATGAAATTTTAAACTCTATAACAGTTCTTTCAAATTTAGTCAGTTATAACCGAAATGTGTCTCTGCATGAGCTAAAAACTCAATCATTTTAAGCCCCATCGCGTTCTCGGTTTTAATAAAACGTCTATGATAGTTTTCTACAGTTGTGCTTTTAAGAGATGGTTTAGGAAATCCTAGTTTAATAAGCAGTGACTGGAGATCCTTTAATAATGAAATATCCATGACTTTGGACTCTTTAACTTTTATCAGATCATCAACAACTTTTTCTCCGGAGAAATTAACCAGAGCATCTCTAGAGAAAACCGGCTTCCTTAACTCAGCTGAACAAGCAATAAAGATGGTTCTAACACACCAAGCAATTCTTTTATTAAAAACTTTAGAGCCTTTAAATCTCCCGTTAAAATCAATTAAAAACCATGCTAAATCAGCAGCGCATAATTTTTCATAACTATAATCATCTTTATAACTAAATATTAGTTTAATATCTGACACACCAAAGCCACAATTATATATCTCACGAGATTCTTCACAGATATGCAATATAAATAAATCACCATTTATTGCGCGCTGAATCGCCAATTTCTTTGGGTAACATGCCAGATTGCTGTTACCTTCAACCGACATGCGGTAATGTTCCTCATCTGTTATCGCAAAAAGATCGATGTCAGACAAATCATTATAATCGCCTCTTGCACGACTACCGTATATTGCTAGTGATAAAATAGCCATTATCTAACTCTACATATTCTATTGATAACAGTCGGTACAAAAATAGCATACCACCACAAACCTAATAATGCATTACTGCCATAAATAGCCTGCTCCTGCCATCCCAACGCTGTAGTGGCATGCTTCGTATAGCCAATAAGCAATGATATATCAAAGGATTTAATAAAGGAAAGTTTCCAATCTAGTGGTAAGTTACAACCAAAATCGATGAATCTATATGCTATAGTAAAAAACAATATAACTATAGCTCCGAAAACTGCAGCGCGACTGATATTGCCTCCCCATCCATTAATAGATCCGGAAAAGGTTATAATCTTTCTTTCAAACCAACCAAACACTTCCGAAATAAAATTCCTGACTTTTCTTTCATTCTTACTGCGATGATATTTTGCTTTGGAAACCTTAGCGGAAATTGACTGTAAAAGGTAAACTTTAACAGACTCATAGTATGCCTTATCATCTGCATGTCTTTCATTATTTGATAAAACCAGCCTTGCCAATTTCAGCTTTGACTCTTCCAATCTGAAGATTTGATAAGCTGGCGTTGTAAGATTCTTGCGCTTTAATAGTGCTTCATCAGTATTAGTATATGCTGATTCAATAAAAGGCTTTGGGTTTGTAATAACAGTATCGAAAATTTTAGTTTCAGTTCCCGATATGCCGCTATTGAGCCATGTACAATCATTAAAAATACAATATTCAAAGGTTGCAACTGTGAAAGAACAACTATCAAATTGACATTCTGAAAACTTAGCTTTTCGCCAAATCGATGACCCCATATCGCATTTAAAAAACCTGCATTTCTTGAATGAAAGTATTGTATTAAAATCGCCAGAAAAGTCACATTCAATGAATGACAAATTATTACCTTTCCAGCTAGGGATTTCAGTAGTTCTTATTGAGTCAAGTAGTCTATCAGAAGCACATGCCAGCTTTGTGAAAACACTCTTTTGATGGACATTCCAGTCAAAATTCGCATTTAGGCCGCTAAAGTCAGGGTCATAGAGAGGTTCCCAAAAATTATTTATCCTTTTAGGGTTTTTGGGGGTGTCCACCTTACCGTGCTCCCCGGTAGAATTTTGGCACTCTTGAGTCACCATAAGTTACGTTCTCAGAATCTTCACAATATATGAGTTTTATTATACAAAAAAAACGCTGACCAAAGTCAGCGTTTTTATTCAGCACTTTCATGCAACCTGATGAGGAGGGTGCGTTATGTCACCATACCCCTGCAGCAGGCCCTCGATTGAAACATCTTCATCCAGTGCGTCCCAGTGAATACCACGAGGAGACAGTTCATAGTTTTTCAGCTGCTCGAGAGACGCATCGCGAAGACGGGGAAACCACGATAGCGGTACACCGATGATTCGCTCATCTGAGAGATCTACCCACATAATGTGATGATCAAACCGAACGCTCTTAGCTGAAGTAATCATTCCAGGCCTCCAAAAGCATGGGTTGATATTGTCTTATTACTATCATCAGCTCTTTTACTGTCCGCGAATCAAATCCATCATTGCGCGCCAGTTTTACAACCGGTTCCAGCCAGAACTTAGCCTCTGTGCCGGCCTTCATCACATGAATGTGAGCAGGTTCGCGCGGATCACCTTCGTTGGAATAGAAAAAAAACCGAAACCCGTTTAGCCGTAGTATGACAGGCATCTTCAGTAACCTTTACGGAATTATGGTGAAATTTACTCCAGCGGTCAAACAGCAGCGGAGGAACAACGACAAGTACTTGCATCCTCCATTTTAAAATGAGTTGTCGGCATAAGATTGCTGCTGGGATGCAGCGCTCTGTGCCTGTTGCGGCTCTGCACGTTCAGTCTTAAAGACCATATACTGGCCTATCTTGATCCAGTCCACCTTAATCAGGCGGGCTTTCAGACTGACGCGACTTTCACCAGCGTGCTCACCATTTTTCAGTTGAAAAATATCTGTCGATGGATTGCTGAGAACGAACCCTATCAGCACTTTTTTATCTTCATCAACCGCTTTCTGACAGCGATTAACAAGGCTGCTGGCTTCTTTACTGGCAACAGTAACGTCAAAGCGCACGTAAGATGGGCTATCGCTTGGCCCTGACAATGCATTTATGACGCAGCTGATAAAAGTACCGGCCTGAGCATTTACCTGCCGAACGTTGCTCAGATAACCGAGTCCATTGATAGTCAGGTTGAAGTAGTCTTTAGATTTGCCATTGTTACCGGCAGAAGATGAGTTATTTGCAGACATGATGTTTTCTCCATGGAGGTCAAATTTAGTTCGACGGAGAAAACTTCAGCCCGGACGGGAGAAGTCTTCCCGTCGGGGAGTCAGAATCAGCTAAATTCTGACCATCTTGATTGTTGAATGTACCTTGATCATCAGGCAGTAGGAGCCGTAATTGACGATATCTGCTTTCAAAGGCGTGCAGATGTACCACACAGATGTGTACTCCCTTTCAGGCTACAGGAGTGTTGTGTTCAGTCACCCTAAGGCGATTCTCTCAGACTGGTGAATCATTGGTGGTCGTCAGAGACGACAGAAAAGCACTTTCATTTTGAGCTAATGTACGTTGTTGTCAACCCTTAGCGCCCGACGGCTATAGAACTCCACAGACCTCTTAAGTTCCGGCCTGAACTTTACCCGTGCTTCGGGCTTTACCTGGAGTTTTGCATCGTGTCTTTCTGTTATTTTCGCTAACCATCCCTTTGCACTCTGGGTATTGCATGCAACTCCAGAACTTGCCTTTCTTGCCCATTCGCTGTCGGGTGGCTTTACCACATTCAGGGCAGGCGGGTCCGACAGGGACCGTCACTTTAAAGGCTGTAGACTGCCCTTTTTCAATCAGATGTCGGGTCCACTGACTCTGCTTCTGCATAAAATCGCTGAGTCCGCTTTTACCCTGGGCTATATCATCCAGAGCCTGCTCCCATAACGCCGTCATGCCCGGGCTGGTCAGTGTTTCTGGCAGTGCGGCAATTAGTTCGCGAGCCATTTGTGTGGCATGAATAAATTTGCCTTTTTTCTCCAGATAGTGCCTCTTGAACAATGCTTCTAATACGCCGCTGCGTGTGGCTTCTGTCCCTAATCCTGCATTATCGCGCAGCACTTTCTTCAGCTGAGGATCCGTTACCAGGCTGGCTGCATTTTTCATTGCAGCAATGAGCGTACCTTCTGTATGGTGCGCCGGAGCTTTAGTCACATTGTCTTTTACAACGGAGCCAGAAACCTGACAGATGCTCCCCTGCTCAAGGACAGGCAGCAGTGAACCAGATTCGCTCCCTTCGTCCTCTTCCTCATCAGTGTGTTTGCCAAACAGCTCTTTCCAGCCAGGATTGACAATGACCCGACCACGCGAGCGAAAAAGCTGATTACCAATGTTAAACGTCGCATTGGTAACGTCACTTTCCTGTAGTGGCATGAATTGCGCCAGATAATGAAGTCGGATCAGCGAGTATACCTTGAGCTCTTTATCGTTCAGTCGTGCGATATCAAATGGCTGACCTGTAGGAATAATGCCATGGTGCGCAGTGATTTTTTTATCGTTCCATATGCGTGAGTTAAGTGCAGTATCGAGATGAGCTACCCTGGATGCTATACCGGGATCAGATTGCTGTATGGCCTGTATTACCTTTTTAGCTTCTTCTCGCATCGAGAGTGGCAGGTAGCCGCAGTCAGTGCGCGGATAGGTAGTTGCTTTATGAGTTTCATATAACGACTGCGCAATCGACAATACTTCATTAGCGCCAAACCCCCATTTGCGATCGCAAGCAATCTGGAGCGAGCCGAGATCAAAACATAACGGAGCTGGGGTTTTCTCGCGCTTCTTATCTGCAGCTATTACGCTGCCAGTGCCCGATTTCTGACATAGCTGCTGTACAGCCATAGCAATTTGCTGATTCACACAGCGTTTATCATCATCGCAATACTGATCAGCCGCTACCCATTCAGCTTCAAAACCAATACTGTCTTTTTCCAATAGTGCTTTCACTTGCCACCATGGCTGAGGAACAAAGCTGGCAATAGCCAGATCCCGGTTAACCACTATAGCAAGTGTAGGCGTCTGTACCCTGCCAACGGAAAACACCTCAGACAGCCCGGCTTCACTTGCTTTCAGGGTATAAAGCCGCGTCAGGTTCATACCTATCAGCCAGTCGGCACGGGAACGCCCGACGCCAGCCTGATACAGATTTTCGGTCTTATCACCTGACCACATATCGTTCAGCGCTTTTTTTATGCTGCCCTCATCAAGTGCTGACAGCCATAGACGACGAACGGCACCGCTGTAATTGCAGAATTCCATCAGCTCGCGTGCAATCACTTCACCTTCGCGATCGGCATCAGTAGCAATCACGACTTCACGCGCCTGCTTCAACAGCTTTTTAATCACGTTGAACTGGTCGGCAGTATCTTTTTTAACGGTCATCTGCCAGCGGTCAGGAATGATTGGTAACACATCCGTCCGCCACGGACGCCCAAACTGCTCCCCATAAGTTTCCGGTGCTGCCGTTTCCAGCAGATGACCGATTGCCCATGTTACCGTTATGTTGCCACCAGTTATGCATCCCTGCCCGCGCTGGCTAATGCCAAGCACACGGGCAATATCTTTTGCCTGGGAAGGCTTTTCACACAGATAAAGCTGCATGCTCACCTCCCCCGATTTAACGTTTCTGTCCGGATGCGACCTGGCGAACCTGTGTGATAACGCTATCAAATGCACGGCCTGTCAGGTGAGAAGCAACTGGCGATTTATATGTCACATAAATTCGCGTGCCGGCACCATTTTTTTCAAGCTCAATATCCATATGGTCGCTTTCCCCGGTATCGCTGCCCATACGATAGGAGCTTCCCGGAACGGCTTCCCAGACAGGATTAGCATCCTCTATAGCAGCTGCACTCCACCGGCTATTACGGTCTTTAGTGCGAATAAGCTCAATTTCATCCTGACTGATATAACCATAATGACGTTTCAGGCGTGTAGCAGCGGTATCAATATCGACAGGAATGCTGAACTGTTTACTGGAGCTTTGCGCAGCAGTATTGCCGGCTTTCGTCAGGACGGGCATACCATTACCGGAATCCATAGAACCTGCGCCGGTTTTATCGCCGCGCAACGTTTTACTGATGCTGAAGGCCGTATCACTGATGCTTTTATTCATACTGGCAAGGTCACTGCCTGCGCAGCCTGTAAGCAAGGCACAGAAAAGGCCCGTAGTTAAAATGCGTTTCAAATTAATCGGCCTCAGAAGTCATTGTGTTTAATGATGAGAAAGAAGAGCGTTTTTCACCGGACATGATGGCCGGATGAGGTTCGCCAAGGCGACTAATTGCATCCAGACCGCGCTCGGTTTTATTGCGAATGTCGTCATATGTCACAGGTACAGTTCGATAGTTCTGGATTAGCCCGTATACCCCACGGACAGCTTTACTGCCTTTTTCCAGGAACTGATCGCGCTGTGAGCGGGAGATAAGACCGTAATGAAATGCCTGAAATGTCTTCAGCGCTAAGCGATCGTAGTGAATCAATAGCCACACGCATCGATACCCTAAAGGTGAGCGACTAAAAATATCCAGGTTAAGCGGGTCAGTTGAGGCAGGATCAGACATTGTGACGCCTCGCGGAACAGCAGCGATGACCTTCTCTACTGTCTGAAGATAGTTTTCCATCGTTGCTGTAGCCTGATTAATTGCCTCTTCCAACTTCACCAGTAGTTCATCGCCGTAGGGATTACCTGCAGCGGCATCGCGTCCTGCATAACCGGCCCGGGAAATCACTTCAGGCATACCAATGATCTTCGGTCGCTTGTCTGTTCCTGACTTATCATCCGAGCGGCCACGGCCTTCCCATAGCCTGATCGCGTAATGTGAGTGAAGCTCAACGGTCAGCGTAGATTTCAATCCGCCTGATCGTAACGGTGTAGTATCGGTACTTGTTTGTTCGGCCATCGCTGTCTCCTGTTGGCAAAGCCTTTGTGTTAATTAAGGGGATCCTCATTCCTGAGAGGACCGTAATCAATTCGAAATAAGATTCTCAAAACTTAAATTTTGGGTGCTGCCTGGGACATTTAGCGCCCGTTCAATGTTGCCACTGGCAACATTGAGTGGAAGTTGAGCAGTGTTGCCACTGGCAACACTGAGTCTTCTGTAGCCACCAGGGATATTGGCAATACAGATTGGTAATAACGTTAATCAGCGGCTTGTTCATTGCTTGCGAACACCAACGTGCGCACGCAGGCTTTGAATAATCTCTTTGACTCGCTCTTCATTGCATGGCTGTTGCTGTTCATTCTTGAGAGAGGTGAATGGACGTAATTCAGGACGGGAACTGACGCGATTTTGCTCTGAAGGACTTCGCGCAATTTCGGGAGAATATAGTTCGCCCCGACGCGCTTTTTTTAACACTGTAAGCAACCAGCCAAGAGGATTCTGAAGGCTTCCATCACGCCAGGCACGATCAGCATTTGATAACACCAGAGCCGATTGCTCAGGCGACAGTGCCTGAAGCTGCCGGTTAACCATGTCCCTGTCTTCAGATTTTAGTAACAGAGCAAACTCCTCCGGCAGCGAAACCGAATGAGTTACGTATTTATTATTTGTATTAGTAGTAAAACCACGTACGTAACTGTTCGGATTCCGTACCCGGCTGGAATTACCTGAATTAGTACTGTGTTCGGAATCCGAACCCTGAGAAAGAAGTGGCATTTTTAGACTGGGTTCGGATCCCGAATACAGTGGTGCATTGCTTATTGCATTACCTTGAGAGCGGTTAGTCATTTCATCAGGAGTCTGCGCGGAGCCAAGGCGACTCTCAATCAACTGGATGTGACTGCGGTGATGGCTCATGGCAGGATCAAGCCGAATTTCACTGATGATTGTTCGGGCCGTTGTGCTTATGGTGCGATTGCTGCTCAGGCAGGCTTCAGCAACTGTTTTAAGCCAGTGAGGGTCAAAGACTTCAGCATCAGCAAACGTTAAGGGCTCATCATGCTGCGCATAAATATTCCCTCGTATGCGGCCCTTATCATCCCGGACTCGCTTACAGAGGCTGAGCCAGCCAGTCAGACGCAACATAAGCAGGACGCGGCTAACAGTTTCCTTTGATGCGCGCCCTTTTCCAGGTGTAGCCAGTTGCAGCTGTAGCTCCTCGTAAGACGGAAAAACTGCACCTTCGTTACTCAAGGCGTGCAGTCGCACAATTATCCAGCCCATTTTGTCCAGGGGAGATAAACGCGGATCGAGCAGCAGCCGGCGAGGCATGGCGTCCTGAATATTGCCTGTAAATAGCAGGCCACCGCGTACAAAGGTGTTTTGTTCTTCTGCTGACCGGGCGGTTAAGCGACCGGTCATCTTATTGACTGCCTGCTGGATTAGGCTGTCATCGGGTAATGTCATTGTTCACCTTCTGAATACAAAAATGCTGAGCGCTGTGCCAGTTAGGGCTCATCGCTCAGCATTCTGACTACATATTAGTTACGCATAGCCGTGTTATAACGCTTGTGGTTCATCATTTCCCAGGTTTGACCTTCATCACGACTAAGCAGCCGCCAGAAAGGACCAAGATCAGTTTTGTAGTAGCCAGTTCGGTTCTCGTTAAGACGCTTAAAATTGCGCTCCCCCTGCCAGAACCGCCTTACTGCTCCAGCAGCTTTTTTCTGAAGAGAAGACGGAACAGTAACTGGCGCTTTAAGGCCTGGTATAATTTCATTGAATCGCATATCTTCTCCCTTACTGATTACAGTGAACTTTATTCCGTATTTGTAAACGTCAGTGCAGGTCAATTCTTATGCTCTCCTCCGCGTCGCCGCAGTCAGATTTTCGCTTTCCCACTTAAGAATGGTGTTCCACACAGCAGTCAGAGAAATATCGAGCTGTTCCGCTGCCAGCAGCATCAAATCCAGACCTTCTTCTGTTTCACAACGCAACGGTGTGCTGTCAGCAGAAGCCCAAATTTCCCACAGTTCAGTGCTTTGTTCATCGCTGAGAACAGTGCCACGGCCAGCACGAACTTTTATGCCTGCAATCCTGCGCTGCGCTGCTACATCGTTGCTCATCAATCCAAAGTAGTGCTCCATCAGCTTGATTGAACCGCCCAGGGCAAGTGCGCGATCAATCCGTTGTTTGCGAGTCTGTTCTTCTCTGGCCTGAGTCATTAACCGTGCCAGATTGTCCTGATTAATCTGGAATGAAAGAACCGACACTTCGCTATTGATGATGTAATGGATATCTTCAATGGTCATATCTTTCAGAGTGGCGATTTCCTCTGGCGTTAAACCCATTTTGTCGCAACGGCGAATGAACCCATTTTTGAGCTCCATTACCAAATCAAGCAGAAAACCATTAGCTGCACGGGAGAGGTTCGTATTCATCAGTTACCCTTCATTTACAGGAACATTATGGGCAGCACCTTTGCGCTGCATTTCGCGGAGACGACGAAGGATCCTGATGAGCCGGAACACAGTCAGGGTTTGCTCGTCATCAAAAGCAGGAGTGGTTGAGTCGTTTAATCCGATCAGCAGACCTGAAAAGAGATGGGGGGCATTTTCACTGGTCGCCTCGCCAGCCAGCGAAGATAGGAAACAGGCTACTGCAGGAGCGTTATCTGCATGAACGGATAACCTAAAGCCTGCCGATAAAGCATTTTCATTATCAGACTCCAGAGCATCACAACAGCCGTGTGCGTCCGCAACATCCCAACAAAGACGCCACGCAATGCTCTGCAAATGATCTATGTCGTCCTGAAGAGCATTTATATGCCAAAGCGAATCAGTATCCGATAGGGCAGCTACTTCGAGCGGTTCCTCATGTTCAAATGTCTGCACACTTTGGTCACCATCTGACGTCATAGCTGACGTTAAAATGGGCGTCTCGTTTCCAGAGAGCACTGATGAAATTGCCGGCTCAATTGGGCTGTCAGCCTGATCGATTACCATTGAAGTTTTTGTAGGCTCAGCCTGGTATGTATTGGCTGAATAATCCTGTTCTGCACTGGCGTCATCATTAGCGCATGGAGCTACAGGTAAATGCGGGGTAATGTCGGAAGAGGTATTTTCAGCATGCTCTTCTTTAACTCTGCTGGCGCCGCGTAACTCAAGTAACCATCCGTCATAATCAAGTTCAGGGCACGGAAAAGCAGCAGTAAGATCACCGATCAGTTCATCTGTAAACATCTCAAACGACCAGAGCTCAGGATCATCAAATTTACGGCAGCACTCACCAAAAACGTAGGGAAAGTCAGCTTCAGTTTCGATGTCACTTTCAACACGATACTTTTCCCAGATCGCTTCAGCACTGTGTCTCAATTTGAGCAGTTTTCTAAGCCCCTGACCGCCGAAGCCTGACTTCAGTAGAACTGGTAACCACGGATACAAATTCTGGACAACATCTTCCATGCGGCTAACGCTGGAAAAATGTACAGGTAAGCCGTTAGCCGTGAGTTCAGAAGCTAACTCCCGCAGAGAAACTTTCTTTCCCTGTTCCTCTTCAAGCAAATTACGCGCATCATGTACTGAAAGGGCTTTATCAATGAAAGTCAGTTGCCCGTGAGTTTCATTTTCAGCAAGATGGCCAGTGAGACACTGAAAACGGCCAGGCCATGGCTTCACTACACATAGCATCCGAAAAAAACGCTCATCACCGGTTTCATTCCATAACTCACGCATAATGGTGTAACGAGTATTGCCACCATCGCTGAAAGTCCACATACCGGCAGGCAAACGCGGGTCCAGAGTCACAAAAGGTACTGATTTTAGACCGCAAGCACGAATTGAAGCCTTGATATCGTCATAGCGTGGATTCCGGCTTTTACGCGGATCATCAGGATTGGTGCAAAGCTCATCAAGAGTGAAGACTCTTGTCTGACCTTCACTCTTGATAGGTGCGTTTTTCACAAGCTGAGGCTGACTCATTGGTCCACGCTCCTGTAATTGTATCCAAAGTCATACCCCCCCTCAGGATATTCACTGAAGAGAGTAAATCTGCCGTCAAATTTGGTTTTGATGGTGCCGGTTGGCCCCTGTCGATGCTTACTTATGATGATTTCAGCCTGGCCTGGATGAGATGTATCAGCGTTATAAACTTCATCGCGATAGATAAACGCTATTAGATCGGCATCCTGCTCTAACGCACCGGACTCGCGAAGATCCCCGTTATTAGGTCTTTTGTCTGCTCGCTGCTCAACCTGGCGGTTAAGCTGAGAAAGGGCGAGCACAGGGCAACCCACTTCTTTGCCTAATGCTTTAAGAGAACGTGAAATTTCTGCGATTTCCTGCGTGCGGTTTTCCATATCCGGGCAACGCATAAGCTGCAAATAATCAACCATGATCAATGAAGGCTGACCGTATTTACGAACGTAGCGACGAGCACGTGTTCGTAGCGTGGCCGGCGTCTGATAACTATTGTCATCAATGACAAGGCGATCGCGCCATTCGGCTATTTCGCGAGTACCCTGACTAATACGGCCCCATTCTTCATCTGACAAATTGCCACTACGTAAACTGGTAAGCTCAACCTGGCTGCGCATTGACAGCATGCGCATAGTCAGCTGTTCAGTCGGCATTTCAATGCTAAAAATGAATACGCTGTTTTCTGGTTTACCAACGAGTGCACCAATACTCCAGCTGAGTGCCAGTGATGTTTTACCCATAGAAGGCCGGGCGGCTAGTATGATCAAATCACCAGGCTGAAGTCCGCAGGTTTTAAAATCAAATTCGGCCATGCCTGTAGGTGTGCCGGTAATTCCATTCTTAATGGCAGTGGCGATCTCAAGCTTGCTTAAAAAATTCTCCAGGGCGAGTACGATTTCTGTTTCGCTCTCGTTTGAGCGGATACCCTGCTCAGTGAGTCTAAATAATGCATTCTCCGCATGCTCTGCCACTTTTACGGAAGTCATTCGGTTTGTCTGAATGTCAGCAACAATGCTATTTCCGATAATCTGCAGAGCACGTAATCGACTTTTTTCAATGATAATTCCGGCATATCCCAGGATGTTTGCGGCGGAAGGCGTGTTTTTACTCAGCTCAGCCAGATAAGCAAAACCACCCGAATGCTCCAGTTCTCCATCTCTCTCAAGCTTCTCACTCAACGTAATTAAGTCGAAAGGCTGAGATGCTAATGACAGGCTGCTAATCGCTTTGAAAACGTTGCGATGTGCAGAAATGAAAAAGTCCTTGTCCGTCAGGAGAAGGTTAACTTCATCCCAGCGATCATTATCAAGCATCAACGCGCCTAAAACGCATTGCTCAGCATCTGAGGAATAAGGTATTGCAGACGTGGTAACAGGCTGTTTTGGCATGAGAGTAACCCTCCGCTTAGACCGCGGATTTTCAGAAAAGTAATTATCTGTTTGTATTAGCTAATGGCAGGTTTGCCCGTTAGCCCACTGACATACTCGTCCAGATATGTATCAATCAATCCCTGCACAATTTTTGACGCACTGATCACACGCCCCGAAGAATGAGTAAGTGTGACCGCACTGCTCTCCAGCGTTTTACGTCTGGCTGGACCTATATAGATAATTGGTGCCGGCGAATGTGGTTTTTCAAATGAGGGCATATCAACTCCAAGTTAAGTTTTACTAAGGAATTTCCTTATCCGTAGAAGCAGATAAGGAGCATCTGATTTTAAAACGGACCAGGATCCCTGAATGCTTAAAACCCTGTTAATGGAGCACCTACAGGGTATTGCCCTCACTGTACACGTTACTGTGTCAAAGAAAGGTCATTTTATGGTAATGTTTAACACTTAATTTATTAAGCCCTTACATATTACCACTTCTTAAGGCTTTTATGCAATTTATTCCCATTTTGTGGGAATTATTCCCAGACGCTATGCAATTTTTTCCTTTAAAATCATTGCAATAATTTCCGTTAAGGAATGCGAATGTTAGACACGATTGAAAAGCGGCTGAAGTGCTGCAGAGCGGCAACAGGGACTACGCCACAGGAGGTAGTCAGTTACATCCAACAGAAAAACCTGGATCTGTCCTACACCACCTACACCCGTTGGGAGTCAGATGGAAACATCCCTGCGCGCAGGATGGATGTAGTGAATGTTATTGCTCAGTTTTTCAGCGAAAATGGTCTGCAGGTAAACGGCCAGTGGATTATGAACGGTGAAGGTTTTCCGCCGCAATTCACCGAATACGCAAAACTGGATGAAGATACGCTTTTTATCCTTGCCAGCCGTCAGCTTCCTGACGTTGAACTGATACAGATTGGCGGCATGTATGGAGAGCCATATGTCAGTTTCGGAGAATTCTGCATTGTATCTACGCTCTCAAATATCGACCCTAATAATAACAAGCTCTGCTATGTGAAGAGCGGTAATGGATTGAATGTTGGGGTTTTGAAAGTAATGGATGAGCAGTCTATTGTTTTAGAAGGGAACCAAAGCATAACACTCAAGAAAAGCGATATTTACGAGTGTCGGAGAATAAAGTGGATACAAAAAAAGTAAAATTGAATTTTCATCGCTGCAGTAATGAGGTTGTAGCTTTTCTCGATAAGTTTGAGCAGACCACCTATATCTCAACGCTATTAGTTGTGAATAACATAATCTCAGCACATCAAAGCAATGGCTATGCCGACTGGGATAACAAATTTTATTACGAAGGTAAATATAAAGATAGCCTTCTGATAAAAATGGGCATCGAATTAACTAAAATAAAAAAAGGCGATGTCAGTACTGTTATCTGGGATGATGCATTTCGTAATGAAAGAAACAATGTTATCGATGAGCAACGGCGACAGCATAATATTTATCATGGTATAAGTTTTATTTATGGGATTGAGGACGATATGAGCATGGCGCTTAATATCTGTACCGGGGCCGAAACCTCGCAAAAGGATTTCGAAAATCTGATACTGCCGATGCGTTTTGCATTGCTGAATTATTTTAAGGACCTATGATGTTTACTAAGAACTATTCCGTAGACGAGAAACACGTTGATTTTCAAGGTGTTGTTGATGGGCTCTATTATCCTTTCTATATGGAATGGACGCGTCACGCATTTATGAAAGAATCTATGGGCCTTGATCTGGAGCAAGAGTTCGCTGAAGGCCGCCTTCATATGATTCTGGAGTATACCCTCCGCTTTAAGAAAAGCCTGCAGAAAGGCGATGAAATGCAGGTAACATGCGAGCTCAAAGCTAATGAGAAACGCAACCGCGTTAACTTTGTTCAGCAGATACTGGTTAATGGCACTGTTTATGCTGAGGCTACTTTCGTAGCAACCTGCATATCTAACGGTCGGCCTGTAATACCAGATGCAGTAAAGAAAGCACTTTCAGAATGAAATTTTATGGAGCCCTCTCGGGCTCCAACTCAGTTCTCTATTATTAAATATCGACTGTCTTTTATCTTAATCGCGCCAGAGACATAAACTTCACTTAACTTAATCAGATACCCGCTCCGTTTTTGAAACTTACCTTCAAGCCCTTCATTCTCATATATTCTGACTTTGAAAAAACGCTGCTCACTTCTCATATGAAGCAAACCAGACCTTTCAAAATCTGACTGGATAGCCTTCCTACTCTTTATACTACCAGTAGCTTCGATAAACTTAAAAACGGTGCCGGGAAGTGAAATAAACATAAACCCACTTACGGCATGAAGTAAACTGTCACTTTCGTTAACACTCATTGTTTTTTCATTAACCGAATCTTTAAGCCAGTCAAGGAACGCTTCACCAGTATGGACTTCCTTAGCGGCCATATGATTGGGAATTTTCCCAGGACTAGCATTTATTATCTCCTGTTCAATTTCACTGGATGCATTTATTAAAATCGGATCATCAATGACTGGCATTTGTGAATGTAAATCATCAGGGTTATTTTTCAGTACAGGCGTGGAATCCGTAAAAGCAGAAGCTATTTCGGTATGCTCAACCACACTGTCAGCAGGAATGGGGTCATCATAAGGCGCCTCGTTTGACTCTGTTGCAGGAAACATGCTCAGAAGCAAAGCAGTATCGTCATCATCGCCTGTAACTTCCTGACCTGGCTGTTCATTCTGTGTTCCGGCATTGTCTGAAATTGTTAAGGAAGAACTATCGTTGTCAACAACCAGCTGCGGCTGCAGGTTTGTCTCACTGAGCTCAATAGCTGAGGTCAGTTCAAGTTCGGGGCCTGGAGGGTCATTTACTGTCAGATCAACGGCATTGGACGTTGCAGAAGGAGTGATTGCTGAAATCGATGCAGGGATTTCTGCTGAAATTACCGAAGATGTTGTCACCGCTAAAGTGCCATCCGGAGCGCCAGTGATCTGTCGTGCTTTGTCCAAAATATCTTTGATCACTGGCATGGAGGAAGAATTTCCGCCCATCTGCGCTACCATAACCTCCATGGCTTTTCGCTCACTACTAAGCCATGAAATTGCGCTGGCTGGCAGCAGCCGAACCGCCATGAACGTAGCGGTCTCGTCATGTGTTGATTCACCTAACCGGAACCGATATGGAACTGGAGGCCGTGCTAGTCCAGGCATCCAGCATTGACCGTTTAGGAGTTCGCCATTAACACGCGTAAGGAGGGATAGATGCGTAGTCAGTGCTATCCAGAATACAACGGCGTTCCAGAGTGTGTTCTTGGCCGCCTGCTCTTCTGGTGCAGCACCAGGAGGAAACATATGTCCTTTAGCAAGCCTGACACTGCAGGCTGTAAATTTAAGGGTAAGATCGAGGTAACCACCTTCCCTGCTCCATTCGCCGTCTTCACATGCAGGTACATTCTGAACACACTCTGCCAGAGTATTGAGCGGTTCAAGATAGAGCCTGGTATACACCTCTTCTGGCAGAGAAGTATTATCCCAAATCTGCCTAAGCAGTAGTTTGCGCTGGGGTATAGTAAAAAGCTCTGATGCGGGCTTCGGTACAAAATATCCTGCTTGCACCGCTCCGGTCGCCTGCGTTGGCTTCCCTCCGGTACTTCCTCCGGAAATTAAAGATTTTAACTTAGTGAACATCATTTTTCTCAAGGCTTAAGTCAGCGTTATAGCCACACCATGCCCTGCAGGGAAGTCAGCTTCTATTCCAAACTCTATATGCATACTGAAAAAAAACGCCTCCGAAGAGGCGTATTCGTCAGGCGGCACGCTGTTTTGTGACGCCCAGTTTAGCTGTCCACCGACCGGTGTAATGCAGCGGAGTGAAAAGCGTGCGATGACGCGTCAGCGTCAGTGAATTGCCGGTAATTACCTCGGCAGCGATACCGCAGAGAGATAGCTGTACATAAGACATATTCGCAGCCAGTGGATCAACATCAGTCACTGATACCCATAACTGCTCGGATACAGAATAACCGCGCTGAGCAAATTCCTCAGCGAAGGCGATCACCATGCAACCCGCACCGCTCGCTGGCTCCTGCAGGGTAATGAAGTCTTTTCCCTGCATCAGCGCATCAATGCCGGTGAGCTGCAGTGATGCCATCATTCGCGATACATCCCACGGCGTGAAAAACTGGCCGCGATATTTATCTCCCAGCTCAAGCTCCATAAAAACGCTGCCGAGAAAATCACAACGTTCCTGATCGAGCGCCATCACGACGTGACCCAGTAACTCAGCCATCCGGGTGACGTCTTCCTTTTCGTAGCCAGCAATTATGCTCAGATACTGCTTTTCCAGCTCTGCATCGTGCGCAACGCCATTATGCAGCGCAATTGCCGCGCAGCTGACGAAGTCCTCAAATACCTTGTGCCGGTGATGATAACGGGCAGTGGTGTTGAAAATCTTCAAGAAGGCGTAGCGATGGTTGATCAAAGTCATGCGTGTTCTCCATAAAAAAAGGGGAACACGCCCCTGAGGAGGTGTTCCCCTCAGGGTGTGAGGCAAGCCTTACGGCTCGCCTTTTTTGGTTACCAACTGTACGTAGTGAATCCTTCCGCCTCCGGAGCCCCTGATTCAAAAATCAGGATTTCCACGGCATCCGAACGCATCACAGAAGCGATCACGCAGCGAGCTTCTTTCGATAAACCGGTTTCTTTCAGCCGCAGAACCGGCGCGAAACATGCGGTTAATCGAAGAAGATAGCCCCCGCCGATACAGTGTATCCACTCACCGTGATCGACTTCACGGGTTGTGATTTCATCCAGCAGCGCATTGTCTTTTGCGCTAAGGTGAGCGGTCGATATGACGCGACAGCGAAGGTACTCACTGTTGCCGCTCATATCTGTTCCGCCTGATGAACGGATGTTGCACCTTCTGGTTCATCATGTTCTACGACCGGCACCAAATGAAGCCCGTGAGTGCCGTCGTCCAGCTCGTCAATAATCGCCTCAGCACTGCAAACGTGCTCGCCTCGATCGTAACAGTCATAACCATCAAGATCATGAACCGGCTCGCTGTACCAGTGACGAATTTCACAGTCAAAGATAGTTGATAGCGCCGCGATAACCTCTCCTGCCGGAGGGAACCAGGTGGAATCAAACGCAAGTTTTATGCTGCTGACGCCATCACGTTCCCAGCTCACGTTGTGACCAGCCGGCCACTCCATACCGTACTGCCGGCAATAGAGGCTGAAGGACGTAGACATCCCAGACAGTAGTCCGCCACTTCCATTCAGTTCGGCAGCCAGCTGACTCGGGATTATCTGCAGCATATCGCAGGATTGAGCCCTGTCAGGCAGCTGACTCAGTCGCTCCCAGCACTGACCCGGATCGATTTCCTGGGAAAGTGTGGCAATACCAAACCAGTCTGCATAGCGTTCTTCAATTAGTCGCGCGATATGTCTGCGTGAAATGTCCGGAATACTGTCCCAGCGGATCGCGTCGATACCCGACTGATGATAAAGCCGCTCGATTTTTCGCAGATGCTCCCCGTTAAGCGGTACGTCATTGCGCAGTAAACTGAGCCACTGATCAAACGCCAGGTTGGCTGGCGTGCCCTGTCCCGTTCCGCTCTGCATTAACGCGGGAAACGGCGGAAAAGACTCCGTTTTAACCGGGCGTAACAGGCCGCCACAACCAGCCAGAAACAGCTTTATGCTGCGCAAGACGGCGTGACGGTAAAGCGGTACGGCTTCACCGCTGATCCACTCCTCCATAATGCTGATGAGCGCGGATTTTCCGGTGATTTCTAAACGGTTATGGCACCAGTCTGGCATGGTTAATTCCTCTTTTTTCAAAAAAAGAGGGCACTGTCCCGTGAGGAACAATGCCCTCACGGGACGGCAACGTGTTTACTTAACGATGCCGGGTTGGTGTGTTATGCAGCTTCTGCCGCACTTTGATCTAACTGCAGTAAAAACTCTGACGCTTCTCTCGAGTGCCGGCAGGCACGAAATAGTGCTTTTTTGTCCGACTTGAGTACTTCAAGCCACGATTTTATGTAGCTGTCGTGCTGAATATCGCCAAACACGCCGAGCTGGGCGCACAGAAACGCGCTACCCATCTCCGCTATCAGCTCCTCAAACGCATAAACCGGATCGCCGAACGTTTTCGACGGTTTGGTTATGCCTTCGCGGTTCAGTCGTGACTCATGACCGGTGGCGTGCACAACTTCATGCAGCAGCGTGCTGAAGTAGTCGGCGTGGGTAAAAAATTGTTCCGCCTTCGGCATCAGTATTGAATCAGTATGTCTGGCGTAACAGGCCCGGTTCTGTAATCTGAACGCCACCTTAACGCCCGCCATATGCACAATCTCACATATCCGTTTTTCCGTCGGCCAGTCAATCGTGCCGGGGTATTCAGTTACGGGAGACTCATGGGGTGCAGCCGCAACACTGTCCGGTAAACCGTCACACTGCTCGACATTAAACAGGAAGTTAGGCTTCATCATGGCTCGCGATTCCATCAGCGGCTTCCCGTCGGGATAAAAAAGCTTGTTTCCGCTGGTATCCTCAGCCTGCTTTTCAAATGGTCTGCAAATAATGGCCTCTGATGACGTTTCACCTTTGCGAACCTGACCACCCAGCTCCTGCGCCTGACGATATGTGACCCAGCGATCGGTGCTATATCCTTTTTCCTCTGCGGCCAGCCATAACAGCAGTATGTTAACGCCGCTGTAAGGCTTACCGGTTAAGGCATTAACCGGTAACGGACCCGCAGCAGCGCAGCGGCCGGCTGTGCGCCACGGTTTTTTCCATGGTGCCACACCGTTCTCAAGTGCCTCTACGATACGGTCAGTTACCTTCTGGTACAGATCGACGCTCTCAGTTTTCTTCGTGCGACGGATTTTGGTTGGTTTGGTCATGTGATGCTCCTTAAATGAAAAAAGGGCGCATCCCTCCCCTGACAGGCGAGAAATACGCCCGTCAGGGAAAGTGGTTAACGCACCGGAGAAATGATCTTTCCGTCAGTGGTTATGCTGTTAAGCCGCAACCGGAGTTGCTGCCTGGAATAATAGAAAGCGTGGCGGTCACGCCGCTTACTGTCAGTGAATATTGCTTCTTCAAGCATTATGGCTGCCAAACTGAACCACAGGGCCCGCACTTCATCGCAGCTACAGTCACAAAAATCCGAAGTCCTCATTGCATCTATACGCTCACGGAACAACTCAAGTTTATGTGGACTGAGCCAGCTGATAGTTTTGCGCTTCAGCTGATATTCAGAGCGGACAGACAGAACTACCACTTTGTCAGCAGACGTTATCGGTCTGAAAAAGGCAGAGTCATCTACAGTGAGCTCGTACGTCTCAGAGATCTGACCAAACTTTAGTTCAACCTGCACGCCCGAGTCGGTACTCCCACCGCTGTATTCAAGCGCATAAATACGCTCTTTGCGGTAAAAAAGCTGACCGGGCAATCCGTTCCTGAATTCCAGGAACGAACCTTCCGTCGAGCAGATAACAAGCCTGACTGACATAAACTGATGGTAGGTTTCATGAAACAGCTGCGCGAGCGCGTCACTGTCAAAAGTAAACATAGGATCACCTGCTGTAATAGCGGGATCTGTCTCCTTCCGGAGAGCAAATCCCGGAAGGATTGGTATAAAGGTCAGTCGTTGTGCTGCTGAGCAAGCCAGAATTCAAGGCACGATATGGCTTCCCACTCTTCAGTGGTGACCTGCTTGCCGGGACCGGAGGTTTTTACCAGCAGCAGGTGTTCAATTGCGCCAGGTATTACAAACGATGCCGGTATTATTTCAGGTGCTTTGGTAAACATATCCATATTCCATGCCAGCCATCGCTGCGCGAAACGCCAGCTTTGCGGACAGGAGCTGGTTATGTGATAGCTGTCAGGGCATAAGTTATGCAGAAGAACCAGCACGATGCGCACGAATAAATCCTGTTTGCATCGCTGGCTTTCCACTTTGCGGTACGGCAAAAAATTATCCGAAAGCGTCTGCCTGACGTAGAACGGATTCAGGCAGTAGCCTGCACCGTCCTTATGGTTGAACATGACCGAACCTTCATCGTCAAAAAGTTCTGAAGCGCGGTTCATGTCAAAACCCAGCTGCTTATAAGGCCGGAGCTGAGCGGGAAGAAGCCAGAAGGCTTCTTTAACTGCGTCGGTAAATCTGAACCACTGTTCATCATTTATGGACGCGCCCTGCTCAAACTGGTAAACGCCTGGAAGGACCAGAGGCTCGATTGGTGTATTTGTCATGGTAAATCTCCATTTAAAAAGGGACTTACCGCCCACAGGGAGATAAGTCCCCGTTGGGTTAAGTTAATAAAGTTAAATGTCAGCTTTTGCCGGTTTCCAGTTCTTCGAGTGCAAACTCAAGTTCTGAAACCAGGCCCCAGTCTGCCGTCGAAAATGGACGTTCAGCGCCGGATACGCTTCTGATAAGCAATTCATCAACTGCACCGGTCATCAATCCTTTGGTGCTGAATGGCTGAGGTGAACTATGGGTAGCGATCAGCATATGCCGAATCGTCCAGCGAACAGGTAAAGACCAGCTGACGCCGCCTGCTGATGAAGTAATCTCAAAGCAGCCTTCATAGTGGTTATGTAGCAGTATCAGTACAATTCGCGTGAAGAAATCGACAGGCTGACCTCCCGTTTCAACGACCAAATCAGAAGCCTGGTCCCGACAAATCATTACGCCGCGTGAAACATAGCTACCTTCATCTTTTCCGCCGAACACGAATACCTCTGGTGACGGAAATATTTGTGAAGCGCTTTCCATACGATCACCGTTGGTTGGAGAGCATGGACGGAGGTGAACAGGCAGAAGCCAGAATGCCTCAGTGACGGCAAGCGTGAAGTTTTCCCACTGGGTTGGAGAAATCAATTCTGCATGTTTCACGGCATAAGTGACGTGCTGCGGGGGCATAGAAATAGGTGTCATGATAAATCCTCAAAAAAAGGGGATTTATCGCCCTGGCGGGGGATAAATCCCCACAGGGTTAAGTCAGATTAGAGAGCTTCTAATCGCGCAATTTCCAGATCTCCCAAGCCATGACGATGACCATCTAAAGAAATCTGTTTGTGTAAAGCAGGGCTGAGTTTGACGCTCATTGCTTGTATCGAAAACACTAACTCTTTACAGCACAAGCTGAGATAGCGTCCCAGAGCCATACCGAATGAGAGAGCATGGATGACGTCCATCTGAGCGGCCACAGAAACTGGGAGCTCACGATCGATAAGCACATGCTCATCAAGGTCATCTAAACCAAGCCTTTCATACGCTAAAGCGGTAAGCATATCGCATTCAAATTCAGCTAATTGCAGCAAATCGATAACGGCTGGTGAAAGTGTCATTGTCCGCCTCTCCTCACTGATATGCATAACGAAGGTTCGCCATCTGATTCGCCAGCTTTAGTGCAAAGCGGCGCGCCTGACGGTAAGAACCAAACTCTTCACACGGTTGATTTAGAGCACTAAATCGGTGATTGCCATGAAAAGTTCCGGATCGAGTAAGTATGCCTGACGTCCATTTGCCTGAAGGTAATTGATGCACCTGGACCTTAAAACTTAACGAGCCGGCGCGATTCGTTATCCACTCTTCATCTCTGTTTTGTGTCGTTACATATCCCCAAAGGGATATCGCAGCTGCACCGGAAGCAGAGATGATAGTTTTTATGGAAAATGAAGTTGGTAGGGAAAGGGTATGCATGGTGTTTCTCCAGTTGAACGGGAAACACCTGCCCTGTCGGGAAGATGTTTCCCGATTGGCATTCGCAGAGCTAATGTGAGGTTCAGACAACTACGCAGTTACTTCTGAGCAGTAAATACCCTGAAAGTCGCAGCATCTGTTGTAGCAAGCTGTGCAGTTTTTACAGCAGCCTTATATATAAAGTGCTTACCATGCCGGCTGAAAACGAACTCGTCACCAGACTGGCCGTCGATCACCGTTCTTGCCATGACTATGGCGTGATAGCGCTGATCGTCGAACCATACACGGGAACGGAATTCATAATGGCCGGCAGGTGAGGCAAGCCAGGATGTTCTTCTGAGAGCAGACAGCAGCTGAGGACATTCAGTGACAACTCGCGTTGCTACCGTATGAATCAGATCGACTGGTATGCGTAACTCAGTAATGAACGAGTTGATAATAGACATAGTTTCTCCTGTTAAATGAAGAAACATCTGCCCGATAGGGAATGTTTCCCCGAAGGAGATAGGCCAAAGCCAATTAGTTGAATATACCCTCATTGTCAGGCAATAGGAGCCATATTTGACAACATCTGCTTACAAAGGCGGGCAGATTTACCACACTTAAAGTGTTCTCCCTTTCAGGCTTCAGGAGTGTTATTAGTAGCTACCCGAGGGCGGTCATCTCAAGCTACATGACCATTGGTGGTTGTCCGAAGACAACATAAGAAGCGTTTTAATATTAGCGTCTTATCAACCAATAACGCAAGAGTATTTTATTACTCAATATTTTCATTGCGGTTATAAACACGGGCAACATAAGCACCACGCCCATCCCCATGACCCAGGTCCATTGATACAAGCGCCTCAGCTTCTTTACGGCTCATCCCATTATCCAGATGATAATTCACCGCATCTTGTGAATAAGCATATCTAAGACTGTGTGGAGAATGAATGCCAGTCATTCCCGACTCTCTCAAAACATTGTGATAACGATCAAGAGCCTGATGCAATGAAGGCTTGTCAATTAGCTTTCCATTATTTTCATCGATATGACGAATTGCTTCATTTAAAATGGAAATAACTTTTTCTCTTTGGAAAATTGTTGCATCTCGCGGACGCCCTCCCTTAGTTCCAAACACAACGCGGACAGTATTATTTCCATCCTGTAAACTTTTGCGCCATGTTTTAATGGACTTCGCAGCCTGCACAGTTTCTTCGGCACGCAGTCCGATATATCTGGCAAGTTGAACACCTATAGCAATACCAGGATCCTTTTGCGTAACCAAAGATACAACTTCGTTAAGTCGCTCATGAGAAATAGCGACTTTAGTACCTTCTCTGCTAGCCCCAGAAATATTAAGCGCCTGATTACTTAACTTATCATGTGCAGGATTAGCCAGTACATTCCTTCCACCCTGCAAAAGAACAGAGCGAATAGCGGCCATTTCATTCTGTAATGTCCTGGAAGATATTTTTTCTTCCTGCCGACTACGGATGTAATTTTCTATATGTAGAGTTTTAATATGGCTTACGTCCCGGATTTGTATATTAAGGGTTGCCAGTCGCTCTGAAAAGCGACTGGCAATCTTTGAACGATCCGATACTGTTTTAAAACTTCCACCGCCCTGGCGTGCGAGCGTAACAAGCTGCTTACTGAGTTTTTTTGACATACCTGGCTCCTCTTCAAAATTCACACCTGTTGACCCACGCTTCAACAGCTATGTAATTCTGAATCTGTACATCTCTTCCCCGATGACACGGTTGCTTTTGCGCTTCCTGCGTCTCGACTGGTATCTGTGCATCGGGGCGGCGAAATGTTGAGTTCTTGCGAGGCTTCCCCAGGTCTCAGACCTGTTTGCGGCTTGCGCCGTGCTGACGTGAGTCAGTCTGCCTCCGTACATCAGTTTCCTGATGTCGCCATCGATACCGAGTCGATATATCTCCTTCTAATAAACGCCCTTAACGGGTTGTTCGTTAACGTCGCGTTGTGGTTGATTAATAGCCAGTTGAGCATCTGAAAACACGTAATACGTTCACGTCAGATAGTACCAGCGTGTTGAAAACCGCACTGTGCGTGGGTTTGATCGTTATGCGCTGCGCGCGTCACTTTGTTCTCGTTTCACTCGAATCAAAGTGACGCCGCGCAGCTTCATGCTCCTAATGCGTCTTCCGCAAGCGCCCAAATGTTCCAAATGAGCTTATGCGTCATAGCAAAAGTCGTATGCAGCACAGGGCGTATCCCTGTAAATCTTCATAACGTTTGTGAGAAAAAGCATCATTTTGGATGCCTTGATATGGCGCCAGGCGTCTGAAGCAGCCCATGCTTTGAGATGTGTAATGTACCCTCATCGTCGCGTCGTAGGTGCGCTTAAATTGACGATATCTGCTTTCAGGGGCGGGCAGATGTACCACACTTTTCGGGTTCTCCCTTTCAGGCTACAGGAGTGTTTATGCAGCTACCCGAAGGCGATCCTCTCAAGCTGCAGGACCATTGGTGACCGCTTACGCGGTTGACTTACGTTTAAAATATTGAAGCAAATTTAGGGGAAAGTCAAAACCTGTATTTCGTTAAATGATCAATTATCGATATTTAGCTATCAGTTTCTTTCAGTTGCTCAGTATATGATGGCAGCTCAGGATAAATAAAATCTTTATTACATCCATACATAGCTAATTTTTTCCGAATCTATGGAATGCTTTTTAACGGGATGCGAATTTTTAAAAATCACTCTGAAGAATTATTTTAGAAAATATCTTGCTTAAGATCCTCAGCGTCACTTAAAACCCAACGACCTTGTTTTATTCTCAGGAAAAACACGCCCCTGAAGCAGATTACTCAAAATCAAAATACTCTGTTTTTTTCAAAAGAGCAGGTTTTAGCATAGTATTATAAAATAATATCGAGATTATATCTCCGATATAATTTTCTTGGCCGGAACTAACGAGCTTTTTGCAAATCCCAATAAATTTATTGTCATAAAAATCATAACGCGGCAAAAATAATTTATCGCAACCTCCTTATTAAAGTTAAGAGCTCGACTTGAGGGATTAGCTGAAAATATATAAACACTCGAACTGGAGCTTAAAAATAACATCTCCAGCTAGTACACTTCTTGTACCGAACAAAGTGGCTTGGCGTTATAATTTAAAGCTCTGAATTATTTAAACAGTTTATTATGAACTTCAGAAATTTTCACAATCCTTTCAACTAAGTTACGACTTGTATGTGTATCAAGCATATACTCAGCACCCACACCATAAAAACTGCCGCATCATTGCTCACTGGTTCATTTTTAGATTCAGTAGCAAAATATAAAGCTACCAGTGGGCTAAGCGTTCAGTCAATCAGCCTTGTAGCTAAACCGTAATGCTGGTCGCTAAAAAGGGACCAGCGTTTCAGGACAGCCAATTTTCATTAATCTTGCCTCACGAACTGATGCTACGTTATCCAGTATGAGTATTGCCTGCGTGCCGTAAGACACAGTCCAGCATTCATATTAATGAATATCAACTGGAAAGTCTGCTGGAAAAATGGTGCGAAACTTTTAGCGGCCATTACCTTTATTATCCCAGTCGAAAACAGCATACGGCCGCATTTTCGAAGTTTATTGAAGCCATAAGATATAAAAACTGACCGCTTGCTCATCAGCCCGGCTGGAATATATGGCTGGTTTCACCGCCGTAACCGGTTACGCGCAACGTATCCCTTTCGATTTCCACCACCGCAAAGGGCACCGTGTTGGCACCATCCAGCATGCCTTTCAGGGTGTAAAAGCCGGTTTCGCCAATACGGGCATAGCCACCGCGATGATCGTGCCCCGAAAAACAGGCTTTCACACGGTAAGCAGCTATTAACTCTGCCAGTTCCCGCCCATTCAGCAAAGTATGGCTGTTGTGCAGCGCCAGCGGATAGTGGCCAAATACCACCACGTTTTCCCCTTGCTGCTGCGCATCCTGCAACTGCTGTTCAATCCACGCCAGCTGCTGCTGCCCTACCGCACCATTCCAGGG
>Ga0308168_1000531_pt1 | contig 45434 bp, 42 predicted proteins | sample PhyCR2_FD_202133 | JGI IMG/M metagenome (GOLD analysis project Ga0308168, IMG submission 202133) | Phyllosphere microbial communities from UC Gill Tract Community Farm, Albany, California, United States - DLSLRC.R2 | ecosystem: Host-associated > Plants > Phyllosphere > Unclassified | place: USA...
CCACCTTATGAATACGTTAACCCCTATTCTCAATCCGCTGACTTTGCCTAACGGCGCAGTGTTGAAAAACCGTCTGCTGATGGCACCGATGACCACCTGTACCGGTTTTTATGATGGTACCGTCACCAGTGAACTGGTTGAATATTACCGCGATCGTGCGGGCAGCATTGGTACGGTGATCGTTGAGTGCTGCTTCATCGATCCGAAAGGCCCGGCCTTCCCCGGAGCTATCGCTATCGACAGCGATAACAAAATCCCGGGTCTCGCCAAAATTGCTCACGCTATCAAGACCGAAGGCTCTAAGGCCATCCTGCAAATCTACCACGGTGGCCGTATGGTCGAGCCGGAACTGATTGGGGGGCGCACCCCGGTCGCACCGAGTGCCATTGCCGCTCCGCGAGAAGGGGCGACCACGCCACAGGCGCTGACAGCCGAAGAAGTGGAAGTGATGATCACCAAGTTTGGTGACGCCGTAAACCGGGCGATTAAAGCCGGTTTTGATGGCGTGGAGATCCACGGCGCTAACACCTATCTGATCCAGCAGTTCTACTCTCCGAACTCTAACCAGCGCGACGATAAATGGGGCGGCAGCCGCGATAATCGTGCCCGCTTCCCGCTGGAAGTGCTGGAGATCACCCATAAGATGGTGGAACGTTTCGCCGATTCGTCCTTTATCATCGGCTACCGCTTCTCCCCGGAAGAGATTGAAGTCCCGGGCATCCGCTTTGACGATACGCTGTACCTGCTAGAAAAACTGGCCGCACGCGGACTGGATTACGTTCACTTCTCGGTGGGGCAGCTGCTGCGTTCCTCCATTGTCGATCGTGAAGATCCGACCCCGCTGATCACCAAATACCTCGCCGCGCGTTCAGCAACCCTGGCCAGAGTGCCGGTGATTGGCGTGGGTGGTGTGGTGAATAAAGCCGATGCCGAGATGGCGCTGGAGTCCGGTTATGATCTGGTGGCGATCGGTAAAGCCTGTATCGCCTACCCGGACTGGGCAGACCGCATCATTAAAAACGATCATCTGGAACTGTTTATCGACAGCACCCAGCGTGAAGCGCTGAATATTCCTGAACCGCTGTGGCGCTTCTCGCTGGTTGACGCCATGATCCGCGATGTCAGCACCAGCGGCCGCAAATATAAAGCAGGTGTGTATCAGGAGAAAGTGGAAGCCGAAGCGCTGAAGCTGAAAATCAACGTCACGCTGGATACCGACCGTATTACCGACATCTCGCTGATCCCTGACGACAGCCTTGACGTTGACTTTACCACCACCTTTGAAAGCCTGCGTACCCGTATGCTGGTGGCCAACAGTCCCCATGTGGACGCGGTAACCGGTGCGACCACCCAGAGTGAGGCGCTGAAAAAAGCCGTTTCCCGTGCGATGACCACCTCCAGCAAGGAGCACGTGATCGAAGAGGGCGGTAATCCGCAGGCTCCGCAGAATTACGATGTGGTTGTGGTCGGCAGCGGCGGTGGCGGTCTGGCTGCGGCGATCGAGGCGAGTGATGCCGGGGCGCATGTGGTGATCATCGAGAAGATGCCGACCATCGGCGGGAACACCATTAAGGCTTCCGTCGGTATGAATGCCGCAGAAACCCGCTTCCAGAAACTGAAAGGCATTGAAGACAGCAAAGAGCTGTTCTATGACGAGACGCTGAAAGGCGGCAAGTTTAAAAACAACCCTGAACTGCTGCGTGAATTCGTTAACCTGGCCCCGGAAGCCATTGAGTGGCTGGCGGGCAACGGTATCGAACTCAACGATATCACCATCACCGGCGGCATGAGCATTGACCGTACGCACCGTCCTGCAGACCGTTCAGCCGTCGGCGGTTTCCTGATCAGTGGACTGGTGAAGAACATTAACCAGCGCAATATTGAAGTGCTGCTGGAAACCTCTGTCGCTGAAATTCTGATGGAGAATGGGGCGGTCAGCGGTGTGAGAGTGGTGGATGAGTATAATGACACCCGTATCCTCAATGCGAAAAGCGTGATCGTCGCCACCGGGGGCTTCAGCGCCAACCGCGAAATGGTGGTGAAATACCGTCCTGAGCTGGACGGCTTTGTGACCACCAACCATAAAGGTGCCACCGGCAGCGGGATTGCCATGCTGCAGAACATCGGCGCGGATACCGTTGATATGGGCGAAATTCAGATCCATCCGACCGTGGAGCAGACCACCTCATACCTGATTTCCGAATCGATTCGCGGCGGCGGTGCCATCCTGGTCAGCCAGGCTGGTCACCGTTTCTACAACGAAATGGAAACCCGCGATAAAGTGTCTGCTGAGATTATTGCCCTGCCAGAGAAGAGCGCCTGGATTATCTTCGACGATCAGGTTCGCAGCAATAACAAAGCGGCCGATGAGTATATCGCCAAAGGCTTCGTGATCAGCGCACCCACACCGCACGAGCTGGCGGTGAAACTGAATATGGATCAGGAAACACTGCAAACCACGCTGGGCCGCTATAACGGGTTTGTGGCGCAGCAGAAGGATGAAGATTTTGGCCGTACCACTGCCCTGCGCCATCCGCTGAATAAAGGACCGTACTACGCCATCCGCATCGCCCCGGGCGTTCACCACACCATGGGCGGCGTGACCATCAACACCGATACATCGGTGCTGGATGCGCAGAAAAAGGTGATCCCCGGGGCTTGGGCGGCAGGGGAAGTGGCCGGCGGTATTCACGGTGCTAACCGCATCGGTGGAAATGCCGTAGCCGATATCATCATCTTCGGTACCCTGGCCGGCCGTAACGCTGCGGCTTACGCCCGGCGCTAACGGTCACGAGGTATGAACGGGCTGACCGGAAAAACGTCAGCCCGGCACAGACCCGGCCAGTCGGCCTCTTCCACCCCGGGCGACCGGTTTTCTGGTCGTCCCGCATTGAGGAATCCCTGCATGACATTGTCCTCAGAAACAGGCGTGTACGCCTATTCCGCCGTCCTGATGGGGTCACCCATCCTGCTCAAACTGTTTGAACACAATGAAGCACTCGCCGGTCGGGTGTTTCGTCTTATTAAGCACCAGGAAAATTTATTGACGGTTAACCGTGCTCAGTCTGAAGTGATGGCGATTAACCATGCGGCAGGGCGGCATCCTGTGGTCGTCAGCCCGCCGGTCTATCAGCTGATCAGGCGGGCCAGTGAGGTCAGCAGGCTGCCTGACAGCAGTTTTAACTTTGCTATCGGTCCGCTGGTCAAACGCTGGAAAATTGGCTTTCAGGGGCATATGGTGCCGCCTGAAAGCGAACTGAAGACGTTACTGGCGCTGACCGACCCGCATCAGGTGGTACTGGATGATGCCGCACACTCAGTTTTTCTGCAGCAGGCCGGTATGGAGATAGATCTGGGGGCAATCGCCAAAGGCTATATTGCAGATGTGGTGCGGGACTATCTGCATCAGCAGCACGTCGATTGTGCCCTGATCAACCTGGGCGGTAACGTCCAGACGCTGGGGCATCCGGGTGCGCAGGGCTGGGGTATTGGTCTGAAAAAGCCGTTTGCTCAACCTGATACTCTGATTGGGGTGATCGACGTCACTCATCAGTCCGTGGTGACCTCCGGTATCTATGAACGTTACTTTGAACACGACGGACGCTGTTACCATCATATCCTTGACCCACGCACGGGGACCCCGCTGGATAACGAACTGCTGAGTGTGACCATCATCTCTGCGGATTCGATTGACGGGGATATCTGGACCACGCTGCTGTATGGCATGGGGGTAGAAAAAAGCCTCAGTGTCCTGCGCGATACGCCCGACATCGAGGCCATTTTTGTCACCCGGGACCATCAGGTGATCTGTTCCTCACAGCGCGCTTACCGCTTCACGCTGTTAGACGATAGCTATTGTCTTACTGACAATACTGCTTAAGCAACGCCGTATGTTCCGGCTGCAGGCGATAGCGATAGACCGGGCGGCCGGTGGCACCGTAGTGAATGCTGGTAAACAGAATATTGCTGTGCGCCAGCCAGATAAGGTATTTACGGCAGGAAACGCGGGAAATATTGACGGCAACGGCCAAATCGTCCGTTGAAAATTCATCATTCGGATGCGCATCGATCCACAGACACAGGGTGCGCAGCGTCTGCGGGGTCAGCCCCTTCGGCAGGCGTTTGGTATCTTCAACGGCCGGAGGATTGCCGTGCAGCAGTTGGTCAACATCCGCCTGCTCGTAGAACGGGTGATTGTCCATCAGGGTCTTTTTCTGTTTCCATCCGGTCAGCGCCTCTTCGAAGCGGGAGAACTGGAAGGGTTTGATCAGATAATCCACCACGCCATAGTGCAGGGACTGTTTGATCGTTGCCGCGTCGGCGGCAGAAGAGATCACGATCACATCGACATGGCGTCCGGACTCGCGAAGTTCCGGCAACAGATCCAGTCCGTTGTCCTGTTGCATATAGACATCCAGCAGAATCAGGTCGATCGGTATTTCACTGTGCAGCACCCACTCTTTTGCCTGTTGCAGGGTTGACGCCACGCCGCAGCAGGTGAACCCCGGCAGTTGAGCGACATAGCAACGGTTCAGTTCTGCGACCATCGCATCATCATCGACGACTAAAACATTGATCATGCGTTTTTATTCTCTCCATCCCAGGGCAGTTGTACAAAAAATTGCGTATAAACGCCAGGCTCGGACTCTACAATAATTTTCCCGCCAAGGCTCTCGGTTTGTTGTTTTACCAGAAACAGCCCGACGCCGCGCTCATCGCCTTTCGAAGAGAAACCCTTCTCAAAAATCGCCTCCAGCTGGTCGGCTGCAATACCGGGACCGTCATCACTGACCTCACAGGCGAGGAAGCCGTTCTGATAGTGCAGCAGCACACTGATTTCGCCTTCAGCGCTGGGCCCGAGAGCATCCAGCGCATTTTCAATCAGATTGCCCAGCACCGTGATGAGCACCGCTACCTGCGTTTCACTGCCACTGTCCGGCAGCATGCAGTCATCGCTGATCAACAGATGATTGCCGGTGTCAGAAGCACGGTTAATCTTGCTTAACAGGAAGCCGGCAATAACCGGTGACTTAATTTTTCCCATCAGCGATCCGATCTCAGTCTGATAATTATTAGCTGTTTTCAGAATATAATCTTCAACTTTTCCGTAACTTTTCATATGCAGCAGGCCAAGGATCACATGCAGTTTGTTCATAAATTCGTGGGAGCGCTCGCGCAGGGCATCGACATAGCTGACCATACCGTCTAGACGCTGCATCAGCTGGCTGACCTCAGTCTTGTCCCTGAACGTGCAGATAGCACCGATAATGACCCCGTTACTGCGAACGGGCATGGTATTACACAGCAGGATGCGGCCTCTCAGGTTGATCTCTTCATCCCGCCTTGGCTGGCCATTGCTCAGGACGTTACGGAGGTTAGCGATCAGCGGACCGGAGGCGGCGACCGTCTCGCCGATGTCACTGTTTACCGCCTGCTGAATCCCTGCGTCACGCAGCAGCTGACGTGCCGCCCGGTTAATCAGCGTAACCTGAGTATGATCGTCCACGGCGATCACCCCCTCTTTCATCGATTGCAACATAGCCTGACGCTGTTCAAACAGGGTGGAAATTTCATAGGGTTCAAGCCCGAAAAGGATGCGCTTGGCAGCGTTCACCAGCAGGAACGTCCCAATCGCGCCCACCAGAATCCCAAACAGCGCAGACCAGAAAATATTCCAGCGGCTCTGGTTAATCTGTTTGGCCACTTCACTTAATGAGATACCGATTGCCACTACGCCGACCTGCCGCTGCTGGCTGTTATATACCGGCGTAAATAACCTTAGCGCTTCGGCCAGTTTGCCGTGATTGACGGCCATATTTTCCTGGCCCCGCAGTGCAGGCTGCAGATCATCCCCGATAAAGTGCTGGTTGATCAGACTGGCATCGGGATGAGAATAACGGATGCCGTTCATATTGGTGATGACCACAAACAGGAGGTCATTGCTTTCCTGCACGGCGCTGGCAATCGGCTGAATAATCCCCTGGGTGGGGGGCTGCTGCAGGGCGCGCTGGATCTCCGGTGAATCGGCCAGCGTGCGCGCCACCGCCAGTGCCTTATCTTTGACGCTTTCCTGGGTGACGTGGCTGATCTGGAAAAAGTAGAACAGATGCACTATCAGTAATACCGTGGCAATCACGGCGCTGACCATCAGGCTGACGGAAGTACTGAGCTTCATCGGGCGCTTACGCACGGGTGGCGTCAGCTGCGGGTCACTCATGGGGGCTCCTGAAACAGAGGAAAGCGGTTTACACTGTCGCTAATATAGCGCGTGAAGCGGTTGAACAGGATGTTTTAGCAGGAAAAAGAGGGCACTTTGTTACGACAAGGCCAGTAACAGCCGGGAGGAGGGAACGCAGTAGAGCCCCCGGAGGGGCTCAGAGGATTAATTTGGCAGCTCACTGAGCTCTTTAACGTCACTTTTGTTAATTTGCTGTTCAGTGCCGTTCGCATCGGTATAGCCAATCATACCCGTTTTCGCGTCTTCTTTCGGTTTGCCATCGCTGATAATGGTTCTGCCATCATTAGTGTGAATAGCATAGCTGCTGCGGGTACAGCCTGAGAGTGCGGTGATGCAGAACAGGGCTGCCAGAGATACGGCCATAATCTTTTTCATAGGGATTCCTTTTTATTAATTGTCGAGTTCACTCATGTTTTTAATCTGTTCACGATTAATCTGTTGGGTTTTACCCGTGCTGGCATCTTTAAAAGAAACCAGTCCGGTTTCATCATCGACTTGCGGTTTGCCATCAGTAACAATCGTTTTACCATCCGTCGTCTGTATAGACTGATTGGAGGTGCAACCTGCCAGCATCAGCAGTGACAATGCGGCAATAAATGTTGACTTAAACAGGGTGACTTTCATCGGGATTTCCTTATAGATATCTTTACTAAACCTTCACTTCAATTATAGAACAGGTTTTCGATTTTGCTATTAAACACCAAAAATATGTTTCACAACGCGGAGGATTTACAATTTTTCAACCTGGGTTGTACATGCTGGCAGATTAGTCTTAAAAGTTAGTTTATATCTTGCCTTTTTTTAACTTTTTTATTCTGCTGCTTTGTCACAACGGCAAAGGAAGTCGCTGTTGTACAGTTGATAAGTTTAAATTTGATTTAAATCAATGCGTTGAAAATGACTTTAGTCTCACAATAACAATATTGTAGGGCGGTTTGACACACAGATGTGCATTATTCATGGTGAAATGTTAATATTAAAGTACATACAGCCAGATAAGGGGTGCATGTGCACGATAATAACGAGGAATATCCGAGAGAGATTTATGCGGTTATTGGGCGGGCAGTCTCAGAGCTGATTGCTGCGAGCCAGCCTCTCGACAAGAAGAGCGTTCTCATAATGCTTCAGGCTCACAGCACAAGAACAACTGATGCTGATCTGCAGGGTATTTACAGGAAGGCATTTCGTTATCTGCTGGAAAGCTTTCACTAATTACGTCATCTTCTTCTAACTTTGCTGCCAGTGAAAGCACGTGTCATCTGGCAGACATAAATCACATTTTTTTACTGCCCAGCCAGTTCAATTTCATATTTTGAAATAACGCCGGAAAGTACAGCACACCTGCAGCAAAGTCAGGTGTGCGTCATCATGAAATTAACTATTCCCTTTAAACAAACGGGTTATGCGTCATCGGGGGTCATGCCAACCACCACTTCGAGTACCTGGCGATAAACGTCGAGTTGGATAACGTCCGACGTGGTCTCCAGCTTCTCAATAAGCTTGAGAATAATGGCTTTATTGTTGACATGTCTGCCCCCGGTCGCCAGTTCCTTTATCACAGCACCAAGAACCTGAGCTTCTTGCGAAAACTTCTCACCGCCACCCTGGAAGTAACTCAGGATTTCGGATTCTGATGACATCTGCTGCATGATAATGACCTTGTAAAAAATAGAAAAAATGCTCTGGGCCAGCAAAATATGTTTTCCGCAATGCAGGCAAGGCGGAATACGTTGAGTCTAAAAGTATAACAACTGTTTATCGGCAGTGCCTTCGGGCGGTTTAATCACGCTCTTGAGGTACAGCCAGTGACGCCGATATTGTCCGATAAACGCGATAGCACAACGCCCTGGATTGAGCGTAGTACATCCAGTCAGAACCATCAGTGTTTTTTTGTTCCGTCTGCCGGACCTTCACTGGTAAACAGATGGGTGACATTATCCCTGTCACGAATTTCCCGGGTATCGCTATGACGCTCGGGCGCCTGGTAATTTCTCACCTCAGCAATTGCCCGTCTGCAGGCGCGCTGTCGGTACAGCTCTTTTTCTGCTGCTGCCATCGACTGTAACTGACGGATCAGGGCTGAACTGCTGATGGCCGCATCGGCTTTCAGCAATACCATAACGGCTTCGCCTAAAATAATATCGGAAAGTAGTTCTTCGTCTTCGTTTCTGTACATACCAACTTCTCTGAATCAGTGATGCGGGCAGAGCTAAATACCCGCAGAAACCTGCATCCTGATGCCATCAAACAGCGAATACTGGAGGCAGGGATGGTCAGATTGTCGGACTGAGTCGTGACGTAATGCGCACTTATAAGTGTTCAATCAGCAAAAATTGCTTTAAAACTCAGTCACTGCGGCCAAAAAGTAAGCCAATCAGTTCTTGATAGTGCCGTTCCTGCTCAGGGCCTGATGCCAGCTCAAGGCGCGTCAGCAGCTTTGAACAGATAGACTTGCGGTTAAGGTTACGGCCTGAACGCAGGATCTCAACCACAATCTGGCCAAGCGTTTCCTGCTGAGAAGGCATCACTGCCTCGCTAAAATAACGGCTGATGTCATTTTCAATCTTCGGGTTGGAACCGTCCTGACGCATAAGAATGTCCCTCAGTCGTAAAGTTCATTAAGTCAAAATTTCCGCACTAAAGTTATACATCTATAAATGATTTGTACAGAAATAGTGAATTCTGATCCCGCGTAGATTTGTGCAAAAAATGCTAAATGTTTAATATCATCGGGTTACGGGATAGGCAGGCAGAGATAATACCTGCCTCCGTGAGGAGGAAAAGGTAAAAAACTCTGAATTTCAGAACGGGTGGGTAGGGCTGCGATGTTTTTTACGAGTCAGGCCGATGTCATGACACCGGCCTGTAGGGCAGAAGCCCGGTTCAGCGTTTCGGTTTATCGGTATCGCTGTAAACGTTCATGGTGATGTCAGACTCTTTGCTGACCGGATCGTTTTGGTGGCCAGGAGAGGCCAGCCAGTGGTTGCCCGCAAGCGGGGTTGTCCGGCCTTTTTTGTATTCCAGCAACCATGTACGTGCTTCGTTGATCCTCAACAGACGATCTTCATCCTCTTCTGCTCGTGCCATACTCTGTAACTGATTAATGAGAGATCCAAGACTGACTTCCTCCCTGCTGAAGATAAGATTCATGGCAGCCTCACCGATTACAACATGCTGTTTATCATCTTCATCAGAAATAGACAAAAAATACCTCCAGATAAGTTTTCTCAAGACTCACTTATTTTCGCGTGCCGGGTAATTATAAACCATCTCAACAGATATAGCCGGGTGTCCCTGCAAGTTTCATCATTTTTATTGATAGGTACAAACAATTTAATAATATTAATGTTATTTTAAGTTGTTGATAATAATGTTAAAAAAGGTGTTTTTGGATTGTTGTAAGCAGAGTGCTATTTATTTTTCAGCTTGTAACAAGACAGGGGTATTGTGGATTATTCAGATGTTTCCTGGAATATTTTTCAGGGTTATAACCCACTAAACAAGTCCGTATGAAATTAATAGCAGGCAATTAAATTGAGTAATCTGCATAAAAACTTAGCCCTGATCAGGTTTATGCCGCTTAAAGCCACTCTCACTCTGCTACATCATAATGAGCCATATCGTTAGCGGGGCCCCGGAGAGTTTGCAGCCATAAATCAGCGCTCCGATACAGGCCGCTACTTGTTGCTGTTCCATGGGTGAGCGGGGGGCATCGTTTATTGTTTTTCGTCGTGGATCGCCGGATATCCACGCGAGTGCATCAGTACCGTCACGGCCTGCCGGGCCAGGTCAAGCACCTCAGCCAGGGGTTGATTGGCATTAATATCCACCATTTGAGCGCCTTCGAATGTCAGTTGCGGTGTCACGGCAATTTTTCTTGCCAGTGATTCAGGATTATGATCGGGCTTACGGGCACAGGCGACATCAAGGTCAACATTAAGCCTGATGACTAAGTCCGGTTTTTGTTTTGCCATCCAGTGAAAAGCACGCCGCTCCAGATCTGCCAGCCAGCGGACAAAGCGACCTCCCGGCACATGTGCCGGAAATACCGGGCCATCGTAAGTGCCGGGGATTTGTACCTGGGGAAAACGGTCGGTTAATACGATCAGCCCCCGCTGACGGCAGGCCAGCATATATCTGAAACGCCACAGACGACGGAGGACAAAACACATAATAACCAGGCCGGGTACCGGGCCGGGGAGCTTTTTAGCCGCAATGACTTTATTACGCTTGATGGCATTATCCAGGATATGCCCGAGCAGCGGCAGCTTAATGACCGAACGCTCAACGTTACCTGCCTGCTTTCCCAGATGAACTCTGACGGCCGGACCGTATTTATTAATATAATGAATTAAATGCTCACAGACGGTGGACTTTCCCGAACCATCGCTGCCAATAATCGCGATGAGCGGTGGGGTTTTCGATTGCATACAAAGGCTCTTTTTAAATTCATGGCGCAAAAATACGCTGATCTTATTTTTTCCTCAACGCCAAATTTTTTAAATGCCATGAATTCATAAAAGCGCAATGCCACCGCACTTTACCGCAAATGTCACCCGGGGAAGGTGAATTATCATTCGCTTATTCATTTTTTTCTTAATGGTTTTTGTGTGAATCAACAGACCGCATTTCCCCATCATGCCCCTGTAAGAGTTATTGCTATCGCCGGTTGTGATGGTGCAGGGAAATCAACACTGGCCTCCTGTCTGACCCAATATTTTTCTGCCGGTGAACCCACAAAATTATTGTATCTTGGGCAGTCGTCAGGCCATATCGCAGAATGGATAACTCACCTTCCACTTATTGGGGCTCCTTTTGGGGGCTATTTAAAATCTAAAGCCCGCCGTATTCATGAAAAACCAGCGATACCCCCCGGTGCGGTGACGGCGTTGGTGATCTATTTACTTTCATGCTGGCGAACCTATAAATTTTGCCGGATGTTACGTATGTGTAAAAAGGGGTATTTACTCTTTACCGACCGTTATCCTCAGACCGAGGTTGCCGGGTTTCGCTTTGACGGTCCGCAGCTGGCGAAAACAGAGGGGGGTAGCTTATGGGTGCGTGCACTGCGAAAGCGGGAGGAAAAAATGTATCAGTGGATGGCCTCTTATCCTCCGGTGCTATTAATCAGGTTGAATATTGATGCAGAGACAGCACACCAACGCAAGCCTGACCATCCACGTAGCGTACTGCGTGAAAAAACGGCGGTCATCCCTCAGCTGACTTTCAATGGAGCGCATATTGTGGATTTAAATGGCTGTGATCCTGCCGATAAGATCTTTCATGCCTCACGGCAGGCAGTACAAAGTTCCCTTTCGTCCTCATTCCATCGGGTATGTGATAATGATGAATTCTGATGTGAGCGGCGGACGATAACGTGCAGAACGAAAACAGTACCCCTCCGACATATATTGCCGGGCTGGTGGCCGTCGTTGGCTGCGACGGTACCGGAAAATCAACATTAACCGCTGACTTAGCGAAAAGCATGAAAAAGTATTGCAGGACAGAGCGGCGTTATTTAGGGCTCATCTCAGGAGAAGACGGCGACAAAATAAAGCGGCTGCCGTTCATTGGTATCTGGCTTGAGCGGCGTCTGGCGGCGAAGTCTTCCCGGACCCAAAGTATGAGTACGCGCTCGCCTGCGCTGTGGGCTGCCCTGATCATGTACGGTTTTTCGCTGCGCCGCCGGGCAAATTTGCGCAAGGTTAAGCGCCTGGCAAATAGCGGGGTGATGGTTATCAGCGATCGCTACCCACAGGCTGAGATTTCGGGTTTTCATTATGACGGCCCTGGTATTGGTGTCGAGCGGGTAAAGGGCTGGCTAATGACACGGCTGGCGGAACGTGAAAAGCGGTTATATCAGGAAATGGCGTTATATCGTCCTCAGTTAGTTATTCGACTCGATATTGATATTCATACCGCTTTTTCCCGTAAGCCCGACCACGATTATGATGAGCTGCAGGATAAAATTTCTGTCATGGAGCACATTCATTACAATCACGCTTCTGTTCTGGAACTGGACTCACGAAAACCTTATGACGAAATATTAAGAGCCTCGCTGAATGCCGTGTTGGAAATTGCCCAGGAGTGCCAACATTCATAATGTTTGTTTTTTAGTGCGATTTTATTTTCAGCGTGATCGGTGTGTTTTATTTCCATTCCAATTTTAACGATAATTCTGAAGCGACGATTTATTGATGTTTCAGTTAGTGACATTTAATGGCTACTCTTTTTATTGATGCGTTAAATATCATTCACGGTCTCTCGGGCTTTGTGAATATGGCTGGTTTACTACCATGAAAAACGGGTTTTCGGATGGTGTTTTTCGCACTATTCTGCGCAATACGGCGTATTTAGGATCAGGTAATGTTGCCAGCGCGTTGCTGGGCTTGCTGGCCCTTTCCTGTGCAGGAAAGGGGATGTCACCGGCGATGTTTGGTGTGCTGGTGGTTATTCAGTCCTATGCGAAAACGATAAGCGACGTCATGAAATTTCAGACGTGGCAGTTAGTGGTGCAGTACGGCACGCCCGCTTTAGCGAACAATAACGTGCCGCAGTTTCGCGAGGTAATTTCATTTTCGCTGGGACTGGATATTGCCAGCGGTGCTGCTGCCGTTGTCGGAGGTATGCTGCTGCTTCCCTTCCTCGCACACGCGTTAGGACTGGATGCGCACAGCTTCTGGCTGGCAATCGTTTATTGCACGCTGATCCCTTCCATGGCGGCATCCACGCCCACCGGCATTTTACGTGCGCTCGACCGCTTCGATCTGATTGCGATCCAACAGGCGGTCCGGCCCTTTCTGCGGGCAGCAGGCAGCGTGATCTCTTACACAGGGGATTTTGGCTTTGCTGGTTTTATGCTGACCTGGTATGTCTCTGATCTGATGGGGGGGATGCTCTACTGGTGGTTTGCTGCCCGCGAACTGCGTCGCCGGGGCATTCATCGCGCTTTCCGGCCCCGTTTACTGCATGCTGCCCGGAGTCTGCCCGGAGCTTGGGGATTTGTCTGGGCAACGAATATTGCTCACTCCATCTGGGCGGCGCGAAACTCCGGCAGCACGGTGTTAGTGGGGATTGTGTCAGGGCCTGCCGCGGCAGGACTGTTTAAAATCGCGATGACCTTTTTATCGGCCACCAGCGCGCCAGCAAGTCTGATGGAAAAAAGCTTTTACCCCGAGATTATGCGACTGGACCCACGTACCAAAAGACCCTGGTGGCTGGCGCTGAAATCAGCGTTGTTAGCAGGGGGCGTCGGGCTTGTGGTGGCGCTGGTCGTGTTGATGGTCGGTAAACCCTTAGTCACCCTCGTGTTTGGCCAACAGTATCTTGCAGCCTGTGACTTAATTCAGGTGATGCTCTTTGCCGTTGTCGTGTCGATGATGGGCTTTCCCCAGGAGTCACTCCTGCTGATGGCAGGAAAACAGCGTGCTTTTCTCGTAGCACAGGCGATCTCTTCCGTCGCCAGTATGGTGCTGCTGGTCGGATTATCGCACTTCTTTGGTGTGTACGGGGCCGCATCTGGCTATGCAGGAGGACAGTGCCTGGACGTGCTGTTGTCATTCATTCCTACGCTGCGTGCTTACCGCCATCGCCATTTACTCCATTTTAGCCAGCCCGGAGACGTTCCCCATGACCACCAGACAACTGTGGCGTAAGTATCCTCCTGAGACCGTCGATTTACTGTTTACGGCAGTGGACGAGGACGATTGTGTTGATGACAGTGTCAGCCTGCCACAGGCAATCGATCTCTCCTGTTCCGCAGAGAGCATCCGTGATAATTACGCCCTGTGCCTGCAATACTGGCAGGAAGGTTTTACGCGGGCAGAGCTACTGAGTCTTGTCACCCGCGTCGTGCAGGGGGAAACACTGTCAGAGCAGGAGCGCAGGCAGTACAAATATATTCGCTCCCGTTACAAGCATCTGCGCTTTGCTCAGCGGCTCTATGGTCAGCAACACGTGTGCAGCGCGGGGTTGAGCAAAACCACCGTCTTCCTCGGACGTTTTCAGGATGCGTTCCGTAACGAAAACATAAGCCATGTTACTTTTTATGGGCGGATACTGAGCGTCTGTCTGAGCACGCCGGTCTGGCGGTGGGTGGATCACGCGCTGCGTCATTTTCCCCTGACCGGTGAAAGTGACTTTATCGCCTGTTGCCAACAGGAGATGCGAAAGTTACAGGCATTCATCGCAAAGCCAAGGCTGACAGGACGGGAGTTTCACGCCGTGCGAAAAATAGTCAGTCAGCAGGTGTCCTATTATGACACCCGGCGTGCCCTTGACCCTGATGATCTGGCGGCCCGGCAGATCTCGCGATACTTAGCCGCGATAAACGGTTTAATGGGTGATCGACACGATGAAATGGTGTCCGGTAACCTGGCGGGACAACGTGATTATAACGCTCCCGAGCCCTTGGATGCGGGTATCCGCCAGCGGCTGGAACACTTTATTGAACGCTATCCGCTTGGTGCCGGTCAGTAATATCCGTCAGAAAGGAAGCACGATGAGGTTATGCAGATTTCTGCCCATTCTGGGTCTGTTACTGCCGGTACTGGCCGCCGCGCACAGCTTCGCTATCGGACACCGTGTCCCCGCCGTTCTCATTGCAGATAAAGGGGAGCTGCGACTGGAACATGGACAGATCCGCTATGTGCCCTGGAAGAGTGCAGATCTGGCGGGCAAAATTCGCGTGGTGCAGTACATTGCCGGACGCACGTCGGCAAAAAATAAAAACGCACTGCTGATCCAGGCCATTAAGGGCGCCATGTTTCCGGCCGGCCGCTTCCAGCCGACGACCATTGTTAATACGGATGATGTTATCCCCGGTTCCGGCTTTTTTGTGCGCAGAAAGATAGAGAAGAATAAACGACGTTATCCCTGGGCGCAGTTCATTATCGACAGCGATGGCCTCGCCCGGCGCGCGTGGCAGGTGCAACCGCAGAGTTCAACCATCCTGGTGCTGGATGCGCAGGGACGTATACAGTGGGTGAAGGATGGTGCCCTGACACAGGATGAGGTCGCCCGGGTGATTGAGCAGGTGCATCTTTTGCTCGATCAGCAGCAATAATGACAAAAGGCGTGCGGTTTATGTTGCTGATTGAACGCTACATTCTGATGCAAACTCACCGGTTAGTGGCGACTCTGCTGGGCTTTCTGATTTTTATTTTTGCCAGCTATTCAGCCCAGCGCTATCTGACCGATGCGGCCAACGGTACATTAGCCCTGACGGTTGTGTTCGACATTGTCTTCTACAAAGTGGTGATCGCACTTGAAATGCTGCTGCCTGTCGGACTGTATGTCGCGGTCGGTGTTACGCTGGGTCAGCTTTACAGCGATGCAGAAATCACTGCGATGTTTGCCTCCGGTGTCAGCCCGCTGCGGCTGTATAAGGCGGCGATGCTGCTGGCTGTGCCGCTGGGTCTGATGGTGATGTTGCTGTCGATGTACGCCAGGCCCTGGGCCTACGGGCAGATTTATCAGCTTGAACAGCAGTCGCAGTCCGAACTGGATACGCAACGGCTGGTGGCCAGACGGTTTAATGTGAATGACAGTGGCAGAATGGTGCTGGCGGCACGCATTGATCCCATCACCCATATCCTGTCCGATGTCCTTATTTACACCTCATCCGGGATGAAAAGCAGCGTATACCGTGCCAGGACGGTCAGCGTCACCGACCCTTCACCCGCCAGTCCCTCCGTTCTGCTGCAGTCCGGCACCTCATACACTCTCGATCATCAGGGTAGCGAGGACAGCGAAACGATATATCGTCACCTTAATCTGCAGCTGGCGCCGATGCCCCAGAGTAACAATACCCGGCGTAAGTCGGCCTCTCTTACCGCGCTCGCCGGCTCGCAGGACCCCGCAGATCAGGCTGAGCGCCAGTGGCGGCAGAGCCGGGGAGTCAGCGCCGTGCTGATGGCGTTGTTAGCGGTGTCGCTGAGTCGCATCAAACCCCGGCAGGGGCGCTTTACCACGTTATTACCGTTGACCGCGGTGTTTACCGCGATCTTTTACGGAGGAAATCTCTCCCGCACCCTGGTAGCCAATGGCGCGTTACCGCTGATTCCTGGCGTGTGGTGTGTGCCTTTGGTGATGCTGGCAGGTGTCGTGCTTCTTATCGCCCGCGATCTGGCGCTGCTGCCGGCACGCTTCCGATGAACATATTCAGCCGCTATATCGTCCGCAACGTGTTTATCGGCTTTGCCGCCGCGGCAGGACTCCTGATCCCGCTGTTTACCACGTTTAACCTGATCAATGAGCTTGATGACGTCAGCCCCGGCGGTTATCGCTGGACACAGGCCGTGGCGGTGGTTCTGATGACATTACCCCGTAGTCTGGTCGACCTCGGGCCTTTTATCGCGCTCCTCGGCGGCATCGTCGGGTTGGGGCAGTTGTCGAAAAGCCTGGAGTTAACCGCCATGCGAACGGCAGGTTTTTCTGTCCTGCGTATTGCCATGGCTATCGTGGCCGCCGGGGTGATGTTAACACTCGCTTCTGGTGTGCTCGATGAGTGGGTGGCCTCACCGTTACAGCAGCGAGCGATGACGCTGAAAAGCGCCGCTGCGGCGCTGGATGATGACGGTGAGGGCGTCAATAATGCCCTGTGGGCCAGAGATAAAAATGAATTTGCCACGGTCAGAAGGCTGGACAAGCACCATCAACCCATGGGGGTGGAAATTTTCTACTACCGGCCTGATTTGACGCTGGCGGCCTATATCTATGCGGAGAAGGCCACTGTGCTGGGCAACGGCATGTGGATGCTGCACGGCGTGAATCAAAAGCAGTGGCTGAACCAGAAAGAGACGGTCACGGTGCGGGCAACCCTGCCGTGGCGATCCCTGTTCACCCGCATCAGCCTGAAAGAGCTGACCCTGCCAGCGGCCAGCTTCTCGATCGGACAGCTTCGCCGCTATATTCATTATCTGCATGATACTAACCAGCCCGGCACGGAATTTCAGATCGCGCTGTGGCAGAAGCTGGGACGGTCAGTGTTAACGCTGGCGATGATTTTACTGGCGATCCCGTTTACGTTCAGCATTCCCCGTTCGCCGGGCATGGGCAGCCGTCTGGCCACCGGCGTAATTGTGGGGCTGGTGACCTATATCAGCGATCAGATCATCGTTAACCTCGGGCTATTGCTTTCCCTCAATGTGGTGCTCACCACCCTGGGTCCGCCCGTGCTGTTGCTGTTGCTGGCGGTGGCACTGGTGTACCGGTTTGACCGGCAGCACTGAGACACGTAGAGCAGGAGGGCGCAGCGGCTCAGCGGTAAAGCGGAGAGCCGCCGCGCAGAGTCTGCGGATTGTTCAGCGTTTCAGATCGGCGAAGGCCTGAATAATTTTGTCGATTTGCGCTTCGCTGTGAGCAGCATTGATGCTGCAGCGCAGCAGCGTCATCTCTGCCGGTGCGGCGGGCGGCAGAACCAGGTTGACATAAACGTCGCGTTCGATCAGCGCGCGCCACAGGCGCAGGCCTTCCTCTTTCGAGCTGATAATGACCGGTACCACCGGGCTGATATGTGCCCCCAGCGCGTAACCCAGACGTTCCAGCCCGTTGTAAAGACGGCGGGCGTTATTCCACAGGGTTTCCCGCAGCTCAGGATGATGCGCAATGGTGTTTAACGACGAACGCACTGAGGCGATAACCGAGGGCGAGGATGAGGCGGTAAAGATATAAGGGCGGCTGCTGTAGCGCAGAACGTCCATCGCCTCTGCACCGACGGCAAACCCGCCGACTGACGCCAGGCTTTTGCTGAAGGTGCCAGTGATAATATCCACCTCCTGCTCAACGCCCAGAGCTTCAGCCAGCCCGCGGCCAGTGGCACCCAGCACGCCGAACGAGTGAGCTTCATCCACCACAAGATAACCACCCAGACGGCGTTTGATGTCAACGATCTCTGCCAGGGGCGCCACGTCTCCCAGCATGCTGTAAATGCCCTCAACGATAATGATCGCCTCGCGCGCACGCTCACCCAGGCGCACCATGCGGCGCTCCAGGTCGCGGGCATCGTTGTGGCGAAAGCGGATGATCGTTGCCCCTCCGAGCGCACAGGCATCATAGAGGCTGGCATGGCTGTCGGCATCCAGTAACACCACGGCGTCATGTCCGGCCAGGGTGCTAATGATGCCCAGGTTAGCGGTATAGCCCGTTGGAAAAACGATGGCGGTGGGGCGATCAAAAAAGGCGGCAATCTCGCGCTCCAGTGCCAGATGCGAATGATAGCTGCCGTTTGCCATACGTGAGCCGGTGGTCCCCGTCCCCTGTGCCGCCAGCGCGGCCTGGCCTTGTGCAATGGCTTGCGGATTAAATGTCAGGCCAAGATAGTTATTGGTTCCGGCCAGCACCACCCGGTTATTCCCGATGCGGCCTTCGGTTGCCGAGTAAACTTCATCAATGCAAGTGCCAAACGGGTTAAGGCCACTGGACTGGAACTGTTCCCGGTGATGATTAAGACGGGCAAAGCGATCATAAAGGCCCATAGGTTTTCTCCAGGAAGGGGAGTAACGCATCCCGCAGCTGTACCGGAGTCCTGACATCCAGCAATATATTGATAGGGATAGGGATATCAAACCTGTCCTCTAACATCATCAGCAGATCCATTACCCTGATCGATTCCAGACCCAGCTCGTCAACAAGATCGCTGTCTGGTTCTATGTCAACGTCACTGGCCACCATGCCGCGTAAACATGCCAGGATATAGTCCATTACCGCGTTTTGATTCAGCATAAAATCCTCAACTTCCCTTTATTCACAGTATCAAAAGAGTCCTGCACGCAGAGCGTGCTCCAGCGTCACCGTGGGTAACCAACCGGTATATTCAGATAAACGCAAATTGTTTGCAGACCAGTCCTGGTGGGTCAGCTCATGGACTTTGCTGCGGGTCAGCATCGGTGCTTTGCCGGTTAAACAACTGGCCAGCGTGCTGAGATCGGCCATCACCTTCAGCAGCGGCAGAGGGATGCCGATCCGTCGCACGGAACCCTGACGCACCTTTGCGCCGGTTGCCTGTAACGATGACCAGCTGTAGCCTCCCTCAACGCCATCGCAGAGTTCACAAGGGCCCTCTGGAGGTCGGGGGGCCGTCAACCACTGACTCACGGCGTTTGCCAGATCGCTGACATGAAGAAAGGAAAGCCGCGCATCCGCAGGTCCGGTTTGCGGGAGCAGCCCGCGCAGCAGCCAGCGAAAAACCGGTTTCAGCTCTTTATCTCCCGGTCCGTACACCGCCGTTGGGCGAAATATACCCAGGGCAATCCCGGTTGCCATGCGGGTTAAGCGCTGCTCGGCAACATATTTTGAATGGGCATACCAGGAGAGGTGAGGGTGGCGCGCTGCCAGAGACGACATCAGCAAAAAACGCTGACACGAATCGCTCGCTTTCGCCGCCTGCATCAGTCGCTGGCTGCCACAGGCATTGGTCTGCATAAAGGCGTCCTCCCGGCGTCCGCGCACGTTCCCGGCACAGTGCACCACGAAGTCAGCGCCGCGCACTAACTCATTCAGAGCCCAGCTCTGCTCCAGCGTCCCGGTAATCCATGTCAGATTATCCACGGGGCGTTGAGGGCGGCGGGTCAGTGCCCTGACAGTAAATCCCCGCGCCAGCAGGTTGTCGGCAATATGCCTGCCGATAAAGCCTGTTGCTCCGGTTAACGCCACCGTAGAGGTCATGGCGTCTGGCCTGCCAGTTCTGCCCGTGGGCTGACGGAAGCCCCCAGCGCCCTGAGGTAACGTTTTCTGGCTTCGGCACGGGCAGGTTTCCCTGAGGAGGTGCGCGGAAGACTGTGCGGCGGCAGAAGTTCAATCTCGACGGCGACGCCGAATTCGCTTTGAATGTGGGCGGTGAGCGCGTGAACGATCTGTTCCCGGCGCGCTTCGGAACTGAACCTGCACTGGATTTGTAAGATAATGCGTGCCCCTTCTTCCCGATCCTGCGGGGTGACAAAGGCTATCGCATCGCCGGAATGAATCTCCGGCTCCTGTTCGGCGACATATTCAATATCCTGGGGCCAGATATTGCGACCGCGAATGATGATCAGGTCTTTCTTGCGGCCCGTGACAAAGAGGTTGCCCTGCAGCAGATAGCCTAAATCACCGGTATCCATCCAGCCTGTCTCCTGTATTCTTTGCTGTGAGGCGGCATCCTGGAAGTAGCCACTCATTAAACTGGGGCCGGAGATACAGATATGGCCGACCTCACGCTCAGGCAGGGCCTGACCCGCTTCATCACGAATTTCGATACGGTGGCCCGGAAGCGCACTGCCGCAGTTAACAAAGGTCGACACTGCCCGGGTTTTTTCGCCTGGCGCGACGGCCCTGCTCTGATATTCCAGAATACCCCGGTCGACTTCATCCACTTGTGTCCCGCCATCGGCCGGAGAAAAACTGACCGCCAGCGTGGTTTCCGCCAGCCCGTAACAGGGCATAAACGCGCGACGGTCGAAGTTCACTTTACTGAAATGTTGCGCAAACTGGTCGAGCAGCAGTGCAGGAATGGGTTCGGCCCCGACGCCCGCCACACGCCAGCTGGAGAGATCAATGCTGGCCAGCTCCTTGTCGCTACTCCGCCGTAAACACAGGTCGTAACCAAAAGGCGGCGCGACAGATACGCTACCGCGGTTTTTACCGATCAGCTTCAGCCACTGCATGGGCCGCATGGCAAAATCCTGCGTACGCAGATAATCAACGGAAAGCTGGGTGGCGACCGGGGTCAGCACAAAGCCCACCAGTCCCATATCGTGATAGAACGGCAGCCACGAAACGCAGCGGTCACCCGCGCGTAATTTGATGCCGTCATGACTGATGACCCGCAGATTCGCCATCACTGCCCGGTGGGTAATGATCACGCCACGCGGAAAGCGCGTGCTGCCAGAGGTATATTGCAGATAGGCAATATCCTCCGGTGAAGGGGGCGGCAGCGCGATATCCCTGTCCGGCAGAGCTGCGAGGTCACCATTGCTGAGGGTATGGATACCGGGGGTATCCGCACTGGCAGAACGGATCAGCGGCAGCCACTCCTCACTGCTGATAATCGCGACGGGCTGGCAGTTTTTGAGTAAGCCCTGAAGCTTGGTAATGTAAGAGTCACGCTGGCCCATCCCCATCGGGATAGCCAGCGGCACTGCCACTAAGCCTGCATACTGACAGGCAAAGAAGGCTTCGACGAAACCCGCGCTGGTTTCGGCCATCAGCGCGACGCGATCGCCTTTTTTCAGGCCCAGCGACAGCAGACGCCGTGCATCAGTGATAGCTCGCTGCCTGAGCCGCCGATATTCCAGCACATCTGCCAGCTGATTACGCCTGTCGTAAAAATTCATCCCGGTACTTCCCCCGGCGGCGTAGTCTAACGCCTCGACCAGAGTGGAAAAGTCAGCATGGCGCATGGGAAGAGAATGGATTGAACTTGTTTCCGATATATACGATAAAGCCATAGATTAAAAACCGCCAAAAAGTACAGATAGCTACGGGGAATAGAGGTCTTTGTAAAAAAATCGCAATAATGTGTCTAAAGTGACTTTAGATTAAAATATGTATTCAATTGTAATTTTAATAGTTAACCTCCCGCAGGCCTCGCGCGAGTTTTACACGGATACCTATATCCGCAGGTGCGCAACCGCATACCGATGTGTGGGGGAGAGGCCCATTGATATAATAATATCTCGATTGGCCGGATAATCCCTGTACATGAAAGTCTTCCCGGTTAATATTGTGGGATTATTATGACGCTTAGTTTTTTAAATGTGTATGGTTAGTTTTATAGGTGTGTCGTTAAACGCATTTAGTGGTAAAAATAGCCATGTCAATTCGGATAATTTCTGTAACATATTGAATGTCGTATAAGGCATGGCCAGGTAATGACACTGTCTGAAATAATGATGCATTATTTGCGAGATATTCACGCTATTGTTCCGGGTAGCGCTAAAAGCGCTTAAGCTGAAAGTGAAAAATAACCGAGTGGGAAAGGGTTCTGTTTTTATTTATTATCTATTTCCTCATTTATAGATTTGTCGGGGTAATACGGCAATAAACGGGTTAATCTGTAGCATTAGCCCGTTTATTGTATTTTTTCGTGAATAAACAGTTTTAAGGTTGTTATGATTTCCATTGAAAAAGTTGATTCAAGACAGCAGCTTAAGGACTTTATTTTTTTTACATCCACCCTTTATGCTGATGACGCTCACTGGATTGATCCCTTATACATGGAGCGCGCAGAACATCTGTCTGATAAAAATCCGGCAAAGGAACATATTGAATGGCAGGCCTGGATCGCGAGATCCGGAGAGAAAGTCGTTGGGCGAATTACGGCACAAATTGATACATTACATCGTGAAATATATGGTGAGGATACCGGCCACTTTGGCATGATTGAGGCCATTAACGATCCGGCGGTGTTCAGCTTGTTATTCCGCACGGCAGAAGAGTGGTTAAAAGCGAAAGGCGCGACCCATATAAGCGGCCCTTTCAGCCTGAATATCAATCAGGAAAGTGGTCTGCTGACTGACGGTTTTGAAACGCCGCCGTCAGCGATGATGCCTCACGGTAAACCCTATTATGCTGCCGCGTTAGAACAACAGGGGTATACAAAAGGTACCGACCTGCTGGCTTACTGGATGCGCCGCACCGACCTGCATTTTTCCCCTTCATTGCGCCGACTGATGGATAAAGTGCGACAGAAAGTCACTGTTCGTCGCCTTAATCGCAAGCAGTTCAGCGAGGAAATGCAGATTATGCGACAGATTTTCAATTCCGGCTGGCAGAATAACTGGGGCTTTGTACCTTTCACCGAACGGGAGTTTGCCGTCATGGGCGACCAGCTTAAATTCCTGGTCCCTGACGATATGATTTATATTGCTGAAGTGAATGGCAATCCCTGCGCCTTTATCGTCGGCTTACCCAATATTAATGAAGCTATCACCGGTTTAAAAGGGCGCATGCTGCCCTTTGGCTGGGCAAAACTATTGTGGCGGCTGAAGGTCAGTGGCGTGCGCACGGCCCGGGTACCGCTGATGGGGGTGCGGCAGGAATATCAGTTCAGCCGCAGTGGGCCCGTCATGGCGCTGTTGCTCATTGAGGCGCTGCGCGACCCTTTTGCCCGGCGTAACATTGATGCGCTGGAGATGTCGTGGATTTTAGAGGCGAACAGCGGAATGCGTACGATGCTGGAGCGTATTGGTGCGGTGGCTTATAAGCGTTACCGGGTGTATGAAAAGCGACTTTAACGGCATCGCGTGCTGTATGCGCCAGTAGCGGCACAGGCTCATTCACTGCGTGACTGCCGGGCGTCTACAAGGCTGCCGTCAGGGCATGGCTGCAAAGCCACAGCACGCCTTAACGTGCTGAGTCCGAAGGATAAGGTATCTTTGTTATCTGCAGCGGTTCGCGTATCGGCCAACAGGATCAGCTGCGGCGTTGAGCGTTCCACTCATCACGGGTGATTTCCCACAGCTCAGAGGTCATTCGTCCGCAGACATACTCCTTTTCTTCCGTCCTGACGAGTCGCATACCGCTGCCGACAGAAATATGCCGGGAACGATGGTTTTCGGCGGCTTTTGGTGCCCGCAATAGCGGCCTGTTCAGAGTATTGAACCAGTAATCTGTTACCTTAATACTGGCTTCGCGCATTAATCCCTGACCCTGCCATTCCGGCACCAGCCAGAAACCCCGGTTATTATCTTTCTCGTCATCCAGGCAGATAAGCCCTATCAGCTTATCGGGATCACTGCTGCACCGTATTGTCCAGACCCAGGCCTCCCCTTTGGCCATCGCCGGGAGCGCGACATGACTGACGTAGTGCTCGGCCCCCTTCTCAGGATAGGGCCAGGGAACCGAGGCCACCAGATAACGCACAATCTCCCAGCGCGGAAAGATCGTCTGAATCTGAAAGGCATCTTCAGCGACTAGCGGTTTTAATAGCAGGCGCTCAGTTCTTAGCACGGGCACAGACATGTCTTTATCTCCTTTTCACACGGCAGCATTAAAGCCGGCTCAGGCGCACCGCTCCGGCTGGCTTCAGCCAGCGTGGTATCGCGACGTGCATCCCGCCAGGCCGGCGTACTCCGGTAAAGGTGCGTTATTTTTTAAACAGCGTCAATCAACCCGGATTCTGCCGGCGTTAAGTTCAGCCATGCGGGGTGATTGGGCATCCGCAGTGGCAGGGACGCAACAAAGCAGGCTGCTCTGCTGCCGCTGTCCCCTCTGGCTGAACTGGCGCAGTCAGAAATTTTCCCCCCGGGAGGGGCAGTGGTGAAGCTTTTTGTGAAAATAGAGTGTGTTCAATTTAATTTTGTTCAACCCTTATGTTGTGCGCTGTTCCTGCCGATACAGGTTCACTACGTTAAATGTCCAGGGATAATTGATGAAAATTGCAACGCGACTGACCGCAGGCTTTAGCCTGATTATTTTTCTTTTTATTATTTGCACGGGTATCGCCATTAAAGCGCTCTGGCATGCCCGTGATGGCATGAATGATACCGTTGACGTGAAGATGAAGCGTTTCGCGCTGGTGCTGGATATGCGGGGGAGTGCGCGTGATATGGCGATTGCCGTACGCAACCTGGCTCTGATAACGAACCCGGAGCAGATGCAGCCGGAGTGGCAGCGCCTGGTTAAACAGCGTGAAGCTTATATCCAGAAACGTGAAGCACTGGAAAAAAGTATGTCTGTCAATGTCTCTGCCCGCGGGAAGGTGGCGCTGGGACGGACTTTATCTGCAGAATCCGCGGCACTGTCTACCCTGATGACGGCAGGAAAACTGGGGCTGGAAAACCATAAGAACGAAGCCACAACCTATTTGCTGATCACCGCCCGTCCCGCTCAGAAAGAACTGCTCGAAGCGCTGAACGAACTGACCGATGTTCAAATGCAGTTGAGCCGCGATACGGTGGCTGAAAACAGCGCCCGTTCTTCACGTACGGCCTCTCTTCTGATGGCGATTACTGCATTGTCCGTCCTGCTGGCGGCGGCGACCTGTTTTCTGACGGTTCGCATACTGATGCGCCAGTTGGGCGGTGAACCTGCTCAGGCACAGGCGCTGGCTGCCGCTATCGCCGGCGGCGATCTCACTTACCCGGTCACATTGCGTCGGCACGATAAGGGCAGCCTGCTGGCATCGCTGGCCACCATGCAGGCCAGCCTGCGAAGTCTGGTCTCTGACATCAGGGATTCATCGGTCTCTGTTGCCCTGGCGGCAGACGAAATATCGCAGGGTAATACCGAGCTGTCCTCGCGAACTGAGCAGCAGGCTGCGGCTCTGCAGGAAACGGCCGCCAGCATTGAACAGCTTACCGCGACGGTGAAAAGTAACGCGGCGGGTGCGCAGCAGACGGCGGATACGGCCCGGACAACGGCGACGCTGGCCCGCAACGGGGAGCAAGACGTACAGCGCATGTCGCTGACAATGAATGAAATATCCCTCAGTGCGACGAAGGTTCGCGACATCACTGGCGTTATTGAGAGCATTGCCTTCCAGACCAATATTCTGGCGCTGAACGCGGCCGTTGAGGCCGCCCGCGCGGGGGAAGAGGGTCGGGGATTTGCCGTCGTCGCCGGTGAGGTAAGAACGCTGGCGCAACGCAGCGCTAACGCGGCGCGTGACATTAAGGCCCTGATTGAACAGGCGGTAAACCAGGTAGAAAACGGCGTGACAGTGGCCACCGGCACCGGAGAAAGTATTCTGAAAATAGTGGGTATGGTGAGCGAACTGGCCGACGCAATGGACAACATTTCACTCTCTTCAGGTGAGCAGATGCAGGGGATTTCGCAGGTCAGCGTTGCGGTGAGCCAAATGGATGGCGTTACACAGAGCAACGCGGCCCTGGTGGAGGAATCATCGACCGCATCGCAGTCCCTCTCTGCACAGGCACATGCGCTGCGCGGCATGGTGGAAACCTTTCGCGTATGAGGTCCTCAGCGATTCTGGCCTCTTCATCGTCAGGAGACCTTCTCTCACGTATCTGTGCGCTCAGAGTTGACGTGAATTTTCTGATGAAGCAGCTCAGTGAAGGGGAGTACCTGAGTCTCGACACCTTTGCAAACAACTGGGTGCATCTGATGCGCCTGTACGCCAGTATCCAGCGTCACATGAATGACGCTCAACTAATGGACATTCTGGTACGCACCGATTTGTTGCTGGCGGCAGACCTGATGGCAGTGGGGCGTATCATTGAGGTCATGAACAACTTCCTGCGCTGTGCGGCAAAGCAGGGCAAATAACGTATTACGGCGGGCGTCATATTACCCCCGCTTTCGCCCTTCTTATCTGCACTTATCTGTCAGAAAACAGGGACGTGTTCTGATGAATAAAATTGACATCATATAAACTTGGTTCAATACTGCGCTCGCTTCTATCCGGGCGAGGAGAACGACTTTCGCCATCATGTCTTTTCGGACAGGGGCCGGTTAACATGGCGTCTCATTCGGGTGTCAGCCGGTCACTTTCTTCAGCAGAAAGACTCTCCGCTCGCTATCAGATTCGGATCCTCAATGCATAACGATGTGAACAATGACACAGATGAAACGGGCGGGTCTCCTCCTGGCACCGATGCGCCTGCGACAGTCGATCAGTTTCTCTGCTTTGCGCTGTATTCTGCCTCACTGGCGATGACCAAACTCTATCAGTCACGATTGAAGCCCCTCGGGCTGACGTACCCGCAATACCTGGTTTTACTGGCACTCTGGCAAACAGACAATGTCACGGTTTCAGACATTGGCGCACGCGTCTGTCTGGATTCCGGTACGCTCAGTCAGTTGCTGAAGCGACTTGAAGCCTCGGGTTTGATCGCCAGGAAACGTGACCTGGGCGGCGATGAGCGCCGGGTACTTATTTCGCTAACGGAGCAGGGACACCAGCTCAGGGTGAAAGCGGCTGGCGTGCCGGCAGATATGGTCTCGGTGATGGATACGCCGTATGAAGAATTGTCTGACCTGACTGCGCGGATTACCGCGCTGCGGCAGAAACTGACCCAGGCTCTGGAATGATCATCTCCCGCTTTTCGGACATCCTGCCCGTTGCGAGCCGATACCGTGGCTGACGCTTGCGGTTACAAACGGCGTGCAGATTGCGCGGTGACAACGGCGGCCACCGTGCCGGTTCAGGCGTGAGAACGGTTCGTTCCCCTGTTTGAGTTCAGTTAAAAATGCCAGTGATTCATGACGTCCATGACAGACTGTCACCCATCAGCCCCGGTCAGGGTCGCCCGGACGTGAGGGAGGCTCTGTGGATAATTTTGCTGAATAAACTCAATCATCTTTTCCCGCACATGACAGCGTAAATCCCAAGCTGTGGGGGAGTTCTGTGCCGTCATCAGTAATCTGATCGTCATGGTTTTATCCGTGGTATCAGTGACCTGGAGCACCTGAGTCTGTTGATCCCAGAGTTTTGTCTCACTGAGTACTTTTTCGAAATGCTTACGCAGGGGATCCAGTGGCATGGAATAATCCAGGTAAAGAAAAACTGAACCTAATATTTGTGCGTTATTACGTGTCCAGTTCTGGAAAGCATTTTCTGTAAAGTAGGTAATGGGCAGAACCAGCCGGCGCAGATCCCAGATACGCACCACCACGTACGTCAGGTTAATCTCTTCAATCCAGCCCCATTCATTTTCAACCACTACCGCATCATCAATTTTTATTGGTTGCGTAAAGGCGATCTGAATGCCGGCAAACAGATTAACCAGCGACTTCTGCAGGGCAAAACCAATGATAATCCCGGCCACCCCTGCACCCGCCAGAATGGTGGTGCCGAATTTTCGCACGCCGGGGATACTGAGCAGAACCAGCGAAAGGCAGAACAGGACGAGCAGTACGATCGCAACCTTTTTGACATACATGATCTGCGTTCGGATTTTACGCGCACGAAGGTTATTCGAAAGATTAATATCGTAGCGTATAAAAAGCATATCCTGCGCCACATTAGTCAGCCGAATTAAAACAGAGCAGAACGATAAGATAATAAATATATTGACCACGGTGGTGATCAGCGAGAGGGCTTCAGGGTGAATATTAAGGTAATTAACGCCCACACTGATCATCAGTAAGGGGATAAAAAGAAACATCGATCCACGAAGATGCTTTTCAAGTGATTTGAACAGCTTCCGGTCACGACTCTGCCAGTAGCGGATGAACCTGAGAAGTATAAATCGCGCCAGGAAACCCAGTGCAAATGAAAGTGTGACGAGCAATACCGCAGGCACCCATGACGGCGCACCAGAGAACTCACCGAATAGCATTAGCATTCTTTTTCCTTGTCTTCAGCCAACAACCCTGGAGTTGTCAGAACAGTAAAAAAATCAGGAGCCGCTGTCCTCTCACTGAGCAACGGATCAAAGGGTTAACGTACATGAGTTTATGAAATAATGAGCGGTCTGACAGAATTAACACCAAAAAACCGGTAAAAAATCGACTTTGATGAAGATGTTAATACCAAATCGAAGGGTACTGTACGGTATCGCCTGTTTGTCACACGCCTGTCAGGCTGACCGTATCGGCTTTTATCACGGAATTTACCCGCCAGGGCGAGGCCCCAAGCCCTGGTTCTTTCTGGCACCGGGTCTGAAAGCCTGTTTTTTACCGGTATAAGCGATAAAAAACGCGACAGCCATTAAGACCAGGATTGCCCAGGGAAAGGATACTGCACCAGCATTATTGAGAAGCAGCCCGCCGGCAACGCCACCGCTGGCGATAGCCAGATTCCACGCGGTGGTCACCATCGCCTGAACGACATCAACATTATGGTGTGCCGCATCGGCTGCCGCCGTCTGCATCTGCGTGGAGGCGCCACCAAATGACCAGCCCCAAACGATGACGGCCAGCAATACCACGATCGGCTCCCGCATGCCCGCTGCCAGCATCAGAGAAACCATAGCCAGCGCCGCAAGGCTGAACAGAACGAGAGGGCGCAGGTGGCGATCAACCCGCGTTCCGGTCATCCAGATGCCAACAAGGGCAGCAAGCCCAAAGACCAGCAGGATGAGGCCAACGTGTGCGGTCAGGCCCGACAGTGCCAGGAACGGGCCGATAAACGTATAAAGAATATTGTGTGCCGTCATCCAGAGAAAGATCACCGCCAGAACCTGACGGACACCCGGTAACAGAAAGACCTGCCACACGGGCAGGCGGCGCTCAGCCGGCTCTGCAGGCAGGTCAGGCACCGCAACCAGCGTCCAGATAAACAAAATAACCGCCAGTCCGGCCATGAGCCCAAACGGGACTCTCCATCCCATCATGCCGCCCAGCCATGCCCCGGCCGGGGTTCCCAGCGACAGGGCAACCGGTATGCCAACCATAGCAATGGCCAGCGCACGACCCTGCAAATCAGCAGGCACAAGGCGGCGCGCATAACCTGCCAGGATCCCCCATGCCAGTCCGGCAGCCACGCCCGACATAAACCGGGCCATCAGTGTCAGCCAGTAGCTGGCTGACACGGTGGTGATGGTATTAAAAATCAGGAAGATCCCGACGGCCAGTAACAACACTTTCTTACGCCGCCATCCACGGGTAAGCACCGTCAGGGGGATCGCCGCAAGCAGTGAACCCAGGGCATAAATACTCACCAACTGGCCCGCCATTACCTGGGAAACACCAAGTCCCTCGCCGATTTCCGGAAGTAGCCCCGCCGGAAGGGTTTCGGTCAGGATGGCAATAAAGCCTGTCATGGCAAACGCCAGCAGGGGAGCCAGAGGCAGCTGCCGTGGTGCTGTGTCTGGAGATGATTTTGTTTCAGCGTACACGTTGAGTCCTTCTTGGGATGACTAAAAATAGCGGAAACAGTCCATACAGGGTGTTTCTGCTATTATATATATACCGATTGGTATTTATGTGTAACGCTATAGGTCAGTGTGCAGGTTGTCAAGGATATCTGTATCGATTAGTATTTATGTGACACTGGCAAAATCAGGAAGCGATATGGCACAGATGGGACGTCCGCGTACCTTCGACCGGGACGAGGCAATTCGTCAGGCGATGTACCTTTTCTGGCAGCACGGCTTCGAGTCCACCTCGCTTGCCCTGCTGAAGGCGAACCTCGGCAACGGCATCACCGCACCCAGCTTTTATGCGGCGTTTGGCTCTAAAGAAGCGTTGTTTGAAGAGGTGATTGAATGCTATATGTCGACCTATGGTCAGGTTAACGACTGCCTGTGGGACGACAGGCTTGGCCCGCGCGAGGCCGTGGAACGGGCGCTGCGTTGTTCAGCAAAAATGCAGACAGAACCGGGGCATCCCAGCGGCTGTCTTATCGCCTTATCCGTTAACACCTGTTCGCCGGGGCACGAGCATATCCGCCAGCTTCTGGCAGGACGACGCGCACGCACAAGGGAGGGGTTTCTGCGCTGTGTGAGGCGAGCAAAAGAGGCGGGTGAACTGGCTGCGGACACCAATGCAAGCGCGCTGGCCGCCTGTCTGCACAGTTTTGAAACCGGACTCTCCACAGAAGCACGCGACGGGACACCGGGTGAAGAGCTTGATGCTGCGGTATCGTCCGCCATGAAAGCCTGGGATGCCCATGCTCTGCGCACGGTGGATTAACACAACATAACGTCATCACTGACCCGTGTTGACACAGGGCTGCGGAAGCAGCCCTGATCCCTGGACGGCAATCGTTTCAGAAAATGCCCCGCATCACCGGCTTTAATCCCCAGATAACGAACGGTGCTTTCCAGCGTCGTCTCTCTTCCCGTTCAAAAGGAAGAAAAACGTAACCAGTTGCTAACCAGAGCCGGCCATCGGTTTTTTTTTGCTACTTTTAATTTACAAACTCAACATCAGAAGAAGGCGTATTCAGGCCCAGGCTTCACTTTTGACATTGTTTTTCTCAGGTCACCACACCCGCAGGCGCGGTAGCGCCGTTGATTTCCTTTATGTGAGCCCGGAGTCGTCATGAGCAAAAAAACACACCGTACCGTGCCAGGCGTCCATCCCTATGATGGCCCCGCAGGCGGTTGGGGCGCCCTGAAAGCGACGGCCATTGCCGTAAAAAATCAGATGGATACCCTGAAAGCCCCGCCTACGCTGATGCGCACCAATCAGCCTGATGGTTTTGACTGCCCCGGCTGCGCCTGGCCAGATAAGGATCATCAATCCACCTTCCAGTTCTGTGAAAATGGCGCTAAAGCTGTGACGTGGGAAGCCACGACTAAACGCGTTACGCCGGCGTTTTTTGCTGAAAATACCGTGACATCGCTGCTGGCACGGACAGACTTTGAGCTGGAAGGGTACGGCAGATTGACCACGCCGCTGCGCTATAACCGCGACGCCGATACCTTTAACGCGCTCAGCTGGGATGACGCCTTCACGATTATTGCTGAAAAACTGGCGGCGCTGCAGCCGGACGAGGTGGAGTTTTACACCTCCGGACGGGCGTCAAACGAGGCGGCTTATCTGTTTCAGCTGTTTGCCCGCGAGTACGGCACCAACAATTTCCCGGATTGCTCAAACATGTGCCATGAAGCCACCAGCGTCGGCCTGCCTCAGTCGATTGGTATCGGTAAGGGCACGGTTTCCCTGGATGACTTCGACAGCGCAGAGCTGATCCTCTCCTTTGGACACAATCCGGGGACCAATCATCCGCGCATGATGGGGACGCTGCACGAGCTGGCGCGCCGTGGCGTCCCCATCATCGTCTTCAACCCGATGCGTGAACGCGCACTGGAGCGCTTTGCCGATCCGCAAAATGTCATGGAGATGGCTACCAACAGTTCAACCGATATTGCCTCCACGTACTATCTGGTTCGCGCCGGTGGTGACTCGGCCGCGCTGAAGGGCATCGCCAAAGCCGTGCTGGCGATTGAGGACGCGACCGGCGCGGCGCTGGATCACGCCTTTATCCGCGAGCATACCGACGGTTTTGCGCAGTTTGCGGCCGACATCGAGGCCACGTCCTGGGCTTCGGTGGAGCTTGAGTCGGGCCTGACGCAGGCGGAACTCAGTCAGGTGGCCCAGGCTTACGTGAAGTCGAATGCCACCATCCTGACCTACGGAATGGGCATCACTCAGCATAACCGTGGCACCGACAACGTGCGTCTGCTGGTTAATCTGCTGCTGTTACGCGGCAACATGGGCAAGCCCGGCGCCGGGGTCTGTCCGCTGCGCGGTCACTCCAACGTGCAGGGTAACCGCACGGTGGGGATCACGGAGAAGCCCTCTGCTGATTTTCTCAGTAAGCTTGAGAAGGTGTTCGGATTTACTCCCCCGTCGCACCACGGTCACGATGCGGTGCAGGCAATGAAGGCCATCGTGGATCGGCGGTCTAAAGCGCTGATTTGCCTCGGCGGCAATTTTGCCGTGGCGCTGCCCGATTCCGGGGTGAGCTTCCCGGCGATGCGGGAGCTTGAACTCAGCGTGCACATCGGCACCAAGCTGAACCGCACGCACCTTCTGACCGGGAAAGAAACGTTGCTGCTGCCTTGCCTCGGGCGCACCGAACTTGATGAGCAGGACGGCACCCGCCAGTCCGTCACCGTGGAAGACTCCATGTCTATGGTGCATGCGTCTTCTGGCAAGCTGAAGCCAGCGTCGCCGCTGCTGCGATCGGAACCGGCCATTGTCGCCGGAATGGCCAAAGCGGCGCTGCCGGGCACGAAAGTGGCATGGGATGCGCTGATTGCCGATTACAGTCTTATCCGCGATCTGATTGAAAAAACCATTCCCGGCTTTGAGGATTACAACGCGCGTATACGGGAACCCGGCGGCTTCCAGATGCCGCTGCCGCCCCGGGATCGCATCTGGCCGACCCCGAGCGGTAAAGCGATATTTTCGGTTTATCAGGGGACGCATGAAGACCTGTCTGTGCCGGGTGACAACGTGCTGCGTCTCATCACGCTGCGCAGCCACGACCAGTACAATACGACCATCTATGCCCTTGACGATCGCTATCGCGGGGTGTTTGGCCGTCGTGATGTGCTGTTTATGTGCGACGATGATCTTGACCGCCTGGGGCTTGAACACGGCGATGTGGTGGACCTGGCGTCAGCAGTGAAGGGCTACAGTATGCGTCTGGAAGGCATGACGGTGATCCGCTATGCCATCGCCAGAGGATCGATCGGGGCCTACTATCCTGAAGCGAACGTGCTAATCCCTCTTGATTACATCGACAGGGAAAGCGGTACGCCGTCTTATAAATCGGCTCCGGTACGCATCACGCTGCGGTCACGAGAAATCGCCACCCCATTGCCTCCCGCGTCTGCCTGAACCGATCCTGACGCGGGCAGGGGGCCTCTTCATGCCGCGTAAGCGGCATTAACGCTTCTGCGGGGGTTCAATACCTAAAAGCGCAAAATCAAAAGCTTTGTTTTTAATGATTTTCTTATTGGTTCTCAACTTCTCTTTTATACCATCATGATATAAGCACGGGTTGCTGGTGAGAGCACAGTGAATAAATGCAGCCGGATAGGAGTAGTCTCTCGGGGAATACAGCACGTCCTCAATCGTTCGTTCTGAAGGCAGGATGCAGCCGACAACGACAGGGATATAGTACTCCTCAAGGACGCGCCGGATGTGCTCAGACACCTCACTGGCTTGCTCAGGGCGGGGCACCGCGATCGCCCCGTAAATATCGGGACTGAACTTTTTATCCTGCCGTCCTGAAGTGGTAAAAGAAAAGCAGGCATCACTGCCCAGGTTACTTTTATAAGGCATTTCTATTTTGGACAGGCTGTCAAACAGCGGGCCACCAAAGACATGCCCGAGCAGGACAAAGGCGTGCGCCTTGACCAGATACTGCAAAGACAGCTCCGCCACCAGCTTTTTTTCAAAGCGAAATTTCAGGCCCCGCTTAACGGCGGTGACGGCCAGTGCGTGACACCCGATATGCTTGAGCTCGTTTTGCAGCTCCTCTTCAAAATAAATCCGATGTTCCCTGCTCATGGCTTACCCTTGTATCAAACCTGTACCTGCACCGTTTAACCCGGCGCTGCTGCAACCGAATCGTGCATGACAACCTGGCCGATTTCAATAAGCCTTACCGGAACCTGTATGGGTGCCATCCCCGGCGCCGTTAAAGGTCAACGGTTGCTCAGACAGGGGGATCACCTGCGGTGAAACCGACCCCGGTCCGGCAGGTTGCCAGGCTGAAGAGAGGCCCGCCGGCCCGTCTCAGGCCCCGTCGAATAACGCGCAGGCTTTATCCTGAAGCGCAATGCCGATAGCCTCATATCGCTCAAGCTCATCCTGATCATAAAAGGTATCGGCAACACTGAATCCCACATAGACATCGACAAAGGCCAGTGCCAGCTTTTTCGGGATCGTATCCTGTCCTCGGTAATGACCAGTCAGCACATCGATAGCCAAAAACAGCTCGCTGACTTCCGCCGCGGACACGCCTTTTCTGCTGCGAATTTTTAGCGGGATGGCGTTTTCCCCAAGCAGCCGTGCACAGACTACGTCAACCGCGTGCTCTGCATCCATAATCCCCTCCCTGAAACCGTTAATCTTACTTCATCTCATTGTGCATCATGCGATGATTTCTCGCCCGCTCCGCTTTTCAAAATTTAAGGCACCGCGACATCTGCAGGGGCCGCTCATGATCCTGCGCAGCCTGAAGCGGGCAGTGACAGCATGAGCGAAAAACTGAGCTGCCTGTGTAGTGTTGACAACAATGCAGCGCAGTCAGGCTGGATATTAAAGCAGATTCAGTGCTGGTGCTGTTAATTGTAGATTGTTCGATCTACAATTGATTTTCACCACAGGAGAATCTGATGAAAACACCGGTTGGCAGACCCAGGGAATTTGATCCTGAAGACTTTCTCAATACTGCGCTGGAATGCTTCTGGCTGAAAGGATATCGGGGGACGTCAATGTCCGATCTTATGAACGCATCGGGCCTGGCCAGTGCCAGCATTTATAAACTCTATCCGGATAAACGCGCTATCTATCTTGCCGCATTGCAGCACTATATGGATGAGGGTGCCTCCAGAGGTGTGACGCGTGATGCTCATTTATCACCCGAGGCTGCACTGCGTGAAATGCTTGGGTTTGTGGCTCTGTTATCTTCTGCTCCGGATGGAGAGAAGGGGTGTTTTACCATCGCCGCGGCCAGTGAACTTTTACCGGGTGATGAAGAGATCAGATACAAGGTTTCCTGTAAATTTAACAGCATAATTAATCAGTTAGAAAAAATACTCAGCAAAGGTCAGACACAGAAAATCTTTCGTCAGGACGAAAATGCCAGCGTCATGGCAATGAGCATTTTTATGATGCTGGAAGGGATGCGTGTATACGGAAAAATTCAGCCTGATATTAACGACCTCAGAAGGTGTAACGAGTTTATTGTCAGATCAGTGCTTTCGAACGCCTCTGTTAATGACACGGATCTTTCGATTAAGGCATCAACATGATTGAAGTGGGCACAATTGTCCGGCGGCGAAAAAGAAGAAAAACCATGGTTGTGCTCGAAAGTGAGGGCGACCTGGCCTTGTGCGGGTGGGTCGATAAAGGCCGGTTTTTCAAAAGACGCTTTCCGACCTCTCAGTTAACGATATGCATGCCTTATTCAAACTTCTGGCCCCTGACCTGAAGGCGTCGTGATGATATCCGACGCGGGATGATACTGACTGCTGTCCCTCTTACAACGCTATCCACCCGGTCATCGCATAAGTAATGATTCTGCCTGCAACCAGCGTTCAAAATCATGCAGGGCCGATTCATTGATCCCCGTTTCAACCGTCTTTACCAGACAAAATCGCTTGCTCAGATGTTCTGATGGCGGCCAGGGCGCAACGAGGGTCCCGCGCTTCAGCTCCTGTTCAACGTATATGCGAGGAACCATCGCCACCCCCTGTCCCGCTAAGGCGGCAGCGATAGCCATGTCATGCAGATCATACCGGACACCCTGCGCCGGATTATCAATAGCAATGCCGCTTTGCCCGGCATAACGGGGCCACGCTTCCGGATTCTGCCGCCGGTGAATGCGGGGCAGTGCATTTAACTGACTGAAAATATTGCTGTCTGTTAACAGCTCGGGGCGGCACACCGGCACCAGTTTTTCTTCAAACAGAACGTGCATGCGCATGCCTGCCCAGGCGGGATGCTCAAAATGTATCGCTGCGTCAAAGCCACTCCCGGTGAGAATGAAGGGATCGGTTCTTGCCGCGATATTCAGCATGATGTCCGGGTATAACGCGTGAAAGCCAGTGAGGCGGGGGATAAGCCAGCGGCTGCAAAACGTCGGCAGAACGGCAATTTCCAGCATTCTGCTGCCTTCGGGCATTCCCATTACGTACTGGGTATCCCGTTCGAGTCGTTCAAGGATTTGCCGCACGTGATGGGCATAGCGAGCCCCCACGGGATTCAGTTTTACCCGGGCGCCCGTCCGGTCAAACAGCCTGCAACCGAGCAGAGACTCCAGGCGGGCAATCTGTCGGCTGATGGCACCTTCCGTCAGGGATAACTCTTCTGCGGCGCGGGCAAAATGACCGTGCCTGGCTGCGGCCTCAAAGGCTTTCAGTGACGCTGTGCTGGGGATTTTACTGCGCATGGATAAATGCCCTGTTAATCGGCGTGACGAGCCGTCAGTGACATAATGTCACTATTTATTGAAATAATATCGATTTATCACCGTAAGCAGCGTCTGTAGGGTGAGTAAAAGTCACTAAGCATCATTATCCCGAGGTCACTATGAGCATTCCGTGTTTACCCACCCGTCAGATTGGGGATTTTTTGGTGTCAGCCCTGAGCGATGGCACCATGTCAGCCAGCCTGGACTTACTGTCAGGCATTGAGACAGCAGAAGCGGCGGCGATTCAGGACAATGCGCAGATCGCTGAACCCGGCAATATCCATATCAACGGGTATCTTATTCAGGGCAGGGGGCGCACCATTCTGGTCGATGCGGGTGCAGGAGGCCTCAATAACATCGGCGGGCAGCTTAGAGAGAGTCTGGCTGCTGCGGCCATCAGCCCGGATGATGTGGATACCGTATTACTGACGCATGCTCATCCTGACCATATTGGTGGCCTGTTGGATGCTGAAGGTCAGCCGGTATTTCAGCAGGCAGAACTTTATCTTCATCCTCTTGAGGCGGCATACTGGCAGGATGATGAACAACGAAAAAGGGCGAATGAGCGCGGACAGCGCAATGTTACTCTCGTCCGCCGGACAGTAGACGCGTATGCCCGTAAGCTGCAACTGACTGGCAAAGGCGAGGTGACAGAGGGCATTCTCCCTGTGTGGTTGCAGGGTCATACGCCCGGCCATACGGGATTTCGCATCGATTCAAAGGGTAAATGCCTGTTGATCTGGGGTGATATTGTCCATTATCCCCATATTCAGACAGCCCGTCCTGAGGTTTCAATTGTCTTTGACTGTGACCCCGTTCAGGCCAGAGAAACGCGGGAAAAAATCCTGGCACAAGCGGTAAGAGAAAATCTCCTCATCGCAGGAATGCACTTAGGCCGTTCGGGATTTGCCCGGGTGCGTCAGGCGGGTGAGGGGTACCGCATTGTCTGGCCGGAAAAGGAATAAGGATCCGCGTCTGACACTGGCAAGGGGAGAGGAGAGTTGCCGGTGCCATAACCTGTCATTCGCTGCGGCTGTGCGACATAAAATGAAAAACCCACGCCGTGGCGTGGGTTTGATAGTCGCAGTCTGCCTTGAAGAGGGGGTTTTCTCGCCCCATCAGTCAGACGAACGGGTCAGACGTTAAATCGTGATTTTTTTATTATTGATTTGTTTTATATTGTTTTTTTATTTATGAGTATTTTCAATACTCACTCATATACTCACTTTAATTGATGTTGTTATATATGACTTGTAAAGACCGTCCAAATCTATTCTTACGCATCTGAATCAAGTTGTACCGCTTCATATCTCCCGATGATAAGACTTTTGGAGTAGAGCAGGTAAACCATAGTATCAATGAGTTAGCAGAACTTCAGATTAGACAATTGTAATTTGAATAATCTGAAGTGTCAAAATAATAACAAAGTGTTATTATTGTATTATGGCTTAATCTTTGCCCCTTCCTGGGGCTAGAAGCGGTAGCGTTTAGATGTTTTGTTAATGCGCTCAAGGATCTCCATTGTCTCGTTGCCCGCTCCATTGACCTCCAAAGCGCGAAGTAGGTGCGCGTATTCACCTCTTAAACTTGTTGCAAATATACCAGGATCATCTGATCCTAGGACGACAGAGGTTGGGCCGAAGCTGCGCCCGAATCCTAACCAACCTATAGCATGATGATCATCGTAAGATTGATGAATACTAATCCGCACATTACTACTAGGTAGGGTTTCAATAGCAATACGTCGTTCTTGTAATAACTCTAGCGTTACCGATTGAAGAGCTTCCACAACTTCAAGATCTAAAATATCAGTATCACTGGTAATCAAGATATGGTCTCCACTCCTCAATATGACATTCTTGGACACAGCAACGCCATGGCGTCGAAGAAACTGCATATGAGCATCAGGTTCTCGGAGTTTACAGTCCTCGTAAATTTTTATCTCGCAGTCACGATGCCGATCAACATCATGGCTTCCATAATTGCGAACAATTGGATCAATATGCCGCATATGCCATGCTCTTGAAAGAAGCTCTGGTGTCAGCAAAGGGTCTTGCCAAATTTGCATTGACAATCGCCTTATCTCTAATTCAAGTCGAGGTAATCTGTCTAGCAAAATGCCTCTTTGTAACAAAGTCCCCCAAGCAAAAACTAAATCATCGAGTCTATCTTCAATCGTCTGGAGCACTGCTCCACCGACGGATGCCCACCATTTTGCAGGAATGAGCCCCGCAGCTGTTCCATGCCCAATGCGACAACCAGCCGATAACTCTAGAAATCTAACTGCCTCATTGATTGCCCTAAGACCTGAAGCAATATGAACAAAATCTTCGCCAGCGTGATAAGTAAAACGTTTAATACCTGCACGTCGCATCCTTCTGAATACTTGAGCAAAGACTTCTGGACCAGCATGCCGTTCGTTGCTGGCTGCATCGACGCCCCGGATTATATCGGAGAGCCCAGTTGTTTTATCCATCAGTGCAACTATCGCTCGAGCGGCTTGGTCAGCTTCGCGCCTAGCTTTACTATCCCTGCACATGGGGGCCAGATATCCACCATCCTTGAAACGTGTTTGTTCTGAAAGATCTGTTCTTTTGATGAAGTGCACAACAAGACCGAGCCGAAGTCGGCGTAAGCTACGTGGTACTATTTCACTACCATTTTCAATCTTCCCTTCTTCTAGCGAGCGCACTAAGTGCAAAAGTTCTGAAAGAGAAGAATGAGGTATAGCAGGGTTAGAAAATATCTTTGCGAGCTCACCGCGCGATTCACCGCTCGGTTTCTCATCTAAAAATTTAAGATATCCCCGCAAGATCTGCATTAGCCTGGATGCATTTCCCTCTGGCGTAGCTTTAGGTGCAAAACGGCCCTCAAGAAAGTCTACTGGTTGCTGAATTCCACGATCTATTTGGCGGAAACGTTCTGCAAAGTCTTTCTCTGTTGTCTCTCGCAACTCGTTGAAAGTGATGTATTGGAATTGGTCAAAGCCGTTTTGGCTGACTTGCTGAACCAAAAGCCTACAGAATTGGGCTCTAATAAGTGCATACCAGAGAAAAGCAACTCCTTGAATACCAACACCATGGCTGTCTTTTAGGCTAGTAATGATATCAACTAATTGAAGCGCTTCGGCAGTAGTAGCGGATATTCCACTCTCTGAAGGTCTGTTTCGAATAGCGAGGGCATATCGTGCTTCCAGACTTAAATCCTTTGCAACAACATGCACTCCAGTTTGGTTACAGGTCTCAAGCAAGAAGGATTTAAGAACAACCGCTTTCTCAACCCTCTCTTTAAGAAGTTTTGGTGTTAGATTAGACTCCTCTTGACGCAAGAGTCGGTTAACACCGTTTCCAATCGCAGCATGAATCCCATCTTCGCGTTTAATAACTCCGCTAATTGCACCTACCACCTTAGACGTTTTTCTAAGAGCATCTATCCAGACTTTCTCAGCCTCTGTAGTTCCGTTGAGATGCATATGAGTTTCATCTAATCCCTCGACCCTACAAAGCTGGTCGAGTAGTGGGTCATCATCTACAGGCAACGTACTGTCGCAAAGCCAGTTCTGGACTTTCAGTTGAAAATATCTGCGTTCTGAAACAGTTTTCCTTGGTGTTTTTGTCTGGTTAGCTATCCAAGCAGCAGAAACTAGCATTGGCGGAATAACAAGAATTAGGTCCTGCCATTCATCTAAAAATCGCGACTTGACGCGCAAAGAGCCGTCATTACCCTCGCACAAAAATGTCTCCGCAAGGCGGGTAAGTAAAAGAACAAGACAACGTGAAGGATCATCTAAGTTCTTTCTTTCTTGCTCAGAAAGTTGACGGTTTGTACCAGTCAAACTCCAGGCAATCTTATGTTCAAGCGCTTCATCAGTCAAAGAGGGAAACAACTTACGAAACTGCAGAAACCGACCAGTGACGTAAGTGTTTACAATTGACTCTCGAGCTTCAGAGTTGCCATAGAGGAACTTAAGGTGAAGGTCTGCAGAATTATTAGTCGCTTCTAATTCGAGATAAGAAAGAAGATCAAGATTAGAGATGACAGCTTTTGCAAGTGCCACCTGCACACGAACTTGATGTCTATCTTCTTTAGGACCCCCAATCATTTTGCAAGCCCAAGCTTGGGATAATAACGAGGAACGACATTAAGAAGATCAAAGAACCCTTCTTGCTGAACGGTACGTGGGTTCGCGATATTTGTACGCCCAATAGTAACAGTGATCTGTGGCGGACTTAGCCATGTTGGATCGAAACTAGCTTCTTCTGAGCCATATTTTTCTTGGAATGCCTTGAGTGCTATTTCCACCTCATCGCGTAGTATGTCGGTGATAGTACCGCTTGCTTTATATGATTCTTTCGGGTTCAAGAAAGCCCAGACTAAGGGGCATGAAATGACAATCGCGGCGAGAGGATGAAAAATTTTAGCCTCGTTTGCCGAGGCACGGCGTAGTGCTTCTACCAGTGGGCGGTCTGACGACTTCGGAGAGTCCATTCGACCGAGGCTGCCTGAGGTACTAACAAGCAGGGCATGTAAAATATTTGTTATTTGACGATGTAGAATATGCCCTGTCTTCCACATAAGGGTCACTTCCTCGTCCAATGAAACCAGTTGGTCATGTATACGCTCAGCTATACGAGCTAGTTCAGTTGCGGATACCTCTGCAGTTTTGGGATGATACTGCTCTGAACCATTAGTGAAGTGTAAAGCAAAACGTTTCCAAGCATTAATTCGCTCAATAAAAATCGGAAAATCAGATTCTACTTGGGCTTCAAGCGGATAAGTGTCTTCATCCTCCTCGGCACCGGTAATCGCATCATCCCCCTCCATTTCCAATGAGCCTGCTGCCGTAATATCATCTGAACTCGGAAGAAATGCAGGAATTATTGAAGATAAAGCTAGTTCATTTAGGCTGCGGTTTTCTTCGCCATCCAACATTGTTGATATTGCCGCCAGCAATGAAATAGATGAGACAGATCTAAATCGTTCTCCACGACTGCTGTACCTTTCGTATGTAACTAAGTCGAGTACTTCTTTGAAGTCACCACAGCGATCTGCAAGATCATTAAGAGGAAACCAGATGACTCCTTTAAGTGAAGACATCCCAGCTATTTGTGTATTACTAGATAATTTTGTAATCCAAGCATTAGCAGATAAACCCTCAGAGCCTTTTCCTATTGTATTATGCAATGCAATTACTGTTCCGACATCGCTCGATTTTTTGGCCTTCGGTACACCGAACATTCTTTGTAGAATTTCCGCACGATCTTCTTTTCTTTTAGTACCAACCGAACCAAAACAACTCGCCTCTAAATACCCAATGCTGTTTGAACGTTCATTCGTATCGAGACGAGCAATAGAGCCGATACGACCAGCTACCTCTATAAGATTTGGACTTGCATCATCCCAGATGAACTCAAGAATTGCTTTACGTATCTCCAACTTGGCATATATGGTACGTTGCATCATTGCAATTGGAAGATTTAAAGTAAGTAAAGTTCTCAGACACGTAGCTGGAGAACCTTTTAGCTCTTTAGATATGGCCAACCCAAAGCAGTGAAGTATTATTGCTTTGTCAACATCACTAGACACACCTATGCGGGATAGAGATGTTGGTTTATCCTGCTTCACAAGCCAACGAAACATAAGTAATAGTGCACCATTATGAGTTGTATGTGCTAATTGTAATGAATCTATGCCAGAAAGACGGAGTCGAGCTTCGAAAACAGAAAAAACGCCTTTTCGAGCTGCTCCCGGGTCTTGATTACCAATTGCCCGAAGGTATCCAATAACCAAACGTAAATGTTCACGGGAGATAAGTTCTAAAAAAGGATGATGAGAAGCCCGCTCATCGTTGAGACCTCTGCTCAGTAATTTCTGATGTATATTTTTGCTCGCCCACTCTCGTAATGGCGTTTGATCTGTCATGCCGAATGGAACAACCATTATTTCATTGGAGGACTCAATTTGAATAATCTCTCCCAGCGGTATCATAGATATCCGATTTTGTGGAGGTACAACTTTCAACAGATATTGTTCTTCTAACTCTTGCACTGCAGATGAAATACCCGTCATCTCTTTGCCTATGACATCCGGATCATATTCCATGATGCTCTTCCCGAAGTTATCATAAATATTCCGTCTTACAAGTCGTCCATAGAGTTCAAGGTCGCCAGATATTAATAAAACAAGTTGTGGTGATGTTAAATATTTTCGCATTGTTTCGAGAATAGTACGTCCATGCTCAAAATTTGTATCTACATCATCAAATGCGAGAACAAAAGCTTTCTTATCTAATATTTTTAGGGCTTCATAAATATAGGATTGAAACTTAATCTCGAATGCACGGCCGTTGCGAGCTTTTCTAAGACCACGACTCATGATCCATTCGGGATCTTCCCATTCGTCTCCATACGGCTTTGTTTTTCCTATTCCATCAAGAAGTCCAAGTCCCTCGGCCATCTTTCTACGTGATTCATTTACTGCTGTGCGATCCGCCTCAGGATTATTTTTTGCATTATCAAGTGCAGCATCAATCAACGATATGATAACGATTATAATGTGTTCTTTAGTTTCAATAAGAGTAGGATCTATTGGGGGTAAAATTTGCAATTTAGACGACATACCCTTGAACCAGTGCTGAGAGGAGCATCGTGATTGGTCTTGAAGATACTCCAATGCATTTAGAAGGAATGTTGTCTTCCCACTACCGCGACCACCTTCTATCAGAATACTATTGTGTGGGCGAGAGTAGCTTATTTCATCACCAGTGGGCGATTTGAAAATTGGGTTTTCAAGACCATTTATTTGAGCGCGAATTATAGCATCGAGCTGTTTGAAAGCTTCGCTCTGCAGTATCCTATCAATATTATCGAAGCGTTCTGCCCCACTCACGTTCAGATCAATAATGCGCATTTTCCTTCCTTATGAGAGTTTTTGAAATTTAATAGTTAACAATATAAATCTTCAATGGTCAGATTACTATTATGTTTCGTTCGTACAAATGATCCCATGCTTTTCTTGTTTCTTAATTACCTCATCCTACTAGACGTGATAGATTTGGTGAAGAGTGTTGTTACTCGAGGCGCCAATGTTCAGGTTGGTAATGTGCTGCGGGAACTATCGCTTGCCTATGAGTTTGCAATAGGATTAGGGCACTTTGCTGATGATTTTGTTAACCCAGCTTTGCTGGCCAAATCTAGCCTCAAACAGGCTCGGACTAAGCTGACCAACGGACGTGGAACTCGTGTGCTGAGTGAAGCAGAGTTAGCGGAATTCCTGCAATTGTTGTCCGGTTCAGCCTATACGTCAACTATCAAAAACGTTCTACGGCTTACGCTCTGAACTAGATGTCGTAAAGGTGAAGTATGCAATATGGAGTGGAAAGATGTTGATCTCGATAAAGGCACGATCCATCTGAGAGAGACAAAGACCGGTGTTGAGCGATATGTTCAGTTTGACCTGCTCCCCGTTGATTAATACACCGCGATGTTAGTAATGTCTTCATAAGCCACATGAGGACATCCCCATGAAGAAGCGTTTTTCCGACGAACAGATCATCAGTATCCTCCGCGAGGCTGAAGCCGGGGTTTCTGCCCGGGAACTCTGCCGCAAGCATGCTATTTCAGACGCTACTTTTTACACCTGGCGCAAAAAGTTTGGCGGCATGGAAGTCCCTGAGGTAAAGCGGCTTAAGTCACTTGAAGAGGAGAACGCCCGCCTTAAGAAGCTGCTCGCCGAAGCCATGCTGGATAAGGAGGCGCTTCAGGTGGCTCTGGGCCGAAAGTTCTGACGACAGACCAGAAGCGGGAAGCCGTGGAAGCCATGTGTGAGACAACGGGTCTGTCGCAACGCCGTGCCTGCAGGCTGGCCGGTCTGTCACTTTCAACCTGCCGTTATTCGGCTCAGCGCCCGGCTGCTGACGCGCAGCTCTCTTTACGTATCACAGAGCTGGCACTTGAACGCCGCCGATTTGGTTACCGGCGCATCTGGCAGTTATTGCGTCGTGAGGGCCTTCACGTCAACCACATGCTGTAATCTTAATACGATCCCAGTCTGTGATATCTGAGGTGATTGCCATGAAAACTTTCGTTGGACTTGATGTTTCCCAGAAGAAAACAAGCATCTGCGTTATAGACCATAACGGTAATAAAATTCGGATGGTTAACGTCGATACGCATCCTGGTGTTATAGCTGATTATCTCTTTTCTGAAGGATTTGATAAGTCGAAAGTGGGTCTGGAGACAGGGCCGCTTTGCGTCTGGCTTTACCATTCTCTCAGGAATTTTGGTCTGGACGTTGACTGTATCCACGCACGACATGTTCATGCGGCTTTATCTATGCAGTTAAATAAAACCGATCAAAATGATGCTTTTGGTATAGCAAGACTGGTTCTTTCCGGCTGGTACAAGCCAGTACATGTCAAAAGTCTTCAGTGCCATCAACAACGACTCATTCTTACCAGCCGGGAAAAATTGGTCCAGCTTCGTGTTGCCGTAACGAATCAGATCCGCGGACTTTTGAAAACCTTCGGGGTTGTTCTTCCACCCGGGAAAAATAGTGTTTTTGAACGTGCCGTACTCGAGTCATCACCTTCGCTGGAAACAGTTAAACCTGCAGTTATTATGTTGCTTGATATGACCCTGACCCCGAATATGATCCAGTCATAATCAGGAATAACCGGCTTCAGTCTGGCTGCATATTCTGGCAACCGGCAGATTT
>Ga0308168_1000534_pt1 | contig 45149 bp, 43 predicted proteins | sample PhyCR2_FD_202133 | JGI IMG/M metagenome (GOLD analysis project Ga0308168, IMG submission 202133) | Phyllosphere microbial communities from UC Gill Tract Community Farm, Albany, California, United States - DLSLRC.R2 | ecosystem: Host-associated > Plants > Phyllosphere > Unclassified | place: USA...
CACTGTGGCTTACTACAATTTTGAAGGAAAGACCCATGTCAATGACTGGTTTAGTAAAATGGTTCAACGCTGAGAAAGGTTTCGGCTTCATTTCCCCAACTGACGGCAGCAAAGATGTATTCGTACACTTCTCTGCAATCCAGAACGGCGGCTTCAAGACGCTGGAAGAAGGTCAGAAAGTCTCTTTCACTATCGAAAATGGCCAGAAAGGCCCAGCAGCTGCTAACGTAACTGCTATCTAAGTTTGTTTTCCGCTTCGGCGGTAATGAACTCAGATTCGATGTGAAGAAAAACCCGCCCTCGTGGCGGGTTTTTTGCGTTTAACGTCCAGACATCAGCGGTAAGATTCGTTTGCTAACAAAATTCTCTCTGACACTGTGCCATAAGCGACTGACGGCCGTGAGGAGTGTTGTTACACTTAATATACAGTCCCCCTGCGACAGGTTTTACGTACAGTACGATGGAATCCTGGAAGGTTAACCTCATCTCCGTCTGGTTCGGTTGTTTGTTTACCGGGCTGGCTATCAGTCAGATTATCCCGTTTCTTCCCCTTTACGTTGAACAGCTGGGCGTTACCGACCCTGATGCCCTGACACTGTGGTCAGGCCTGATTTTCAGTATCACTTTCCTGGTTTCTGCTATTGTCTCGCCGATGTGGGGCAGCCTTGCCGACCGTAAAGGGCGTAAACTGATGCTGCTGCGTGCCTCCCTCGGGATGGGCGTGGTGATCCTGCTTCAGGCCTTTGTCTCCAGCGTCTGGCAACTGCTGGCACTGCGTGCGCTGATGGGGCTGACCTCGGGCTATATCCCTAACGCCATGGCACTGGTGGCGGCTCAGGTTCCGCGTGAACGCAGCGGCTGGGCGTTAAGCATGGTCAGTACCGCACAAATCTGCGGGGTGATTATGGGCCCGTTAATGGGCGGACTGCTGGCAGACTGGCTCGGGCTGCAGGCAGTGTTTATTATCACCGCCTGCCTGCTGATGATAAGTTTTCTTATCACCCTGTTCCTGATCAAAGAGGGCGGCCCTCCGAGGGTGAAAAAAGAGGACAAACTCAGCGGCAGCATGGTATTTCACACGCTCAGTCGTCCGGGCCTGGTGATCAGCCTTTTTGTCACCACACTGGTTATCCAGCTCTGCAATGGCTCGGTCAGCCCGATTTTGACGCTGTTTGTCCGCGAGCTTGAGCCGCACGTGCAAAATATCGCCTTTGTCAGTGGGATGGTGGCTGCCATTCCTGGCGTGTCGGCGCTCCTCTCTGCGCCCACGCTGGGCAAACTGGGTGATCGGATCGGAGCTGAACGTATTCTGTTTGCCGCGCTGATTTTTTCTGTGGTGCTGTTTGTCGGCATGTCCTGGGCAGACAGTGCGGTGGAACTGGGGATTTTTCGTTTTCTGCTGGGATTTGCCGATGGGGCGATGATGCCTGCGGTGCAGACGCTGCTGCTGCGCTATTCCAGCGATCAGGTTACCGGACGTATTTTTGGTTATAACCAGTCCTTTATGTACCTGGGTAACGTTGTCGGGCCACTGATGGGCTCAGCCATTTCTGCTGCAGCAGGCTTCCGCTGGGTATTCGCCGCGACGGCGGTGGTGATCCTGGTGAACAGCGTACAGCTGATTTGGGTCTATCGTCGATCCCGGCGCAACGCCATGCTGCGCCGGGGCTAACGATCAGTGATTCACAGACAGACTAAGCTGATAACGGTACTGCCGCGCGGAGAGGAGGAAGTCGGCATTAACGCTGGGGCTCCAGGAGTCATCGCCACCGACCCCCATATGATAGCCATCAATAATCAGCCAGCATCCGGGCTCATTTCGCAGCAGATGGCGGTGTGAGGTATCACGCAACTGTTCAAGGCTGTGTCGGCTGAGTGAGAAATGGAACGCGCCGTTAACGCGCCAGTTGCCGAAGGTCAGTTCCTGAGTGCCGCCGCGCAGACCGTTCTCTCCCGGGAAGACGTAAGGCGTGCTCAACCCTTCGAGCGGCAGCGTCCAGCGAGAAAACTCTGCCGCCAACTGACGGTCGGGATAGTTCTCGTGCGGTCCCAGTCCCAGCCAGTTCACCTCGTCTGCCGTCTCTGCCAGTTGGCAGCGCAGACCGATGCGTGCCGGTTCCGGCTGCCCTGCGGCGATGTCCACCTCCACTTCAAGATGAAGTTCACCCTGCATGTCGATCCGGTAGCGTTTACGGCTGAGGAAACGCACTTCCCCCTGCGCCAGGAAAGCATGTTCGGCACTGATTTGTACGCCATCACTCAGCGTGTCTGCCTGCAGGCGTAGCAATTGGCTCTCCAGATGATAGTGGCCGGCGCGTTTCCAGCGCTCCACCCAGGCGTTTGGATCGATACGTGTGACTTCGCTGATGCCGATATCATTATCGACAGGTGCGCGGGCAAACAGATCGCGCAGCGGGGAGAGCAGTTGCGGCCTGTCACCACGCAACCACTGCACCAGCTCGCCGCCCTGGCGACAGAACTGCCATTGCTGTTCACCGTGCTGGATCGTTATATGCTCAGGCTCCTGGCGGAGCTGGGGGCACTCGCCGGCAGTTGGTGCGAGAGGCAGGGTCAGCGCGGCGGGAAGGCGCCAGCCATCCCAGGCGACACGCTGCCCCGCTGGCGACCAGGCAGTGGCAAGCGGCTGGATCACTTCAACACGCAGCCACAACTCGCCTTCCAGGGAGGGCAGTTCGCCGGTAATCAGTTCGACACTGCCTTCCGGAGCCAGAGCCAGTTCACACTGGCCTTCCGCCACCGGCCTGCCCTGATGCTCAATCCGCCAGCGCAGCAGTTCATTGTCGCTGTGGCGGAACAGATATTCGCTGGTGACGCGCACGGTTAATGGCGCGGTGCCCGCCAGCTCGAACTGGAAGAACTGCTGGGCGCGCTGTGCTTCATACAGTGCCGGGTGAGGGGTACGGTCAGCAAACACCAGCCCGTTCATACAGAACTGGCGGTCGTTCGGCGTATCGCCAAAGTCACCGCCGTACGCCTGGAAGCTCTCCCCGTGCTCATCTTTGTGCGTCAGGCTCTGATCAACCCAGTCCCAGACGAATCCCCCCTGCAGGCGGGGGAACTGACGGAACGCCTGCCAGTAGCGATCGAACCCGCCAAAACTGTTACCCATCGCATGGGCATATTCACAGAGGATCAGAGGACGGGTCTCTTCCGGCAGACTAATCCATTTTTTAATCGACCATTTCGGCACGGTATCGAACGGCTGATCCTGATCGACGCGGGAATACATCGGGCAGATGATATCGGTGGCAGCGGAATTGGCACCGCCCCCTTCATACTGCACCGGACGGCTGGGATCGTGGCTTTTGATCCAGCGATAGAGCGCATCATGGGTACTGCCGTGGCCGGACTCGTTGCCGAGCGACCAGAGAATGATGCACGCGTGGTTCCTGTCACGCTGAACCATGCGGGTCACGCGTTCGCTGAAGGCATTAAACCAGGCCGGATCGTCTGACAGACGGTTCATGGGTTGCATGCCGTGAGTTTCAATGTTCGCCTCATCCACCACATACAGACCGTAGCGATCGCACAGGCGATACCAGAGTCGATGGTTAGGGTAATGGGAGCAGCGCACGGCATTAAAGTTATGTTGCTTCATCAGCAGAATGTCTTTGACCATCGTGGCTTCATCCATCACCTGCCCGTTATCCGGGTGATGTTCATGACGGTTGGTGCCACGGATCAGCAGGGGCTTACCGTTCAGCTTCAGCAATCCGCCGCTGACTTCAACTTTACGGAAACCGATGTCGTAAGCTTCGGCTTCAATCAGCGTGCCGCTGGCATCCAGCAGGGCAACCACGGCGCGATACAGATGAGGCGTTTCAGCACTCCACAGCTGTGGCCGATCGACATGCATCGTCAGGCGGGTACGATCGAGGTAGCGCCCGCGTTCGTCAATCACCGACGTGCCAAAAGGCTGTTGGTGGCGGGCAATCTCCCGGTCTTCCTGCCACAGTGTGACTTCCAGCTGATAATCGCTGGCATCCGTCAGTGAGGTCAGTGCCATCACGTTAAGCTGTGCGGAGCTGAACTCGGGGCTGAGAAGCGTATCGATGTGGACATCACACAGACGGACGGCCGGCTTGTGCAGCAGGGTGACGTCGCGGAAAATGCCGCTCATACGCCACATATCCTGATCTTCCAGATAACTGCCGTCGCACCAGCGCAGCACCATCACGGCAAGCCGGTTTTTCCCCGGCTGCAGGTTTTGGGAGAGGTCGAACTCGGCAGGCAGGCGGCTGTCCTGCGAATAGCCAATAAACTCGCCGTTACACCAGAGATAAAAGGCCGAATTCACGCCATCAAAGATAATCCGCGTTTGCCCTTCAGTCAGAAACGCCGGGTGGCACTCGAATGTGAGCGAGTAACATCCTGTCGGGTTATCGACGGGAACACGCGGTGGATCGACCGGAATCGGGTACTGGACGTTGGTGTAGATCGGCGCATCGTAGCCTGCCATTTGCCAGTTTGCCGGCACGTTGAGGCGGTCTGACTGCGGCAGTTCGCCCAGCAACCACTCGTCCGGCACCGCCTCCGGGCGCGGGTAGTAACTGAAATTCCACTCGCCGTTCAGTGACTGCACAGCGGGACTGGGGCGATCCTGACGTGCGTCATCGCGATCCCGCCAGCTGGCAAAGGGCGGATGGGCGGGCAGACGATGAAGCTGTGTGACGGCCGGGTTTTCCCAGTGGCGCATGGATAAAAGCTGCTGCAGGGTGAGTGGAGTAATATCAGTCATGCCAGATCCCTCATAAATGTTATGCGCTCACATTGATGCTGAAGCGAAATGAAGTAAAGGAAAAAGAGTGTGGGATGCGATGCCTGTCGCAACATTTTCGGTGCACAGGAGGCGGCCGTTCCCCACCTGACGCAGGGTCAGAACAGGGAAATGGCAGGGAACTGTTAATCAGTGTTACCGCCGGTAAACAGGGCGGGGAACCGGAGAAATCTGCATTGTGGAGCGCCCTTTCGCCGCTTACTATCAGCGCCGGTATGTCATTCACAGTTGTTCAGGGGGAAGCATGGTTCGGTCGGTAAAAGTGGTCATCGTCATGGCGCTGGTAACAGCATTAAGCGGTTGTCTGTTCCCACCACCTGGAGGGGGCGGTGGCTGGGGGGGCGGACATGGTGGCGGGCCGCGCGGTGGTTTTACGGAGCAAGGGCGTTAATCACCCTCTCTCAGGGGGCGTTTTCTGCCCCCTGAGAGACAAAAGTGCGAAGTATTACGGCGGGGACTGCCAGCGAAACGTTTCGAGTAATAAAGCCTCATTTAATGCTCTGTTTTGGGGCCTAAGTCGCGAAAATATAGCGTAAAGATGAGTTTTCTTTTTTGGATTCGGATGATACCGTTTGGCTTTAACTTACGAGGATATTCGCATGAAAAACCTCATCGCCGAATTACTGATCCGACTGGCGGAAAAAGAAGAAGAGTCAAAAGAACTGGTCGCGCAGGTAGAAGCTCTGGAGATTGTGGTGACGGCATTACTGAGAAAGCTGGAGAGAGACCAGTTTCAGGCGATCCAGACCAGTATTTCTGAGGCAATGAGAATGGCCTCAACCTCCATGGCTCCGGACTATACAAAAGATGCGCCATTGCTGGAAAACTATATCCAGCGTCTGTTAAATCATCCCCGGCAGTAATCTCCATTCCGTTTAACACGTCCCCTGCTCGCATGTATGCGGCGATGGGCGCTTTTAATGTTAACCCGGTTAAATTTTCTTGCTCCCTCACTCGCTCAAAAAAAAAGTCGTGCCACACTAACAGTGCGTACTTATGACAATAATGGGATGGGTTATTCATGAAAATTCAAATACTGATCGCAGCTGCTCTGTTGTCGCTGACGACCGCCGGATATGTCAGTGCCGCAGAGAAAACCGCGCAGCAGCAGAAAATGACCGTCTGTAACCAGCAGGCAGGTGAAAAAATGCTGAAAGGGGATGACCGAAAAGCCTTTATGAGCAACTGCCTTAAGAAGGACAGTAAGATGGAGGGAATGACACCGCAGCAGATGAAAATGAAAACCTGTAATGCCCAGGCAAGTGAAAAAATGCTAAAAGGCGACGATCGTAAAACCTTTATGAGCACCTGTCTGAAAAAGAGCTGAATAGCTGGCCTTCTGATATTTATCAGGCTTCACCGTGTGTTTTTTCCTGATCTTACGCGATCATGGCACTGATTGTTAAATTCAGTGCCACCCTCTCTTTAAAATAATCTCCCTTTATCCCGAGGTTATTATCGGTCTGCCGGGACGCTGTCGTCCCTTATTCACTTACAACTACAGGACGTGGTGTATGGTGGCAATCATCATTATCGGTATTTTTATTATTAGTGTGGTTTATGCGCATTCGCGTGGCAGAGAAAAACTGAAGTTTTCTCGACAGTTATTCGATCACTCTACCTTTATGGCACCGGTCAATATGTTTATGACCGGGCTGTCTGCCTTGCCCGGAAAACAACCCTATTTTGATGAAGACGCTTTTCCTGAATTAGCCAGACTGACCGATAACTGGCAGGTGATCCGGGAAGAGGCCGTGCGTTTGCAGGATCATATTAAAGCGGCACAAACGCATAATGACGCGGGATTTAATACTTTTTTCAAACGGGGATGGAAACGTTTTTATTTAAAATGGTATGGCGATGTCCACCCTTCTGCGCAAGCACTCTGCCCGATAACCTGTGCCTTATTGCGCGATATTCCCGGCGTGAAAGCGGCCATGTTTGCTGAACTTCCTGCCGGGAGCCATCTTGGTAAGCATCGTGACCCTTACGCTGGATCGATACGCTATCATCTGGGCCTGTCGACGCCGGAAGATGACCGCTGTTTTATTGAGGTGGATGGCATCAGACACAGCTGGCGGGATGGCAAAGCGGTGTTTTTCGATGAAACTTACGTACATCTGGCAAAAAATAGCAGCGAAAAGACGCGCATCATCCTGTTTTGCGACGTTGAGAGGCCGATGAAATGGCGCTGGGCGCAGACGGTTAATCGCTGGGTTGGAGATGCCCTGATGTCCGCTGCCAGTTCCCCGAATGATGACGGTGACAGGGTAGGGGGAATTAATCGCATTTTTAAATACATTAATCACGTCAGAGATGCCGGTCAGAACCTGAAAAGGCGTAATCGCGCGTTATATTATGCGGTAAAGCACTCGCTGATTGTCCTGATTTTACTGCTGATTATTCTACCCAGTATCGGTTCGTAAACGTTATGGTGCCGCGCCTGGCGCGGCACTGGCAAAAGTTATTGTTGCCTGCTCATCTGTTCTGATTTAGCCATACACTGGTGCATTGCTTCGATCACCGCAGATCGGAAGCCTTTCTGCTCCAATACTCTCACGGCTTCAATAGTTGTTCCGGCAGGTGAGCACACCATATCCTTCAACTCGGCAGGATGTTTACCCGTTTCAAGCACCATCTGTGCGGCCCCTTTCACGGCCTGAGCGGCAAACTGATAGGCCTGCGCACGAGGCATTCCACCGAGCACTGCCGCATCAGCCATCGCTTCAATAAACATAAATACGTAAGCCGGGGCCGAACCGCTGACACCCACTACCGCATGGATCAGATATTCCGGTACCAGCGCAGCTTTACCAAAGCCATTAAAGATCTCGACCACTTCATGGGCTTCTTCTGCCGTAACCAACACGTTAGGCGTGACTGATGTCATGCCTTCATTGACCAGGGCTGGGGTATTCGGCATCACACGGACAATTTTACGGTCATGGCCGAGTACCGTGGCCAGGGCGTCCAGCGTTACACCCGCCGCGATAGAAACAATCAGCGTCTCCTTATTCAGGCTACCGGCAATATCTTTCAGTACCGACAGGATCACGTTGGGTTTCACCGCACCAAACAGGATATTGGCCTCCCGGGCGACCTCTTCGGCGCTACCGGCCGGGGTGATGCCATACTGCTGCTGCATCGCCTGGTTGGTCTCCGGCTTGTGGTCGAAAACCAGAATATTTTCCGGTGTAATGTGTCCAGCGTTGACCAGACCCGCAATAATGGCTTTTGACATATTGCCGCAGCCTATAAAGCCTACTTTCTTTTCCATGATAATCTCCCTGCTTAATCAGTCTGTAAGAATCTGTCAGATGCCACAGGTACACCTTAACTCAGCTTTCACCAGCCTTACACTACAAAGGGTGCAGATTCCCTTTGCCATTCTTGAAAAGAGTGGGAAGATCTGACCCTTCACCATTTTTAAAAGGAAACAGCCATGCCAATCTGGGTGGATGCCGATGCGTGTCCGAAAGTGATCAAAGACGTGCTTTACCGCGCGGCGGAACGCGAACAGATAATGGTGACGCTGGTCGCGAACCAGTCACTGAGCGTTCCCCCTTCGCGTTTTCTGCGTACTCTGCGTGTTGCAGCAGGATTTGACGTGGCAGACAACGAAATTGTGCAGCGAGTGGAAGCGGGTGACCTGGTGATAACGGCAGATATTCCGCTGGCCGCGGAGGTGATGGAGAAAGGCGCAGTCGCGCTGAACCCGCGTGGCGAGCGGTACAGTGATGCCACCATTCGTGAGCGTCTCACTATGCGTGACTTTATGGATACTCTGCGTGGCAGTGGAGTGCAGACCGGCGGGCCGCCAGCGCTCAACCAGCGTGACCGCCAGCAATTTGCCAATGAACTGGATAAATGGTTACTGCAGCAGCGTCAGTGAGCAAGCCTCTCCCGTGGGGGAGAGACGCTTTCCGCACTCAGACAAAATTATCGTCATCAAAGTCGTTATCAGCAAAGGCGTCATTGCTGAAATCGTCACTGCTGTCATCCTGCTGCAGGCCACTGTCCTGGCCCAGGAACGCGTTATTGTCGCTGCCGTTAAAGGTATCAAGATTGTTATTGAGATCGGGATCAGGTAGCGGCGGTTCGTTAATGATATTTACGATTTCCTCTGGCTGCTGATGCTGGAACATACTGGTCAGCATTTCGGCCATAACTACGCCACCTGCCACACCCACCGCCGTTTGCAGTGCGCCGCCCAGGAAGCCACGCCCCGCAGGCGGTGCGGCCGCATAGGCAGGTTGCTGTACCGGTGCGGGCGCACCGTTATTGCTCCAGGGCTGGGCAGCAGGTGCACTCTGAGCCGGTTTTCCGCCGCCGAACAGGCCAGAGAGAAAACCGCCGCTGCTCTGCTGCGGTTGCCGGGCCTGCGACAGGTCATTTTCCAGCTGACTGACGCGTGCATTGAGTTGCTTTAACGCCGCCTCCTGGATCAGGATAGCCTGGGCCATGTAGTAGGGGGCACCGGGCTGCTGCTGTATTTGCTGCTGGATCAGTTTTTCTGCCGCACTGTCACGGGGGCCGGACTGAGCTTCTGCCTGTTTCAATCGGGTAAACAGGCTGTCAATTAACTGCTGTTCTTCGTTCTGCATTAGGTTTCTCCGAAAACGGGCGACAGCATTACTATTGGCATGAGTGGCGGGAAAGTAAATCGTGCTGGCGTAAGGAAATGTTGCGGTTAACTGGGAAGATATTTAGACGGTGTAAGTTTTTCTTTACGCTGCTTATATTAATATAATCAATGCATTATATCGATAATTGTGGCGGCTGGCTGTAAATAAAACGTGACTTATAGCTCGCCAGCATAATGTCGGGTATCATGCGCTGCAACGTTAATCATTGGTTGGCCAGCCGTATGCAATTAACGGTGTTGGCGTTTGCTTAAGGAAGGGCCTGTTATGTCATTACCCATTTATCTGGTCGGTGCACGCGGCTGCGGCAAAACGACCGTTGGCCACGCTCTTGCGCTGGCGCTGGGGTATCGCTTCTGTGACACCGACCACGCACTTCAGAATAGCAGCGGTCAGACGGTCGCGGAGATTGTTACCCGTGAAGGCTGGCCCGGCTTTCGCCTGCGTGAAACCGCCGCGCTCAAAACTGTCAGCGCAGCAGCGACGGTGATCGCCACCGGCGGAGGCATGGTACTGTCGGAAGAAAACCGTCAGTTTATGCGTGAGCAGGGGCAGGTCATCTATCTGCATGCCGATGCCGCTGTACTGGCTGACCGCCTGGAAGCCTATCCACAGGCGGAACAGCGCCCGACGCTTACCGGTCGCCCCATTGCGCAAGAGATGGTCGACGTGCTGGCGGTGCGTGATGCGTTATATCGTCAGTCTGCACACCATATTATTGATGCCATGCAGTGCCCGGATGACGTTGTCAGCCAGATCCTCACCGTGCTTTCCCTTGCCCGCGCCAGCTAAACGGTTTTTAACACTTGCATCATGCTGACCCCTTTTCTCTTGTCCTGGCGGTTAAACCGTTACGGTTGTCTATACTGTGTTGTGAGTCATCATTCTGACCACGCAATTTACTGACATCAAAGAGGGGAGCATTATGCCAGGCAGACCGCCATATCCACGAGAAGCGAATATCGTACCGGTAGAGAAAGGCGCACCCGGCAAGTCAGTTATCTGGTTCGAGCTGCGTGCCGATCATCCGAAACCTGACACCTTGATCAGCGAGCATGAAACAGAGCAGGAAGCGCTGGATGCTAAAAAACGCTACGAAGATCAGTCTAAAGAGTAATGTCCACGGGCAAGGATGCCGACGGTCCCTCTCACCCCACTCACCACAGTCTGTTGATCACCTACTGGCTGAACCGGCTTGCAGTGGCCAACAGGGAGGAGCCCTGGCGCGTGAGGAAACGCTTCAGGGCATCAGTATCTTCCCCACGGCTATCGTTAATACACCCCGGGGAAAACTATTGCGCATTTCCTCTCATGCCCCTCGCACCATCAGGCTCACCGTATAAGGCCAATGTACTCAATGCGTTACAGGATGATTATCTTAAACGCCCGCTCAGAGGCAGCAACATCATCTCAGAAAGATCGTTGAGTCTGTCAGGGGATCACACTGTTATCCCTCGAAAAGAGCAGGATACGTCCGGGGATGGTGGGGGCAACGGGCGGCAGAACTGCTGACCTGAATCACGATTGCTGCGCGTGGCACGCAATAGTGCGTGACAGCCCGTTAATTATGGTTCTACACTGCAAACTTACCTTTGTCTCTGATTTTAAGGAATTTATATGCTCAACGTTAGTGAGTATTTCGACGGTAAAGTGAAGTCGATTGGTTATGAGAGCGCCAGTACCGGCCGCGCCAGTGTAGGCGTGATGGCAGAAGGTGAGTACACCTTTGGTACCGGTCAGGCAGAAGAGATGACCGTGGTCAGTGGTTCGATGAAGGTATTACTGCCGGGCGAGGTGGAGTGGAAACATTACCAGCCAGGCCAGGTGTTTAATGTGCCCGGCCACAGTGAATTCCATTTACAGGTAGCGGAGTCATCTGCCTATCTGTGCCGGTATCTGAAAGACTGATATTGTCAGGGCTGACCGGAATAAGGTCAGCCCCTGTATCGCCCGTTAAGTGTAGCAAGGCAACCCGCATATTAACGCTGTGCTTCACCGCCCAGCGCTTCGACAGTATTACTGATCAGGGCCGCCAGCTCGCCCGTCATCAGCACAAAATCTGCATCAAAACGTCCGGTGACATCCTCACGATCGATATCATCATTCTGTTCGCGTAAAATATCAGAGAACTTCAGCCGCTTGATCGAGCCATCATCCGACAGGATCATCTGGATACGTTCCTGCCAGTCGAGGGCCAGTTTCGTCACCAGCTTCCCTGCTTCAATATGATTAGCGATCTCATCGCACACCAGATCCTGTTTCTTACAGCGGATCACGCCGCCATCTTCCAGAATCGCTTTGAGTTCGGCTTCGTCCATCAGGGCAAATCCGGCAGGCAGCTCACCAGAGCGCACCCATTCGGTCATGGTCAGCTCAATCGGGCTTTCCAGCGTCAGAGGAACCACAGGCAGTGAACCGAGGCTTTTACGCAGCAGGGCCAGCGTATCTTCTGCTTTTTTTGCACTGGCACAGTCGACCATAATCAGGTTGTTGACGGTGTCGATCCACACATAGGTCTGGCTGAAACGGCTGAAGGCGCGCGGCAGCAGGCTGTGCAGCACTTCCTCTTTCAGAGAGTCTTTTTCAGTCTTCTTCAGCTTGCGAGACTGTTCGGCTTCCAGCTTGCTGATTTTCGCATCCAGCGCCTGCTTAATCACCGGTGATGGCAGCATTTTCTCTTCTTTACGCGCACAAATCAGGATCTGACCGTTAGTGACGTGAGTCAGGTCTTCGCTGCGCGGACCAATCGGTGAAACCCAGCCGGTTTTAGACATATCCTGGCTACCGCAGGGGCTGAAAGAGAAGGCATCGAGCTGTTTTTCCATCTCGTCTGCCACCAGCGGAATGTCGCGATTGAGACGATAAACCATCAAATTTTTAAACCACAGCATGCTGCATTCCCTCTCAGGGCGCGCAATAAGGCGCGCGAGTTCAAAGTCAGCGCGCATGATAGCGAATCGGCGGCGGCGTTTCATTGCCTTTCCGCACCGCACCTTCTAAGGTAATGATCTCCACGTTAAATAATGAGGAATAACAAGTGCGTATCGGTATCGATTTAGGTGGCACGAAAACAGAAGTGATTGCCTTATCTGACCAGGGGGAGGAGCTGTTCCGCTATCGCGTGCCCACGCCGCGTGACGACTACGCGAAAACCCTGGAAAATATCATCGGGCTGGTACAGCGCGCAGAGCAGGAGACCGGTCAGCAGGGCAGCGTCGGAATAGGGATCCCCGGCACGCTGTCGCCCTTTACCCGGCGCGTAAAAAACGCCAATTCCACCTGGCTCAACGGCCAGCCGTTGGATAAAGACTTACAGCAGCGGCTGGGCCGGGAAGTACGTATCGCTAATGATGCTAACTGCCTGGCGGTATCGGAAGCGGTTGACGGTGCTGCGGCGGGACGGCAGACGGTGTTTGCGGTGATTATTGGTACCGGCTGTGGTGCAGGCGTGGCGCTTAACGGTCAGGCACACAGCGGCGGCAATGGTAATGCCGGAGAGTGGGGGCATAACCCCTTACCATGGATGGATGAAGATGAGCTGCGTTACCGCGCTGAAGTTCCCTGCTACTGCGGTAAGCAGGGCTGTATTGAAACCTTTATCTCTGGCACCGGCTTTGCCACCGACTATCATCGCTTAAGTGGCATCGATCTGAAGGGCGCGGAGATTATGCAGCGGGTCGCACAGCAGGATCCGGTGGCAGAGCTGGCGATGAGTCGCTATGAGCTTCGCCTGGCCAAGTCGCTGGCTAACGTGGTGAACATTCTTGACCCGGATATGATTGTGCTGGGTGGGGGGATGAGCAACGTCGATCGGTTGTATCAGACGCTGCCGCTGCTGATCAAAAAATGGGTATTTGGCGGAGAGTGTGAAACGCCTGTCCGCAAGGCGGTTCACGGAGATTCCAGCGGGGTACGCGGCGCGGCCTGGCTGTGGCCGTTATGATCTGAACAGGGGCCGGTCGTGATGTCGATCGGCCCCTGCAATGCGCAGATAAGTGGGCGTTATTCGCCCTGTAACATCGCATCATGCGGCGCATTTTCACGCTGGTTCCTGGTCATCAGGAACCACAGATAGCCCACCAGCATCAGTGCAGAAAAAACCGAAAAAATCAGAGCGTTAAACCATATCATAGCCACCAGGCACACCACGGCCAGTACCAGGGCAATGCCGGGGACAATGGGGTAGCCCGGCGCGTGGAAACTGCGATCCAGTCCGGGCGCAGTGCGACGCAGGCGAAACAGGCTCAACATACTCATGATGTACATCACAATGGCACCAAACACCGCCATGGTAATCATGGCCGCCGTCAGTGTCATACCCTGCAGGTTAATCCAGCTGTCGCTGAAGATGGCGGCAATACCGATAATGCCGCCCGCAATAATGGCGCGGTGGGGCGTCTGGAAGCGTGACAGCTTTGCCAGGCCCGCCGGCAAATAGCCGGCGCGCGACAGGGCAAAGAACTGGCGTGAATAGCCAAGTATTATGCCGTGGAAGCTGGCAATCAGGCCAAACAGGCCAATCCACACCAGCATATGCATCCAGTTAGAGTGTTCACCGACGATCATTTTCATCGCCTGCGGCAGGGGGTCGTTGATATTGGATAATGCGCGCCAGTCCCCGGCGCCACCCGCCATCAGCATCACGCCAATGGCCAGCACCACCAGCGTGATGATCCCGGCGATATAGGCGCGGGGGATGGTCCGTTTCGGGTCTTTAGCCTCTTCGGCGGCCATCGCCGCCCCCTCGATCGCCAGGAAAAACCAGATGGCAAAAGGAATGGCCGCAAAAATACCGGAAAGCGCAGGCATTCCGAAGTGCTCACCGCCTGCCCAGCCGTTTGCGGCAAAATTCGCCATACTGAAGCCGGGAGCGACAACGCCCATAAACACCAGTAGCTCAAGCACCGCCAGTACAGTCACCACCAGTTCAAACATTGCCGCCAGCTTAACGCCGAGAATATTCAGCGTCATAAAGACAATATACGCCCCCACGGCCGCATACTTCGGATTCAGGGTTGGGTACTGCACGTTGAGATAGGCCCCGATAGCCATCGCAATAGCCGGCGGCGCAAAAACGAACTCTATCAGGGTGGCCATACCGGCAATCAGACCGCCGGTTTCGCCAAAGGCGCGACGGCTATAGGCAAACGGGCCACCCGCGTGCGGAATGGCCGTGGTCAGTTCGGTAAAGCTGAAGATAAAGCAGGTGTACATGGTGGCAATCATCAGCGTGGTAAGCAAAAAACCGAGCGTACCCGCCACGCCCCAGCCATAGCTCCAGCCAAAATACTCCCCGGAAATGACCAGACCGACTGCGATGCCCCAGAGGTGTATGGTGCCCAGCGTGGGCTTTAATTTCATTGTCATGCTGTTATCCCCGTCAGTGTGTTTTCCCCATCGGACACGTCGTCGCTTACGGTCGCGTGAACCTTTGCAGAGGTGTGGTCTGATAATGACGCTGCCCGGTGGCTGAAACTTGACACCGGCATGAGGATTTTTGTGCTCTGTAGTCAACTGGCAGGCCAAAAAAGTGCCAGGGGTACGCTGCGGTCAAAACAGGATAGTCTGCGGTCAAGCCGGAGAAGGGCAAGCGATCGGATGCTGTCAGTCAGGACGTACTGACTGAAACTGACCCGGAGCCAGACTATGACTGCCAGACAATATGACACGCTGAACAACGCCGAGCTGCAACACCTTGCTGAGATGACACTGTTACGCTATCCGGTGGCGTTGCAGGGCAAACTCAGCCTGCTGTGTCGTTCTGAAAACGCCACGTTTTTACTGGAGGCGGGGGGCAGGCGTTATGCGCTGAGGCTGCACCGTGCGGACTATCATCAGCGTGCCGATATTGAAAGTGAGCTGCAGTGGCTGGATGCGCTGCGTGAAACCGGTATCGAGGTACCGCAGGCGGTGGCCGATCGCGAAGGGCAGACGGTGCAAACGCTGACGCTGAATGCGGGTTCCGTTCGTCATGCCGTGTTGTTCCACTGGATAGACGGAGAGATGCCTGGCACCGACGTTGATCCCCGGGCCTTTCGCCAGTTGGGCAGTATTACCGCCCGTCTGCATCAGCACAGCAGGAACTGGCAGCGTCCGGCGGGATTCCAGCGCATCATCTGGGATCATCACACGATGGTCAGCCCGCAGAGCCACTGGGGAGACTGGCGTGATGCACCGAATTTGCGCGCGGAGGATGGCGTCATTGTTGAGGAAACCCTCGCCCATGTGGGGGCGGCCCTGGCCGGATTTGGTCAGGATCCTCAGCATTATGGTCTGATCCACGCCGATCTGCGTCTGACGAATTTGCTGCTGCACAACGGGGAAACCCGGGTGATCGACTTTGATGACTGCGGTTTCGGCTGGTATCTGCATGATCTGGCGGCAGCGATCAGTTTTGTCGAGCATCATCCGCGTGCGGCGGAGTGGATAGATCACTGGATCCAGGGCTACGAGCAGGTCGCCCATATTACCGATGTTGAAATGGCGATGGTGCCCACGCTGCTGATCCAGCGTCGCATTCAGCTGCTGGCCTGGGTGGGATCGCATGCGGAAACCGGGATGGCACAGAGTCTGGGATCGCAATGGGCCGATCACTCCGTGCGCCTGTGCCGCCGCTATCTGGAAAAGCGCGAGCTGCCGGTCGGGGTGTGACAGGTTTGCACCGTTGGCGGGCAGCCTGCGCTCCGGCGGTGCTTAACGGTCCCGGCTGACAGAATAAGCGGATGATTTTGCTGACTCTACCGCCTGGTATGAAACTTGCTGTATTCAGGATATTCATCGCAGCATACAGGCAATCACCATGATGCAAAGTCACCTGATCCGGCCAGAGATGAGCCATGCTCTCGGCAACGTCAACAATCGTGGCGTACTGGCCGCGGCTGCCAGCGGTCTGAGCGAATTTATCAGCCACAGCGGCGGGGATGTTGACCAGATTTTTGGCGTCAGCGGTATCAACCCGGAGCTGCTGGCGCAGCCGACCCTCAGCCTCGGATTAATTAACTACTGCCGTGTCATGGAGGAGGCGGCACGCTATTCCGGTTGCGATAACTTCGGTTTGCATTATGGCCGGCAGTTCAAACCGCAGTCATTAGGCCTGATTGGTTATATCGGACTGTGCAGTGCCACGCTGGAGCAGGCCCTGCACAACGTCGCCACTGCGTTTCCGTGGCATCAGCACGATACGCTCACGCGACTGGTCGATAAGGGCGACTGCTGGCGTATGGATTATCAGGTAAGACACGGCGCTATCCTCTGCCGCCGTCAGGACGCGGAGCTGACGCTGGGGATGTTCCTCAATCTGGTTCGCCACGTTGCGGGAAAAAACTGGGCACCGCGTGAAGTCCATTTCGAACATCCGCGCCCCTCCGAGTGGCACGAGCACTGCAAAGTCTTCGACGCCCCGGTCTATTTTGACCAGCCGTTTAACTCTTTGCTGATCCCGAAACGCGATCTGCTGCGCGCCATGCCGGACAGCGACCCGCTGTTACTGGGGGTTATGCAGGATGCCATACGCCGTCTGAATAACGGGTCGCCACAGCAAAATGTTGTCGATCAGACTCGGGCGCAGGTTCATCAGGCGATGCTGCAGGGGGAGCCGGTACTGGAGGACGTGGCGGAGAAAATGGGGCTGTCGAGCTGGACACTGCAGCGACGTCTGCGAGAGGAAGGTATCAGTTTTACCCTGCTGGTGGACAATGTACGCTGTGAGATGGCTAAACATTACCTGCAGCAAAGGCAACTGCCGATTTCTGAAATGGCGCTGTTGCTGGGCTATTCAGAGGTCAGCGCTTTCTCCCGCGCTTTCCGGCGCTGGTTTGGCATCAGCCCCCGGCAGTGGCGGCAGGATGAACTGGCAGGGTAAAAACTAAGTCGTGTTATTTATGTACATCGGGAAAGACCTATTTGAATTAAGTTAGGATAATGCTTAGTGCTCTTATAATTTATGGCTGTGACAAATTAAAATAATTGAATGTTTACGTTTATTTTTGTAATTTCCCTGTGGTAATCTTCTGTGCCAGAGGCGCCCCGCCTTTATTTTATAATAATCCATTCTGGCTATAATCTGCGTGCTAATCAGGTTCAGGGTTATTATTTTAATACGAATTCTTTCAGGGAAATGAAATGAAATCCACAAGCCTTGTTGCTTTATCTTTATTAAGCGTGTCGGTGCTGTCCGGCTGTGCCACCGAATCTTCCCGTTCCATTGAAGCACCTCAGGTCGCTGCGGCTTCTCAGCCACAATATCAGGGAGCGAAAAGCCCGATTGCCGTCGGTAAGTTCGATAATCGCTCTTCTTATATGAACGGTGTCTTCTCTGATGGGGTTGACCGCCTGGGCAATCAGTCAAAAACCATCCTTATTACGCATCTGCAACAGACCGGCCGTTTTAACGTGCTGGATCGTGCCAACCTTGACGAGCTGAAAGCAGAAGCGCAGTACAAAGGCAGCCAGCAGACCATCAAAGGGGCCAACTATGTGATCACCGGTGATATTACCGAGTTTGGTCGTAAAGAAGTTGGAGACCAGCAGCTCTGGGGTATTCTTGGCCGCGGCAAGTCTCAGGTTGCCTATGCCAAGGTGAATCTGAATGTGGTAGATGTCGCCACTTCTGAAGTGGTTTATTCCGTGCAGGGTGCGGGTGAATACAGCCTGTCAAACCGCGAAGTGATTGGCTTCGGCGGTACGGCCAGCTATGACTCCACGCTGAATGGTAAGGTGATGGATTTAGCGGTACGTGAAGCCGTGAATCATCTGGTGCAGGGAATCGAATCAGGCGCGTGGCGTCCGGTAAAATAATCGACAGGGATGAGATAATGAACGTGATTAAAATGGCCAGCGTGACCCTGGTCGCGCTGCTGATGGTCGCCTGCGCCGAAAAAAAAGAAACCGTGTATTACTGGGGTGATTATCAGTCCACGATATACAGTTATTACAAAAATGATAAATCGCCTGAACAACAGATTGAATCACTGAATGCCATTGTTGAGCAGGCGAAGGCGAAAAATAAACCGGTACCGCCGGGTCTCCATGCCCAGACAGGTTTGCTCTATGTTGAAACCGGCCATCCGGACCAGGCCTTCCAGCAATTCAATATGGAAAAGACCCTGTTCCCTGAGTCAGCGGCCTATATGGATTTCCTGATGCGCAATAAGGTGAAAAAATAATGAAACTATGGACCCTTATTGCCGTAGCCGCGACGCTGGTGCTGAGCGGTTGTGCGAAACAAACGCCTTACGATTACAGCGCGTTCCGCGCCAGTAAGCCACGTTCTATTGTGGTGCTGCCGGCAAAAAACAGCAGCCCGGATATCACAGCAGCCCGCAGCCTGGTGTCCGTAGTCACCGCACCGCTGGCCGAGTCCGGTTACTATGTCTTCCCGGTCGCCGTGGTCGACAAAACCTTTGAGCAGAACGGGCTGACCAGCGGCGCGGAAGCTCAGGCAGTCAGCACCGCGAAACTGTATGAGATCTTCCATGCGGATGCGGCGCTGTATATTGATATCGACAGCTATGGCAGCCAGTACCGGGTCGTGGACAGTGTCACTGAGGTCAGCGCCACTGCACGGCTGGTGGATCTGCGCAGCGGTAAGCAAATCTGGTCCGGTAAAGGCTATGCGTCTGACGCGCAGGACAACAGCAATAACGGCCTGCTGGGGATGCTGATCACCGCGGCGGTGAAACAGATGTCCAGCAACATGTCTGACAAAAGCCATGATATTGCCATCATCGCCGGAGCGACCATGCTCACCGCCGATGGCCGCAACGGCAGCATTCTGCCGGGGCCGCGTGCAAAAGTGAAAACGGCGTTATAACGTCAATGCCGCTGGGGCGTTCGTCTTAGAACGCCCCTACGCCACAGGCGTTTCCAGCCTGCTGTAGCCCAGTCCGTTAATCTTCTTCACCCTGATCTGCACCGGAATGCGCTCTTTCATCGCCTCCACGTGGCTGATCACTCCAATCGTTTTCCCGCTGGCATTCAGTGCATCCAGCGCGTCCAGCGCACTGTCGAGCGTTTCCGCATCCAGCGTGCCAAATCCCTCATCCAGGAACAGCGACTCAATGCGGGTTTTGTGGCTGACCAGATCTGATAACGCCAGCGCCAGTGCGAGGCTGACAAGAAAACTTTCCCCGCCTGACAGCGTGCGGGTATCGCGCTGTGCATCCGCCTGCCAGGTATCGATCACCTGCAGTTCCAGTGCTTCCTGAGATTTTCGCTGCAGCAGATAGCGCCCGTGCAGACGGTTCAGCTGATTGTTCGCCAGCCACACCAGATGATCCAGCGTCAGCCCCTGTGCAAAACGGCGGAATTTATCCCCCTCTCTGGAACCAATCAGCTGATTCAGGTAGCTCCAGTCCTCAAGATGTTGCTCGTGAGCGGCAATCTCAGCCAGCAGCGCCTGCTGGCGAGTTCGCCTTTCGCTGTCATCGCGTAGCTGCTGACGCAGCTGGCCCTGCTGGCTGGCCAGCTCACGCAGTTGCTGGTTCAGCCCGTGCAGTTCAGCTTCCAGCAGGGCACGGCGGGCAGGGAGGTCGTCGACCTTGCCTGTTTTGGTTAAGGCATCGTCTAATTTCGACTGCAGAGTAATCAACTGTTCATTTAGTGATTTATGCTGTCCGGTCAGAGTATTTATCCGGTCCTGCTGCGACTGCCACTGCACCTGAGCCTGGCGCACGTCCCGATCGTGCTGCGTGGCGGCCGCCCGCAGCTGCTGCTGAACTTCTGCGACCTGTCGATCGCCAAACAGCACCTGACGCTGCTGCTGCAGTTGGTTCAGCATCGACTGCTGCTGCTGCAGGCGCTGATCCCCTGCGTTCAGTCGTGTCTGCTGCTGCTGCAGTTCATCTTCCAGCGCCTGCTGGCGGCTGGCGAGAGTGGCCAGTTCGGGCACCAGCGCGGCCAGCGCCTCGCTGTTACGTTGCCATGCCTGCCACTGCTGTTCGCAGCGCTGCAGCCAGCCCTGATAGTCGCCATCCTGCGGCAGTGACAGATCCAGCGCCCTCAGCGCTTCTGCCAGGCTGCTGAGGCGCTGTTGTGCACGCGCTTCATCCTGTTCAAGCTGCTGCTGTTGTGCGTTCAGGGCCTGCACGGCGGCGTCCCTCTCCTGTTGCTGCAGTTGGATCTGCTGTTGCAGGTGTTGCCAGGACTGCTGTTGCTGATAAAGCCCTTCCTTCTGCTGCTGACAGTGGCGCAGGGCCTGCTCCAGCTGCTGCAACTGCTGCTGCAGGGTGCTTTCCTGCTGCTCCTGCTCTGCCAGCCATTCACTGACCTGCGCAGGCTGTTGTGGGGTCAGCGTCAGTGAGAGCGCGCCCGCGGCGTTCTGCCACTGCTGTTCCAGTTGCTGCAGTTGACGACCCAGATCGTTCCGTTCCTCCTGCAGACGGGCCTCCTGCGCCTGCGCCTGTTTCAGCTGTGCGCCGAGGGTGCTTCCTTCCTCTTTCAGTTGTTCAACTTCGCGCCTGAGGGTGGCGAGCCGCTGCTGGTTTTCTGAAATCTGTAATGCCTGATACGCCTGCACCGCCGGATGGGTTTCTGAACCGCAAAGCGGGCAGGGCTGGCCGGCTTCCAGCTGCGCCCGGTGCTGCTCCAGATCGGCAATGCGCCGTTCCAGCTCACAGCGTTTATCAAGATCCTGCTGATGCTGATACTTCTCTTTCCATAACGCACGCAGCGTAAGTAACTGCTCACTGTTTTTCTGGATCTGCTGCGTCAGCGCCTGATGTTCCTGTTGTAACCGGACCAGGCGGCCGTTCAGCTGCTGACCCTGCGGAAGCAGCGTTGCCAGCAGCAGGCGCTGGGGCCGCTGCCGGGCACACTGCGCCAGCGCTGCGCGCAGGGTTTCTTCCGGGTGCTGCTGTTGCAGCGGCACCAGCTGCTGCCGGGCCTGAGCAAGTGCCTGTTCTGCGGCGGAGAGCTGCTGCTGTAGCGGCGTCTGCTGCTGCTGAAGCCGCTCGCAGGCCTGTTCATACTGCACCAGTGCCTGCTGGCGGGTCGCCACCTGCTGGCGCAAAGATGTGAGTGACTGCTCACTCTCTTGCTGCTGACGGAAACGTTCCCGCCACAGCGGCAGAGACTCTCCGTAACGTTCATACTGCGCATGGGCGCTGCGCCAGTCGTTAAGCTGTCGCTGCTGCAACTGTTTTTCCGTCTGCAACTGAAGGTTCTGCACGCTTTCCTGCTGACGGGAAGCGAAAGTCTGCTGATGCTCATTCTGCTCACGCGCCAGCTGCTGAACCTGCTCCCGCAGAGCGCTAAGTTGCAGATCGAGCGGCAGCACTTTTTCGGCTATCAGAGTGTCCTGCTGCAGATGCAGCGTCTGGTGCTGCTCCTGCGCCAGCAAAGCCTGCTGCTGTGCCGCTGCCACTGCCGTCAGTGCGGTGTGCGCCTGCTGCCGCTGTTCGTCCAGCTGCTGTGCGCGGGTGATCAGCAACTGCCGGTCCCGTTGCAGCTGCTCAAGCTGTTGCAGTTCATGCACTTTTTGCTGCCGGCCCTGCTGCTGCGAAGTAAGTGCCTGCTCCTCCGCAATGCTTTGTGCCAGCTGCGTATTCAGGCTGTCCTGCTGCGCTTCGCTTAACAAGGCCATGCCGCCGGACTGCGCCCTCAGGGTATCCAGTAACACCTTCGCCTGTTTGTGTCGTTCAAACACCGCCGAAGAGAGTCTTCCGTAAATTTCGGTCCCGGTCAGCTCTTCCAGCAGTTCAGCGCGTTTATTGGCATCGGCATTGAGAAAGGCGGCGAACTGGCCCTGCGACAGCATCATGGACTTCGTAAAGCGCTCAAAGTCCAGTCCGGTCAGCGTGGCGATCATCTCCAGCTTGTCTTTGACTTTGTCGGCCACGATCTGATTATCATCGCAGCGCGCCAGTTCCACGCGCGGGGCCTGTAAATTGCCGTCAGCGGCACCGCGTGCACGGTTCTGGCTCCAGAAGGCGCGCCACGCCACCCCTTTTACCTCAAATTCCACCTCGGCCAGACATTCGGCAGTATCACGCGTCATCAGGTCATTTTGTGACTGGGTAATGCTCTTGAGCCGTGGGGTTTCGTGATACAGCGCGAGGCAGATGGCATCCAGCAGCGTGGTTTTTCCCGCACCGGTCGGGCCGGTGATGGCAAACAGCCCGTTGCTGGCAAACGGCTCAGCGGTAAAATCAATTTTCCATTCACCTTTGAGCGAATTGAGGTTTTTAAAGCGTAAGGTCAGGATTTTCATCAGGGCTGCTCCTCATGGCGCACCGCTTCGAGCGTTTGAGCAAAGAGCGCGCTGGCCCGCGCCTGACGTTCCGGTTCATCGGTTTCCTGGGCCAGGCGGCGGGAAAAAACCTCCTCAACGCTCAGTTCGCTAAGGGTTTCATTATTTTGCCGGGCGATAACCTGCTCCCGCTGTTCGCGGCTGCGGCGCAACAGCACCACCTCCACCGGCAGCGGTGCGGTCAGCTCCTGAATGCGGCGCTGTAATTCACTGAGATAGGCCTCGGTGACGATTTCAATATCCAGCCAGATGGTTCTGCCCTGCGGATCGGGCGTCAGCGCCGCCAGCTGCTGTTCGATCTGCTCCAGCGATCCTTTAATCATCTGCATCGGCTGGAAGGACGGGATCGGCAGCGCCTCAGCGGCAACGAAACGGCCCGCGTCGAAGTCGACCTGAAACACGCTTTTGGCTTTACCCAACTCATCAAAACTGAGCGGAATGGGTGAGCCGCTGTAACGAATATGGTCGCTGTTGGCAATGCGCTGGGCACGGTGAATGTGGCCGAGGGCAATGTAGTCTGCCGGGGGAAAACAGTCGGCGGGGAAGGCGTCCAGTGTGCCGATGTAAATATCGCGCACGGCGTCGCTTTTGGTCACCCCCAGAGTGGTCAGATGGCCGGTCGCTATAATGGGCAGCGTCAGTCCCAGCGCCTCCCGCTGCCTCAGCGCCTCCTGCCAGCAACGTTGATAATGATCGGTAATGGCTTCCAGCAGGCTTTGCTGCTTCTCCCGCCCTGACTGTCCGCTCTGGCTACGCAGAATATCGCGTGGACGTAAAAAGGGGATCGCGCAGAGCAGCGCGCCGGGCTGGCCATCGCGGCGATTCAACATCAGGACCTGCTGGCTGACATCGTCACTGGCAGCCGCGATCACCCGGGTATTCAGGCACGCCAGCAGCTCGCGCGATTCGTTCAGCATCGCCACCGAATCGTGGTTACCGCCCAGGATCACCAGCTGACAGCCGGTTTGCTGGAGTCTGACGACAAAGCGGTTATACAGCTCGCGTGCGTAGCTCGGCGGCGAACCGGTATCAAAAATATCCCCGGCGACGATAATGGCGTCCGCCTGCTGCGCTTCTGCTTTTTCCAGCAGCCAGTCAAGAAAGGCCTGGTGCTCAGCCGCCCGGCTTTTGGTGTAGAAAAACTGGCCAAGATGCCAGTCGGCAGTATGAATGATGCGCATGGGGGTCCTTTCATGGCGGAAATGCATGGCGGGAAGTATACCCGTCCTGCCTGCCGAATTATTCACGCCAGGCAGATTAATGCGGTGCGGGGGATTTTATTTAAGTCCATCAATGCCTTCAGGGGGTGCTTTTTTCATAAAAGTGTCATAAAACTGACGCATAATGGCGCCGCATATCCCCGTGACAACCTGTCACAGCAGCAGGAGCAATAATGGCCAAGCGAATTCTGGTGGTGGAAGATGAAGCCCCAATCCGTGAGATGTTGTGTTTCGTTCTGGAACAAAATGACTATCAACCGATCGAAGCCGAGGACTATGACAGCGCAGTTAACTTGCTGATTGAGCCCTGGCCGGATCTCATCCTGCTGGACTGGATGTTACCGGGCGGTTCAGGCATCCAGTTTATCAAACACCTGAAGCGTGAAGCCATGACCCGGGATATTCCGGTGATGATGCTGACGGCGCGCGGTGAGGAAGAGGATCGCGTGCGTGGCCTGGAAGTGGGCGCGGATGATTACATCACCAAACCTTTTTCACCGAAAGAGCTGGTGGCACGCATCAAGGCCGTGATGCGTCGTATCTCCCCGATGGCAGTGGAAGAGGTTATCGAGATGCAGGGGCTGAGTCTTGACCCATCCTCGCATCGCGTGATGTCCGACACGCAGCCGCTGGAAATGGGGCCGACGGAATATAAATTACTGCACTTCTTTATGACCCACCCGGAACGTGTCTACAGCCGCGAGCAGTTGCTAAACCACGTCTGGGGGACTAACGTTTACGTCGAAGATCGTACCGTCGACGTCCATATCCGTCGTTTGCGTAAAGCGCTGGAACTGACCGGGCACGATCGTATGGTGCAGACGGTTCGCGGTACAGGTTATCGTTTCTCTGCACGCTATTGATCGTTCGCGCTGGAGTCTGAACCGTGTTGGAACGCCTCTCCTGGAAGAGATTATTGCTTGAGCTGTTGCTCGCCGGTCTGCCCGCACTGATCCTCGGGCTGCTGGTGGGCGGGCTGCCCTGGCTGCTGTTAGTCTCAGTACTGTGTGTGCTGGGTTTTCATTTCAACAACTTACTTCGACTCTCTCACTGGCTGTGGGTTGACCGCAGCATGACGCCTCCCAGCGGCCGTGGCAGCTGGGAACCGCTGTTCTACGGTCTGTATCAAATGCAGGCGCGTAACCGCCGCCGCCGCCGTGAGCTCGGCCATCTGATCAAGCGCTTTCGCAGTGGTGCCGAATCACTGCCCGATGCGGTGGTACTGACCACCGAAGAGGGCACCATTTTCTGGTGTAACGGTCTGGCACAGCAGATGCTTGGGCTGCGCTGGCCGGAAGATAACGGCCAGAACATCCTGAATTTACTGCGTTATCCTGAGTTTACCCGTTATCTGCGCCAGCGCGATTTTACCCGTCCGCTGACGCTGGTGCTGAACAGCCACCGTCATCTTGAGTTCCGCGTAATGCCCTACAGTGAAGGGCAGTGGCTACTGGTGGCGCGAGATGTAACGCAGATGCACCAACTGGAGGGGGCACGCCGCAATTTCTTTGCGAATGTCAGCCATGAGCTACGCACGCCGTTAACCGTGCTGCAGGGCTATCTGGAGATGATGAATGACTCCGTGCTGGAGGGCAGTCTGCGTGACAAGGCCTTGCATACCATGCAGGAGCAAACCAAACGCATGGACAGCCTGGTGAAACAGCTGCTGACCTTGTCCCGCATTGAGGCGGCTCCGGCGCTCGATCTGCAGGAAAAAGTGGATGTGCCGATGATGCTCCGGGTCCTGCAGCGGGAAGCGGAAACCCTCAGTAATGGCCGCCATGAGATTCATTTTCACACGGACCCCCATTTGCGCGTGTTTGGCAATGACGAGCAACTGCGTAGTGCGATTTCTAATCTGGTGTATAACGCCGTCAATCATACGCCGGACGGGACGCGCATTGATGTCAGCTGGCTGCGCAACCCCCAGGGGGCCCAGTTTAAGGTGAAAGATAACGGGCCGGGCATCGCACCGGAACACCTGCCGCGGCTGACAGAGCGTTTCTACCGGGTGGATAAAGCGCGTTCCCGACAGACCGGCGGCAGCGGATTAGGGCTGGCGATTGTCAAACACGCGCTCAGCCACCACAATACGCGGCTGGATATCACCAGCAAGCCCGGCAGCGAAACCTGTTTCAGCTTTCAGCTACCACTCAGATTGATTGTCAGTGCCGGACTGGCTGAGAATGCGCTGCGTTAAGTCTTACGGAACCCATGCAATGAAAACGTTAATCGCGCTGGCGCTGGTGCTGGTGATGTCACCGGCGACGGCGAAAGAGGGAATGCTGGCAGGCAATCTGACCAGCGTCGGCTCTGACACGCTGGGTAACCTGATGGCCTTGTGGGGGGATAGCTTTAACCGGCAGTACCCTGGGGTAAACGTTCAGATCCAGGCGGCGGGTTCATCAACAGCTCCGACCGCACTGGCGGCCGGGGCCGCCCAGCTTGGGGCGATGAGCCGACCGATGCAGGCCACCGAGCGTCAGCTGTTTGAGGATAACTACGGCTATCCCCCACTGGCCGTTCCGGTGGCAATGGATGCGCTGGTGGTGGTGGTCAATCAGGACAATCCGCTTACCGGTCTGAATGCACAGCAGCTGGATGCCATTTTTTCTGTTACCCGCCGCTGTGGTGGCCTGTCGGTGCCCCGAACCTGGGGGGATTTACAGCTTACTCAGCCCGGCTGGGCGACACGGGGCCTGCAGCGCTTTGGCCGTAACTCGGCCTCCGGAACCTGGGGGTTTTTCAAACAGCAGGCGCTGTGTAACGGCGATTTTCGCCACGATGTCGGCGAGTATCCCGGATCGGCAGCCGTCGTGCAGGCGGTAGCAGGAACGCTGAACGGAATTGGTTATGCCAGCGCCGGGTTTCATATCAGCGGGGTAAAAACCGTGCCGGTGGCGCGAGAGGGCAACGACTGGATTGCGCCCAGCATCGACAATATCCGCAGCGGACGCTATCCCTATGCCCGTCCCCTCTATATTTACGTCAATAAAGCCCCGGATAAACCGCTGGAGCCCCTCACCGCCGCATTCCTGCGTTTAGCGCTCTCGCCGCAGGGGCAGGCGCTGGTCAGCCAGGCGGGCTATCTGCCGCTGTCGGAGCAGCAAATGCAGCGCGCCCGCGCGATGTTAGCGCCGTGACAGCAAGCGGCGACAATAAGCAGAGTTGAATTTTATTCATGTACGATGAAATTTCCTCGTTTGCCCCTGAAAGATTCTCATGACACTCTTAGTGACAGACATGTAGACGTCCGGAAGTCCATGGATAACCTACGGTAACTATTTCGTCACTAAATTATGCGGCCACGCGCAGGCCAGGAGGCTTTCATCATGACAACATTCACCCCATACCGTGCCGAAGTGGTGGGCAGCTACCTTCGTCCCGCTGAAATTAAACAGGCCCGTAAGCAGTTCGAAGCCGGTGAGATCGATGCCGCTGCGCTGCGCCGGGTGGAAGATGATGCGATCCGTCAGGTTGTGGCTCGCCAGCGTGAAAGCGGCCTGCAGGTGGTGACCGATGGCGAGTTCCGCCGCGCCTGGTGGCACTTCGACTTCTTTGACGGACTGGATGGGGTGGAGCGCTATGAGGCTGAACAGGGCATTCAGTTTAACGGCGTACAGACCAAAGCGCGTGGCGTGAAAGTGACCGGTAAGCTTGGCTTCAGCGACCATCCGATGCTGGATGATTTCCGCTTCCTGCAAAGCATCAGCGGTGATGCCGTCGCCAAAATGACCATCCCAAGCCCCAGCGTGCTGCATTTTCGCGGTGGGCGTAAAGTCATTGATGCTGATGTTTACCCTGATCTTGATGTCTATTTTGACGATCTTGCCCGGACTTATCGTGATGCGATTAATGCCTTTTATAAAGCAGGATGCCGCTATCTGCAACTGGACGATACGGTCTGGGCCTATCTCTGTTCTGACGATCAGAAACAGCAGATCCGTGAGCGCGGTGACGATCCGGAAGCGCTGGCGCGCACTTATGCCCGCGTGCTGAATAAGGCGATTGAAGGTAAGCCGGACGACCTGGTGATCGGTTTGCATGTCTGTCGCGGTAACTTCCGTTCCACCTGGATTTCTGAAGGTGGCTATGAACCGGTGGCAGAAATTCTGTTTGGCGGAGTCAACATTGATGCCTTCTTCCTGGAGTATGATAATGAACGTTCAGGCGGCTTCGAGCCACTGCGCTTTATCAAGCCAGGCAAACAGCAGGTGGTGCTGGGCCTGGTGACGACCAAGACCGGTGAACTGGAAGCGGTGGAAACAGTGGAAAAACGTCTGCATGAAGCCGCTCGCTTTGTCAGCCTGGATCAACTCTGCCTCAGCCCGCAGTGTGGGTTTGCCTCCACCGAAGAGGGCAACAGCCTGACCGAAGAACAGCAGTGGGCAAAAGTACGTCTGGTCGTGGAGGCCGCCAGCCGCGTCTGGTAGGTCAGCATCATTCTGTGTACGGGGCGCGACTTTGCGCGCCCTTTGTGCATCAGCAGTACATATAGTGCAGAAATTAACGCCGCACCGGGCAAAAAAAATACAAATCATGTAACGCATTTTTTCTTATAACTAAATATATGCACTGGTTATGCAGTTTTTTACACTATATCATCCTGCTTTTCCGATCCCGTATTGCCTTTCGCCGCTATAAACGTTCTACTTACCCCCGTTTTTTCGTCATCCCTCTGCATACAGAAAATAATCAGCTCACATTCGCTGTTGATAAACCTAATGTAAGTGATTTCCACTGCATAGGTTGCATCAGACCACGTATTTAGAGCCATCAGGGGCACAGGTCTTTATAAAAAAGCCTGATAACACGATTTTTCACACCATCACGGGCAACACGATTTCTTATGACACATCGTTTAACTTCCAAAGATATTCTGGCACTGGGCTTTATGACGTTTGCCCTGTTTGTGGGGGCCGGCAACATCATCTTCCCACCGATGGTGGGCATTCAGTCCGGCGAGCACGTCTGGATTGCCGCGCTTGGCTTTTTAATCACGGCCGTGGGTCTGCCGGTGATGACCGTCATTGCGCTGGCGCGCGTCGGCGGCGGTATTGATGCCCTCAGCTTACCGATCGGAAAAGCCGCTGGCGTGGTGCTGGCTACAGTGTGCTATCTGGCCGTTGGTCCTCTGTTTGCAACGCCACGCACGGCGACCGTGTCGTTTGAAGTGGGGATTGCACCGCTGTCGGGCGATGGCGAACGGCCACTGGCCATCTACAGCATGGTTTACTTCGCTCTGGTCATCGGTATTTCCCTCTATCCGGGCAAACTGCTGGATACCGTTGGCCACGTACTGGCCCCGCTGAAAATTTTTGCCCTGACCGTACTGGGCGTAGCAGCGCTGCTGTGGCCAGCAGGGGGCCTTTCACCTGCCACGGTGGATTACCAGCGAGCGGCCTTTTCCAGCGGCTTTGTGAACGGTTATCTGACCATGGATACTCTCGGGGCGCTGGTGTTTGGGATCGTGATTGTGAACGCTGCCCGCTCACGTGGGATCAGCGATGCGAAACTGCTGACGCGTTACACCGTTATCGCCGGACTGATTGCCGGGGTGGGCCTGACGCTGGTCTACCTTGCACTGTTTAAACTCGGCTCTGACAGTGCCTCTATCGTTGCCCAGGATGCGAATGGTGCGGCCATTCTCCATGCCTATGTTCAACATACGTTTGGCAACATGGGCAGCCTGTTCCTTGCTGCGCTGATTTTTGTAGCCTGTATGGTGACGGCGGTGGGGCTGACCTGTGCCTGTGCGGAGTTTTTTGAGCAGTTATTGCCTCTAACCTACCGTCAGTTGGTGTTTATTCTGGGGCTGTTCTCCATGGTGGTGTCAAATCTTGGTCTCAGCCATCTGATTCAGATCTCAATTCCAGTGTTAACTGCGATTTACCCGCCTTGTATCGTGCTGGTACTGTTGAGTTTTACCCTGAAATGGTGGAAGAAAAGCACGATAATTATTGCTCCGGTTATGCTGGTCAGTCTGGTATTTGGCATTGTCGATGCAATAAAAAGCACCAACTTTAAGGCAATGCTGCCAGCAATTACCCAAAATCTGCCCTTAGCCGATCAGGGGCTGGCATGGTTGCCGCCTTCTCTGGTGATGCTGGTATTGGCGGCCGTGTACGATCGCGTTTCAGGCCGCCAGTCGGTTACTGCGCATCAGCAATAGCGTTGTAAAATCCCCCTTACCTTCTTGCCGGTAAGGGGCCGACAGGTGGAAATATGACAAGTACAACACTCAAAAAAGGACTGAGCACCCGCCATATTCGTTTTATGGCTCTGGGTTCTGCCATTGGCACTGGGTTATTTTACGGCTCGGCTGATGCCATCAGAATGGCTGGCCCAGGCGTTTTGATCGCCTACCTTATTGGCGGGGCCGCCGCCTATATTATTATGCGTGCGCTGGGCGAGATGTCAGTGAACAACCCGCAGGCCAGCTCCTTTTCCCGTTATGCACGTGACTACCTTGGTCCTCTCTCTGGCTATATCACTGGCTGGACCTATTGTTTTGAAATTCTTATTGTCGCGATTGCCGATGTGACTGCCTTTGGTATTTACATGGGCGTATGGTTTCCGGATGTGGCGCACTGGATCTGGGTACTGAGCGTCGTGCTGATTATCGGCGCGCTGAATCTCGCCACTGTGAAAGTGTTTGGGGAAGTCGAGTTCTGGCTGTCGCTGTTCAAAGTCGCCACCATCATGGTGATGATCGTCGCCGGTTTTGGCATCATTTTCTGGGGCATCGGCAACGGTGGCCAGGCCACCGGGATCAGCAATCTGTGGACGCATGGTGGCTTTGTTCCTAACGGCTGGATTGGCGTGGTGCTGTCGCTGCAGGTGGTGATGTTTGCCTTCGGCGGCATTGAAATTATTGGTATTACAGCAGGTGAAGCAAAAGACCCTCAGGTATCCATTCCCCAGGCGATAAATACCGTCCCGCTGCGAATTCTGATTTTTTATGTCGGCACGCTGTTTGTGATTATGTCGATTTATCCATGGAATCAGGTGGGAACCAATGGCAGTCCGTTTGTGCTCACGTTCCAGCATTTGGGCATTGCGGCAGCGGCAGCCATACTGAACTTTGTGGTCATCACCGCTTCACTGTCAGCAATTAACAGCGACGTATTTGGCGTGGGGCGAATGCTTCATGGTATGGCTGAGCAGGGACATGCGCCGAAGGTGTTTGCCAGCGTATCACGTCGGGGTATTCCCTGGGTGACGGTGCTGGCCATGATGATGGCGATGCTGGTGGCGGTATACCTGAACTACCTGATGCCAAAAAAAGTATTCCTGGTTATTGCCTCGCTGGCAACCTTTGCCACCGTCTGGGTGTGGATTATGATCCTCTTCTCTCAGATTGCCTTCCGCCGCACGCTGACCCCTGAGCAAAAGAACGCACTGAAGTTTGCGCTGCCGGGGGGATCGGCGACCGCGATGGTTGGCATCCTGTTCCTGATGTTTGTGATTGGGCTGATCGGCTATTTTCCGGACACCCGCATATCGCTCTATGTTGGGATGGGCTGGATCCTGCTGTTGCTGATAAGCTGGCAGTGGGTGAAACGTAAAAATCGATAAACCCTCAGTGCTGGTCAGCTTAACTGACCAGCACTATCCTTCTTACTTATTGAGACAACGCTGCCCGTCGGGCACTGAAGAACGCCAGCAGAGGTGCGACAGCAAGCACGCTAAACACGATCCTTGCTGCACTGCTGGCACCTTCCACGCCGCCGGGTACATTCAACCCTCCCAGATTGGCCAGCATCCCTGCCAGTGCCGCACCTAACGCGGTAGCAAAAAGTTGTACCGTGGAGATTGAGGCGGCAGCAGCATCCTGCTCGTCACGGGTGGCGACATCCAGCACGCGCGTCAGCAGATGGGGCCAGCCCAGACCAATGCCAAAACCCACCAGCAACAACCCCAGTGAAATGATCACCACCAGCATACGACCCGAGTCGCTTTGTAACGGAAAGAAGAAAGCCAGTATTACCATCCCGGCCAGCACAAGCAGGGGGCCGGCGACGATAGCCCGCGACACTTTTTTCGCTCGCCAGCCTGAGCTCCAGATTTCCGCCAGCGTCCAGCCTGCCGCCATCAGCGCGGCCAGATAGCCGGATATCAGCGGGGTCTGACCATGGAGGTTCTGCAGGAAATAGGGAACAAAGGTTTCGCTGGTCATGCCCACCACCAGCAGGCCGATGGTGAGATAAAGACTCAGCAGCGGGGAACGCAGGCGCAGTGCATTACGTGGCAGCAGGCAGGCCTCACTCACCCATTCCTGGCGGATTAACAGCGCTATCATCAGCATGGCCAGGGCCACCCCTGTGAGGTTGGCACTCAGTTGTGATTTCGTACTGCCGATACTGATGGCCAGGACTGCGCCGGTGAGCAGCAACAGCTGTATCAGTGGCAGGCGGCCGGCTGGCCTGCGTTGACGACTCTCCGCAGGCAAAGCCCGCCATACCACCCAGGCGTAGATCGCTGTCATGGGGAGCAGGAAAACAAAGGCCAGCCGCCATGCATCTATATCGGCAAAGATGCCCCCAATCGCCGGGCCGATCAGCGTGGCCACCCCCCACATCCCCGAGATTAGGGCAAAGGCACGCGGCCATAGCGCTCTTTCAAAGACCTCGTAAATCATGCTGTAGCCCAGGGCAAACATGAAACCACCGCCAAGGCCCTGAATGGAGCGCCCCACTAACATTGTCAGCATATTGGGGGCCAGCGCACACAGCAGAGAACCGGCAACAAACAGCAGAATGGAGAGAGCGTAAGTCCCTCTTGACCCGGCGCGACTTAACGTCCGGTTAGTCAGCGCCGAACCGATTATTGAGGCAACCACAAACAGCGTGGTATTCCAGGCGTAGAGAGTGAGTCCGCCGATCTCTTTAACGACGGAAGGCAGCACGGTGGTCGCGATGTAAATATTAATAGCGTGAAGTGCCACGCCACCAGATAGCGCGACAGAGCGCAGGGCATTCTTACCGGAAAGAAGATCCCCCCAGTTTCCTTCATGAGATGACATAATGGCGTCCTTAAACGACGATAGTGAGTCACTCAGGGTTGCCTGCTTTCATGCCCTGAGGTAAATTAATAAAACAAGAAGAAGCTTGTTATATTATTTGAGGCAGAAAAATGTTGTCAACACATCCCTGGCCTGCCGAGGCTAAAGAGCACTTATCGACATCACAGAGACTGCTTCATTTGCTGAAAACGCGTGGACCGCAGCAGGCTTCTGAGGCGGGAAACGTGCTGGGCATGACCGCTGAAGCGGCACGTCAGCAGTTCAATAAGCTGGCAACGGAAGGGCTGGTGGCCGCATTTTCGCAGGCGCGAGGCGTCGGGCGTCCCTCCCAGTTCTGGCAGCTTACTCCGGAGGGGCAGAAACAATTTCCGGATACCCATCCTGAACTCACGGTACAACTGCTGGATGTGGTGCGTGAATCCTTCGGTGAACAGGCGATTGACATGCTGATTGCCAGACGCGAGGAGAAAACCCGTGAGTTCTATCGCCAGGAGCTGTCAGCCCTTTCAGACCTGACGGCGCGGGTGGCGCGTCTGGCAGAGATACGTTCTGCAGAGGGGTATATGGCGGAATACGCGGTGCAGGAAGATGGCAGCCTGCTGCTGATTGAAAACCACTGCCCGATTTGCGCGGCCGCAGCCAGCTGTCAGGGGTTCTGTCGCGCTGAGCAGGCCATTTTCAGTGAAGTCCTGGAGGCTGAGGTGGTTCGCGTGGAGCACATCCTCAGCCAGGCCCGCCGCTGTGCGTATCGGGTACAGGCTGTTACAGGAGCCTGACCAGCAGAGCACGCCTTTCGCGTGCTGAGGCGGGAAGCGGCACCGGCAATATCTTCCCGGCCTCAGGGCAGCATCACTGCGGGAATGATTTACTGCGCATAGCTGACCGGGCGCAGTAGCGATGGGTCGATGTGCTGGCGCAAGCGCTGAAGGGCGCTGTCGTACGGACAAAGGGTACCTGCCTCCGTTTTCTGACAGCCGGCATAGTGCCACTCGGTGGCCAGCAGTGGATGCTGCTCACCGAGTGGCGTCAGATTGCGTATCTGATTGAGGCTCTGTCCGCGGAACACGACGCGGATATAGCGTTTACCGCTGTCTGTATCCTGCCAGCGTTCAAATACCAGACTTCCGGCAGGCTGAACGGTGCCGCGCGGATAGTCCCCCTGCTGCCAGCTGAAGTTCAGCAGGGTACGCAGATAGGCGATATTCACATCATGGGCAACGTACAGCAGCCAGCGGGTATCCGGCGGCGCATTGTCCTGAGGGGAAATCCCCTGCTGGAGCGCTTTGGCAATCTGATCCATAAACAGGGAGCCGCCGCGCTGCGCAACGTAGGGCTGATCGTTGGTGGCGTCATATTTCGGTGTCAGCATGGCCATCAGTTTCCCCATCTCCCTGGCGCTGGAGGCATGACCAAACGCTACCTGACTGAAAGGTTTATTCTCACTCCACTCCAGGCGCAGAGTTTCGGCCATCGCGGCCAGTGTATCCAGGCCGGTGATCATAATACGCCCGTCAGAGGCGAATTTAATTTCCCACGTCTTATCAAACACCGGGCAGGGCAGGTCTGGCAGGCAGACAGCTTTTTTCAGCAGGGAAAGTTCCGGCTGAAGCCGTTTTTGTGCCTCGCTGAGGCTTCCCCCCAGGGCTTTAAGCGCGCCTGCACGTTGCTTCTGTGCATCCAGCGTGACGTCGCCCGGGCTGTCGTTCTGAAACAGCGGGTCGTTATGCACGGGTGAGAAATGCACGGTCAGACCGCAGCCGGGAAACGCGCCGTCCGTCAGCGCTTCGGCGGTAGCGCGTGTACGCTGCAGCGGGCTGGCCCAGACGAAAATATCCTTCTCAGTGGGACAACCGGCCCCGATCAGTCCGGCCCGGCGGTATTCATTGCCCTCGTATTGCCCTTTTAACCAGGCCGCAGTATAGCCGTGGCCGGTCAACTGGCCGTCAGCTGTCAGCCACGTGGCCCAGGGGCGGCCACTGCCGGTTTCCATCTCTTTACGGTTGTCTGCCGTAGGGGGGCGCACCCCATGACGGCTGACTTCCACCACTTTTTCCAGCACGTAGTGGGGCGCGGCCTGAGCGAGCAGGCTGAGCGAACTGAGCAGGGCGGCGAGGGAAAAACGCAAAGCGTGCTTTTTCATCAGGATCATCCTTGTTGTGGTGTCTGTACCAGTGGGCATCATTACAAAGTTTTTCATACAGGTGTGACGAAAGGTGCGGAGAAGGGGAGGACAGACGAAAAAAAAGCCCGCCGAAGCGAGCTTTATTGAAAACGCAGCGGTAATTACAGCTTCGCAGCATTCTCAGACAGGTATTTAGCCACACCTTCCGGTGATGCGCCCATACCTTCTTTTCCTTTTTCCCACTGAGCCGGGCACACTTCGCCGTGCTCTTCGTGGAACTGCAGCGCGTCAACCATGCGCAGCATTTCATCGACGTTACGACCCAGTGGCAGATCGTTAACCACCTGGTGACGAACCACACCGGCTTTGTCGATCAGGAAAGAACCACGCAGAGCAACGCCCGCATCCGGGTGCTCAATGCCGTAGGCTTTCTGGATTTCACGTTTGATGTCAGCAACCATCGCGTACTGAACTTCGCCGATGCCGCCTTTATCAACCGGCGTTTTACGCCATGCGTTATGCACGAACTCTGAATCGAAGGAAACACCCACAACTTCTACGCCACGCTTCTGGAATTCGGCATAACGCTTGTCGAAAGCGATCAGCTCAGAAGGGCATACGAAGGTGAAGTCCATTGGCCAAAAGAACACAACGGTGGCTTTACCAGCGGTGTGTTTTTTAAAGTTGAAGTTCTCTACGATTTCACCGTTGCCCAGGACGGCGGCGGCAGTAAAATCTGGGGCTGGACGAGTAACCAGGACCATGTTCACTCCTGTAAAAGTAAGTTGAATTAAGGTGACAAGACGCAGGCAGTATACGGGGCGTGCCCGGTGTCGGGCCAGCGTGCTGTACCGATTATTCGGATAGGTTGTACCTATCAAAATTCGAGTAATTATAAAGCAGTATCATACAATAGCCCTTTTTTGAAAAAGGGCAAGGTGTAAAAGTGGCAATGACTTTTAGAGTTCACGCCGTACTGCCTGCGTCATCATGCGCGGATAAAGCTGCCAGAAAAACTCTTCAAGGCGCTGATAGTTATCGACAAAATCGCGGTAACTCTCTTCCAGTGCGGCCAGCTTAGGACGGCGGCTGGCCATACCCTGTAACACGTTCTGCAGGAACGGCGCTTCGGCGTAGCGCTCCATCCAGCGTCCTTTCCATAAGTGATGGTTAAGAGTCTGGAAGCGTTCCGGCGTGGGACCAAGTTGAGGTTCGATCACACTTCTGACATGTGACAAAAAAGCTGGCAAAGAAATTTCCGGCACCAGTGTATCCCAGTGAGATGACAGAAAATGATCCCAGATGACATCAAGGGTAATGGGGGACACACGGCGTGTTTCACTGCGGAAGAGCTGGCGCGCGCTGCGGACTTCCGGCAGTGCATCCGTCAGCGCGTCAATGCGGCGGTGCAGGGCAATGCCTTCAGCAACAGGCGCGGGCCACTGTTGGTAAGGATTACCGCGAACATAATCGGCCATCATATTGCCCAGCAGTGAGCTGTCGGCAAGGGTGGCAAGATGGAGGTGGGCAAGATAATTCATGGCGGGATTCTAACCTATAGCGGGCAGACTTCAAGCAGCGGGTGTGCCGGCGGCATTGGACTTATTTTGCCAATAGTTTTCAGGGATAGTCAGCAGATTGTTTAGCTATGAGCAGTTTTCAGCTAGAATGTGCGCCCTGATTTCCCGGATTGTAAATGACCATGCGCGTTGCCGATTTTAACTTTGAGTTACCTGAATCTTTGATTGCCCACTATCCGCAGGCCCAGCGCAGCGGTTGCCGTCTGCTGTCGCTCAATGGCCCGGATGGCGAACTGACGCATGGGGTCTTCACCGATTTGCTGGATAAGCTCAATCCCGGCGACCTGCTGGTGTTTAACAATACCCGGGTGATCCCGGCACGTATTTTTGGCCGTAAAGCCAGCGGCGGTAAAATCGAAGTGCTGATCGAGCGTATGCTGGACGACAAACGCGTGCTGGCACATGTGCGCGCGTCGAAAGCCCCCAAGCCCGGCAGTGAGCTGTTGTTGGGCGACGAGGAAAACGTGTCGGCCACCATGCAGGCCCGCCATGATGCCCTCTTTGAAATCGAATTTCACGATCCGCGTCCGGTACTGGATATCCTGAATGACATCGGCCATATGCCGCTGCCGCCGTATATTGATCGCCCGGATGAAGACGCTGACCGCGAGCTGTACCAGACGGTGTACAGCCAGAAACCCGGCGCGGTAGCGGCACCCACGGCAGGACTGCATTTTGATGAGCCCCTGCTCGCCGCCCTGCGGGAGAAAGGTGTTGAGACCGCGTTTGTGACCCTGCACGTCGGGGCCGGGACTTTCCAGCCCGTGCGCGTAGACACCATTGAAGATCACATCATGCACGCCGAGTATGCGGAAGTGCCGCAGGACGTGGTGGATGCCGTGCTGGCATGTAAAGCACGTGGCAACCGGGTGATTGCCGTGGGCACCACCTCAGTACGTTCACTGGAGAGCGCCGCGCAGGCGTCCCGGGATGCGCTGATTGCGCCATTCTTTGGCGACACCAGCATCTTTATCTATCCCGGTTATCACTATCAGATCATTGATGTGCTGGTGACCAATTTCCACCTGCCGGAATCCACGTTGATTATGCTGGTTTCGGCATTTGCAGGCTATCAGCATACGATGCACGCTTATCAGCAGGCCGTAGCTGAAAAATATCGCTTCTTCAGCTATGGTGATGCGATGTTTATTACCCGTAATCCGCAGGCTGTCAGCGAAATTCCGGGTCAGTAATCCTTTCCAGGGGGGCGGCACCGTCCGGCCCTTTTTAACCATTAACATCAGACTGTTTCTCTGATGGAGGCAATGTGAAGTTTGAATTAGACACAACTGATGGTCGCGCGCGCCGTGGCCGTCTGGTTTTTGAGCGTGGCGTGGTGGAAACTCCGGCGTTTATGCCGGTGGGTACCTACGGCACGGTAAAGGGAATGACGCCTGAAGAAGTGCTGGATACCGGTGCGCAGATCATCCTCGGCAACACCTTCCATCTGTGGTTGCGCCCGGGCCAGGAGATCATGAAACTGCACGGTGATCTGCATGACTTTATGCAGTGGAAAGGGCCGATTCTGACTGACTCTGGCGGTTTCCAGGTGTTCAGCCTGGGTGATATCCGTAAGATCACTGAAAAGGGCGTGCATTTCCGCAATCCGATCAATGGTGATGCGATCTTCCTTGATCCTGAAAAATCGATGGAGATCCAGTTCGACCTGGGATCTGACATCGTGATGATCTTCGATGAATGTACCCCGTACCCAGCTGACTGGGATTACGCCAAACGCTCAATGGAGATGTCATTGCGCTGGGCACAGCGCAGCCGCGATCGCTTTGATTCACTGGGTAATAAGAACGCGCTGTTCGGTATTATTCAGGGCGGAGTTTACGAAGATTTACGTGATGTCTCAGTTAAAGGACTGGTAGATATTGGCTTTGATGGGTACGCTGTGGGCGGCCTGGCGGTCGGTGAACCAAAAGAAGACATGCACCGTATTCTGGAACATGTCTGCCCGCAGCTTCCCGAGGATAAGCCGCGCTACTTAATGGGCGTGGGTAAGCCACAGGACCTGGTAGAGGGCGTGCGCCGGGGTATCGATATGTTTGACTGCGTGATGCCTACCCGTAATGCGCGTAACGGCCATCTTTTTGTGACCGACGGCGTGGTGAAAATCCGCAATGCGAAATATAAAGATGATACGTCTCCGCTGGATGCCGAATGCGACTGCTATACCTGCCGCAATTACAGCCGTGCTTATCTGTATCACCTTGATCGCTGTAACGAAATTTTGGGTGCGCGTCTCAACACCATCCATAACCTGCGTTACTATCAGCGTCTGATGGCCGGGTTACGCCAGGCTATCGAAGCAGGTCAATTAGAGCAGTTTGTCACTGAATTCTACCAACGGACGGGTCTGGCGGTTCCGCCATTACCGTCTGATAATTAAACAAATGAGGGAAATTTAATGAGCTTTTTCACTTCTGATGCCGTAGCAGCCGCAGCACCATCTCAGGGAAGTCCTTACTCTCTGGTGATTATGCTGGTTGTGTTTGGTCTGATTTTCTACTTTATGATCCTGCGCCCTCAGCAGAAACGTGCGAAAGAGCACAAGAAACTGATGGACTCCATTTCTAAAGGTGATGAAGTGCTGACGACCGGTGGTCTGGTAGGCCGTGTGACTAAAGTCGCTGAAACCGGCTATGTTGCTATCGCACTGAACGAAACCACTGAAGTTGTGGTCAAACGTGACTTCGTTGCCGCCGTTCTGCCGAAAGGTACAATGAAGGCGCTTTAATTTTCGATTTCCCTAAGGGAACTGCCGTGTTAAACCGTTATCCTTTGTGGAAGTACATCATGCTGATCGTCGTGTTACTCGTCGGTCTGCTGTATGCACTGCCTAACCTGTATGGTGAGGATCCGGCCGTTCAGATCACTGGTGCGCGCGGAAGCGCCGCCAGTGAGCAAACGCTGGTTCAGATCCAGACCGCATTAAAACAAGATAATATTCAGGCCAAATCACTGGCGCTGGAAAATGGCGCTATTATGGCGCGTTTCGCCAACACTGACGTGCAGATGCGCGCGCGTGAAGCGATTATCAAAACGCTTGGCGATAGTTACGTTGTGGCGCTTAACCTCGCCCCTGCAACGCCATCATGGCTTGCCATGCTCAACGCTGAACCGATGAAACTCGGTCTTGATCTGCGTGGCGGTGTTCACTTCCTGATGGAAGTGGATATGGATACGGCTCTGGGTAAACTCCAGGAGCAGAATATCGACAGCCTGCGTAGCGATCTGCGTGAGAAAAGCATTCCTTACGTTAACGTTCGTAAAACCAACAATTACGGTATGGAAATTCGTTTCCGTGATGCCGCCGCACGCGATCAGGCCGTCACTTACCTGACAGGTCGTCACCGCGATATGGTCATCAACAGCAGCGGCAGCAATGCCCTGACGGCGGTAATGAGTGACGAACGTCTGCGTGAAGCCCGTGAATATGCGGTGCAGCAGAACATCAATATTCTGCGCAACCGTGTGAACCAACTCGGCGTGGCCGAACCGCTGGTACAGCGCCAGGGTTCTGACCGTATAGTGGTCGAACTGCCGGGTATTCAGGACACGGCTCGCGCGAAAGAGATCCTCGGCGCTACAGCGACTCTGGAGTTCCGCCTGGTGAATACCAGCGTGGATGCCACGGCGGCGGCCAATGGCCGTGTACCGGGTGACTCTGAAGTGAAAGACACCCGTGATGGCCAGCCTGTTGTGCTGTACAAGCGTGTGATCCTCACTGGTGACCATATCACTGACTCCACTTCCAGCACGGATGAATACAACCAGCCACAGGTTAATATCTCCCTGGACAGCGCGGGCGGTAACATCATGTCCAACTTCACCAAGGACAGCGTCGGTAAAGCGATGGCAACCCTGTTTGTCGAATATAAAGACAGCGGGAAGAAAGACGCCAACGGCCGCGCCATTCTTGAGAAGCAGGAAGAGGTCATTAACGTCGCCAATATCCAGTCCCGCCTGGGTAACAGCTTCCGTATTACTGGCATTAATAATCCGAACGAAGCCCGTCAGCTCTCGCTGCTGCTGCGTGCCGGTGCATTGATTGCGCCTATCCAGATTGTTGAAGAGCGGACGATTGGCCCGACAATGGGTCAGCAGAACATCACTCAGGGTCTGGAAGCCTGCCTGTGGGGCCTGATCGCCTCCATCATCTTTATGGTGGTGTGGTACAAGAAGTTTGGTCTGATTGCGACCAGTGCGCTGCTGGCAAACCTGGTGCTGATTGTCGGTATCATGTCCCTGCTGCCTGGTGCCACGCTGACCATGCCGGGGATTGCCGGGATTGTGCTGACGCTGGCGGTAGCGGTCGATGCTAACGTACTGATCAACGAACGTATCAAGGAAGAGCTGCGTAACGGACGTTCCGTTCAGCAGGCGATCCATGAGGGCTATAAAGGCGCGTTCTCCAGTATCGTTGATGCTAACGTCACGACGCTGATCAAAGTGTTGATTCTGTACGCAGTCGGTACAGGTTCAATTAAAGGCTTTGCGATCACCACGGGAATCGGTATTGCGACCTCGATGTTTACCGCAATTATTGGTACTCGCGCCATCGCCAATCTGTTGTACGGCGGCAAACGCATCAACAAGCTGTCTATCTGAGGAGTGCGTTGTGTCACAGGAACATAGTGTTGAACAAATGAACCACGGCCGTAAAGTCTATGACTTTATGCGTTGGGACACGCTGGCTTTCGCCATCTCGGTGCTGTTGTTGATTGCATCCGTAGCCATTATGGGCGTGCGCGGTTTTAACTGGGGTCTGGATTTCACCGGTGGTACGGTGATTGAAATTAACCTCGAGCAGCCCGTTGAACTGGATCTGCTGCGCGACAGCCTGGTGAAATCAGGATTTGACGAGCCACAGGTGCAGAACTTTGGCAGCAGCCGTGACGTGATCGTGCGTATGTCACCGCGTGAAGGGAATGCAGGTCAGGAGCTGGGCGCGAAAGTACTGGCGACGATCAATCAGACCACCCAGCAGCAGGCGACGGTTAAGCGAATCGAATTCGTCGGCCCAAGCGTGGGGAGCGATTTGGCTCAGGCTGGCGGGATGGCGCTGTTATCCGCGCTGATTGCCATTCTGATCTATATCGGTTTCCGCTTTGAGTGGCGTCTTGCCCTGGGAACGGTTCTGGCGCTGGCGCACGATGTGATTATCACGGCCGGTCTGCTGTCGCTGTTCCACGTGGAGATTGACCTGACTATCATTGCCTCACTGATGTCAGTCATTGGCTACTCGCTAAACGACAAAATCGTGGTATCAGACCGTATTCGTGAGAATTTCCGCAAGATCCGTCGCGGTTCGTCTTATGACATCACCAACGTCTCCCTGACGCAGACCCTGAGTCGTACCATTATCACCTCGGTAACAACCCTGGCGATGGTCATGATCCTGTTTGTCTTCGGCGGCGCGTTACTGAAAGGTTTCTCGTTAACCATGCTGATCGGTATCACTATCGGTACCATCTCGTCGATTTATGTCTCTTCTGCGCTGGCGCTGAAGCTGGGCATGAAACGCGAGCATATGTTGCAGCAGAAAGTGGAAAAAGAGGGCGCAGACCAGCCTTCGATTCTGCCTTAATGGGTTGAACCGCTTCAGACTGAAAGGGCCACGCATTGCGTGGCCCTTTTTTTATGGTGCTGACACCGCAGGCGGCGAACTGACCACGACATCGTGAATCCGGACATACCCCAACTGCTCCGGTGGGAGGTTGCTCAAGCGCAGGGGCAGCGTCACTTCCGATTTTGGCAGCAGTTCACGGGCTACCGCGATCGGCTGTACCTGACTGTTTACCGTCAGGGGTTTACTGGTGGTGCTGTCAAGTTCTCCCCATTCCACCTGGGCCGTAAAGGCCGGCAGTGGCGTCTCCCCGGTGGCTCGAATATGCAGGATGGCACGGGTTCCGTTGGCTTCCTGCTGTACATGACTCAGCGACAGCTTCAGCTCACCGGCCTGACTTTTCAGGATCACGCCGGTATTGGCTGCAGGTAACAGCCAGGCACCCTGTGCCGAACCGCTGTTCAGATTGCCCTGTTGCTCAAGCGCGGCAGCCTGCTTAGTGAGCTTTCGCATCTCCTGGGTCAGTTTACCCACTTCGTTGTGCAACTGATTAATTTTTGGCTGAGGCGGCGTGCTGGCACAGCCCGCCAGCAACAGCAGCGAACCCAGTGACAGACGAAGATAAGTGCTTGTCATTGTTCATTTCCTTTTGATTAAAGCGAATGACATTATCTTAGAGCAAACGGGTCTTGATCGCCTGCAAAGAAATAAGGGATTTTGTTGCGTAAGCCGCATAAAATCAGGGCGGTTTTGCCGACGTGCCTTTGGCACACAGCCGGGTTCGCGGTACACTAGCCGTTACTCTTTAGAATTAACAGGACGCGTCATGTATTGCCCATTCTGTTCTGCCGTGGATACGAAAGTGATCGACTCCCGTCTGGTCGGGGAAGGCACCTCTGTGCGCCGCCGCCGCCAGTGCCTGGTGTGTCATGAACGGTTTACGACCTTTGAGGTGGCCGAACTGGTGATGCCGCGCGTGGTCAAGAGCAATGATGTGCGTGAGCCATTCAATGAAGACAAGCTGCGCAGTGGCCTGATGAAAGCGCTGGAAAAACGGCCGGTTAATTCTGATGCGGTCGAAACTGCACTCACCCATATCAAAAGCCAGCTACGGGCGACGGGGGAGCGTGAAGTTGCCAGTAAGCTGATCGGGAGCCTGGTGATGGATGAGTTAAAAAAGCTGGATAAGGTGGCCTATATCCGCTTTGCCTCTGTCTACCGTAGTTTTGAAGATATCCGCGAATTTGGCGAAGAGATCGCCCGCCTACAGGACTGACGTTATGCGTGATGAAATGTATATGGCGCGCGCGCTGGAGCTGGCGCGAAGAGGGCGTTTTACCACCACACCGAACCCTAACGTGGGCTGTGTGTTGGTTCGCGACGGCGACATCGTCGGTGAAGGCTACCATCTGCGTGCCGGTGAGCCACACGCGGAGGTGCATGCGTTACGCATGGCCGGTGAAAAAGCTAAAGGCGCGACAGCCTATGTGACACTGGAGCCGTGTAGCCATCACGGGCGTACACCCCCGTGCTGTGACGCCTTAATAAGCGCTGGTGTCAGCCGCGTTGTCGCGGCCATGCAGGATCCGAACCCGGAAGTCGCAGGGCGTGGCCTCTACCGTTTACAGCAGGCGGGTATTGATGTCAGCCACGGCCTGATGATGCAGGAGGCCGAAGCACTGAATCGTGGCTTTCTTAAGCGCATGCGTACCGGTTTCCCCTGGGTGCAGCTTAAACTGGGGGCATCGCTTGATGGCCGCACCGCGCTGGCCAGTGGCGAAAGTCAGTGGATTACCTCGCTGCAGGCGCGGCGTGACGTCCAGCGTCTGCGGGCACAAAGTTCCGCCATTCTCAGCACCAGTGCGACCGTACTGGCGGATAACCCGTCATTAACGGTACGTCACCAGGAGCTGGATGACGCGACTCAGGCTGATTACCCCGCTGACCTGCTGCGCCAGCCGGTGAGAATTATTGTCGACAGCCAGAATCGCGTCACGCCTCAGCATCAGCTTATTGCACAATCCGGTGAAACCTGGCTGGCGCGCACAACCTGCGATGAACTGGCATGGCCGGAAAATGTCACTCAGTTCAGTGTGCCGCGGCATAACCAGCGGCTGGATTTAGTGGCAATGATGATGCTGCTGGGCAGAAAACAGATTAACAGTGTCTGGGTGGAAGCCGGGGCGCAGTTTGCAGGGGCGTTGTTACAGGCCGGGGTGGTGGATGAACTGATTGTTTATCTGGCCCCTAAACTGCTGGGTGATCGCGGGCGAGGCCTGTGTCAGCTGCCGGGCCTTGAGCATCTCGTCGATGCTCCCGCTTTTGCTTTTAGTGATGTCCGTCAGGTTGGGCCTGATTTACGCCTGACGCTGGCGCCGTTATAGCGGTTTGCGCAAAAACAAGCAGACCCATGAAGAGTATGATAGAATCCGCCCCCCTGCGGGGCCAAACAGAACCCTGAAAGGAAGAATATGAACGTTATCGAAGCTGCTGTTGCTACTCCTGACGCGCGCGTTGCTCTGGTTATTGCGCGTTTCAACAACTTTATCAACGACAGCCTGCTGAGTGGTGCCATTGATGCCCTGAAGCGTATTGGTCAGGTCAAAGATGAAAACATCACCGTCGTCTGGGTTCCGGGTGCCTATGAGCTGCCAATGACCGCACGTGCGCTGGCGAACACCGGTAAGCATGATGCCGTTGTGGCGCTGGGAACCGTTATCCGTGGCGGTACCGCCCATTTCGAATATGTGGCAGGTGAGGCCAGCTCTGGTCTGGCCAGCGTTGCCATGAACAGCGATATCCCGGTCGCTTTTGGCGTACTGACGACGGAAAACATCGAGCAGGCCATTGAACGCGCCGGAACCAAAGCGGGTAATAAAGGTGCTGAAGCAGCCCTGACCGCTCTGGAAATGATTAACGTATTGAAAGCCATCAAAG